>Ga0208017_100036_pt1 | contig 71139 bp, 67 predicted proteins | sample 30_taG_FD_184104 | JGI IMG/M metagenome (GOLD analysis project Ga0208017, IMG submission 184104) | Marine viral communities from Cariaco Basin, Caribbean Sea - 30_WHOI_OMZ (SPAdes) (version 2) | ecosystem: Environmental > Aquatic > Marine > Oceanic | place: Caribbean Sea: Cariaco Basin... | reverse complement strand
TTCATGTGCCATGATTATCTGCCCGAAGGCCGCTCAGAGCATCGCTGGGAAACGACCGTGGCCGAGCAGAAAGCCGCCAATATCCATATCCATGATGGCGTGAGCGAGGATGAATTTGTCACCATGAGAGAGGCGCGCGATGCCCAGCTAGGCATGCCGAAGCTGATTTTGCCGTCGATCCAAGTCAACATCCGCGCCGGCTATATGCCTCCAGCTGAGGACAATGGCACGGTCTATCTAAAGCTGCCGGTCAACATAATGGGCGAACCACAAACCGCGCCCGACGGGACCAGGCCGGGTACGCAGTAACCGTCTGCTCACAGGGATGCTGATCGCGCACCTTAAACGCATCCTGAAGCTCGACCGTTTGCGCCTACGCGGTCCCAACGGAGAAAAAGATGAGTTCCACCTCGCCGCTGCAGCTCAGAACCTACGGAAACCGGCCTGTCCCCCGTCAGCATTCAATAGACAGACTGGCTTCATAAAATAAGTGAGTGTTTTGGTTTCATTGCAGTGATTGTAAGGAACGAAAATGAAAGCAAAACACTCAAAAGCCCGCGCAAGCGGTGGTCAAAGATATCCGTAGAGCCACGCGCAAGCAGTATAGCGCAGAGGAGGAGATACGGATCGTGCTGGAAGGCTTGCGCGGCGAGGATAGCATTGCCGAGCTATGCCGCCGTGAGGGTATCGCACAGGGCGTATATTACAAATGGTCGAAGGATTTTATGGAGACTGGCAAGCGCCGGCTCGCTGGCGATACGGCGCGCGCTGCCAATAGCGATGAGGTCCGTGATATTCGTAAGGAAGCCCGCGATCTGAAGGAGGTCGTTGCTGAACAGATGCTCGAGAACCGCCTGCTGAAAAAAAGCATGATCGGGGATGGGGAAGGCGAAGAATGAGATATCCTGCCTCAGAAAAGCTCGAGATCATCAGGCTGGTCGAGAAAAGTCATCTACCTGCCAAGCAGACACTGGACAGGCTGGGTATTGCCCGGCCTACCTTCTACCGCTGGTATGATCTGTATCAGCGGTTCGGCGAGGATGCGCTGGAAGATCGGCGTCCAGGACCGCGCCGGGCATGGAATCGGATCCCGGATGATGTGCAGGGCCAGATACTGGAAATGGCGCTGGAACGCTGCGAATTGAGCCCCGCGGGAGCTGGCGGTAACATTTACCGATACGCAGCGCTACTTCGTGTCGGAAGCCAGCGTTTACCGCCTGCTCAAGGCCCACGACCTGATCACCAGCCCGAACTTCATCGTGATGAAGGCTGCAAGCGAGTTCAAGGACAAGACCACGGCGCCCAACCAGCTGTGGCAGACCGACTTTACCTGCCTCAAGATCATCGGCTGGGGCTGGTATTATCTGTCGACGATCCTCGATGATTACAGCCGCTATATTATCAGCTGGAAGCTGTGCACGACCATGCGCGCAGAAGATGTCACCGATACACTGGAACTGGCTCTTGAGGCATCAGGCTGTGCGTCGGCGCATGTGCTGCGTAAACCGCGCCTGCTCAGCGACAACGGGCCGAGTTACGTTGCGGGTGAACTTGCGGATTATCTGGCCGACAAGAAGATGCGCCACGTTCGCGGTGCACCGTTCCATCCGCAGGCAAACGGTCGAACGTGTCTTTGGAACCCTAAAAGGCTGGATGGGGCCGTGTCACTTGCTCACAAAGCGCATCAAAAACGTCGCCACAGAGATGAGCCTCAGCGTTCTGGCTTACAATATCAAGCGGATGATCTCGATAATAGGTGTCAAACCACTCATCGCTGCGATCCGGGCATAAAAGATCAGCGCGCCTATTGAATTAACCGGCAACAATCCGGCCACGATAGAAAAACCGGTCAAAGAACCGACCAACCGCAACGTTTTTACACAGCCTCGGGTTGAAGCAGACATCAGATAAAGCGAGGCTCAATGCCTGCTGACCGCCCAATACCGGCAATGCGCAATAAACTATTCTCCGCCCTGCTCATAATCAAATGACGTAGCCGGACTACGATTTTATTTCCCAGGGACAATTTGGAGATGCATATCACCTCGGGCTTTCCTCTGGGCTTCACTATATGCCCGTTCATATAAGGCGAGCGCATCGCGCCAAAAATCCGCCATCTCGGTAGCACCGAACGAATCCAAAGCGTTGATCTGTGCTGTGATGAAATCCGGTGTGCCTAGCCCATGCCGCTCAATAAAGCCCAACATGCTACGAATAAAGGCAGCTTCCTCCTCCGGGGCCATTGCAGGCTTCTCAAATGAATCGTTACCCGTCTTGTTAGTCACGCGTTTCCCAGCCTCTCCTGACCAACAAGAATGATAAGCGCCGCTTAGTTCCGTGGTTCTGTGTTCATTCTCATTATTTTATTAAAACGCGATGAATCTTTCTATCGGAGTTGCTGACCTCTCTAATGAACCGTCCAGAAATCTTCATTCCCATAACCGACAGGAATTTGCCACTTATTTGGGCAACAAGATGTAAAAAATGTCTCGCCGTCAGGATGATTCCACACTCGTTCTCAGTGTGAACCACCCCCGTAGGCCATAAAGATGATTTGCGCTTGCCGAAAAGACATCGGCTTCTCGAATTTGCCTAGCGGAATCGGCGCACCTAACCAGCTTCCTAGAATCTTACGCACATAATCCTGCGTTTCAGCAATGCGGGGAACCATCCAGCGGCGCTCGACCCGCCCAGGTCCAGCATTATACGCCGCCAGCGCCAGATCATAACGGCCGAAACGATCAACTTGCTGTTTCAAATAGCGGGCGCCACCTCTTAGATTATCGATTGGTGAGTGAGGATTAACTCCCAAATCCTTGGCAGTGCCAGGCATAAGCTGAGCTAGACCTATTGCTCCCGCGTGAGACACTGCTCCTGCGTGATAACGGCTCTCCTGCATGATAAGCGCGTCGAACAAGCCAACTGGCAGACCTGCCTCACAAGCAACGCGGTGAACGAGAGGATAGAGTTGGCGACGACGCTGTTCTGCGATCCTACTAAATCCGAAGCTTGGTTGATACATGGGCAAAGAACAATCGTTGGCATTCGTGCGGCCTACGGGAGGCACCAAAGAGTTGGGTGACAATGCATGAAGGACAAAGGGATTTCCCAATGCTGCAGGATTAACCGCACTACGCTGCAAAGAAGGCTGACGTGATCCGGGGAGTTCCATATCTCCCCCTGCCCCGGTAAACTGACGCGCCATTAATCGGGTCACAGCGTCAACATCGACAGATACTCCAGAATAATCTTCTCCAGACGACTCAACCGGTTCTGGATCAACAGGTGCTGAAACAAAATCAAGCAACACCACAGTCCTTTTTGGTTTTGCTGAAACGCTTTCTGATGCAAGTAATGATACCGCTGCTAGTCCTATGAGAATTTTGAATTGGGCCATCTGGCGTCCTTTCGGTTCTTGTGAAAATATCATGTGCCGAGAGATAACCACCAGCATTGGTACCACCCCCTCCGATCAAAGAGAGAAGCAATTGCAGGAGGTTGGATCCCCCTCCGAGCATCATTAGCCAAGGGATCATATCTTTCATGGTGCAGACACTCGCATTTGGCCTTGCGAGCCATTGCGGACCACCATGCAAGGCTCATTTGCGTTTCCGTCGAATTTGGTGTAATTTACAGATGGAGAAAAGAAATGAGCCTTCCACCATGGCAAGATACGGTCAACCCGACTAACCAGGGCAGTCAACACTGGCGTAATACCCATGCAGACGTTCCTAAGCGGCGTGGCCGAGTTAGTAGTAGCGATTGGCTTATCACATGGTTCATTCTGGCCCTGTTTGGACTCGGAATTATCGCGACGCTTCTCAAGTAACATTACCGCGCCGATCATTTTCTGCGACCGCCTTTAGGATCATATTCCGCATGGAGATGATTATTGTCTGGATCGCGAGGGAAAGTCTCATAGGCGACATCATAGTCTGGTCCAAGGCGCGCGCTAACACCGCGCGCCAAAGCACGGCCTTGCGTAATGGTGATATTATTTCCCCTGAAGTCTAGCGCCTTTCCATCAGGATGAAGCGATCCCGGCGTATGTGTGCGATCCTGAGCCGATGTCACCGTCCTTGGAGACAGTCCCAATCGCTGCGATTCTTGCGCAACGGCAGAAATAGCCGGTGCCATCCGAGAATCCAGCGTAGTGACATTGGTGCCCGACTTGATCGACATGCCATTCTCTCTGATGTAACCCGTCGCATTGAAGCTGGTACCCCCGCCCGGTGCACTGCCCGAAGATCCACGCTCGAACAGAGGACCAAAAATAGGCATTGTCTCGCCAAGCGACAAATTTTGTGCGTTGGCCGAACCTGTAAACATTGCTTCGCCGCGACGATGCAAATCACCATTACTGAAGTTTGCATCGAACTGGTGCGCATCCATGCGCTCATTAGCTCCCTCGATCCTGTCACCGACAAGACTGGTCAAAGAAGCATCGCGGGAATCCGATCTTACTTTAACCGAAGGTCCAGAATTGGTCACGACGCCCGCTTGATTGCTGCCCCATTCTTTCACATCTCCTGCGGGCTGTGCGATGCCGGAAGACGGTAACGGACCAATCGGCCCCAAATCGTTCCGCATTTCTTCGATGAACGAGTTACGGAAACGCTCCTCCAGCACATTGCGGGTTTGCCGCTGCCGATCGTTCAGATCAACATCACGCATCCAGGTTTCATAGCCGCTATCACGAAGCCCTTCGTTTCGCGCCAATTCTCCCGCGGCGAAATTTTGCCAATTCTGGCTATAGTCCCGCGACGTTTGGAACCCGCCTGATTCAATCTCGCTGATTTGCCGTTCATATCGTTTGCCGACTTCTTCAAGTCTGCCGGCCTCGAGCGAATGCGACCGCGCCTCGGTGAGACTAGCATCGCGTCGCTGCGACAATCCTTCCAGTTCCGAACTACCGCTCGTAGAAACTGCACGAGTGAAATTCTCCCTTGAGTGCGTAGCATTGTCGCTGGTTGACTCAGCACTAAGAAATGACAAGCCTTTAGAAATGCGTTCGTTAACACTTTCTCCTGAAGTTCTGTTGCGCGTTTGCTGTGACAAGACGTTTGCATCAATACCAGCTTTAAGGCCGGGAACCGGCGATCCTATACCCAGATTCCCTGTTCCATTCATATAACTTTGGCGCGCCAAATCATCAGCTGCCTTACGGTCAAAACCATAATCGTTGACGAGTGTATCTGACCAGCTGCGTGTCAGATTTTGGGCTTGTGAAATAGCATCCTGCGTTTGCTGTCCCAATATCGTTTCACTACCGCGAGAATTCTGTGCGGTGGTGAACAGCTGTGCGCCAATGGTGTTGGCGGCCGACAGAGATTGCGACGCCATCTCACGCTGCTGTGTGGCTTGATTTTGGAATTCACCAACAGTACTGCGCATTTCACCGACATTGGCCCGTGTCAGCGTTGGTTTCCATTCAAAGCTCGATATCGCAGGATTCTGATTAGTGACTACGGAACCGTCAGCGTGGGTCGTTGATATCGCGCCGTTAGCTTGCCGATGCGAAAACGCCGGAGATCCAGTAGCAAAATTGGGTTGATTGTTCCACTGATTGCTCGCCTGAGTATTTAAATTCTGGTTAGCCAGACTGGCATTCCCATAAGCATAGTTACCAGTGGTGGCTTCACCTGCAGCAGATTCGGCAGCATTTTGACTTGGTGCCAAAAAGCTGGTCGCATGTCCTGCTATCGCCATAGCCCCCCGCGCCATTCCTGCGGCGAGAAATGGAATACTCGCAATCATGTAGCCAGCCAGTGAGGCTGTTTCGTCGTTAACCGCACCTATCCCGGCAAAGTTCCCAAGCGTCATCCCGCCACCGGCGACCGCGTTTCCCGCAGACAGCCCTCTCCCCATCATAATCATATGCAAGACGACGTAGAGCGGCCCCCAAGCCGCCAAATAGAAAAAACCCGTCACATAACCGCGCAGCGTCGAAACACCTGTCTTGGGCATCAAAAAGAGCGGAAAAAGTACCGGGAACATTGCATAAAAAACAACGGTCAAAACAATGTTTAGAATGGGAACCCACTTCATTGCTCCCTGTGCCAAAGCTGAATAGGTATGGCGCGTCTGAATATCCGCTCTGGTTGCCGCAAAGCTATCAATAGCAGCTGCACCGGTACCGCCAGACATATCATCACGCGCCTGCATGAACGCATTTACCGCAAGGCTCTGGCGCATGATATCAAGCGCGTTCGACGCATTCGAAGTAAACGCCTGATAGGTAACAGGAAGATCGGCGGCCAGTTTGGCTTGCGCAACGGCATTGGCCATTCCCGGATAAAGCTGCTTTGCCCATATAGGAGAAAACGCATTGAGGAATTGTGTCCACTCAGGGGTAAGAGCGGTGTACGCATCGCGACAAGTGATAACAGCGGTCGAAGTAGTCCCGTCGCCATTGCGCGTCACATATGTTTGCGCGCGAGCAGGACTTCCGGGACCAATATCCGCCCACAGATTCGTAGATTTGGCAAGGCCATCCATTGATTTGAAGCCGAGCATGACGTCATAAAAAACGCAGCGTTTCATGTGTTCATTGATATTGGCGGCAAATTCGGGATCGGTGATCCGAATCTGACGTGTCGCCTCCATCAGCTTGGAACCGTAGATAATTCCGTTGGTGGAATATTGCAGCTGACTCGGCATTACAAAGACGGTCTCGGCCTCAGTTGTCAAATAATCTCCGACCTGACTTGTAAAACTGGCGACCGCACCAAGGCCTAACGGCACGTTTGCGACGGTATTAGGAGACAAACCCGGATTAACCCGGTCCGTAACCTGAATCGTGACCGTTGGGACCATCAAGCAAAGATAAATAAGCGTGGCTTGCAAAAACCAGTTAAACCAAGCTCTCCAATCAAGACTGAAAGCAACAATAAGCAGAGTATATATGAGCCCCATGACCATGACGACACGGATCATGGACTTGTAGCCGCCCCCGCCTGTCCAAGCTAAAACGGCATTCAATACGTTGACGATATACTCGCCGCCGCCAATCGTGAAAAGCTCCAACATGCCGCCTGCCCTTTCCTAGCGAAGACCTTGAGAGTTCAAACCGCGTGAAAAATTAAGCGCCGCTGACATGCCCGGTGACATCGAATTTTGAAGCGTTGATTCAAGAGCGATGGTACGGTCAATAACCCGCATCGTAACCTCCACACGAGCCGAGTTTCTGACTTCGCGTTGAGCAAATTTCGTCCGCACACCTTGAACCTGAGCGGCCCAGGCAGCTGCGCTATCCTGGTCGGCCTTCACCAAGCCAACTTTTGCCATGTCAAACTTGCCTAGAACGTCATTCAAAATGGCCTGAAGCAGATCAATTGACGTTATTTCAGAAACCGCATCAATCTCTCCAGTACCGACAATATCGGTCCGTGCCGCAGTCTGGACCGCGAGGATTTTATAAAGCGGCAATGAGGCAACATTGAGCAAAGTCTTTTCCGCGTCGCCAATCGCGGTATCATTCTTGATCGCCGTCGCCATCGAGAGAATCAGCGCCTTGACCTTCGGGCGGATTGCCTGAGAAGCCGGAATATTCATATTCTGAGTGGTAACTTTCAAACATTTATCTGAATCAACACATTTAAGGATTTTGACGGTATTACCGCCCTGCGTCCCATCAAGAAGGGCTTCGACAATGGAATCATCCCCAGGACCGTGCTTATCGATAATTGAACCCTTTGTCGGATCATCAGATACCTGAGTGACAACCGTACCAACGATCGTCATGACCATTTCCTTGAACTCCTGATCATAACCCCCAAATTGCGGGGCTTTATTCAGAATGTCCCATGTGAAATTATGGTCCTGGCCGACGAGCTGCAATTCCATCGCAGGGTCACTATTTGCCGCCAGCGTCTCTTTGCGCTGCCCGCCATTATTGCATCCCTGACGGCTAGCGGCCCAATCCGAAAACAGACCATCATTGTTGCCAACCGCTTCGCAAATGGTGCTTTGGGTCGTATCCATAACAGGCCAAAGTCCGCCGACCAGTCCTTGCGCCGTCTCGCAGCTTGAAATGTTCATCTGATTGAGTTGTTGCACCTTTTGGCTCATATCCTTGATAACACCACTGATCTGAGGCGAAATGGCGTCAATCGCTAACTGGAAAGCAAATCCGATTGCATTATTTGCCGTCGCTTTGAGCATGGCAACAAGCTCTGCCGTGTTGATGAAACTGAAGCTACCGGCGAACAGATCAATCCCGCCACAGCCAGCGCGCGCGCCGGGTAACTGAAGATTGAAAGGCTGAACAGACTTTTGAGGAAAACGGGTCCAGACGTTACCGCCAGAATAATAGCCGGCAGACTGCCCTTGAAACGCGGACGGGCCGGTGATGTTGGCTCGAGCGCCAGCATCATCGAAATAGCTTTGCATCTCGTCTCCAACGGAAGCAGCCGCCGGCGTAATGATGCTAAAATTCAAAGAGGCGATGATCGCGAGAAACACGCCCAATTTGCGGACCATGCCACGAGCTTTGTCATATATTCTCACAGTCATTAGAAATCACTCCCTGGCTTGGTTTTGGTCAGAACGAAGATCCGGTCGATAATTTCATCCGCCGCCATGAGGCCTGTCCCAATTGGAATGGGCCGCTTGGTCAGCGTATCAAAAAGAACGAGCGCGGGGGTGGATTTGCCGGGAAGGCCCATACGGGCGCGCTGACCGCTATCCACGACATAATTGGGGAATACACGGTTTGGGCCGCCATCCATAGACACGGCCACAACCGATAGACGGTTGCTATCGCTTATTGATTTGAGGATAGAAGCCTGTATGTCGCAAGCCGAACAGGATTGAGCATAAAAATAATAGACCCCGTACCGCTGCGACAGACGCGCCATCGCAGCATTTCTGTCAGCGACGCGGTTATCAAGCCAGGCGCGTTTGCCAATAGTCGAAACGGGACGCTGGAGAGTATAGTCATCTTCCGGATTTTGCCACAATGCACGCTGCCAAACATCGGCAAATGTTGATGACCGATCAAGCTGTTCGCGCTGGAAACGGATGTAAGCAAGAACATTGGCTTCAGTCGGCTCCAAGATCGCCTGTGCCTTCAACTCATCAAGCTGCTTGCCAATCTCTTTGAGCTGTGCATCGGCTGATATTTGAGGCGGCGCAGCAGTCGCAGGACTGGACGGCTTTGCTTTTGGTTTGTCGCAATAAAACCAGCTGCCAAGTTTGCGGCGACAATATAGATCACCCTCCCCGCCTTCTCGCTCATAAATACCGTTTTCCAGGGTATTTTCGGAAGGTGGGAGCGCAGCTTCCTCCAAAGCGCCACCCTCTTGATATGACGAACTTTGAGCAAGTGCTGGGACAGGGGCAATGAAAACAAACAGACCTGCCAATGTAGTTAAAGATTTAATCTTCATGAGACTGATCCTCCTTTACGATACTGACATCGAGAAGTTTTCCGACGTCGAAAAAATAGCGATCTCGAAAGAGCAACTGGACAAGACCGTGCGCAGCAAATTCAGCCTTTTCGCGCGCCTCCTCGCCCACATGAAGGCCGGTACCATCACTCTTTAGCCAATCACGATGAGACAGCCGCCTGAGCGACGTTTTAAGATCGTTTTCCGCCAATTTGATCCCAAACCAGCGACCTATAGTCTTGGCTAAACGCGCCCCATCAACACCAGGACGACGCGCACAGCAAATGACGACTGCGAGCTCCAAAACGGAAATATCCGGCACCGGGATAAAACTATCCAATGCCATCACCGGATTCTCGCTCATTATGGTCCCCCCCGAGAATAATAGGCCTCAATCTTGGCCTGAATATCGGCCATAGTTGCTGCCTCATCGGGCAGCTTCGCCGCGTCCATGAATTCCTGATAAACTTCAGTGAAATCCATGATTGACAGATCAAGCGCAGCAAACTCATCAATAGTGAAACCGGAGCATTCCGGATTTTTCGGTGTCCCCCAACTCTTCGAAAGCTGCTCCCTGCCCTGCTCTTGCAAAACGCGGGTTAGTTTCGAAAGAAAACAACAAGAACTTCTGCGTTTGGTTGTGCAAATACCGAGAAATTTTTTCGAGCAATATGTTCCTAGTGTGTGACATAGCCCCATGCGTTCACGGACATCGAGTTCTTTTTCAGACGCATCACAAAGAAATAATGTTAGAAATGGCGTCGCAAGACCGGCGATGGCCGTAGGACCGCCAGCGAGCGCGGCAAACCCCGCTGCGGTCGGAATGAGGCCGGAAACTTTACCTGCACAGCAATTTACCAGCCCAAATATCGGCTTGTGGCAGCTCATCGGGTTGCCCTCGAACAGCTTGTAATCCACGTCATCAAACTCGCGATTTGCCTGCGCTAAGGCCTCCAACCCGACAACAGCGTCCTTGAATTCATCGGATGCCTCGCGTGTTACCGCCTCGCACTCACCCCCGATGCAATATACATCGCCGCCGCATACATATTGTTTTTCAGCGGGAGCCGCGCCGGGAATGGGGCAGATATAAATATGCTCCTCGACCTGACAGGCCCCCTGTTGCGGGTCGTCGAGACAGACGCTACGGGAAAATTGGCAAGCATTATTCGCCGCCAAATCTCCGCAATCGTTTCCATCAAAAGTCCCCTGACATTGATAGGATCGCTCCCATTTCCAACAAGGCTGTGTAACAGGAATATTGTTGATAATGCGGGTTTCAGGCGAGGAATCGGTGCACACCCGTACAGGATTGGAACAAGCCGGATTAGTCTCAATCGAGGCACATTGTGTTTCGTTTGGAACGGCTGTGACACTCTGAATCTGACGCGGAGTGGGCACGGGCTCTCCCGGCACGGGAGACTCGCACTCAAGGTTGAATACCTGAATTTGATCGGGCTCTGTGCAATTAAAAGGCAACGTACCCTGAAGACAAATATCAAACCATTCGGAGGAGACAATTTGACATATCCCTCCAATAACAGGAGTAAAATTAGGATCACAAACCTTTGGCGCACCACGCCACGGAGTTTCCGAACACTGATAATCATAGACTGTACGCTGCGTTGCGGTGACATCGAGAGGAATTTCGCAGGTCTGCACTTCATCAATGACACCTTTCCCCACATTGCACGTTGCCTCAAAATTGCCTGGAGATGATGTCGTGGGCGGAAGCTCGACGCACTGGCCAGTAGTGCCGCTGGGATCAACGCCTTGAACATAAAGGGATGGATCCTCGTTTATGATTTCACCGCGCTCAATCGTTTCGTCAACCAGCTGGTCAGGAACACGCGGACGAATGGCGTCTCCCTCAATTACCAGAACAGCCGCTTCGTTTGTGCGGGCAGCTCCAATTCGCGCAGCTTCAAGAGCGGCAGGATTATCAAGATATTGAGACTCCGGAGCATTGGCCCCATTATAGCCGGTTAGATTATCCGCAGCAGCATCATCATTATCTGCCAAATTCTGAGAAGCATCAGCTATGCCTTTTGCAAAGGCTTTAGCATCCTCCCTGACATCCTGCTGAGCAGATGCTGGAGCAGCAACAGCCAAAAGAACCAACATTGCGGCGAAGAGACGCATCATCCACCTGCCCCAAGCCGTTTGAGCGCTGTTCCAGCGATGCGCGCTCCCGGTCCGCCGCCGGCAGCAAAACTTTCCAAAACATAGCGCACGGTGACGTTACCGGCCATTCTATCGTGCGGGGGCGGCGTCGTGCGACAATCAAGACCGTCGCAGAGATCAAAATCCGTTGAGACCACGACAAAGGCGGGCACAGTCTTTACATCAAAAGCGCGAAACAAACGCGGATCAATGCCCAAAGCACCGGTCTCCTGACCAGGCTCAATCACTTTAGCAATACCTTGCTGAAACGCCTTCATGGAATTACCCGGAAACCCCTGAAATACAACCGCGCCGCCCGCCTTACTGGTGTCTCGAATGAGCGGCTTCAAACTTTCAGCTGGCATCGACAACGATGCAAAAACGATAAACTGCGGCGCTTCACCTGAAGGCATTTTTCCGGTGACGTCCGCCATCATCTTGTCTAGTTCACTGGCTCCTTCTGCGTTGCCTTGCGCTTCGACATATTGTTGATGATTAGCCTCTCCGGATGCTACCGTTTGCCGCGCCTCTTGTGCGACTGCATCGCTTCGGCGCATCACATCATTAACAAACGCCTTGGCGTCCGCCGCGCCTTCGTCTGCTCTTTTCTGGATTGCACCAAGATCAAGGCCTTCAATAGTTTGTGCGAACACAACAGCGGCCCCGGACATGCCGAGTATTCCGCCAGCGATAAGGAGGGCTTTCCAGTTCATAATGCGCAACAATTCCTTTTACGCCAAACGAGATATCCAAAATCCTCGCCGACGACGGGCCACACCCGGCCAACGCCGGGTTTCAAATCGGAAGCACCAATAGGAGCGCAAGCGTACCTGCCTTTGACCATCGGTGAAGGGTTAACCATCTGGAAGCGATATTGCTGCTTTTTCATGATGGGCATGGGATATTTCTTGCACAGTCCCTCTTTCCCCATAGTTCCCCACGCGAGAAATTGACGGTGCATTTTATAAGCCATCCGCGATGCGGCGAGCCGGGAGGATTGAATAGGGTTGAGGTGGCTGGCAACATTTCCGTTGAGCGGATACATCGACCCCTGACAACCAGCACACCAGAACAGCGGATCTATAGGGCGGCTAACAGTCGCGGCCACACAATCAGCAGCACAAGCCAACGTAGCGACGGGATTAGCGAAAACCGCAGCTTCCGGATTGATGAGCATCGTAAGAGTATCGTCCTGCCAAAGCGGATCAATCTCGGTTACATAGGCGATATCAAAACTGGACTGCTCCAGACAAAGAAAGTCGGTCACAATCTCCATCCAATAGAGCAACGGATAAATATACCAGTGCGCGTGCCATTTGGCTGTGTTCTGACCCGCCCCGCCAAGTTGATTAGTGGTTCCATAAGTGCCTCGACCGATATTGAAACCGGGCGATATTTTGACACCCCCAAGATTGGGAAAGCACCAGGGCTTTGTTGTCACATCGACGAGCCGCACAGGCTCCCAAAACCCTACTGCAATGCCAATACGAGGAAGCGGCGAGCCACAGGCACAGATAGGAAACGATGGATTATTATCCGTGTCGGGGCGACCACTTGGCCAAATTTTCAGCCCGCCTACGGACAATGGAAACAGACAGCTCCAGCAGACATCGGTGATGGGATTGACAAATTTTCCGGTACACGAACCCGGCACGTCACCAGCTCGTGCCGGCGCGGACGCCATCACGAAAGCTGTCATTACGACAGCAAGGATAATTTGCCACAGACGCCTGAAAGAAGGGATTTTCACGATTTATCCCCTTCCCGCTCCAAATCGCGCTCAACCAACCACGCATCATCAATCCGGATTTTTTTATAGAAAAACAAACAGCCGGAAATCGAAGCGACCAACAAGAGAATGAAAAAGAATCCCCCGGCACCGGCGCGGCCCAAAAGGGTGGAAACAACATCGATAGCCAAAATGCCGGCAACCGTTGCCGAAGCAGATCCAATGAAAATGAACCGCAGACGCCGCATGAAACGCGTTTCGGGAGCCGCAAGCGGAGTACCAAATATTTGTTCTGCCCATTTCATTTGGACCGACCCTTAAATTCTGTAAGCGCCAGTCTGGACCAATAAACAAACTGCCCTAAAACAAGGACGGCGAATGCAAAACTCCCAGCGACAAGAAGATGAATTGCATTTCTTGGTTCCGGCGGAGACAAAACAACCCCGACAAAGACAGCGAAGAAAATACCGACCGCAGCAAGATTGAAACACGAAAACACGACCAGCGCCGGCAGGTGCCAACGCGCACGTTCTTGCGACTCTTCCAGCTTCCCTTGGAGCGAAACCGCACATGCAGATAATGGCGCGCTACGCATTATTCTGCCTAGGTTCAGAAGCTGACCGCCAAAGGCAATATCCGAACCATGATAAAACAAAAATGGCATCGATCTGCGCCACCGCGTTGAACAAGAAACGCCAAACCCGCCATTCACCGGAATAGGCCAGAACCAAAAGCATTGACACCTGGACGATGATATTGAGGGCTATTCCTCCAATAATGCTATGCCGCACTCGTTGCTCATTTATCATGATTGTTGTTTCCTCACCGGGGTTTCAGATATCCGCATGGACTTTCCCGCCTGGACGACAACAGCAGGAACGCGCGTAATGCCGAATTTGGTGGTTAAGGTTCCGGCCTGATCAAAATAGAAACGGCGTTGCCGCTTCGTCATCAAATCGAGCGGCGCACCTTTAACCAGAATGATTTTTGCTTTGTCATCAAAGCGTTTCAAAGCCCAGGCCACCTGCGCTTCATCATCACCATCGATAAAGACGAGAGGGGTATTTACATCAATAAAATCAAGCGGATTGACGCGGCTACCAGCTGCGGAAATAAGATTTCCCTTATGATCGCGAATATCGTGATCTATGACGATAGAGGGATCATAGAGCCAGCTGCGCGGTTTTATTGCTGCTTCTATTCCAGCCACCGGATCGGGCCGACGAACTTTGGCCTCCGTGCGTTTAACCAGGAGCTGGTTCATCGCATCGATCTGACCGGTAGCTTTCATGTTCTTGAGTTTGGTTTCGATAACGCGCAACAAATCCGGCTCGATTACCGGAAAGACCTTGCCAACTTGACCATAATCCTTGGCCGCAGCAGGCAGGGAAAATGCTGCGGCCAAGGTAAAAAGGAACAGCCTGATGAGCGACTTTTTAATCACAACACCGGTACTCCCGTTCCAAATATCTGACTGCCACAAACCCAGCCAATATCGGCGTAGCGACTGTCAAACCCGTCCCTGCTTTCAGTCGCCACAAAATAGCACCCATCAGGCACACGTCCGACGGGTCCAGCGGTGAGCGGTTCGCCTCGCTTCGATAACGGTTTAACAGCAGCAACCTCTACCCCGTTTACCGAGACAATTTTTCCTTCTCGCGACACCATGTCGCCAGCCACCCCATAAACCCGTTTTCCGAAGGGTTTTGGATCATCCCCGAAATGGGAGCGAATCAACGGGGTTTTGGGCGCGATAAAAAATACATATTGACCGCGCTCCGGAAGGACGTTCTTTTCAACAAAGAAAGCCCAATTTGGCAGAGATTTACTGGAATTGATCATGAAAGTATGACGATCCGACCAGTCATTCAAAGCAGACCAAACAACAAACACTGCCAAAAGTGCGCCCAGCACCTTCCAACTCGGCCAGCGCGACGAACCTGGTTCAATTACTTGTTCAGCATCTATGGAAGGAGTGCCGGACATCACTGCGAACTGCCATCAACCGGATAAGGAGCCTGCCCGAATGGCGATTGCGTATTATCAGGTGCCAACTGTCGTCCTAGCTGTGCAGACAGATCCGGACCTTGCACCGGTGCCATCGGGACCATCGCGGGGGGCATCGCTGCAGGAGACGGCATTTTTATCATCTTCGCCAAATCAGCTAAAACATCATCCGTCACATCGGGAACGGATGACGCAATCACGGCTTCCCCGACAAGAATGACCTGACCATTTTGCGCCCGCTGTTCCAAAACAGTGTCAAGAGCGCCCATGAAAGCTCGCGTGTTATTTTCAAGCTGCTCGGGAGGCGTTCCCGACCGCGCCTCAGCCGTCACAAAATCATTTACGATGGACGCAAGACGCACCGACACTACACGCCGATCATCAAGGGCAAATATTTTTGAAGTCGCCCACATTCCCCAAATAGCTGCAAACAAGCCCAATGCAATCAATCCTAATTGCAAATACGTCATGCCTGCAAAGCGGCGAACTGCGGTCACACTGGGCTTAGGGCTATCAACGCGAGGGGTTTTACCCTGGTCAGGAAATGATGCCTCAGAAGTCTTTCCCAAGTCGTCAAACGGCAACTCATTTGCAGCAGCATTACTGGTCATCAGAATCTCCTGATTCAAAAATGGATAAAAGCGCATTCATTCTAAAAACACCGGTCAGCAGCAAAACAATGCCACCGATCAAAAGGAGCTTGCTGTCAAAATCCGCGCGCGCTTCCGGAGCGGCAACGACATAATGCCCGCCGAGAAGATTAAGCTGCTCGAAAAAGCCGAATAGCGAACCATTTGCTACCATGAAGAACAACACGACGAAGAAGCCCGCAGCGATCAACAATGTAGCGGCAGTCCAACCAATAAGCCGGAATAGGACGTAAATAATGTTACCGAAGGATAGACTTTGATATCTTTGAATATTCGCATCCCGAACCTGCTTGTCTAGCGCCCGCTGATACCCTTTATCGGGTATTGGACGTTGCAAGGTAGCATGCTGCGGCATCATTCAGCAGCCACCAACAATGGTGCCTCCTCGCCTTCGCTCCAGCGTGTCGAATCCTCTGGATAGGCCACCCGCTCGATCGCGGCCTCCATCGTCAAGCCTTCATGAACCAAGCCTTCAATTTGCGCAAAAACGGTCGGACTAGACGAATAGATTGTTGCCGAATAGGGATCGAGTACAAGACGTCCAGATGCCAGTGTTTCTGGACCTTTGATCATAATATCGGAATATTCAGTGCCGTTACGCTTGAGGCTACGCATCAATGTCTCATCGCCGGCGGACATGTCGAAACGATCAAGCTTCATGAAATCCGATATCGATTCCGGTTTTTGCTGCAAAATAAGGAACCAATCGCTATTTTCCAGCGCGGCAATTGAACCTTCAGACTTGTAATAATCGTTGAGGGACTGCGTAGCGGTAATGAGAGATGCACCATATTTACGGCATGTACGCGCATAAGTTTCAACAAACTCAGCCATCGCGCCGCCCTTGAGCATCTGCCATGCCTCATCCATGATCAATGCTTTGCGACGTGAACGATCAAGTTTACGCATCGACTGTGAGGACATGAACATAATGGCGGTCATGACAACCGAACGAAGCTCCTGGCGGCTTGCAAGATCGGACAGCTCGAAAACGGTTAAATTCGCATCGAGCTTGAAGGTCGCTTCCCCGTCAAAAAACTTGCCGTAAGTACCACCGGTACCAAACGGCAGCATCGATACGGCGAGGCTCATTGACATTCCATCACCATTGGCCTGCAGCCTGGCAATGATATCATCAACCGAACCGTCTCTACCCTTCTCGATCCAAACGGCGTTGACTACCCCATCGATGAGCCCACGTTCTGTATCATTGAGGATATCGATATGGCGCGCCATCTGACTGATCATCGCCTTGAGCATCGCTAGGCAATCGAGCTTATAATCTTCGTCATCATCCGCAGCTTCGGCATCAATCATCGAAAATGGGTTGATGCAAAAACCACTCGCAAGCGTAAATTCGATGAACGTCCCACCCTGTAATTTTGCAGAATGCTCAAAGCTACGACCATCATCGATAACAATGACATTATCACCAGCGCCGCAAAATGCTGCGCAAAGCTCTTGCAGACAAACCGACTTGCCCGATCCGGATTTACCGAAAACCGCCACGTTATGATTGCCAGCCTCATTTTCAAAAGGCGACCAGAAAAAAGGCTCACCTCTCCTTCCAACGAGCAATAAATGCGGAATGTTGCTGCCTTTATATTCTCCCTGAAAGGGGGCCAGGTTAGCAGCCGTTGTCGTAAGCATGGTACGCATACGTTTCATCCGGCCCAGATCGTTGATAAGCCCCGACCCGAGCGTCATCGGCAAACAAGAGAGAAACCCAACCATCTGCATGTAACGCTCAGAATGAAGATCCCACCCACAAGCCTTATACATCGATTTGAGCGTGCGCTCGTGAACGTCGCCCTTCCCTTTCGGGCTAAACGCCGTGACGCCGTAAAAGGCCTTCACCAGTTTATTGCCTTGCCGAAGCTGTTCCTGGACATCTTCCCATTCCCGGCTCTGATCCTTTAGCTGGGGCAAGAACCGCGATGACTTGCTATCGGACAGGCTCGACGTCCGCATATATTTATATGCAGCCTTGTTCGCCGAAGCTGTGGCGTCGGGATAGGTTAAACAAAGCGTCGTTGCCACAGGGCAAGGCAAACGCAGCTTGTCGGTAAACAGATCACCAATCAAACGCGCACAATCCCATGGAGCCCAGCGCGGCGGAAGATTGCGCACCGCAAAAGAGCGAACTTCAAAGGTGTCTGGGTACATTACACCAATTTCAGGAACGCCATCTTTATCGACACCCGTTGGACGCAGACGTTCAGTCCGAAATTCGAGACGATCAGGAAAATGCCGCACTTCCATATCCCGACGAACAGCCTGATCAGCGATGGAATCGAAAGAATTATAATCTACAGGATCATCACCGGCAGCGGTTGTTGGAGAAGTGATATCATCGATCAGCGCCAGTAAATTGACAGGATCAATCAACCGCGAGGACACATCGATCGACCGGAAAGCCGACATCATTGATTCAGCAACCGAGACCAGCTCCTCATCTGTCGAACTGCCGCCGTCTGGGATGCCGATTGAAATAATCAGCCTGAACTGACGCAAATGAAATGGCGCGTCCTTGGAAAGCGAATTCCACACACCGTCTGACAGATAATCAGTGCGATGCTTTGCCATACGCTCGTAAACGCCTTCAGCGGAATAACGCGGCACGAACCAATCAGACAATTTGCCGCCGACGCGAGATGACGCAAAATTTACTATCTGAACTGTCGCGCCCGCTGGAACACCTTCAGAAAGACATTGCGAAATAATATCGGCAGAGCGTTCATCCGCGCCAACCATCGGGGCGACTTCGAGCGCAATTTCGCGCGCGCTTGCATTATGAAAAATACCTGTTTTCGGGTTAAAACTGCGATAGGGCAGCCAATGGGCAAGCATTGGAATTCCAGGATCGGGACGACCTTTGTCAGCCTTCATGCCATCGCCCAACATGGCATCAAATATTCCGGTGATAAGACCGCTCATGGCTTTACTTCCGATACCGGAAATAGCGATGGCCGATTAACAGGTGACAACTGCCCAGCTTCAGATCCCGCCGAAATATTCTCTTTCGAGGCCGGGTTTGCGGGGGGCAGAGAATAATCAGCGACGTCGCCAGAAGAAGCGAGCGGTGTTGATTTCAGAAAACTTTGCTTTGACGAACGAGCGGGCCGTTTCTTCGATTGCAAGGAACCGGCGACCTGCGCCTTGATGGCCGCCATCGGATCCACTGTTGAAGCCTCTGTCCTAATATCTGGAACTGATCCGGCAGACGCGACCGAACCAGAAGCGACCAGCGAAGCGCCAGCACCAGACTGTGCAGACGAAAGCGCTGCCACATCGTCCTTACGGATTATTAACCCTGCCTTGGCCCCCACAACCGGCGCAGCGGCTTGAAGCGAGGACTGTTCAGCATTTTGAGCATCAATCTCAGCTACACGATCATGAAACTCCATTTCTGGCGCTGAAGAAGCAATATCAGCCAATGTAGGCATACCAGTAGAAGATGCTGCTGAAACCTGCGCAGCTCTTACTAGATCATCTCTGGGACCGGCAACGCGAGGCGCCACCAAAGTATTTGATGCTTCGAGCCAAGCACCACGTTCAACCACGGCGTGAATGGCTGTCACTTCCCGGAAGCGCCCAGACCCGTCTATATGAGCAGGAAAAACGATGCGGAGAACTTTTTCACCCGAACGAACTGGTTCACGCGCGGCTGTCACAACCGCGGACGAGGGTGAATCGTATAAATACGGTCCAGCTGGCGTCATACCGCTTTCACCGCTAATCAAAGCCAGAGCTTCATCGTCGATCTTAGACGTTGGCGCGCAAATGCCATCTGGAGCGCGGCAGGCAAAATCGCCGTTCACATTCGTACCAAATGTTGCACAACCAGCGAGTGAAGCTGCAGCCACCAGCCCCGTTCCTGTCCCGAGAATACGCTGAAACCCGGAACCCTCAGATGTTGAAAAACGATGCTGCGTTTCGCATAGCTGACCGGTGTCTTGAACGATCGAAACTTCGGATGATAGAGATTCAAAACTCTGGGTAGCATTCCAAAGATCAATGCCTTGCGAAACGCTGATTGGCTTGGGGCCAACACTGATACGCCCACCTGTCCGTCTTGCGAGAGCCCGATTTAATGAAATCATTTCCTTCCGCGTAAGCATGTTGGTCATGAACTTGCTCCCTTCAGCCATGCAAGAAGTCTGTCTTTGGGCAAATAACCATGGTGGACCGCGCCGTCAGAGCGGACGATTACAGGTGTCCCGGTAAAACCATTTTCGCGGGCAAACCGTTCATTGGCATCGAGACCGCTGGTGTCGCATTTGGCTGATTCTGGGATATTACCCGCATAAGCAGCGTGGAGCGCACGCGGACGATCCTTCGCACAATAGACACGGTTGCTCAGATCGCGCGTTCCTAAAACGGATATAGGCCGCTCAACAACACGCACATCCATCGTTTCGAGCTGCTGTGTCAAAGCGCGGCAATACCCGCAGCGCAAATCTGTGAAGACCGTTACCTTAGTCTTCCCGCTACCCCATTCAATCGCTCCAGATGAAGGCAAAGACGCAAGAGAAACACGCTCTGTCCGCCCTGCCCCAGCCTTAATCCTTGATTTTGGCATCGGATAATCGCGTGCAACCGGGGTACCTGCCTGCGCGGAACCCAACTCATCGCTACCGTCATCAGAAATTTGCGATGCACCGCCAAGAAGCGCTTCAGGATTGATTTCGAGAAGACGCGCAGATGTTAAATCCTGGCGTGTTTCCATGTCGAAAACGTGACCCACGATGAGATAGCGGGCTTGTTTATCGACATAAAAAATAGATTTTCCCGCAGTAACCTCGCAAATACTGCCGATAACATTGCAATCTACTTTCGCGAACTCGGTCTTTGGCAACCGCGTTTTTAACGCCGCTTCTACTGTCGCATTGGCAGACTGCGTTGCTGCAAAAGCAGTCCCGGCAATCAGAACACTGACAAGACTTGCACCAATAACCCAATTATATTTCGCCATGTGAAGACACTCCTTCTTCAATTGCGGACGTATGCGCCGTCCAGAAAAACGATTTCGACATCAATGCCGGTCGGCATCTCGATTACGGGCTGATATTGCTCGGCCCGCTCGATCAGATATTTGCTGACAGTATCGGCAGCGGTACTCACGCCTTCACCAAGACCGCCCTGAGCAATCTCTCCCAGGCCCAGCTTATCGCGCTTGCCATTGACCGTGATATTAGAGCCCTGCAAAACACTGTCGGTATTGGCAGAAAAGCCCCGCCCAAAACCGCCGGCAAGACCTGCTAAAAATGCTTGCGTGACCAATCCACCTTCACGGCTCACTACGCGGCCGCGAACACCAGATTTACCAGCGTAAGCAATAAAGCCTTTCACATCGCTCACCGCGTAGCGCCCGCCGGGTTGCGCGCATGTCATGCGCTGAAGTTTCACATAGACTTTCTCTGCCGAGAGATCCCCGCGCGCTGCGCCATTAACAAGACAGCCTTGCAGTTTTGTCGTAAGAACACGGCCCTTGTCTGCCACTGATCGAGCAGGACCAGTAATGCGCAAAACTACTGGGAGAGGATCTGTTTGCGATGAAACACCGGCACTAGCATCGACCCCGACAATAACCCTTGCAGTGGCAAAACTATTGGCGGGCAAATAATCCGGCGAATCAGAGAATACTGTCGTTCCGCGCTCTGCGCGCACTGCGTTGCCGCCAGGACCATTTGAAAAGGCTACAGTTTTCACTTCGCGCGGCGAAGGGGCGGGCAAAGGAGCCGCACCCGGACCAGAGGGCTGTTGATAAAGCGCGGCGCTGCTAGGGCCATAAAGCCCATTAGGCCCGCCAGCAGCTGGCGGAGCCGACTGCGCGGCAGCAAGCTGTGATTTCAAGGTTTCATTTTCTGTCTGATAGGCGGACAGAACACGCTGACCGTCCGATGACATTGCGCTATTCTGACCGCGTAATGCAGCCATTTCTTCCTGCATTGCAGCCAGCTGGGCCTGCTGACCATCAACTGTACGAAGCCGGTTATCAGTAGATTCAAAACGATTTTCAGAACGAGCAATCCATTCCTGCTCGCTCATATTCTTGTTCACCATATCATTGGTGCTGACCTGGACTTCCTTAACGCCGCTGTTTGCAAGCTCTTCCTCGCTAACGGAGCTATCCAAAACCCACCAAGCGCCGCCCACAAGAGCGGTCAAAGCAACGCCGCCCAACAGCAATCGCTGCTTTCGCTGAACGTCATCATTGCCGCTCATGGCGTGGCCTACTGGCGATACTTCGTCTTCGCCGACATCAGGCGTATCTTCGGTTATCTTTTGCTTCCGAAACCTATCCATAAATTTCATCAATTTTCTCCAGCGGGTTGGACAATGTAGGCGGTGGTCGATGCGCCGGGTGCCAGATTGGGCTCTGCGATACTCACAGCAGTGGCGTTGGAAGGAGCGACAACATCATCAGCGATCACCAGTAGCTCACTGCCCTGATTTTCGATGCGAATTACTTTTCCGGTAAATTCAGTCCCGCGATATTCAGCAATCATCCGAACTTTAAGGTCGCCAACACGGACCGAAGCACGAACCGGTTGCCGCATCCTGTAGCCTTCAGGGATGCTGCTTGTGTACATCGCCTGGACTAACTTGACGGCTTGCTCTTGAGGATCAGCCGCAGCGACAATCCTGGAATCACCAGTTTGTTCGCCAGCAATCGCGGGATTGGCAACGAAAACCTGCTGCGCTTCCTCCCCGGACAGACGACAGGCAAATTTGTAAACATAGCCCTTCTTTGACGTTGCAAAGAACGACAAAACCTTCGGCGAAAAGCCTTCCGGTACAGACACATAAATATCGCCGCGTACGGGCTCATTGACGACCGAGAAATCCTCATTGGGGTTGCCAGTCTGGAGCTTGGACACGCTGGCAATTTCATCACCCACCAAACTGATGCGCGTAAGATCGCGCGAAGACGCGATACAATCTACCCGCGCATTGTCCGACGCCATTAACGTCTGATCCGCCAAAGCTGGACTTGATAATGCGATTGACGAGGCTCCAATAAGCCCTAGCCCTAAAGACCGAGTTGATATGCTATGGATGCGAGACGCTAGAATTGAGCCGCAGGCGATCCCGCAGCACCAAAATACCGTATTCATGATGACACCGCCTTTTTAGGTTCGACCTTCTCGACCATGCCGAACTGGACGAGCTTGAGGCTGAGGCCATTGTAAACCCAGCCATAGTGAAATGTTTTTTGGACTGCCGAGACTTCCTGACGTCCAACCATGGTGTGAAGGACACCGCTCACTTCTGAAGAGAGACCTTCTGTATCGACCTTCAATGATTCCATCGTGAAGAATTGCGCTATGGAAGAACCGCGCTGATCCTCCATGATTTTGAGAAGATCGGCCTTCACCTCACCATATGCGCTGGGATGAACCATCTCGAGAATTGCATTCATCCAGTAGTCGAGACTCTGCGGTGTTCGGTTAAGAGTCAAAACAGCCGCATCGCGTGTCACCGCTTCAAGATATTCCCGGCTAACCCCAGAACTTGAAAGAGTAAGCGGTGTGCGCAAGACCGGTTGAAGAACAACCTCGCGATCCCGCGATCCTGCCGCTATTCCTAGAATTGCAGCCAAAGCCGCCAGCACAAGACAAGCCACCAGCAGCATATTGCGCTGTTTGAGCACGCGCTGCGATTGTGTATGTGAAAACGCAAGATCCATCTGAGCTACCCCGCCATGAGTCTGAGAAAAGAAGGTGGCGTTGCGCGCAGGCCAACAAAGCCTCCCGGCAAATACCAATAGGCCAAATGGAGCAGCCATGACGCAGCGCGGCCTGCTTTTGCTTTGCGTAGGCCCCACCAACATCCGAAGCCGAGAATGATCCCGATAAGAATGTGCTGTGTCAGGACGCCCCAGATGAACGGTAAGACCATCGCGATGAATTCATCGAGTGTCCAAAACCCGATCAGTTCCGGATCGTCGAGCCGTGCTGGAATAGCGTATTTATCAGCCATATCGCCCCGCCACCTTCGAGGAAGCGAACACTCGCAAGCGAGCGTCCACAAATCGGTCAGATGGTCGCCGTGACCGCTGCCGTAACGATGGGAACACCGGTTCCTGCGCCCACCCCGACACCGACCGGAATGGCGACCTGCCCCAAGCTGAAGCGGCCCGAGGCCAAGCCGACAATACCGCCTGCCAGACTGAGCACGGTAATGATTTTACCGCCGGACCCCTCGAGGAAACCAGTGAACGAGGTCAGAGCTGTATTAAAAGTCGCATCCGCCCCCGCAATTGCCACTCCTGATCCGGCAACCGCAACCACCGCTGTCACCGCCACCGCCTTGACAATAGAGGCCAAGGGAATTGGTCCACATTGAGACGCAATATTCATTTTCATAGGATCATCCTTCTTAACGACGTCGAGATTAACGCCGATCAAGGGATGACGATTGATCGATTGGTTCACCATACCATTAAAGTAAACCAACCAGCTTAAGCGCTCAAAAATTCATTTTTTCCCATGCGAATCAATAATCGTTGTCAAATTGGCAACAATATTCCCAATTTTGGCATCTGTTTTTGCCGCCGTAGCGACTATGATCTCCATTTTGGCAACAAAAGTTGGCACATTTGCAATGTTATTTGTCAAAACGGCAACTTGATCATGCGAATCACTCCAAGGTTTTGACAAACCGATTCTATAGAATAAGGAAAATCTTCGGGCCAATCACCCCGTATGACGCACGACATGAACGGATTTGCTGACGCTGAGCGTCTAGCAATGAGGCGCTGGATTGATCCGATCCTGGTAATTTCCAATGAGATAACGCTTGAACATTTGAGTACAGTAAATTTACCGTGTATTAAATCTTTAAGAGGGTCGCATAGATGGACTACCGTGAAGACCGGCAATATCTGGAAGATCAGGAAGAACTTTCACGGCCACAGCCCAAAATCCGTATCACACCACAAAAATTTCTCCCGCTGATCATCGAGGTCATGGCTCGCGGGAACATAAAGAGTTCCGATCTCGTCAAACGAACAGGTATCAGTAAATCCAAAATATGCCGTTTGCTCAGTGAGCAGAGACAAATCGACAATGCCGCACTTTACCTGATTTTTGATGCCCTTGGCATTGACCCCATGCGTGCATTACTTGCCGTTGGCCGTTTTGGCCAATGGGAGCAATATTTTGACCTTGATGTGGAAATTATTGCAGATCTTATTGACGTCCTACCAAGTTTTTTGAGCAAAGCACGTTCTGAAAGTATCCGCACGAGCATCAGCCGACCGGGCGCTATCGTTCTGGCCGAGCGACTGAGTGAGATGATCGCCAAAAACGACCGTGAAACAGAGAAACGCCAGCTTGAACGACCCATTGCAGGCATGTAATTATTTTTGCCCGAAAGAAGATTTTGCAATCGCAAAGATGAAAGGGCCTCCCCCTCAGCTCCAATCCCAAACTCCAATACCTGGCTGACTGCTTTTATTGGTGGTGCGGAATTTCGCACATTGCGACTTAACAGAGGCGGTCTCGTCATTCGAAACTCCCGGCCCCAAACAATCAAATCATTGTCGTCATTCCAGCAAAATTCTTATCGACACGCCATTTCACCCAGATCTGTGATTTATTTTGCGGTATTATTGTTACGCACTAACCGAGAATCCGCTCGACTGAAGCTTAATTCTATATTATGTGGGCAAAGTCATTCAATTAAGCGGGCGCAACACCAAATGAATTCAGAAGTGAACCGAATCGCGGAAATGGCCGAGGCCGGCGAGAGAATGATTGAGCGTCTGCGAAAGAAAGCATTCCTGCCGGAAGCGCGCAAGGGCCTAGCAGTTCGCTACGGCATCGCGGAAGCCGCCCAATTGCTTGGCTGTTCAACTAACCGTATCCGCATGGCTGAGACTGACGGGCGTCTGCCCCCTCCCCCGCCTACTAAAAACGGCCGCAGGCCCGGATATAGTATAGAAGACCTTCTCAATATGCGGCAAGTACTTGATGCCTCTCCTGCCCGCGCACCGTTGGATCAGCCGGCTATTATTGCGGTTCAAAATTTCAAGGGCGGCGTCGGAAAATCGACAGTTACTACGCATCTGGCGCATTATTTCGGAGTATTGGGCTATCGCGTATTGGTGGTCGATTGCGATAGTCAGGCAACCACCACGACCTTATTCGGTTTCAATCCTCATTTCAATATCACCCGCGAACAAACGCTTTACCCTTATCTCTCCATAGAGCCGACACAAACCGACTTGCTCTATGCTGTCCAACGCACACCATGGCCCAATGTTGACCTCATCCCTTCAAATCTGGAGCTTTTTGATGTTGAGTATGAGCTTGCTGCATCGGGCGCAGATGGCGGATCAGTGTTGGCAGCGCGTTTCCGCAAACTGAAGAGCGGTTTGCTCGACCTAGCCCAGCAATATGACATTGTATTGCTCGATCCCCCCCCTGCCCTCGGCACTATTAGTCTTGCGGTTATGCAGGCGGCCAATGCGTTACTAATTCCCCTGGCCGCAACCACACCCGATTTTTGTTCAACCGTACAGTTTCTCTCGATGATGGAACAGGTCACGGAGCAGATACGGCAAGCAGGAATTGACGTTTCCTATGATTTCGTGCGCCTGATCTGCTCCAAATTTGATTCCAATGATCCAAGTCACGCAATGGTGCAGCAGATTATGGAGCAGAGCTTCGGCCCTGCCTTGTTACCTGTACCAATATTGGAAAGTGCAGAAATTAGCCATGCGGCGCTCAGAATGATGACCGTGTACGAATTGGAGCGCCCTATCGGCACGCCGCGCACCCACAAACGCTGCCGTGCCAATCTTGACCAGGCTCTGGGGCAAGTGGAACAACTTGTCCGGCGCAATTGGGGTGTAACAAGTCCCGCGAGTGCGGCGGAGGTGGTAAATGCAACCTAAAACAGGCCCTTCAAGCATCTATGTTCGTGTTATGTTCTCATTTTCTTTGGGAGAGATATGATGGCGGGAGGCAAACAAAAGGACTATTTAGCCGATTTGCTCGCGGACGACCAACCGGTAAGCGCAGATGAAGCGGCCAGCATAGAGCCTTCTGCGACCCCTGCAGAAACCAGCGGACGGCTAGCGAGAGGCGGCGGCATGGCGCTTTTGGGCCGCGAGTCTGCATTGGCCCGTGTTGCCTCCGGCGATGTCCGTCAGGTTACGCAGCTCCGTCTTGATCCCACCCGCGTGCGCATATGGAAGGGTAATGCCAGAATTCAGGAGCGCCTGAATGAAGAGAATGTGCGCGACCTGATTGACACTATCATCGCAGAGGGCGGTCAAAAAGTTCCGGCCATTGTCCGGCGCGTAAACGATGATGCGGTCTATGACTATGAAGTGATTGCCGGAACCAGGCGACATTTTGCGATCAGCTGGTTGCGAACAAACAGCTATCCTGACATGACCTTTCTGGCGCAGGTGGCCGATCTTGACGACGAGGCCGCCTTTCGGCTTGCCGATATTGAGAACCGCGCCCGCAAGGATGTAAGCGAGATTGAGCGCGCACGCAATTATGCTTCTGCGCTCGAGCAGCATTATGACGGTAAACAGCGGCGCATGGCCGAGCGGCTAAAACTATCGGAAGGCTGGCTGTCAAAGATGCTCAAAGTGGCAACATTGCCGGATATAGTTCTTGCTGCTTTCGCCAACTTGAGCGCGCTAACACTTAATCCGGCCTATAAGCTTTCACAGGCGCTCGCCGATGAAAGGCGTCATAAATCCATCATTGGAGCCGCTCAACGTGTCACCGAGGAAAACGGTCAGCGCGCTCAGGACGGTCAGCCCCCACTTGGCGGAACGGTTGTTCTCACACGGCTTATGGCTGCGGGTGAAGCTGACAAGCAACGCCCGAAGCTTTATGAGGGCATTTCACGGCACAATCGCCCTGCCCTCTCCGTCACCACAGCGAGCCGCCAAGGACTGACAATCAAGGTTCATGCCGCATCGGGCGCAGACGAAGACGAGATGGTCGCGCTTTTTCGCGAAGCGCTCGCAAGCCATGAGTATAAGACAGAGGTAGAATGAAACTCGCCCTGCCCTTCCCTTTTCTGGCGGACCGTAAAAACTTTCCTCGAAGAAAGTATTTTTCGCCACTGGATTCGCGGTCCAGAAAAACTTTCCTCGAAGAAAGTTTCTGATGGCTCGCACGAAAGGCGTCAGAGGCCGGAGAGCGGTGGGAGAACAGTTCGACCTGTTCCTCCCCTATATCGCCGATCTCAATTTTCGCGATCAGCGCGAGATGATGGAGCGACCATTTTTCTCGCTTGCCAAAACCAGACGCATGAAGCCGATCGACTATAAATCGCCCGATGGTAAACTATGGGTCCATGTATCTGCCAATCCAGATTACGGCATGGCGACGATCTGGGATGCCGATATCCTCATCTATTGCGCGAGCGTTCTTGCCGATATGGCGCGGCGCGGACAAAATGATATTCCTCGGACCTTGCATATCATGCCATATGATCTGCTGCGTGCGATTGGCAGGCCAACCACGGGCCGAGCTTATGAATTGCTGGGGCAGGGGCTGGACCGCCTTGTCTCCACAACAGTTAAGACAAATATCCGCGCGGAGAACCGCCGTGAGGCGACATTCAGCTGGCTGGATGGCTGGACGCAGCTCGTCGATGAAAAGACCGAACGCTCGCGCGGCATGACCTTGGAACTCTCAAACTGGTTCTGGGAAGGCGTGTTGATGAAGGGCGGCGTATTATCGATCGACCGGGCCTATTTCGATATATCCGGCGGGCGCGAGCGCTGGCTTTACAAAGTTGCACGCAAACATGCGGGCGGGGCGGGGGATCTTGGATTTGCAATATCGATGCCCACACTGTTTGAAAAATCCGGCGCAGAAGGCCAGTATCGCCGGTTCAAATTTGAAATATTGAAGCTTGCCGAGAAAAATGGGTTGCCCGGATATGATCTCATAATCGAAGATGTCGAACGCGGCGAACCAAAACTGCGGATGCGCAAACAAGGTGACCACGAACCGGTCAAACTGGCGTCAGCAGGGCAGGGGAGCGAAACGCCCAAAGCCGCTTCTCCAGAAAACCCAGTTCGCACCAAGCCAGCAGCTGCTGCTCCAAAGTCAGACAATCATGTGACAAAAACGGGCGCTTTGGACGAACCAGTTATTGACGCGCGCACAATGATCAAGCGAACTTTAACCGGACTGAGTACAGCTGCAACACGCGGCTATATGACCGATGAAACCATCGAGCTGCTGCGCAGTGAATGTCCTGGCTGGGATCTTTATCGGCTACACGCTGATTTTGAAACCTGGGTCAATGGCAGCGAAGATCGGACGCCCGTAGACTGGCAAAGGGCTTTTATCGGCTTTGTCCGCCGACACAACAAGAAGCATGGTCACGAAATCCGGCGCTAAAATCGCGTTCAATACTAGCCAAATTCCAGACTAATATCGAGTGCCGTTCCCGTTGTGTCGAGATCGGCTTACTCAGATTTTCCATAATAACCAATAGACGGCCGATTTGAAGCACTTTCCTGCATGCAAGCCCCAAAGTGATTCAATGCGTTCGATTAATTTCAGCTCCCAGCCATTGTTTCGACACAATAGGAACGAGGTTCGACCTTTCAGGAACGATCCATCGACCTTTCAGGAACAATCCTTCGACACAAAGGGAACGGATAGCCGACACTCTGGGAACGGCAAAATTCTGCGACTCGCCTGTTTCCGCACAAGGCAGCGATTGAATCTGCGTTTAACCTCATAACCTTATTATAACCCTCTAACATATAATGATATTTCTATAGGTTTATGATTCACAGGAGAAGACCATAGACGCACCTTTACGAACTTTCGCTTAGATTTGTGCCAGCCTTAATATTCAGGCCAGTGAGCGATCAGGACAATTCACTTGCAAACCATCTGATATCTACTTTAGTCTCACTTGAGACAAAGGTACTTTCATGGATTCTCAAGATTACAGCATGAATCAACTCCTGGGTGTGTCATCCGATGGGGAAGACCTGCTCAGCCTCGCGCTTCATATCGAGGAAGGTCTGCCAGTGGAGGCTATCGATCATCTTGTAGCCATTGTAGCGCCTGGAAATATTAGCCTTAAATACCGCTTCCTGCCCAAACCGACGCTCGCACGGCGGAAAAAGTCGGCAAAGAAGATATTGACCAGCGAGGAGGGCAACAAGCTTGCCAGAGTTGCCAAGGTGATGAGATTTGCCTTGGAGATTTACGGTGACATCGAAAAGGCGCGAACATTTCTGGTGAAACCGCATATTATGCTCGGCAACAGAATACCCTTGGAGATAGTTCTCGCAACCGGACCGGGAGCGGACTCAGTGATCAACATATTGGGCCGGGCCGCTTATGGCGGCGGCGTGTGAGCGCGCAGCATACCGACCAAATTTTAACTGCCTACAGGATTGGCGCTCTGAACGGCAAACATCCTCTCTACGGTGATGAAGGGGCGCGGTTTTATCCCGGCAGATGGAACAAGTGGAGCAGCCCCATCGTCTATTGCTCGGAGCATTATTCAACACAGATTCTGGAAAAACTTGTACTTGCCAACGCTGTGATGCCGCCAGATCTTCATTTTATAACCATCATCATTCCCAAGGGCATTTGCTATGAAAAATTCCAGACCGCTGCACACCCTGGGTGGGACGGTAAATCGCAACGCATTTGTCAGGAATTTGGAGACAAATGGGTCCGTGAAAGACGCTCGGCTATTCTGTTTGTACCCTCTATACCCGCGCGATTTGAAACGAACATTCTGATAAATCTTGCCCATGATGCCAGCAAAGCAATCACTTATGAACGCGCAAAGCCAATATCATGGGATGATCAGCTTTACCGAAGCTAGCAGCGAGTGATACTTTATGGAATACAAGCTGCTAGGACAACGATGCGAGGCGGGAAAGCTTGCCTCTCGACCATAGCATAAACCAATCCCCACCGCCCTCTGCCGGGACATAAGCGATGATTTGAATGCGGCACGAGCAATTTATGGCACCAATATTCAGTCCATCTTCTATTTTCCTCATAATTTGAACCATTTTGCAGCTCGACGGCAGCGCGCCCGTTGGTTGCGCGCGGGCAGGAGGGGAGGGGGAAGGGGAGGGTGATCAATTTTGGTCGATACACCGGAGGTTTCCATGCCGATTGACCCATATAGTATTTCCCACCCTAAAGCGTCCATCCTGCTCTCTGCCGGAGTGAACCTGTCCTCCAAGCTTGACAAGCCGCTTACGCGAGACATGCTGATCAAGCATCTTGCCGCAGCAACTGGCACCAGCATGGTGCAATTCACCATCCGCGACGCCTTCGAAATGCTCGAATGCGCCATCGTTGCCCATATTCAACGGGACGAGAAGGCCGCAAGCCAGCAGCTTCCTAGTCTGATAGCGACCTACCCTGATCTCCCAACGCACACCGTTCGCAGCGAGTTGCAAGTGAGACGGCAGCAATTTTCGACCCCTGCACCGCTCGCCCTGTTTGCACAGGTGCGCGCCGCATTAACCCCCGATGATTTTGTTCTAGAACCTAGCGCGGGCACTGGTTTGCTTGCCACCGAAGCATTGCGGCTCGGTGCTACACTCAGGCTCAATGAACTGGATACCTGCCGGCGCGCGCTGCTCACCGGCCTTTATCCTGGCGCCGCCATAACCAATTGCGATGGAGCCGAAATCGCCGCACGCTGGCAGGGAAGGGCGCCCACCATCGTCCTCATGAATCCGCCCTTCTCGCGCAACGCCGATGGTTATGAAGATCATTTCACTGCGCTCAGACACCTTCATTCGGCCCTAAAAGTGCTGTCTACCGGGGGAAGACTTGTCGCCATTCTGCCGAGCTGGATCGACCGTCCAGGCCGCAACGCCGCTAGTCTCGCCAAAATGATCACGGGTGCCTCGATTGTAGAACGCTTTACGTTGGGCGAAGGGTGCTTTGCCAAGCACGGGACGAATATAGCGACGACCTTGCTTGTGCTGGATAAGCTACCGGATCTGCCAATGGCTCATAATATTCACATTGCGGCCTTGGCTGAGCTAACTGCCCAGCCAAAGCCGCTGCCGCGCCGCGAGATCACGCCACCAAACAAAACCCGATCGCCAACCAAATCATTGTTCGGCGGCTTCCTCCGCCCTGCAGAGCCGGTGCAACCCATTCCGGCTCACAGGCCAGTTGAAGACGCCATCACACCTGTTGTTTATACCGCACTCGCGGAACCTGCTGCGCTAGGCGAACAAGTTGGTGACTATCTTCCATACCGTCCGGCACGGATGATCTTCGAGCAGGCCGGCGAACATCCTACAGCCCTGGTCGAAAGTCTTGCCATGGGCTCGGTGGCGCCGCCAAAACCCCATTACCGGCCTATGCTTCCCACCCGCATCGTCAAAGACCGGCTTTTATCGGTCGCACAGCTCGAAACGGTCGCTTATGCAGGTCAGGCCCACGCCGACTGGCTGACCGGCAATATTGACGACGAGAACAAGGGAGAGGTGATCGAACAGCGTATCCGCAAGGGATATTTTCTTGGTGACGGCACGGGGGCAGGGAAGGGGCGACAGATCGCTGCCACTATTCTCGATAATTGGCTCAAGGGCTACCGCCGCCATATATGGGTTTCGAAGAACGCGACCCTGCTTGAAGATGCGCGCCGCGACTGGACGGCCGTTGGCGGGATCGCCGCCGATATCCAGCCCCTCAAAAATTGGCCACTGGGTACAAATGTTGCAATGAGCGAGGGCGTGCTGTTCGTCCCCTATGCCACGTTGCAATCTCAGCGCGAAGATAGCAGCCGCCTGACACAGATACTCGATTGGGCCGGCCCCGATTTTGAAGGGGTCATCGCTTTCGACGAGGCGCACGCCATGGGCGGCGTTGCAGGCGGGGAGACGGCTCGCGGCAAGACCAAGGGTTCTGAACAGGGCATTGCCGGTGTGACCCTGCAGGACAAATTGCCTGCTGCACGCGTTCTTTACGCTTCGGCCACCGGCGCGTCGAACGTCAACAATCTCGCCTATGCCGTGCGCCTTGGCCTATGGGGACCAAATACAGCCTTTCCCACTCGCGATCTGTTTATCGAGGAAATTGCCGCAGGCGGAATAGCTGCAATGGAAGTGGTCGCGCGCGATCTCAAATCAATGGGCCTCTATGCCGCCCGCGCGCTAAGCTTCGCCGGTGTTGAATATGAAATGCTTGAACATATTCTTTCCGCCGAGCAGATCGAAACCTACGACCGCTATGCCGAAGCCTGGTCTATCATCCACCAGAATATGGAAGCTGCGCTTGAGGAAAGCGGAGTAATAGATGCGGTCTCGGGCGACACACTCAACGCAGGAGCCAAGGGCGCAGCCCGGTCCCGTTTTGAAAGCGTTAAACAGCGGTTTTTCCAGCAGCTCCTTATGAGTTTGAAACTACCGAGCCTGTTTCCTGCTATTGAGACCCATATCGCCGACGAAATGGCCATCATTATCCAGCTTGTCTCCACTGGCGAGGCAATGCTGGACCGACGACTGGCAGACCATGACGAAAACGGCACAGACGAGCTTGATATTGATCTCAGCCCGAGGGAGTATCTCTTCGACTATCTCACCCGCGCATTCCCGACCCGCCAAATGCAGACCTATATCGATCTGGAAGGCGAAATGCGTTCGCAACCGATGCAGGACGAGCATGGCAATCCGGTCCACTGTGCCGATGCAATCGCCAGGCGTGATGCATGCCTTGAACAGCTTGGAGCCATGCCGCCAATCTCTTCCGCGCTTGACGCCATCATCACCCGCTTTGGCGAGGACAAGGTGGCCGAAATCACAGGGAGAAGCCGCAGGCTTTCCACTGCAAGTGATGGACGCCAACTCGTTCAGCGCCGTTCGGCGCGCAGTAATGCGGCGGAAACCGATGCTTTCATGGAAGACCGCAAGCAGATATTGATCTTCTCCGATGCCGGCGGCACGGGGCGCAGCTATCATGCCAGTCTTGATGTGCCTAACCAGCGCCGCCGCGTCCACTTCCTTCTTGAACCGGGTTGGCGCGCCGATGCGGCTATCCAGGGGCTTGGACGCACCCACCGCACCCATCAGGCCAGCTCCCCGCTTTTCCGGCCCGTCACCACCGATTGCCGTGGCGAGCGGCGCTTTATCTCAACCATTGCTCGGCGGCTCGATAGCCTCGGCGCTCTCACCCGGGGGCAGCGTCAGACTGGCGGCCAAAATCTGTTTGACCCGGCTGACAATCTGGAAAGCGACTACGCCGTGTCCGCCCTCAATGCCTGGTTCCGACTGCTGCATTCCGGCAAACTCAAAAGCGCATCATTCCAGGATTTCCAGAAGCGAACCGGCCTTGAGCTCGAAGGCGAGGGCGGTGAACTGCGTATGGACTTGCCGCCTATCCAGCGCTGGCTCAACCGCATCCTCGCGCTGCCGATCGCCATGCAAAACGGCGTCTTCGATGAATTTCTCGGGCTGGTCGAACAGCGTGTAGCAAAGGCGCGCGAAGCGGGAACGCTCGATCTCGGGGTTGAAACCATCGCTGTCCAAACCCTCGAAATTGTTTCCGAGCGTCTGCTACGGACTGACCGCTGCGGAGCGACAACAAACCTTGCCGAGCTTGCGATCACCCGCAAACGATTTGTTCGCAGCAACGATGATATAGATTTTCGGCGCAGCTGGGATCAAAGCGCCGAGCCGATGAAGAACGATAAATCGGGCAAGGTTGCGCTGATGGTCAGCCAGCGCGATTCGCTGCTCGACGATGGAACCACCGTCCGGCGTTTCAAGCTCATCCGTCCTTCACGTATCGATCATATAGACGACCAGGCCCTGGCCGAAAGCAACTGGCGCAAAATTCACGATACCGAATTTGCAAAGCTCTGGACGGTTGAAGCCGATGAAGCGCGTGATACACTCGAAAATGACACTTTGTTCATCGCCACTGGATTGTTGCTGCCCGTCTGGCGCAAGATTCCCTCAAAGATGCTTTCAGTTGTGCGGATAGCCGCTGCCGACGGACGTTCAATTCTCGGCCGCGTGGTTGATGCAGGTGATTTGGGCGCGTTATGCCAGGGTCTCGGCCTGGAAGCACCCAAACTTACTCCCAATGCAATGATTGAAAGCGCCCGCAGCGGTGCCCGTGTTCCGGTCAATGGTCTCGACGAGTTAACGCTCAAAACCTCCCGGGTAGCAGGAGCGCAGCGCCTCGAAATTATCGGCGCTCATGCCGCGCGTCTTGGCTGGTACAAGTCGAGGGGCTGCTTCACCGAGATTATCGCCTATAAAACACGGCTTTTCATGCCGGATACCCAAGCCGTAACCATCCTCGAGGCGATTTGCGCGGAAAGTCAGACAGAACGAACCAAGGTCGCCTGAGCCGCACCGCTATCTTTTTATAGCTGAACAGGTTGTGCAACCGATAGGCCGGTTTCTATCGCGGCAAGGCCCCCAATCCCGGCACATCAACGCCAATCCATTAAATCGAGACCGTGACCCGAGCGGGCCACCCAATAGCCAGCGGCGCTTGCGCGCCCGCACGGGCAGGAGGGGAGGGGGAAGGAGAATGGTGGGCCTGAAGGATGGCAATAATGTCATCTGGCTCCGGAGAACTTCGCTATGACCATTCAAATCATTCCACTCAACAAGCTCAGGCTCTCGCTGCATAATGTGCGCAAAAGCGGTGCCGAAACCAATCTGGATTGGCTCGTTGCCAATATCGAAGCCAAAGGGGTGCTGCAGAACCTGATCGGCGGCACAGCCAAGAAAAAGGGCTTTTACGACATTTTTGCCGGCGGTCGACGGTTGCGCGCGCTCAACATACTCGCAGCGTCTGGCAAGATTGCCAAAAATCACGGTATTCCAGTGATGGTCAGTGACGAGAGCGCCGAAGGCATAGCCGAAACCAGTCTCGCCGAGAATTTTCTCCGGGAGAAAATGACACCAACCGACGAATGTCAGGCTTTTCTGCATTTCCTCGGTACCGAAGGTGACATTGATGCGGTTGCCAAACGCTTCGGCCAAACGCGCCGCTTTGTCGAAGGCAGACTTCGGCTTGCTACACTTGCCGAACCCATTTTCGACATTCTCGCCGTTGGCGAAATGACGATGGAAGTAGCCAAGGCCTACGCCGCAACGGCTGATCAGGCAAAGCAGCTTGCAGTGTTTGAAGAAGTGAAGGGCAGCTGGCTGGAGAACAATGCTCACGAGATTCGCAAGCGTATTCTCGGCGCATCAATTCCAGCATCACATCCTGTTGCTCTCCTCGTTGGTGAAGACGCCTATATAAAGGCAGGTGGGCGCGTCGCACGGGACCTGTTCACCGAAGCCGAAGCTGCTGAATGGCTCGATGGTGATCTTGCTGTCGACCTTGCCAGTACGTTGTTGCAGGAGGCCGCAGCCATCCATGCCGAGAAAAGCGGCATCGGCACGGTTGTTCCCTTGCTCGCCAAAGGCTCGACCTGGACGGACCGCGAGGAACTCATGCAGGCACGGCTTGACCGCGAACCACTGAGTGAGGCAGCCGAGGCGCGTATCGCCGAAATCGAAGCCGAGCATGCCCAGATAGAGCAGCTCTTCGAATCTACCGAAATGGATGACGAGGAGCTCGATGCAATTAACGAGCGGGTCGCCAAGCTCGAGCGGGAAGAAGAAGAACTGCGCGATACTGAAGTGCTCATTGATGAGGAGCGCAAAGCTTCTCTGACCCAGTTTATGGTGATCGGCGAAGACGGTAAGCCGCGCGTCGAGACCAATTACTGGGAAGTCCCGCAAGCCCGCAAATTGGGCGATGGCGATGGTCACAAGGATCCCAAAAAGGTTGCGGCCAAAGTTCAGGGTCTCTCCGGCGTGCTGGCTGATGAACTCTCGATCGCCCGGCGCGATATTCTGGCACTCCACGTCGCCAGCAATCCCGCCATCGCGCTTGACCTGGCAATCTTCACGCTGGCCGACCGGGCGGTCGGAAAATATTCCGAGCATGGATGTTCCCTGGAGGTGGCACGGCGAAACGATCCGAATGTGCGCGGCAATCTGCCTGACAGCCTTGCAGGCGCAGCGCTTGGTGAAATTCGCAACCAGCTTGATACAACATGGGCGGAGCATTCCACGGCAGCCGAGCGTTTCGAGGCCTTTCGTGCGCTCGAGGAAGAAACCCGCGCAACCTGGCTTGCCGTCTGCATGGCTAGCAGCATGGAAGCCTCGCTTGGCGGCAAGGGTCTGCAGCATAGCAACCCATTTCACGATCATCTGGGTCAACTCCTCGACATCGATGTTGCGGCATGGTGGCGGCCAAGCGCGGGCGGTTACTTCGCCCGTGTCCGAAAAGCCGGGATGCAGCGTGCGCTCGATGCCATTGGAGGACCGGTACTGGCTGCAAAATATGCCAGCTCCAAAGTCGCTGAAATGGCCGATGCCTGCGAAAAGCTCTGCGACGGCAGCGCGATCACCGAGCCGGAAATTCGCGAAGCGGGGATTGCATGGCTACCGGCAGCGATGCGCTTCGATCCCAACCAGGTCGAGGAAACCGGGGCTGACGGCGAGGATGCGCCACACGACGAGGAATCCGAAGGAGGAGCAGCGGGAGAGAAAAATAACCACCCCGCTGGCGAAGACGCAGAAAGCGGGTCCGAGGGCGAAGAGGATAGCAATAGCGACGCTGCGACCACCAGCCAGAACGCCTGAAAAGGCTGCCTGAACACCAAACCACAAATCTGCAAGCATTGCCCCGTTGTCATTCGGCAGCGGGGCAATTGCGCGCGCGCTAAAAGGACACTACCCATGAAAACCGACATCTCAGCCACGATTACCGCAACTATTATAGCAAAACTGGAAGCGGGAACAAAACCCTGGGTCAAACCCTGGACCGGGCAACCGATCTCGCGCCCGCTACGCCATTGCGGCTCAGCCTATCGCGGGATTAACACATTGATCCTCTGGATGGCGGCGGAAGAACGCGGTTATATTTCGCCCTACTGGATGACCTACCGGCAGGCGATCATCCTCAAGGGACAGGTTCGCAAGGGCGAGAAATCATCGCAGGCGGTCTTCTACAAGACACTGGTCACCAAGGACGGTACGGCAGATAAGGAGAGCATCGATGATAATGCAGGCGGTAGCGGCGATGAAGGACAAACGCGGCGCTTGCTTCGTCAATATGCGGTCTTCAATGCTGAGCAGATTGACGGGCTTCCTGCTCATTTTTACCCGATACCAAAACCGCCTCAAAAGATACCCGAATCCATCCACCGGCCCCGGCTAGAGGCGATATTCGCCAAAATCCCTGCCGCGGTCCGTCACAATGGCAATCAGGCCTATTATAATCGCGCCCGCGATGAGATCGTTTTGCCGGCCATCGACCAGTTTCCCAACTTTGAAGCTTATTTTGCGGTGCGAGCGCATGAGACAGCCCATTGGACAGGCGCAAAACGGCGGCTTGACCGCACTTTTGGCAAGCGCTTCGGCGATGCAGCCTATGCCATGGAAGAACTTATTGCAGATATTGCTGCCGCAATTCTTGGGGCAACACTCGGGCTACCTGAAGCGCAACTCGACAATCATGCATCCTACCTCGCGCACTGGCTCAAGGTCCTCAAGTCGGACAAAACCGCCATTTTGACCGCCGCATCCAAAGCAGACGAAGCGGTCAACTTCATCTTGGGCTTTGCCCAGGAAGGCCCCTGCCGGATCGTTGGACGCGAACCGCAGCTTGTTGCGGCCTGCAGCCCGTCCCGACCAAAATCCACAGTTATGACATGTTAGGAAGACCATCATGGCCAATTATTTCACCCATATTTCGTTCAAGCTCGCTGTCACGCGCGAAGAAGCGGAACAGTTTGTTTCCGTCATTGCCAGCGCGGCATCGATCGAAGATGGTAATGGACCCTTGCTGACACCGGAAATCGAAAAGGCATTCAACACCGACAGCCAGAGCGCAGAGCAAAACTTCTGCGAGATTATGGACGACTTGATTTTCGGCATTGAGTGCATTTTCAATGAGACCAGCAGCACTCTCACCATTTTTGATAGCGATGGCGCGCCGAATCTCTCGGCGCTCGGACAATGCCTCCAATGCCTATACCCTGAAAAGTTGCCGCTCGGGTTCGTTTATGCCGATACCTGCGATAAGGCCCGCGCCGATGGTTTCGGCGGAGGCTATTTCGTCATCACGGGGGACACCATTTCCCAACAGACGCTTGCCCAGATGCTCAGTAATGATCTCACCGCGCTCGCGGAGACCTCTGGTGTCAGCTGACCAGCGCACTGCGGGTCACGTTGCCACGCTCGAGAATGCCTACCGCGTCGCCACCCGCGTTGCCGAAGCGACCAACCAGGACATGCAGGTTTCCGCAACCGGCAAACCGGAACGACCCTTTATCGCGGAACCCGCTAACACCGGAACCCAGCGCGTCATCGCAAGGATCCTTGCTGATCGAGATTGATGCAAAGCTCTAGGAGTTAGATATATGAGAGTTACAACCTACAAAAAGCGAAGCTGCGAGGCCATTGGAGTGCCAATTCCCGTTCGCGATCTTCATCGTTGCAAAGTTTCCCATTGCAACAATACCGGTGCATATTCGGTTTTGGTTATTGTGGCAGCCGTTGATTATCTTATCGACATCAGTCAGCATGATTTGCAGATATTGGCGGACGTAAAAGCCAATAAACCCAGCGCATAAGCGCTATTTCAAATTCATCATAGCCGCTTCCCGCAACGGATTGGTCGCGCGCTCAATCAACGAAAGGACGTTATCATGGCCGACCGCTGTTCAGCTTCAATTACCATCGGAGGAAAGCTAGCCGCCGCCGATCTTCCCCGGCTTCTCACCGCCATCAGTGATGAAGGCCTCTCTACCGAATTTGACGGCCCAAAATTTGAGCTAAAGGAACTTGTGAGCGGCGAACCATTATTGCTTTGCGCGCATGAAGTCAGCTGGGGCACGTTCACTGAACTGGAAGCCTTCTGCCGCACCCACAAACTCGCCTACACCCGATGGACCGGTCAGTGCGCTGGTGTATGGGGGTGCTTTCGTACCGTTTATCGCGGCGCAGCCGAAACCCGAGAGGGGGATGATGCCGTTGATGAATATGACGTCAGCGAGGACGATCAGATCCTGATCGGCGAACAGCTGGCCCGCACCCTCGGTTCATTTCGTGCGATTGCTGATCATTTTGCCCGTGCCGCGTTCGCCGTACCGCCGCTGGTTATTGTCGCTAGCGGGCCTGAGCAAACGGAGCCCATTGCGCCCCAAGCGTAAAGTCGCGCGAAAACACACCCAAAGGACCATCAACATCGGCAATCACCACGCCGCTGCCAAAAACCGCTCCCTCGCAGGCCAGTTGTGCGCGTGCTGCGAGTAGTTCGACCAGACGGCCCAGGTCAACAGACGTGCCAAGCGGGTCCCGGCCTGCCAGTATATACCACAGGCACCGCTGATAATCATTGCCGCGGCCGCCAAGAATGGCCGCCAGTGCGGTCTTGGCGTCAGTTTGTCCTGCCATCAAAACATTGACTGTGCGCGAAAGCTCGGATGCGGCCGACAATGCATCCTCCGGGTCAACCCCAACCGAAGCACCGGCAAGCGCGCGAAATGTCCAATGTTCGTCGCAGCAATCGCGCATCTCGATTAGACCAAGGTCTACATCAATATTTTGCAACCAATTTGGTGCTTTGTTCATATCAAATTCCTTATCGATTGTGGACATAGCGTGAACATCAGCCCCCTGTCAATTTTACCGTGATGACAACATAACAAGGAGAACAACAATGGGATGGTTATTCATGAATTCACTGGGATCCCACGAAACGCCACAAGCCTATCTTGAGGATCAATTCACATTCGAGAACGACGCGGGCAAGAGCGAAATACTGGCCTCTGCAATGATCAAGATGCGCACCTGGTATGCCGCGTGCCGCCAATATAACCAGGAAACTGGCCAGACCACCGTCTTCGCGCTGGTTTGTCTGGTCAAATATAATACACGCGCCAGCGACGGGATGATTTTCGGTTACAAGGATATGAGCGAAACCATGGGACCGAACGAATCCGAATGCCCCGCAAGGATTCTTGACATGCTCGGCCCCACGACCAGCGAATACGCCCTGCAGTGGCGCGCCCGCTGCCGTGCGACCGCAACCCGAAAGAATCGGCCCCCACCCAAGGACGGCGACATGATTGTCTTTGCCCAAACGATCAAATTTGCCGATGGAAGCGAGGGGCGGCGTTTCCTCGTTTCCCGCCAGGGACGCCGGACGATCTTCCTCAATCCAGCGGCGGGAACACGCTACCGGATTTCCCGCTGGAAGGAGCTGGACTGGACCACCATAACAAAGATTGATGTCAAGCTGCCAGCAGCTTAAGCAAGGCCATGTGGTTGGTCCCCAAAGGCGCGAAAAATGCAAAAGGCAAAGAGCCGATCGCACCGGCCCTTAGTGACACATTGCGCATCTGGTATACCGGGCGCGGCGATCACCGGGATGAAGAAGCAGCGCTGATGCTTGTGCGCCATGCCCGTAAAAACGGGCAATGGATCGCCTGCGCCTGTCGGGGCGAACTTGCCACTCCGATGCTCTCGCCCGCTTTGCTCACCGGGGCTGACACCTATTATCTCAGGCGTCTGACAGCGCGAAGCAGGCCTGAGCATGCCATTAAATGTCCGTTTTTCCGGGAACAGACTTTCACCACCATTACCAGCCAGAAACGTCCCGCGCGCAACCAGCCTGAAGGCTATTTTTCCGTGTTGCGTCCACCCGCGCTTTCGCTGGCGCAGCATCCCGAAGAGAAGCCGGAGCCGCGGGATGCAGCAAGCCACGGCGCTCCGCGTCTCGCAAAGCTGCTGTGGCGCCTGCTCGAGCTGAGCGGGCGCACGGTCATTGAAGCAAATGAACAGGACAAACGCGATATTTCGAGCGAATTTGCCGCAGTGCGTCAGCTCGCCGAGCGCCTGGAGGTTGCACCCGGCATACCGCTGAGCCGCGTCCTCTTTACCCATCTGCGCGATTGGGAATCGCTGCGCATATTCGCAGTGCTACGCGAACTCGCTAAAAGCTGGCCCAAAGGCCATGAACCGCAGGCCTATCTGCTGGTCTTTGCACGCAAGGTCCACGAGCACAGCATCGAAACCACAGATGGCACCATCGATCTCGCAACCCGCCTTCGCCACCCAGGCACGCGGAACAAACCAATCAGTGGGCCCGACCTGACCCTGGTTGCTATCGGCGAGGATCCCGATGCGCGCGGTTACGGTGCGCTTCGCGCATGGGGACAGCCTGTCCACAACGGCCACCGCTTCATTCCGGTAGATCATGATTTCGACCGGTTTGTCGTCGAAGCTCTGATCACCGCGCGTCACACGCTAGCGCGGCAAGGCATTGGACTTACCGTCACAAAACCCGTGTTTGACTACATCACCCCTGACGGCCCGGTACGTCCGCCCTGGTTGCTCTCCTTGCAGCGGGGTAATACTGAAATTCCCGTGGTTTTAGAAACCAGCGGCGCAGATTATGAAGAACCGCGCCGGGCGCGGGCCTTGGGGTTCATCGGCGCTGTCCTTGATGTGGACCGCTCGACACTGCCTAACCTCGCGCACGATCTTGCTGAGATTGCACGGAGCATCCCTTCAACCTGAAGACACGCCCTATGAAACGCTTCGAGAATGGCTATAATAGCATGTAGAGAAGGTCTCGCCAGTCACCCGATGTTACAATTTCTATGAGTATATTGTTCTTTAGCGGCAATTTCACTTCTCCAGATGGTTATCTGTCATGGATTTTCTTTGGAAATAGAAAGAAGTGGTCACATACAGCTGTGAGTCAAAAAACATTTTACGGTATATTTCAATCTGCTCGGAATTAACTTCCAAACCGGAATTGTGCGTGATAGCCAATTATATTAGCATTAGAATTTTCGCATCATGTCAGAACTTTATCCAAAGAATGGTGTCAACAGATGAGAATGCTTCATCAGCAACCGGAAAGGCCTCAATTGAAATTTAGCTGCGTTACATGGTACTTGCTCACTTTCTACACGTCAGGACTATACCATGGTAGCCGCTAATCTTCAACCGTTTGACGCCGCTGCGATCCTAGTCACGCTGGCGGCTATTTTAGGTTATTTTAATCACCGTTATTTGAAACTACCATCTTCAATTGGTTTGACGATCATGGGAGCGGTAGCGTCACTAGCGGTGATCGGCATTGATTGGATACTGCCCAACAGCCTAATGGCTGAAAACGTCTTGGGTTTTCTGGCCGACATCAATTTTCAAGACACATTGATGGACGGGATGCTATCCTTCCTATTGTTTGCGGGCGCGCTGCACGTCGACTGGGCCGATATGAAGCGTGGGCGCTGGCCGATCATGTTACTCAGTACGTTCGGCGTTGGCATATCGACCTTTATAGTTGGAAGCGGATTTTACTTTATCGCAGGAATCTTTGGTATCCAGACCAGCTATTTATGGTGCCTGGTGTTTGGCGCGCTGATTAGTCCAACCGACCCGGTAGCGGTTATCGGCGTACTTAAACGCGCCGCCGTGCCGCCAACGTTACAAGCGACTGTCGCTGGAGAAAGCCTGTTCAACGACGGTGTAGGCGTCGTTGTGTTCGGTATCTTGTTGACTGCGGCGTTGGGTACATCGGAGTTCTCAGCCGGGAATGCCGCTCTTGATTTTATGAAAGAAGCTGGCGGCGGAGCGGTTCTAGGGGGCATCGTTGGCTGGCTTGGTTTTCGAGCGATGCGTGCTATTGATGAATATAATGTCGAAGTAATGATATCGCTTGCGGTCGTTATGGGCGGTTACAGCCTTGCACAATTTTTGCATGTCAGCGGACCAGTTGCCATGGCCGTTGCAGGCCTCCTGATCGGTAATGCAGGGGTTAAACTGGCGATGAGCGATACGACGCGCGATTATCTGCTCAAATTCTGGGCTCTGATTGATGAGCTTTTGAATGCGGTACTATTTTTTCTTATTGGCCTTGAAGTCATTGCGATCGCCCCGACACTCGTTCTTATACTTGCCGGCATCGTCACCATTCCGCTTGTCATAGGCGCGCGCATTGCAGGCGTGGGGCTGCCGTTATTTGCACTGCATCCATTCCAGGCTCTTAGCAGCATGGCATTGCCAACCTTAGTCTGGGGAGGACTGCGCGGCGGGATTTCCATAGCGCTTGCGCTATCGTTGCCGGAAGGCCCTGAGCGCACTGTGATCTTGTCGGTAACTTATGTCGTCGTGTTATTCTCGGTCATCGTGCAGGGCGGAACGATTAGCGGCCTAATCGACCGTCTCAAAAAACGCAGTTCAGAAATTGCCAAGGCTGATGCCGATGCGGGTGAGACAAACTCGTAATCAGTGGAAGTCTTAAAAATATTCATACGGACGAGAAATTGGTCATCCAGATTTTGTAGTTTTCGCTGATCTTAGGGCGCGCGGACAAATTTGAGCCAGTATCACGCTTTTGCGACATAGACCATGGATAGGAAGGCCTCCGCGAGTTGGTTAGATCATATGCCGATGGCGCGATTGATTTTCAGCCGTCCGAAGAAGCGCTCAATCTTCACGCGGCGATTGGAGCGACCGCGAATGACGGCGTTGATGGCCGACGGTAGGGTGGAAGGCGAGCGACAGTCTCCGTCCATCAGGCAGACAGTGAAGCTGACTGGTGAACTCGTCCCGTGCGGCCAAGGGCTCTTCGATGAGCCCCCTTTCCCGCGCTGCCGAGACATGGGCGCGAACCGTGGGGCTATTGATGCTGTGGTGGCTGCTGTCGGCCATGATCACGCCCAATATCACCGATGTTGCCTCCCATAACTCGATTCGCTCTATGGCCTGAAGCGCCGATAGATCGTGTTCCCGTTGCCGTATCTGGGCGGAACGGCGCGCCACGGCGTGCCGCAGCGAAGTCGCCAAAATATCCCGTTGATGATCTTGCGGCTCCCTTCGGGACGCCGCCCGCGTCCCCGGTCCTGGGCCTCAATCGGAAGCAACCTCTTCAAAACACACTATTCCGCTTCCGAGAGACCACACCGGCACAAACCTGCCTCCAAAAGGCAGTTGTAGATATGGCAGTAGCCGATGGGATAGGTCTTGAACTTCCTTCTCGGCTTCTTGTCCCAGTCACTTCGGGCAATCGGCTAATCCCGTGGCGCTGCAAACAGCGATGCAGCGACGAACGTATCCGGAGCGGGATCGTTGCCTGCAATGCGCAGAGGCGGTCGTCCAGCGGCAGCAGTGTGTGCCGATGGAAGGCAACGATGATAGTCTCTTCTTCGATGGTCAGGGGGGTGGACTTGGTATCCTTTGGGGTCGGTGGGGAGATCATGCACTGAGGTGCGCGGATTCCACTTGGCCACTGTTTTTGGGCTGATGCTTTAGCGCTTCCGTGTAGAATATGTCCCATAGCGCGTACTTCCATCGATGGCTGAATATTAGACCATCAAATCCTGGGACTAAACACCCTAGGTCACATACCCATAAAGGGGATTCCCAAATTCTGTAATACCTGATTCAGTCTTCGTTAGAAGGGAGACCAGGTAATAGTCCGTTTTGATTTATCGGATTTTGAGTGGAGCGTGATTGAACCATTGATGGTGATATCCAGATGATCGACAGTTCATCCATTCGTGTGCATCAGTGTGGCGGCAACGCCAAAAAAAAGGATGGACGATCCGATTGCATGGGTCGTTCGCGTCGCGGGCTGACCACCAAAATCCATGCTATAGTCGATGCCAATGGCATGCCAGTCAGCTCCGCCTAAGTGCAGGGCAAGCCTATGATGCCCAAAGTTCGTTCGAGATGCTGGACAGCCTCGGTCCTGACAGTAAACTAGTGGTGGATCGTGCCTATGATGCCGACAATCTGCGCGATGCTATCGCCGCCAAAGGCGCGTTCGCCAATATCCCGCCTCTGTGCAACTCGCCTCAATACGTATCTGGTTGCGATTCAATGTGTGGTGGCCTAGTTTAACGATCGACCGGAAATCCAAGGAACGACTTATCGTCCTTTGAGCGCACCGGTGGCGCAATATCAATTTCGAGTTCGCAGACCAACTTCCGGCGTCTGTCTGGGCCCGAAAAAGAATGGTCGAGTGTAAAAACAAAGCACATGAGTAATGCGAGGCGTCCGATGGCAATCGCGCAAAGCATTCTGATGACGTTTTAGGGATAAGACATCGGATATCGCATAACTGGAAAGGCAACATGAGGCTGTCGTAAATATAATTGATGTGGTCACATATGCGACGCGTAGGCTATTTTCCGCCGTCCTTGTGCCTAGAGTAAGTGAGCTATAATGTGATAAGAGTTGTGCGACAAATAGAAAAAAGAGTGGACCATCAGTACCCAGAAGCTGCCGTTTTTGATAGCGAAATCTGACAGTCCGAACAGCCTCGCCTGAACGAAAGGAAAACAACTATGATAGTTAATACGAAAGAACCGGGCCGGGACCCGGAAAGAAATTCGGAAAGAAGGGGAACCACGCGCTGTCCGGTTTGCGACATCGCTCTGAGCATGTCCGACCGACAGGGGATTGAGATCGACTTCTGCCCCAAATGCCGGGGCGTTTGGCTGGATCGTGGCGAACTCGACAAGATCATAGAACGAAGCATCGGTGAAATGACATCCCCACCGCCAAGCACACTTGGCCCGCGTTTCGACGACGATGATCGCGGTTATCGTAACAGCAAGTCCGGCGGCGGACACCATGGCGGCCATGGTAAGCACGGCTCTCGACGGAAGTCTTGGCTGCACGAACTGTTCGACTGACAAGAGAAACGGGGATGGGCGGTAGGGCACGCACACCTACTCGCCACCGCCCGGGTGGCGCTGCACAAGGATTTCGGGATCACCCATACATCAATCCAAGTCGAGGACCCAGCAGCGGCCCGGACCGAAGGATCATTCCACGCTTGAAGACGTATAGATATGGAGCATCACATTCCGGGCAACATACCATGACCGCTGCACGTCCTTCTCTAATCGGCCCCATCCTTATCCTCGACAATATCGAGAACGGCAGACTGACGCTTTCAGCGCTATTCATTGTAGAAGGGAAAGAGCGTCCGCCAGACGTCAAGACGTCGGAGGCGATGCATGCTCCCGAAATATTGGCGCAGTTCGACAGCGCGACGGTCTGGCGCGTGCGGTTCAACCTGCCGAGTGACCGGCCATCGGAGTATCGCTGGAATGGCGAAATCTACCCCGTGGCGGGCGATTTGCGCGGCGATCTGCGGATCGCATTTGTGTCGTGCAACGGTGAAGAGATTGGCGACCTGGAGCGTGAAGGGTCGGAGCGCAACGCGATGTGGGCGCGGCTGTGTAAGGCGCACCAGGAGGAACCTTTCGCACTGCTGCTGCATGGGGGCGATCAGGTCTATGCCGATGAAGTCACGCAGGGCCATCCTCTGAGCGAAGACTGGCCATCGCATGTTCCCGAAAATCCCTCCCAAGCTGACCAAGCCAATCTGCACCACCATCTGCACCAGAAGTTTTTTGATCGCTACGCAGAGCTTTACTCTGCACCTGAATTCGCATGGATTGCCGCACGTGTGCCGTCGCTGATGCAGTGGGATGATCACGATATTTGCGACGGCTGGGGCTCGCTCAGGCGATGGCAGACCCATTCGGCTGTCGGCCAGACACTTTTTAACACCGCGCGGGAGAACTTTTTGATTTTCCAGCAGGCGGCGGTTCAAGGGGATCTTCCCGCGCGGTTTAACGACCCCGCAGGGCATCATCTCGGCTGGGTTGTCCGTGGGCCGGGGCTGCGCATTCTGGCACCGGACCTGAGATCGGAGCGAACACGAAAAGGTGTCATGGGGATCGGTGGATGGTCGATGATGGAGTCCGAGGCTGCAAAAAGGGAAACGGGCCGAACGCTCTTGATGTCTAGCGTGCCGCTGCTTGGACCGCGCCTGTCCATTCTTGAGGCGCTGATGGTCGTAATCCCGCGTATGCAAAAATACGAAGACGATCTGCGCGATCAGTGGCAGAGCCGTGGCCATCGTGTGGAGTGGGTGCGAATGTTACGCCTCGTACGGGACATGGCGCGCGCCGTTGAGCAGAATATCACGGTAGTTTCTGGAGAAATTCATCTGGCGACGCGGGCCGTGATGGAGCTCGGAGAGGGACTTCGGATCGACCAGCTTGTGGCGTCTGGCATCGCGCATCGGGCGCCACCTCGTGCCTGGGCCAGATTTCTCGGCAGTCTTGCACAATTGGGCGAAGCGCCACTTTCGCAGAATCCAATTCGCATTCGGCCGCTACCAGGTCAGCACGGATGTTATGTCGCGCAACGGAACTACCTTGTGCTGGAACGGCGGTTGGACACATGGCTGGCCAATTGGGAGCTCGAAGACAGCGGACTGACGCCTCCACTGCGTCTGTGACCGCGCATGCTATGCCGGTTTGACGCGATTATCCTTGAAGGCCAGCAATCGCAACGCATTGGCAACAACGACCAGTGTTGATCCCTCGTGTATCAGGACAGCCGGTCCAATCCCCAGGCCCAACAAGGTCGCCGGAATCAGGAAGGCAACTACGCCAAGGCTAAACCAAAGATTGAGGCGGATAACGCGACTGGTCTGACGGCTGAGCCCCACGGCAAATGGCAGGGTCTGTAAATCATCCGCCATCAGCGCGATGTCCGCAGTCTCCAGCGCGACATCGGATCCTGCGGCCCCCATGGCAATACCAACTGTGGCATTGGCCATCGCCGGGGCGTCGTTCACGCCGTCGCCAACCATCGCCACGCCACCGTCCGCCTTGAGAGCGGCAATCTTTGTCACCTTGTCTTCGGGCATCAAATCGCCGAACGCAGTGTCGAGGCCGACCGCTTTGGCGATGGTATCGGCGACATTCTGGTTATCGCCGGAGATCATCATCATCCGCTTCAGCCCTAGATCACGCAGCGCGGCGATGACCGAGTTCGCGTCCTCGCGCGGTGTATCCATCAGACCGATTGCGCCAAGATATATGTCACCGCTTCTGACGATCATGGTCGTGCGACCATTTTGTGACATCGCCCCCACCGATGCGCGCAGATCAACAGGCAAAGGCAATCCTCCGACATCGTCGAACAGGGCGGTCTTGCCGATGTGAACCTTCTTGTCGCCAACCTTTGCCGATACGCCTTTGCCAATAATATTGACAAAATCGGAGGCTTCGGACGGCAAATCGCCAAGGCGGTCTTTGACATCCCTGACAACGGCCTGTGCAAGCGGGTGATCGCTCAGCATTTCGACGGCGGCGCTGACCTGCAGCAGTTCAGTCTCTGACACATCGCCGTAGGGCGCGATTTCCACGAGATGTGGCTCTCCGATAGTCAGGGTGCCGGTTTTGTCAAATGCGATCGCGTCCAGATGACCCATAGCTTCCAGCGGTGCACCGCCCTTTATCAACACCCCGCCCCGCGCCGCACGGGCGACCCCCGACAGCACCGCGCTGGGTGTCGCAATCGCCAAAGCGCAGGGACTGGCCGCGACCAGAACAGCCATTGCACGGTAAAAGCTTACAGCGGCTGTTTCGTCGAAAATCAGGAACGAAAAGCTGGTCACGACGGCCAGCACAATGACGAATGGCACAAATATCTTTTCGAACTTTTTGGTAAAGCTCTGTGTCGGTGACTGGCGGGTCTGCGCTTCGGCCACCATTGTCACTACCCGCGCCAAGGTCGATTCTCTCGAGAGTTTCGAGACCTGAACATCAAGGCTACCGCTGCCGTTTATTGAACCGGCGAAGACGCGTGCTTCCGCAGTGAGCGTATCCAGATTCCTTGCGGCATATTGGGGATCATCGACAGGCATTTTATCTACCGGCGCACTCTCGCCCGTGATTGGGGCCTGGTTCACGGCACTTGATCCTTTGACAACGAAGCCATCCGCGGGAAGCCGTTCATTGGAACGGACAACGACGATGTCCCCCACCAGCAGATTTTCGATCAATACCGTTTCGGTTTTGTCACCTCTACGGACCAAAGCCTCGTCCGGTGTGAGATCAGCCAAGGCCGCGACGGCATTTCTGGCTCTGCCCATGGCGTAATTTTCAAGGGTATGGCCAACGCTGAACAGAAACAGCAGGAAGGCCCCTTCGGCCCATTCCCCCAGAATGGCTGCACCGGTGGCGGCCACCAGCATCAGAAAATCAATCTGGAACTGCCCCTTGAAAATTTTTTCAACCGCCTCACGCAGGGTGAAGTATCCCCCGAAGAAGTAAGCCGCCAGCAGCAGACCAAGTCCGAATTGTTCGGACATCATGCCGTATTTCGGCCCCAGCCACCCAAACAGCAAGGTAACGCCACAAAGAGCGGCAAAGATGACCTCGGCGCGGCCGCCCAAAAGCCGGTTCAACAAACCACCGTGCGCGTGGTTGTACCCGTCGTCCGGTTTGTGATCGTCGGGCATATTTTTCCTTTGCGGGGTACGGAACGGTGAAGGCTTTATGCATTCGCACCAGCACCTATACTGAGCCAAGCATTGCCTTAGAAAGAGATGACTAATAACGTACTTAAATTTTGGACACCGATAGTTCAAGGACAATGTAAGGAGTTAGCACGTCCAAGACGCTGTACACGAGGCAAAAACGTTCGATATCGGTGGAAAACTCGAGCCGCTAGAGGTAGTATTTGGCGCAGCCAAACGGGTTTATTACGGGTTTATTCCGCTCAAAGAGCGGATTTCGGTCATTCGGCGCTGATCATATTGCTACGTCGGCACAAGTTTCACGAGGTGTCTGAAGTTTCCCGCAAGTCTTGTTGTTCATTCAGGTTCCGGTGAAGTTTTTTGCGCTGGCCCGCGTTCGGAGTTCGCGTCTGCCTTCGCCGGCGTGCCAGTAGCAGCGAGTATGTTGTCGTAGGTAGGCCTCCCATGCTCAGCTTTGCAACGAATAATACGCTGAAAGATGAAGTTGTTGGGAATATGGGTTATCGATCCGTCATTTTCGAATACCACGATAAAAAACAGTGTTTGATCGACCACCCGACCGGAAATTTCTTCGGGTAATATTTCTATGGTTTCTCCAACTTTAAACATCCGGTTGGGAGCCAGCAGCCATCCTGCGGTTACATTGCTGGGTATTGCCCATGTTGCGAGGAACGTCACGCCGGCAACACCCAGAGCCCCTATCGTTGTGGCCCAGAGCCAAGAAAAGCTTACGCCCCACAGGCCCAGAAGAATGATAGAGGCCAAGAACCAGATACTCAGAGAGAGAACCCTTTGCGTACGGCGATTGAGTATGATCATCCTCTCGCCGGAGCCAGCGCGCTCGAAATAGTGAACTACAAGCTTTCGCAGCATGAAGCGGATCAGGAATGCGACGGATATCACGATCAGGGCTTCGATGACCCGTTCCCAGGTCAAGCCAATTGATTCAAGCTGCGGTTTCAATGCGGTTAGTTCAGACCCCATCTGATTAAGAAATGTGCCGGATTGCCCAACTTGTTCTAGGCGTAAGCCACCATCGCGTATCATGCTAGATTCGGCCGCTTGTCGCGATCGGCGAGCATGCGCAGCGCATTAAACACCGCGAATGCGGGGCTAATCCCGAGGCTGACGAATTCATTCTGGCGGATGATGGATCTCGCGTATCTACCCGAATGAGACGCGAACTGAAGTACGCCAGGCCATCGACATCGGCGTCTGCCATAATATCTGCCATAATAGATGCGTTCTTCACTCCGTCACCGACCATCACCATCTTGGTCCCACGTCGCAGGGTCTTGATGGCTTCAGCCTTGTCTTCGGACAGGAGATCGCCACGCATTTTGTTGATGCGGCACTCAGCTGCGACCAGATTTTTGATCCCCTCATGGTCCCGTGAAATCATGATCCTTCGCTTGATGCCGAGTTGACTCAGCTTTCCAAGGGTATCGCTCACAGACGCGCACGTCTCGGTGACCTGCTCTTTCTTTCTCATGCACTGAAAAATCCGTAGCTTGGGCCCAACTTCGTATTCGTCCTCCTTGGTCATTCGATCATCTCCCTCTTGATTTAGTGTCTCACCTTTGGAGTAAACCCACCATCGTGTAGCTGGTAGAAGGCTTCAGCCGTTATTGTGTGCACAGCACTATCTTCCAGAGAATGAGCAGCTCGCAGGCGAAGTCATTTTCTGGAAGATAGTGCTTATGCCATATCCAAACGGGTCTCACTCGGCTTTTCATCATCGCTATCACATTATCTGGGCGCCAAAATATCGTTTCAAAGTGCTGCATAGGGATGCTTGTCGAGATCCCTCATCACATTGCGGTTAGCGACTTTGTGCTCAAAGCGAAAGGGCGCTCATCGCGTAAAATAGAGCAAGAGTTCGAGTCTACGCACTCGACTGGTACGGGTGACGGCTGAGTTGTCCAATCAGATTTGTGGGACAATGAAGACATTCAGCCTTACTGTCCCAGCCCGCCAAGGCAATGTGTTGGATCAGAATGTCAGTCATCTGCTGGACGATCAGGACGAATTGGCAACAATCATTTTACCTGTGCTCGCGGCATGGCGCAGCCTGTGTGAGCGAACAGCTAAACTCAGCCGAAAGCTCGACGCCAATGCGCGTCAGAACAATTACGGCGAATGCCTTCATGGCTGCTATTGAAGATCAAGATAATTTTCGAAAGTCTCAATCGGTAGCAGCTTGGCTTGGTCTTGTACCGCGTCGCTTCCAATCCGGTGAGGTGGATTATGATGGCCATATCTCAAGGTGCAGCTACATGCATCTGCGCTGTTTGCTCCACGAGGCCGCAATGGTCACCCTAACCCGAGTTTCGCCCAAAGTGGCTTGCGAACATGGGGCCTCCAGCTCAAAAGACGGGTCGGCTTTAAGCGTGCCGCCACTGCCTTGGCTCGCAAGTGGCCGTCACTATGCATGCCATGTTGAAATCTGGAGAATTTTTAACCCAGGCATCGGTGCAGCAGCTTATGCTGGCTGTGAAGATGACCCGGCTTCCTGGCATCCACATTCATAATCGGCTAACACACTTATGGTGTGCAATTAAAATGAAGGACTTACATTGTGACCCTCGATTAGATGACCGGCATCAGCCGGTTAGTTGTTCAGCATCCCTGAGCGTTGCCGACATCGAAGGCATCTCAGGCAGCGGGAGGTCATTGCAGAAGATGCAACGAACGCGCAGCGTCTTTGTCACTCACGGATGCTGGAGATATTGAAGGATGAGATGGACAGGCGATTCAAGGCCCAAGAGCCAAGTATGGAACGTGACGGGGCCGGGTCGTGGACGATAGCTTCTTTTGCTAAGAGCGCCATTTTCCGATTGCGCTTGCGGTCAGAAATATTGGAGTTGCCAATCCAATACACGCAATCCGATCAATCCAGCCATCACCGGTAAGTGCCAAGAACAGGCCCAAAAATGTTGTGATAGCCAGGGCAACGGGTATCGTCCAGACTTGCCTTTTCGAAGTTCTTGCCCGTCTTTGTGCCATCGCTAATCCGTTTCAGCCAAATCGACGGCGTGCTTTGTCCATTTCCGTTTCCAAAGATATAGCCCTGAACCCAGTAGAAATATCAACGTCAGATCAAAAATCGCCCAGATAATCTTCATAGGCAAACCGCCATAGTCACCAAAATGGAGTGGCTGGGAATAGAGCAATGCCTTCATATACCACGGCATGTCCTGAACAGCCTCCAGCTTACCCGAAGCGGCATTGATCAGAACAACTGTGAGCAGATTTTTTGTTAATTCCGTTTCACCTTGCAAGAACACCGCCATGTCTCTGTCATTGCTATAGGCAACGCCGGGAAAGGCAATGAACTGGATGGTCTTGCCGGGCGATGCCTGCCGCGCTGTCGCCAATGCTTTATCGATGGACGACAGCTTTCCGACATACGCTGCACCGCTATTTGCTGCTCCGCCGGTATTGAGTTCGCTTGCTTGCCAAATTTCAGTCAGGGGATCAGCGAGCGTATTTATGACGCCCGTTATTCCCACAACCAACGCCCATGCCAATGTCACGATGCCAATCAGGTTGTGATAATCGGTCCATCTTGCTCTTGCGCTGCGCTCGCGCCTGATTTGTCCAAATCGTAGTCGAGCCATGAACGGAGCATAAAGAAAGATGCCGGAAATTGTCGCTACAACAAAAAGAAAGCCCATAAGGCCAAGAAACAACATTCCCGGCAATCCGATAAGCAGATCAACATGCAAACGCAGGATGAAATCCATGACGCCCTGTTCTTCGGCTACCTCCGGGGCAATCACATCTCCATTGCGTCTGTCGATAGGAAAAAAACTCATTTCGCTATCAGAGGAAGATGCGGTTTTTCCGGTCGTGACATTGGCAACAGGCTGGTCAATATCGAAGCTCATATAGAGCGGCAGTTCGTCAGGTCGCTCGGCCAGCGCTGTTTTCAGAACAGCATCCAAACTGAGCAGCGCGCCTTCGTTACCAGCTTCAATTGGCGAAACCACTGTTTGCTCGTTCTCAGAAAATACCGCGTCAATTTCCTCGTGAAAAATCAGCGGCAACCCAGTTGCGCACAGCATGAACAGAAACAGCGTGGAGACAAGACTGCTCCATTTATGAACAAAAATCCATCCGCGAAGGTGATTGGTCTTCATGCTCTATTGCCTAAAGCGGCCTCAATCTGAACGCTATCCTCTAAAATTTATATGTGGCCGTGCCGATAACCTGCCGCCCAGCGCCAAAGTTACAGCCCGTGGCGCTGGCACAGCGACCGACATAACGCTGATCAAAAATATTGGAACCATTGATGGCAAACCTCCATTTGGGGGTATCATAACTGACGATAGCATCGAAGAGCAGTGAAGCATCTGCATTATAAACCAGAGGATTAAATGGCCCCGGCAAGCTGCCCGCACTTTTGCTGCTGTAACGGACTCCCATGCCTAGACCCAGACCGCCCAGCATACCCTGTTGCACCGTATAGTTACCGAACAAGGCCAAGCGATGTCGCGGCGTGACAGGTAAAGGTTCACCAACCTCCAATGGATTGCTAGCGTTTTTCGTGATCTTGCTATCTGTAAAGCTGTAAGAGCCGTTAAAGGCGACCTGATTGCTAATTCTTGCGGCAAGTTCCATTTCGATACCGGTCGACTCAACTTCGCCGGATTGCGTTCCAAATACGGGTGTTGTGGACGGAGCGGTGGCAACCACGTTTGTCTGGCGAATATGAAACAGCGCAGCGGTCGCAAAAATATCGACATTACCGCCTAAAGTCCGGCCATCATATTTGATACCGCCCTCAAACTGCTTTCCGCTACTTTCCTTGAATGGTTCATTGGTCACCGCATCAATACCCAGAACCGGTTCAAAGGAGCGAGCGTAGCTAACATATGGAGCAAGACCGCTTTGCGTGACGTAGTTCAGACCGGCGCGCCAAGTGAACGCTTTTTGATCGGTATCAGTGTTAGTGGTGCGGTTTGCAATATTCACCCAATCCTGCCGCGCGCCCAATGTTAGGAACAAATTACCCAGTCCAATCTGGTCTTGCGCATAAATACCGGTTTGGCGCAGGCGCTGGTTATTAAATGAAGTCGGATATAGAACTGCTGGTGTTATGATTGGCGTGAAAACCGGATCAAACGCATCAATAGGCTGCGGGTCAAAAAAGAAGCCAAAGTCAGCTACATTCACTACGCGGCGATAATCAACGCCCGCAATAAATTTATGGGTCAGCGCGCCAGTTTCAAACTCGGCGTCGATGCGCGTATCGGAAGAAAGAGCTTCCACTTCTTCGGTATAGGTAAAGTTGAACCGGCCTATGGTACGAAAATAATCCGGCTGGCTAGGGTCGGTGGGATTGGTGAAACCGCCGCCGCCGTATATATTTTGCGGTGTTTTTTCGTCATAATCGTTGTAGCGAATGGATGAGAGCAACGACACATTGGACGAGAAATCATGCCGAAAAGATGCGCCGATGGCATATTGTTCCCGCTCAAAGCGATTGCTCGGATCACCCAGATTCACGCTGCGTGGCAACTCGCCGTTGGGATTGGGTCGCAACGTTCCTGCAACTGGTAAAAAACCGTTCATTTCGCCGTCAATTATGTCTTTCTGATAATAGCCATTCACGGTCAGCGCAGTATCAGGCCCGATATCAAATGAGAAAGTCGGCGCAACCATGATGCGCTCTGCATCTACGAAATCCCTTTCGGAACCACGGTTCAGGTAAAGACCAGTCAAGCGCGCCGATATACCGTCAACAATTGGTCCGGTCAGGGTGCCAGCCAGCTCGTAATAATCATCCGTACCGACTTTGCCGCGAATTTCTCCGTCAAATTCATCATTCGCGCGGCGCGAGGTCTGATTGTAAATGCCTCCCGGCGGCGTGCTTCCGTACAAGGTTGAAGCTGGTCCTTTCAAGATTTCCACGGAATCAAAAGCATAGAGGTCAACGCCGGTCGATGCGATTGTTGTCGTGGAAGGAGCTACCAAGCCATCGATATATTGCTTGGGAATGAAGCCGCGCACAGTGAGAAAGTCATAGCGCAAATCCGGGCCATAATTTTCGCCGGTTACGCCCGCTGAATAACGAACCGCTTGCTGCACATCGATAAAGTTGAGCAGATCAATCTGATCACGGGATATAACGGAAACAGACTGCGGGGATTGAATAAGGGGTATATCGGTCTTATTGGCCGATAGGCTTGAGTCAGACACATATGCTTTGGCGGTAACGACAATGGTATTGCCGTCTTTCGTTGTACGCAGCGTGTTCGAACTGTCTTCAGCCTCCGGATTTTCTTGGGCGTGCAATGGCGCGGCAAATGTTAAGGCAAATAACGTGGTCCACAATGCTGTGGTACGAAAGGCGAGAGATTGCATAGACTGGATTCCTGATTGGTATTGCAATTCATTAGCAGTAAGAAATCAGGCCACAACCCTCAAAATGATATTCCATGCAAATAGCTCGCTGTGTCCAACTATGCGCTGCTAGGAAAAGCAAACCAGCGGGGCTTGTTGAATAGCATCGAGCTTCGGTCCTATCGTGAACACAATGGGGAAGGGCTGAGAAGATGAGCCTCTTGACAGTCAACGACTTGATGGGCGAAAAACCACCTTCGCTGGCACATCGCAAGGCATGTTTAAACTACAACAATATGTGCAAAATCCCAATTTTCTACACAGTACCCTCATAGGCAAATAATGTAGATATTTATAACACAATATCAACATATTACTGGACTACCGTCCTTAGTTCAGCACGATAGAAATCCTCATTGTTGCGAAAAATCTTCGGTCACTGAATGCTTGGCATCGCGCGCGTCTCCCGGCTGCCATAGAGTTTCTTCGCGATCAACGTGTCGCCCCGCAGACTGGCTCCATTTCCACCTTGGCTTTCCATCATTTCATGCATTGTTTCCATATGCTGCTTCATTTTCTCCATATCCTCGCATTCCGGTGCCACCTTTGTTGACGAGCCGGACTCGCCTGCTGGCAGCGCGGCGCGATGCGCCTTGCCCCAGGGTCGGTGTCAAAGCTGGTATCCCGGTTTCTGTCCAGAGACTTGCGATGCCGGTATCCTTCAGCGCGACATCATCACCACTATCAGCGGGGTTGCGCTCAAATCCATGTCTTTTCCATAGCGCTGACCCGGTCCCGGCTACTTGACACGTCATCACCAAGATCATCTGCGCGCCATGGCTGCGCCAGAGAACGGAGGGCGTGGACATGAACGCTTCAAATTCTCGTGGCTGCGGGCGTCTCCCGGCGCAAGGCCGGGGCGGGCTGTCGTCTGCGCTGCGCTCCGAACGAGCCCTTAAGGTCTCGTCCCTGCGGGCTTCCATCCCTGACGCGAAGGGAAGGGGGAGGGAAGAGAAGAGCAATGCCCGCTAGGGCGCGGGCATTGCGCCGGACGCGCACCGATGTTCGATAACCCCCTCTGCCACATTCACCAGATGTCCCTGCATTGCCCTTGCGGTTTCAAAGGTCAACGAGTTGCGTCGGGCAAGCTGCGTTAGCCAGATGGGGGTCGCCGGCTTTTGCTTCTCTGGCGAGAAGCGCCGACCCCCATCTGACAAACTTCGCTAGCCCTCCCGTGCCTGTTGACCTTCAAGAGCCCGAAGGGCGTCTTGCGGCCACTGGCGAAGGTGGCTCCGGGTGTGATCGAACACCGGCGATATCTGTGTGCGCGGCCAACCAGGTGGGAAGGGGACGCTTCGCGCGCCCCTGTGTTTCTTATTGTCGCTGACGCGACGGGCTGGCTCAGGTTCACCAGTTATGATCGGAAAAGTGTCAAGAAAACAATGAGATAGGCTAATATCACGGTATCTATTATAAGGGTATTTGTCAGGCGGAGAGGCCGCTTTGACAATCAACCGGCGAGGGACAGCTAAACATCCCAAGCCAAAAACTAAGGAACTGAAAATGAGTAATATCGGAGAACTGACAAAAAACGCCAATGGCTTCTATATCGGCAAGATCGATACACTGGCCGTGACCATGACCCTTGCCTTGCGCGAGGTCAACAGCACCAACGACAACGCCCCTTTCTATGAAATCCACGCGCGCAGCGCAGCAGGGGCTTGGGTGAAGGTTGGCGCACTATGGGAACAGACGGGACGCGAAACCGGCGAGGCATTCTTGCAAGGTTCGATTGACGACCCGTCAATGGCAAAACCGCTCTATATCGCCTGTTTCCGCCGCGATGATGGCAGCTATGCCATCGCATGGAGCAGACCGCGCCGCATGCGCGGTGATGTTCCAGCCCCTGCCAGTCAGGGAAACGGCGACAGCGATCAGGGCGATCAGGACTTTGACGGCAGCGCCGCACCGAAGGGTAAAGCGAAGGGGAAGGGCGGCAAGACCGCTGACCTTGGCGAAACCACCAGCGATTCAGTTAGCTAGTCTGAAATGAACAAGGGCAGGGAGCGGGGCTTAGCCGCTTCCTGCCCTCTTTTTGTCCAAAGGAACTGAAATGCCCAAGAACCCGAAAACCGTTAGCAGCTTTGCCGATCTTGGCCAAGCCTATGAAGAGGCGACCGCCTCGCCAACCTATAGCCGCGCTTTCACCAGCGACCTTGCCAGAGCACAACTAACCATTGCCGAGGAACCCAGCAGCGCCGACATGCCCGGCCCGTTCGAGGCCGAGCAATGCGTCAAGGCGATGATGAGCGAAATCTTTGCTTTGATGAACGATACCCGCATGGAGCCAATCGCCCAGCGTATCGCATGGGGGATTGTCAACAGCTTCCATGTTGTCGCCCGCCAGATTGAAGGCGAGGAAGATAGCGCCGCGCTAAAACTTGGCGAGCTTGCCCGCATCTCCGACCCGAGTGAGGTTTTCGCAAGCGAGGTTGAAGAGGCGCAAATGCGGTGCCACAGCCTATCTGAAGCCCGCGAGGCGCTGGAATGCATGCGCGATCATGCTGGCGAGGTTTACCGCGCCCACAGCGGGCACCCGTTCAGCGCGCTGCGCGGTTCGCGGGTTTCGTCAATCCTGACCGCCAGCCAGATCGACGCCCGCGAATTTCTCGCAGCCCGTGCCAAGATTAAGCGCGAACAGCTGGCCCCAACCGGCCCGATTGTGGTTATTTCCGGTGGTCAGATTTGGGAAGATCACCAGCGCATCTGGGATAGGCTGGATTTGCTGAAAACCCGCACGCCCACGATGACACTGGCAACCACCGCGCAGGGCAAAGGCGTTGATGCCATCGCTGCCGCTTGGGCGGCATCACGCGAGGTTCCGCTGATCGCTTTCCGGCTTAATCGCGCCTATGGCAACGCCGCGCCGTTCAAACGCAACAAGCTGCTGATCAAGCTGGGCCCCGTCGAGGCCATAATTTGTGAAGGGTCAGGCGTTCAGGCCAATCTTGCCGAGAAAATGCGCGCCGCCGGCGTTCCGGTAACCGTGTTTCGCAAACAGAGCCCAGCCAGCGAAACGAACCGCGCCGCATGATGCAGCGCAGCGACACAGCAGCGCGCTTTGGAGGCAAGGCGCGCTGACTGCACAGTTAGCGCCGACCGCGCGCGATGCTGGAGAAAAGGGGGAGAGAAATCTTCTCGCAGAGTGACCGATTGTGAGAGGGGAGCGGTCCGCTGTCAAGGATGTGCGGTGCCCCCAATTTTTTGCTTCGCTCGCTACGCTCGCTCTCGCAAAATAATCGGCTCCCCCACACCCCGCTTTGCGGCAGCGCCTCTGGCGCTGTCCCTGACAGTGAACCGCTCCCCTCCCGGATTTATAGCCTCTTCAAAAAAAGGTTGAAAGGAGCCAGATCATGGCTAGCCAAACGAAATTTTACACCGCAATCGCACGGGCCAAGGAACGAGCAAAGCATACCGACTTTGACCAGCATGTCATTCAGAACTTTACCGGCGAGTTTGTGGTGATCGACGAGGGTGATGGAGACATGCCGCAATGGCTGGTCGACCAGGTCATCCACAGCGTCACCGGCAAAGCATGCTTGGATCTAAAGACAGGGCCATGCCTTACCCCGGCGCGCCAGCATGACTGGTTCAGCTTTAGCGAAGAACCGGAACTGCCCTATTGAACGAAGAGGGCAGCGCCCCCTTCTTTCATGCTCGAAACGGGTGTCTACGGTTGTGGAAAAATTCGGTAAAAAATGGGCCGGAAAAAGAGCCGTGAAACAGGCTGGCTAATGGGCTGCAACGAGGCTCGCGAAACGCGCATTGAAAACCTCTAGCGCAGACTCCAGATCGTTGATCACATCGAGCGGATCGCGGCCGCATCCCGTCGCGATGATCATCTTGAGCCAGTCGCTGCTATCAGGTCTCGCCATAAGCATTTTTGCCGCTTGATTGTTATCCGTTTCTGACAATATGTCCCACTCGATTCGGTCCTGTTTTCCAGTCGCTGTTTGCGTTTTCGTTATGGCAAATCTCTCCATAAGCTGACCGCATCCCGGTCACTACGATATGCCAGGCGCGGCCCATCCTTTGATCAAGCAAAGGCGCGGCAAGGCATTGCTGACAGGCCCAGGCATTGCAAACCAGTCCCGTTTTGCCTCACCGGAAAATCCCGAAATCGCAGGACTAATATTGTCAGATGATCAGAAACAACCAAGCGATCATCGGGGGAAAAGGGGCACACCGTATGCACTGCCGTGCGGGTTTTATGGTGTAAATACAAATAGTTACACGGCAGGTCATGTGCGTCAGAATGACGCATTTGCGAGCGGTACCGGCGATTTATCATTTAATTATGGATTATCAGGGGCTTAGCAAGAGCGACCGGCGTTCTGTTTTGAGTCAGACTGCCGCCGTTTTGACAGGCACCACCACAGGCGTCACCACAGGCACCACCAAGGTGAGTTGACACCCGGCAGGGCAGGGCGCATATCGCTATCTGCTTTGCGTAGGTCTCACCAGCGCCGTTGTCCAAACGGAAGTTGGTAAATTGACAGACACTATTCGCACGACGGTTCGATTGCCGTCATCCATCCAACAGCAAATAGAAACCCTGGCGCGTGCGCGCGGGATCTCCGGCGTTGATGTCGTTCGCAGCGCGGTCGAGGAATATCTTCGGCGCGTTGAAACCGACCGCGAGAGCGCCGGCATAAACCTCCAGCGTCTCGCCCTCATTACAGAATTTGCGCAGGCCGGGGTGGATGTTTTGCTGCGCCAGCTTCCCGACCATAAACGCGATGAAGTCATCCGCACCGTGGAGCAGCGAATGGAGCAATTTCATGGCCAGAAGTGAGCTTAGATTTGATCGCTCGCCGGTTACGGTGGAGCATCATTCGGCGAGGGGGCGGGTGCTCAGAAACGCCAGTGAATTTACCCGCGGATCGCAGCTGATAGGGCATCAGTTTTTCATGTTCATGGCAGGGGCGCGAGTGCCACTTCTGATCTGGCTGGCCTGCTTCATCGCGGTGTACTGGATCATGCTTTATTCGGTCATGGGCGAACATGAAATTCAGCTTTGCGTGTGGCGTATCTGGTCGGCCATATCGGGCTGGATGGAGTTCGATGCCATGAAGCCAATGAACATCGTGCTGTCCAATGACGCGCTGCGGCAGGTGCCGATCGGCTATATTCCGTTTGTCCCGGATGTCCAGGTTGCATGGGCCAAGGCGATCCGCGCATTGTTTGGCGCGCTATGCGCCGCGACATTATTTGCGTTGCCGGTCATCTGGTGGTTTATAACCCTGGCACAGGGGCGCGGATCGTCAATCCTCCAGGAACGGCATGAGCGGGGCGCGATGCTGGTGTCGCGAGACATTCTGCTCGCCGATGTCATAGCCCATAATGAACGCGAATTTTTCAAATCAGCGGCGCAGCTATTTCCCGGCAAGACCGCCCCGCAGGTCATCGCTTTGCCGCTTACCGAACGGATCAAGGCCGGGCTGCATCATCCCTATAGTCTGGCCGGAATTCCTTATCCCTACGGACTGGAAGCGAGCCACACGATCCTGGTTGGCACAACCGGTGCGGGCAAGACGACACAGCTCAGGAATGTCGTTGCCGAGGTCCGCGCACGCGGCGGCAGCGCGGTTATCTTCGATCTGACCGGGGCATTTATCGAGGCCTTTTACGACGAGCGAACTGATATCATTCTCAATCCCGGCGATGCGCGTTGCCCCAGCTGGTCGCTGTTCGATGAATGCTCGACGCAGGCAGAATTTACGGCTGCCGCGCAGGCGCTTGTTCCCCATGATGGTGGCGGCTCCGATCCGTTCTGGGTGCTGGCCGCCCGGATGCTGTTTGTACAGATGTGCTTGAAGCTCAGCGAACATGGTCAGACGACCAACCGCGCGCTCGCCGAGAATCTGATGACAGCCGATCTGAAGCGTGTTCACCGGATCCTTCAGGACACAACCGCCGACCCGATTACAGCGCCTGAAGCCGCGCGCATGGCTGAGTCCATCCGGGCAGTGTTTAACACCAATGCCGAGGCTTTGATATGCCTTCCTGAAGATGGTGAAATTTTCTCGATACGCGAATGGGTCCGCAGCGAAAAAAAAGCAGGGAGCCTGCTATTCGTCTCCGCGCGCCATGTCGATCTTCCGCTCTACAAGGCGTTGCTGACTTTATGGCTCGATCTTTCGGTCAACACGCTGATGACACTGCCGCGCACGCGCTCCTTGCGCACATGGTATCTGTTTGACGAGCTTGGCGCATTGCACCGGCTTCCTGCTATCGAGAATGGGCTGCAGACCGCACGCGGGTTTGGCGGGGCGATCGTGCTGGGGCTGCATTCGATTGCGCGTTTGCAGGCTGTCTATGGACGCGAGGGCGCCGAAAACCTGACCAGCCTGGCGCGAACGAAACTGATACTGGCAACCGCTGACCGCAAAACTGCCGAAACCTGCGCGGAATTTATTGGCAACCGTGAGGTACGGCAGATGGATGAAGCCTATAGCTATGGCTATAATAATTTGCGTGATGCCTCGACGCTTACGCCCAAAAAGGAAATTGCGCCGCTGGTCATTCCTGATGACATTACCAATCTGCCGGCCCTCCACGGTTTCGTGAAATTTCCCGATGGCTTCCCGGCGGCGCGAGTGGTGCTCCAGTTCAAGGATTACCCGCAGGTGGCGCTCGGTTTCGAGCCGCGGGATGATGCAGTATCGCCTGTCAAATCCACTCGCGCCGCGCCCAAAATGCCCAAGGGAATGCCCGGCGGAGAGGATGACGAAGAGGTCGAAGGGGACGGGGAAGCCGGCGGCCGCGAAGCGCAGGACAAGGCAGTCGGCAAAGCGGGCGAGCTGGCGGGCGATCAACTTGTACCAAGCAGCAACGCAGCGGGAGAGGACGCCAGGCAAGCGGCTGCTCGCCGGACGAGCGCAGTTGCTGCAGCGCTCGAACTTGCCAATGATGTCAAGCCGGGCGAGCCGGGGAAGGACATGAAGCCAGCAGGTGATGAAGGTGCCGAAGCGGTGTTGATAGCCGCTCAGACGCGGGCCGAGGCCGCGCTCGAAGGATCCCGGGAAGGGGATGATCCAGGGCGACAGCCCGGTACGAGCAGAGCGGACGCGGCCAAGCCCGGGCTTGCTGCGCGCGGGATGCAGGGCCAGCGTGATCCCCGCTTCGAGGCGAGCGCCAAAGATCTTGCGACCGCTTACGGCGTGGATGGCGATCATGGTCATGATGACGGTATGGAAATCGAATAATGATTTCTATGGCTCCTGTTGGCAGTGCAGGCGGTGCGGCGAAATATTTTGCTGCCGATAATTACTATACGATCGAGGAATCGGCCGAGGAATCGATTTGGTACGGTGAAGGCGCGGAGTTACTCGGTCTGGCACCCGGTGAAGACCAGGAAGCTCAACCGGGGGCAGGGAAGGGAAAAGATCAAAATGTTCCCGGCGATGCTGAACCGGAAGAAAATGCTCTGGGTGAGGCGGAAGCGCCAGGCGGCGAGGACGGTGCCGGAGAGGCAGACGATGGCGAGAAAGACCATGGTGAAAAGGGCGCGGGCGAGGAGAGCAAGGAAACCGCCGGAAGAGTCGCTGAGAATGGCGCTTTGGCGAGCCCAGAGCGCGCCGAAGCGGACGGAGCCGTATTTGATCCGGACCAGATCGGCGGCAATGTCGGGGGAAAACAAGAAATCCCGCCGCTCGCCGAGGAGGCGTCATTTAATCCCGAGCTTCCGGGTGGAGGATTAGAAAACGGCGTGGACACTTCTGCCGGCGCTGAAAAACTGGAAAAGATGCCGCTATCAAATCCCACTGGCAAGGTTGACGCAGGAACTTTCGAAAATATTCTCAACGGCAAGCTCCCGGACGGATCACAGGTTGGTGAACCCGGCAAGCGCGCGGTGGGGATGGACCTCACATTCTCGATGCCCAAATCGGCCACACTGCTCTCGCTCGTCGGCGGCGATACACGCATAACCCAAGCCCATATGGGCGCGGTTAAAACGGCGATGGGTTGGGTGGAGGCCAATCTTGCCGAAGGTCGTCAGAAGATCGATGGCCGCGCTGTACCGGTGCGGACGGGAAATCTGGTCTATGCTCTGTTTCAGCATGACACGAGCCGGGCGCTCGACCCGCAGGGCCATGTCCATGCGGTGATAGCGAATATGACACGGATGCCTGACGGGAACTGGCGCGCGCTTCATAATGGTGAGATCTGGCGTAACAATACGGTGATCAGTTCAATCTATCATGCTGCGTTTAGAGACTCGCTCGAAAAGCTAGGCTATGCAGTCCAGCTGCAGGGTAAGCATGGCACGTTCGAGATTGCCGGTGTGCCTAAAAATGTGCGCGAAGCCTTCAGCCAACGCCGCGCGGATATACTGGCCAAAGCGACCGAGCTTGGCACCGCGACAAAGCAAGGATTGCGTGAAATCACCAAGCGCACACGTGACGACAAGATTGCTGTCGAAGATAGAGGCGCGCTGACACAGGAGTGGAAAGCGCGCGCAGCTGACCTCGGTTTTGTACCGGAGCAGCTGATCGAGCAGGCAAAGGTGTCAGCTAATAAAGAGGCCGGGCTATTGGAGCGCGGGGTTGGAGCGATCGAAGACGGATTAAAGGGCGCGCGCCAATTCGTTCTTGATTCACTGCAAAAACCAAGTGATCCGCTCGTTGATACCGCGCTGAAACGCGTGATGATGACAGGGCCGGTCGCGCGGACCCAATTGGCAACGGCGAGCGCTATCCGCATTCTCTCACAGCGCGAGGCCGCGTTCGAGGTACATCAGGTAACAAAGACAGCAGTTGATCTTGGACTAAATGGTGTGACGCCGGAGCTGATCGATAAACGTCTGATCGAACTAACGAACCGCGGCGAGTTGGTGCCGGGCGACAATAAACGCGCAGACAATGTGGTCGAGATGGTGACGACGAGAGACGCGCTTGAAACAGAAGCGGGGATCCTCGGTGAAATTGAGCGCGGCAAGAACGGCGTACTGCCGCTGGTCAGGCCGGACCGGGCGGTAGAGGTTCTTTCGGGAGCCTCAAAAGAACGCCCGCTAAATGATGGGCAGATGGCGGCTGCAAGCACGATCATTGCTTCGAGTGACCGCATTGTTGCCGTCCAGGGACTTGCAGGAGCTGGTAAATCGACCATGCTCGGTGCCGTCGCCAATGTTCTCGATTTTGAGAAAAAGCCAGCCTTGGGCCTGGCCTTCCAGAACAAGATGGTTGCCGATCTCAAAGAGGTAACCGGTCTGGAAGCAATGACGGTGGCAAGTTTCCTGATGCAGCATGACGCGCTGCTGACAGGCGATCATCCGCAGCGGGCCAGTAAATCTCGCGACATGCTCAATGGCGCCTATCTGATCGTCGACGAAGCATCGATGATTTCCAATAACCAGATGCACGCCCTTACTCAGATCGCCAATGTCGCCAGCGTGGATAAACTTGTGCTGGTTGGCGACCGCAAGCAGCTGTTGTCCATTGATGCCGGTAAATCCTTTGCGGTAGCGCAGGCAGGCGGGCTTGCCACCGCAGATATGAATGAGAATTTGCGCCAGCGAACGCCGGAACTGCGCGCTGTTGCAGCGCTTACCAATGTTGGGCGCGCCGGTAACGCGCTCAAATTGCTGGGCGACCGGGTGATCGAGACGAACGACCGCGTGGAAACGGCAGCCGAATACTGGCTTAATCTGCCAGAGGATGAGCGCGACAAAACCATGCTGTTTACCAGTGGGCGTGAAACCCGGGCCAATCTCAATGAACACATTCAGACCGGCCTCAAAGACGAGGGAAAACTGAAAGGCGGCGGTCTCAAATTGACAGTGGCCGACCGGGTTGACCGGACACGCGAAGAGCTGCGCTATGCGCATAGCTATCAGCCGGGCTTTCGGCTTGAAGTCTGGACCCGCCTCCAGTCTGTCGGCCTCGAGCGCGGAGAATACCGGGTTTCGCGTGTGTTTCAGAACGGCAAGGTCGAAGTTGAACGGAATAGAAAGCGCAAGGCTTTCGACCCGCAAAAGCTGGCGTCTGGCGCAAAGCTCGACAAGCTCAATCTAACTGCCACCAAGGAAATTGAAGTCCACGAGGGCGACAAGATACGCTGGACCGCGAATGACAAAACGCGCGATTTGCTGAACAGCTCTATTGGCCGTGTCGTGGGGATCGATGGAAGCGGCGTGATGGTCGAGCGGGGCGACAAGAGTGTTGTGCGGCTTGGTATGGACGATCCGATGCTGAAACGCATTGATCTGGCATATGCGCTCAATATGCACATGGCGCAGGGTATTACCACCGACAAGGGTTTGGTAGTGATGGGATCGGAAGAGCGCTATCTGTCCAACCAGCGCCTGTTCAATGTCGCTGTGACCCGTGTCCGCGACGATGTGAAGGTCATTACCGACGATAAGGAAAAACTCGGCCGTCAGCTCAACCGCACCACAGGCGATAAATATTCTGCCCTTGAAGAAGCTGGCAGGCTTGATGTCGATAAGCATAAAATTGCCGCCCGCGATCCGGACAAACCCTTTGATCCCGGCAGCCTTGAGGGACTTGGCCTGGCCGACGACAAGCTGCGCGCCGGTCCGCCTTCTGAATCCAAACCGGAGCCGCCGAGGCAGCAGACACCTGCCAAGCAAGGAAATGATGAAAAGGCCGTGCAGCCCCTATCATTGCCTGAAAAAAGCAAGGGAATGGAACTATGAGCGCGAGCGATGTCGTTCGAAGATTTACAACTGACTACAACCACTACCCAAACAAGGAGAAATTAGATGAGTAATTGGCATTTCAGGAAAATTGGTTCATTCAATAGCGAAGCAGAGGTCGACCTTTGGGCGCGCCAAAACCGTGTCAGCCTAAGCGATCTTAAAACCCGAAGGGGACGTGATGGAAGCGTAGAGGCCGAGGTACGCGAAAGCGCCTATGACAAATCAAACAACCACATATTTGGTGGTTTTGATCGGGGCAGCGGCTTCCGGTGAATAACTATCTGTGCCGCACAGAATTTGCAGATGGTGCTGAACTCGGGACAAATGCCGTGTTCAGCCGAATAATTGGGCAGCTGGTTGCAGTCGCTTTTCTGCTCAATTCCTGTTCGGTAGATGCTGGGGCACCTATTATAGCAGCAGGGCAGCAGTTTCAATGCACGCCCATCGCTGTCTGGGATGGCGATGGGCCGATTTGGTGCAGGGAGGGCATGAAAATTCGGCTTGCAGGCATCGCCGCGCGTGAAATTGATGGCTCGTGCAGACCGGGCTCACCATGTCCAATGACAAGCGGCACCAAGGCGCGTGACCAGCTTGCCAGTCTGTTTGGCGGAGCAAAGGGCAGTCTCAAGCAGGGCCATGTGATTGTTAGTGCTCCAGCTATGCAATGTCTCTCTGCCGGATCAGGAAAGGGAGATCGAACAGCCGCATGGTGTCTGCTTGCTGATGGTCGCAACGTTTCTTGCGAGATGATTACCAGTGGTACCGTATTACGTTGGAAAACCTATGACCTGGAAAATGTCTGCGACCGAAAAAAAGCGCCCTTAATAGACTTAAAGTTATCAATCTTTTGGAAATGGTTCGCCCTGTTTGGTAGGATGTGGGTCCAACCTAAAACACGGAAAAAGCAAAATTACGGTGGAAGTCTAACGCAATTGTCGAGTCAACGGGAGTAGGAATATCGCAAATTTAAATGCTATTCGTCCGAATTGGGGTTGCTCTTACGCAATACCGAATATGGGAGATAGGCCACGTTCTGGCCGAAACTATCAATCCAAAGATTCGACAGTTTTCTTATTATGTGCAATCCCCGTTTCGAGGGGCATTTATGATGAAATCTATTGCTGTATCTTTTGCGCTTGTCGCTAGTTTGCTTGGGCCTACGCAAATCAATCCTTGCGCGTCCGGGGCCGCCTTTGCGCAGACCAGCGCTTGCTGCAAGATGTGCAGCAAAGGCAAGGCTTGTGGGGATAGTTGCATAGCTCGAGATAAGATCTGCCACAAAGGCGAGGGCTGCGCCTGCAACAGTTGATGCGCCTTCGTTTGGAATTTGGGTTGCTATTAGCCTTCGCGCTGTGGGGCCTTTGGATATCTGTATTAGGTCTGTTGCGGTTTTTTTCGATGTGAAGGTTTAGAGAACCGCTGATACGTCGCCTCGCTTGGTGGTCGGCATAAAGACGGTTTAAAAAAATTTGTTTGAGAAATTGCACATTGGCAACCACCGGTTAGCTTGCTTGGGCCTCTCTGAAACAAGTCGCAAATCGAGCTATATCCGCCGCGTTTATACCAGCGCTCCGGAATGCTTCTTCCCATCCATTGGCAACAGTCCCAGCAAGCTCGACAGTGATAGCCTCTGCTTCTTCAAGCGAAAGATCAAAATCGGGCGCGCCGGCAATGGCGTTGACTAGGGTTGCGTCCCGGCCTTGTGGGCCAACTCCCAAGACCAGTCGCCGCTCAAATCCAATTTGCGGTTTGGGGACAACGTCATACAAAGGTGACAACCTCCAGCCATTACCATCATATAAAAATCCGTGATTGCGTAGATGATCATCATCGTTAGTAACCAGAATGTTGAACACCATCCGCTTAAAAAGCTCATTCAAATCGGTTTTCACCATTGTCCCGTGTTGTCGCAACACAGCGGCCAGATCGCGATAATTATACTGGCTAACTTCACTTTCATGGGCTGCCAGCATCGTTAGTCCGGAGGCAAAAGGAGTGCGATGTTGCTTATTCATGCTCCTGTCGAACCGCTCAATCATATATATGTCACGGCCGAGGATATTTTCAAATCCAAGAGCTGGTACGTCGAGCCCACATTCTTTTGCCAGACGCATTGTTGCCAGTTCAACCCGGCATTCAGGAAAAGTGTCTTTTTGTGCTTGAAACTTTGCGATCCAGGGCTGTCCATTGATCTCTGTTGCAGCTTTGGGGCGAGCACCGCCAAGAGATGATCCGGCGGTTAGCAATTTGCGCAAGTTTTCATCAAGCAGGTCAACATTTTGTGCGCGTTCGGCCGCTTCTGCGAGTTCGGCTAGGTCAAAATGTTCGCCTGGTGCATCGCCGTCGCCCCACGGAGTGATGCGCTGCGGCTTTGCCGGCGTGGGCCCAAAGGCCAATGCGCCAACCCGGTGATCACCCGATGCCAAAATGAGGTCGGCCTCGGTTGGCGTTCTGTCACCCATCGCCTTATACATTAAATATTGGCCCCAACCATCAGGTGCTGCATCGCGAATGCCGCCAAATACAGCAAATCCTTCTTCGGTACGAAATATCTGATCCGCCGACCCACTGGTCAATGGCAATGCAACCGGATCGACGGGAATCCGGTCCGGGCGCTCAAGATAGCGGCGGCCATAAGCGAAAGTTGAAAACTGAGTCCGCTGCTCATCTGTCATTGTCAGAAGTCCTGCGGGCACTGGCCCCTCTGCCAAATGGACAAAAACATAGGTCTCGATCACGGCCATACGCGCCTAGAAATCCAAATCTTTAGAGGATTCGCTATGTGTTTTCTTTGGCAATCGAGCCAGATGTTCGCGCATACCAACTTGGTCGCTTTCTGGAGCTGCCAATTCTGCAAGTCGCTTGGTAAACCCGAGAACGAACAATGCGCTGGCAAGAATTGCAATGCCTACAGTAGGATCACCAGATTCGAGCCGCTGGACTGTTTGGACCGACACGAATATACGCTCGGCCATGATTTTTTGACTAATCTTGCGCCGTTTGCGGGCTACGGTAATGTCCTTGCCCAACGACACAAGTGCTCGCTTGCTTTGTGGGGGTAGACCCGATGTGACTCTGGAGGCGCGTGGCATTAAAAATAAGTGACATATCATGTGTATAATGTCAATAGACATGATATGTCATATATTTTGGATAAGCGATCTGACAATAGTGGCTAACCCTTTGGTCGCAAGATGGCGAGTATCATCAAGCACTTTCAAAATCTCGTCGAAATCCTACATAAATTGCGAAAAATCGGAAAAATGGCTTCTTAAATAACGATAAATCGGTATGATGGGTAAAAGGAGCACGTTAATGCCCGAATTATCCATAGCAAATATGCCAGAAGTGTTTGTATCGAACACGGAAATCACGAAGGCTGTTTATGACGCCGTCGAGGCAGGCCGTCTGCGCAAGATTGGAACCCGCCTTTATACTCGAAAAATGAATGAAGATCCCGAAAGGTTAGTGCGCCGAAACTGGTACCATCTAATTACAGGCTATTATCCAGACGCAATTATTGCTGATCGCACTGCCTTAGAAAACGGACCTGCAGAAGACGGGTCAGTGTTCCTGATTTCCAATAAGATGCGAAAAGTCAGTCTTCCTGGTTTAACATGTCCCCCGTCAGCATTCAATAGACAGACTGGCTGCATAAAATAAGTGAGTGTTTTGGTTTCATCGCAGTGACTGTAAGGAACGAAGATGAAAGCAAAACACTCAAAAGCCCCTGCGGAGCGGGTGG
>Ga0208017_100034_pt1 | contig 76294 bp, 59 predicted proteins | sample 30_taG_FD_184104 | JGI IMG/M metagenome (GOLD analysis project Ga0208017, IMG submission 184104) | Marine viral communities from Cariaco Basin, Caribbean Sea - 30_WHOI_OMZ (SPAdes) (version 2) | ecosystem: Environmental > Aquatic > Marine > Oceanic | place: Caribbean Sea: Cariaco Basin... | reverse complement strand
ATATAATGATGCCCCCCTTCATGAGCAACGCTTGGACTTTTATAACAAAGCGGCCATTTATCAAACATATGCTCGGCCTGCCATTACTACTGACCTTAGCAAGCTGTAGCTCTTTGCCTGATATAACAATGCCTGAGAGCACGCCAGCCCAGCCTACCCGCTCTCACCAACTACCTGATGGTGTGTTTTCGCAGTGCCCATCCTTTGACCCTGAACAAACCATGTGCACCGCGCAGTACGATCCTGTTTGTGTGAAGAGTAAAACTGGCAATTTGATAAGCTACCGTACCGCTGGCAACGCCTGCTCTGCCTGTAGCACCCCTGAGGCGATAGGCTATGTCAAAGGCGAATGTTTATAAACGACGGTTTTATGATGACGTTATGACGATGGTGTCAAAATACTGATAGGCACCGTGCCACTCACTTCACTACTGGCACTTCACTGTTGGCTGTTAATAACGGCAGCCATAAAAATACCCAGCTTGTGCTAAGCTAGGTATTTTGTAAAGCGATAAGATATACTTAGAAGGCAAATAGTCGCGCACGAAGATCAGTCTTCTCGCTTTAGCTCAATCGGACCTTTTAAAAAATCCTCATCAGGCAGCTCATTTGCTGAGTTGTGCTCGGCTGACTCTTCGGTAAGAAACCACTGCTGTTGACGATAGAGAATCAGATGGTCTCGGCTTAATCCACGTAATAGCGAATACATCATGACCAAAATCACCACAGCAAAAGGTAAGCCTGACACGATAGACACGGCTTGTAACGCGATCAACCCCCCTGCCGCGAGCAGTACCGCAGCGATCACCCCTTCTGTACCTGCCCAAAACAAACGCTGAACTTTTGGGGGATCAGTATCACCGCCTGAGGTCAGCATATCTATCACAAAACTGGCCGAATCAGAGGAAGTAACAAACCACAATACAATCATCATGACAATCAGTAAATTAAATATCGACGTCAGTGGATAAGACTCCATTAACTTAAATATCGCACTACCAGTATCGGCCCTGACCGCCTCCACAAGACCTGGACTGACCAAATCAGGACTGGCCGCCGCTAGTAGCTCCATATGAACAGCAGAACCCCCAAAAGCGGTAAACCACAACAATAATATGGCCACTGGAATCAATAACACCCCTAAGGTGAACTCACGAATGGTACGGCCACGAGAGATACGCGCGACAAACACACCCACAAATGGCGACCAGCTTATCCACCATGCCCAATAAAAAATCGTCCAAGAAGCCTGCCAGTTTTCTTGTCCTTCATAGGACTCTGTCCAAAACCCCAATGGAATCACTTGATGTACATAGTTACCGATGTTTTCTACAAAGCTATTAAAAATAAACTGCGTGGGCCCTAAGATAATCACAAAGCTCAGTAAGATAATGGTCAAAAAGATATTGATATCGCTTAGACGCTTGATGCCTTTATCCAAGCCTAAAAACAGCGACATCCCTGCCAAAACAGTGATGATAGCAATCAAGACAATCTGGACACTGGTGTTATTCGGAATACCAAACAAGCTCTCAAGACCAGAGTTAATCTGCAGCACCCCAAGCCCTAAGGTCGTCACTACCCCAAACATCGTACCAAATACCGCTAAGGTATCGACTGTGTGACCCCAGCCGCCATAGACTCTTTTGCCCAATATAGGATATAGAGTCGAGCGGATAGCCAGCGGCAAGCCGCGGCGATAGTGAAAGTAAGCCAAAGCCAGAGCCACCATGCCATAAAGCGCCCAAACATGAATACCATAGTGTAAAAACGAGATATTCATCGCAAGCTTAGCTGAAGCGACTGTCTCCCCTTCGCCCAGCGGCGGCGCCATATAATGATATAGCGGTTCAGCAGTGCCCCAGTACAGCAGCCCGATACCGATACCTGCTGAAAACAGCATACCTATCCACGAGAGCAGTTTGTATTCAGGCTCCTCATTTTGATGCCCCAAACGAATATCACCATATCGACTGAGTATCATATAGACACTCATCAACAAGGTGGTATTAATCACGACAATAAAAAACCAACCAAAACGCAAAGACACAAAACTTTTGCTTGATTAAACACCATTTCTGCTTGCTGATTAAACAGTGCGCCAAAAATAATAAATAGTGTAATTAAAATGGCTGAGGTCAAAAAAACAGGTTTGCTTACTCGCGGAAAAGGGCCGACTCGGCCAACTTTCACATGATCCATAGATCTTTCCAAAATTAAAAGAGCGCCACCATATCAAGACATTGATGAATTATCAAATCTAACGCTGCTATGGTGCCCTTGTATATAAATAAAATATGATGCCGTGCTAGGGGGTTTTTGCCTCTATCTTGCTAACCAAACTAAAAACAAAACCCCAGCTTCCAAAGAGACTGGGGTCTTAACGCGTATCGAAATATGTTTAGTCCATGTATAGTTGATTTACTTTAAAACCGATACGTTCATATAAACGTATCGATTTTATTTCGAACTGATTATAGATAACTAGCGGCCGAATTGCGGACAGGCCTAGTTACCCTTAACGATGTCTGGCGGACCTTCTAGTAGCTCTTCATCCGCAAACTCATTGGCGGTATTGTGCTCAATCGACTCATCAGTGATAAAGCGCTGTTCGGCACGATACAGTATCAGCTCATCACGGTTGAACCCACGTATCATGGCATACAACATGACAAATACCACGATAGCAAAGGGAAACCCTGCGACGATAGCCGCCGCTTGCAAGGCGCCAAGCCCACCCGCTGCCAACAAAATAGCCGCTACCAGACCTTGCGTAATGGCCCAAAACAAACGCTGAATCTTAGGCGGATTGGTATCGCCGCCAGCAGTCAGCATGTCAATGACAAAGCTGGCCGAATCTGATGAGGTCACAAACCACAGTACAATCATCAGAACGATCAACATCGTCGTGGCTTTGGTAAATGGATAAAACTCCATCAGCTTAAAGATGGCGCTACCATAATCGTTTTGTACCACCTCGATAAACCCAGGGTTACCGATCAGCTCCATGTCTACTGCGACACCGCCAAAGGTCGTGAACCAGAAAAATAAAATAATCATCGGAATAAATAACACGCCGAGCAAAAACTCACGAATGGTACGACCACGAGAGATACGCGCGATAAACACCCCGACAAATGGTGACCAGCTGATCCACCATGCCCAGTAAAATATCGTCCATGAAGACTGCCAATCACCTTTACTATAGGCCTCACTCCAAAAGCTGAGCTGGACGATGTTTTGTATATAGTTGCCGGTGTTTTCGACCAAGCTGTCCATGATGTACTGTGTGGGTCCCATGATAAAAGCAAACCCTAACAACACAAAGGTCAAAACAATATTGGTATCACTTAGGCGTTTGATACCCTTATCCAAGCCCATTAGCAATGAGCCGCAGGCAAGTATGGTGATAAAGGCAATTAAGATCACCTGCATGGTGACAGAATTAGGTAAACCAAATAACCCCTCAAGTCCAGAGTTAATCTGCAATACGCCAAAACCCAAGGTAGTAACCACGCCAAACATGGTACCAAAGACCGCTAGTGTATCGACCGTATGTCCCCACTTGCCATAGATCTTTTGGCCCAATATCGGGTAGAGACTAGAGCGAATCGATAAAGGCAAGCCACGGCGAAAATGAAAGTAGGCCAATGACAACGCCACAATGGCATAAATAGCCCAAGCGTGTATCCCATAATGCAAAAATGAGATATTCATCGCTTGTTTGGCAGCCTCTACTGTCTCGGCCTCACCCAGTGGCGGCGCCATAAAGTGATAGACGGGCTCTGCGGTGCCCCAGTACATGATGCCGATACCGATACCCGCTGAAAACAGCATACCTATCCAAGATGGCAGGCTATATTGTGGGGTTTCGGTTTGATGACCTAAGCGGATATCACCATATTTGCTAAAGATTAAATACAAACACAGCGCCACGGCCACGTTCATTAAAATAATAAACATCCAACCAAAACGGTTGGTGATAAAGCTTTGTGCACTAGTAAATATCGTATCTGCTAGCTCATGAAACAAAGCGCCGAATATAATAAACCCTACAATCAATATTGCAGACGCAATAAACACCGGTTTATTTACTCGCGGAAAAGGCCCTAAGCGACCTATTTTGAGTTCACTCATCTTAGTTATCCAATATGTCTTAGTTATCCAATATGTTAGGGTGAGTTACCTTAACAATATGTTACCCATTTATCAAACCTCGCCCTCGATTGTTAAGTTTTGATACAAAAAAAATAGCCCTGAATTCTCAGAGCTATTGTGGCATGACTGTTTAATAGGTGACTTAACACAGTGAATTAGCACTGTTTTTTGCGGCGCTAGCCTGCACATAAACACTAGTCACCTTTGACAATCTTTGGCGGCCCCTTTAGTAACTCTTCATCGACAAACTCATCAGCGGTATTGCGATCGATAGACTCATCCGTAATATACTGCTGCTGCGCGCGGTACAAAATCAAGCGATCACGGCTCAAACCGCGCCATAACGAATACATCATCACAAAGATGACCAATGCAAATGGCAGACCTGCAACGATGGCAGCGGCTTGTAATGCGTCCAATCCACCTGCAGCCAACAAAATCGCCGCGATTAAACCTTCCATCGTCGCCCAAAACAAACGCTGAATCTTGGGCGGATTGGTATCGCCGCCAGCAGTCAGCATGTCTATGACAAAACTGGCCGAGTCAGAGGAAGTCACAAACCACAGGACAATCATGATGACGAGCAACAACGTAATTGGCTTGGTCAGTGGATAGTACTCAATCAGTCTAAAAATCGCACTGCCGAAGTCTGCATTTACCGCGTCGACCAATCCTGGACTCACCAAAGCAGGATCAAGGGCGGCGAGCAGCTCCATATGGATGGCCACCCCGCCAAAGGTGGTAAACCAAAAAAACAAAATCGTCATGGGAATGAGCAGCACGCCAAGGGTAAACTCACGAATGGTACGACCACGGCTAATACGTGCGATAAACACCCCAACGAACGGCGACCAGCTAACCCACCATGCCCAATAAAAAATCGTCCAGCTACTTTGCCAATCGGTATTGCTATACGCCTCGCCCCAAAAGCTCAGTGGCACCATCGCGGCCAAATAGTTTCCGACGTTTTCAAAAAAGCTATCAAAGATAAATAGTGTCGGGCCCAAAACCACCATAAACGCCAGTAGCAAGCCTGTCAGACCCATATTGATATCACTTAAGCGCTTGATACCTTTATCAAGGCCTAACATCAGCGAACCACAAGCCAGCAGCGTGATAAAGGCAATAATGGCAAACTGCAAACCGACACTGTTAGGAAAACCAAATAGGTTTTCGAGGCCTGAGTTGATCTGCATCACCCCCAACCCCAGCGAAGTGACTACCCCAAACATCGTGCCAAATACCGCTAAAACATCGACAGTATGGCCCCAGCGTCCATAGATTTTTTGCCCCAATATCGGATACAGAGTCGAGCGTATAGACAGCGGCAACCCCCGTCTAAAGTGGAAGTACGCTAAAGATAGCGCCACAATGGTATAAATCGCCCATGCATGTAGCCCCCAATGCAAAAACGAGAAGTTCATCGCTTGCTTGGCAGCCTCCACGGTCTCAGCCTCACCCAGCGGTGGTGCCATAAAATGATATAACGGCTCGGCGGTGCCCCAATAAACCAGCCCAATACCGATACCTGCTGAAAACAGCATACCTATCCAAGAGACCAAGCTATATTGCGGACGCTCCGTCTGTTTACCCAAACGTATATCACCATAACGACTTGCGATCAGATATAGGCAAAATACCAGCGCCACGTTCATCAATAGAATAAAAAACCAACCGAAGTTGGTAGTGATAAAGCTTTGTAAAAACCCAAATAGTGCGCCTGCCGCTTCTGTAAAGAGCACCCCAAATATAATAAAGCCAACAATCAAAATACTTGATGTGATAAAGACTGGCTTATTGACCCTTGGGAAAGGACCCATTCTTTCAACTTTTACGTCATTCATCCGTTAATATTTCACCTCCTAAAGAAGCTTACCTTAACAAACCAACCTTTATTTATCAATTAATTACACAATTTCACTCAATAAAAATACCGCTAAAACACAGCTGATACTATATTTCTATTTTGGTTTTATTAGGGCGTGTTGACTGACCAACTGTAACAGTTTGGCATCCTTGCCGTCTTCGAGCAGCCACACTCGCCCATCGACGGCCAACACACTACGCACCCGCTCCCCCATATCGTACCGATAACGCTCACCTGCTTTCTTACTGCCATTGTTGCTGTCAAGGCGCACCACCATCAGCGCTTGTGAAGACAAACCACTGATAAGCGCATGCCCTTGCCATGCAGGAAAGTCATTATGACGGCCGGATGCGTAAATGCTTATTGAGGACGGTGAGATAACAGGCGTCCAAGTGATATGAGGCGCAGCAAAATCAGGCCGCGTATCATGATCAGGAATATCAGTCCCATTATAATTGCGGCCGTTTGAGACGACCGGCCAGCCGTAGTTACGGCCTTTTTTGATCAAATTAAACTCATCACCGCCGCGCGGCCCCATCTCATGCGCCCAAAGTCTGCCTGCATCGTCAAATACCATACCAAGGACATTGCGATGACCTATCGACCAAAACTGCTTGGCAATCTCGTGCTTATCTTCGGTAAATGGGTTGTCCTTTGGCACAGAGCCATCTGGATGTAACCGTATAATTTTTCCCAAGTTGCCACTCATGTCCTGCGCGGGGGCTTTTTGTTGGCGATCGCCCGAGCTGATATATAAATACTGACCATCAGGGGAGAAGAGCAAACGATGGCTATAGTGACCTTGACCGCGTACCTTTGGGTCTTGCTCCCAGATAGGCATCAGCGCTTGTAAGCTTGGCGTCTCAGTATCCAGCCCCGTTAGTGCCGCTTTGATGACTTTTGCCCCAAACTTGCCGCTATCGCCGCCTGTACCTGCCTCAGCATAGCTGAGATATATCTGCTTAGAGGTAGAAAAATCAGGCGCTAGGATGACGTCACCCAGACCGCCCTGTCCGCCATAAGCCACTGCCGGTATACCCGCTACGGCTGTCTTGCTACCCGTGGCAGTATCAACGACAAACAGCTCGCCGGTCTTTTGAGTCACCAAGAGCTTGGGGGACTCATTATCCGCCATTGGTAGCGCCGTCATTGCCCAAGGCTCATCAAAGATGGCGAGCGCTTTTGTATCAAAGATAGGTCTTTCGGTATTGGTCGCCAAATCGCGCGCTGCGGCTTGGCCTTCTTTGTATTCTGTCAGATCGGCGTCGGTATTGACGGCTGCAGGATTGGAGCATGCAGAGGCACTAAATAGCAGTGACGCTACCACGAGCGATAGTAGCAACGGCATTTTTATTCTCTTTTTAATAATAGTCATCCTGATTTATCTCCCTAATCTTGCTGTCTTTTTATGTGCTTTATCATTATTTATACCACAATCAAGGTATGTAAACGGTAAATAATGTTGACACAAAAAAAACCCTTACCTGACCATATAAAAATAGGCAGATAAGGGGTTTGGATTTTTCATTAGCTAGCAGAGACCGCTAAACTAACTCAATGAAAAACAAGCGCTTGATTTAGCTCATTCTGAGCTTATTAAAAGTCAATCTATCATCTTGATCGACATCGACTTTGATGATATCACCTGCGACAAAGTCACCAGCCAATAGCTTTAATGACAATGGGTTTTCGATCTCTTGCTGGATCGCACGTTTTAGTGGACGCGCGCCATACACAGGATCGTAACCAATAGCGACTAGTTTGTTCATCGCATCGGCTGACAGCTCGATATCCATCTCACGCTCTTGGAGACGCTGACGTAAACGCTGCAACTGAATGTCAGCAATACCAGCCATCTGCGACATGCCAAGCGGATGGAATACCACAATCTCATCGATACGGTTGACAAACTCTGGGCGGAAATGCTGTCCGACCGAATCCATCACCTCAGACTTGATGTCTTCATAGCTCTCGCCGACCATCTCTTGGATTTTGTGTGAGCCTAAGTTACTGGTCATCACAATCACCGTGTTTTTGAAGTCGACCACGCGGCCTTGTGAGTCGGTCAAACGTCCATCGTCTAACACTTGTAGCAAGATATTAAACACATCAGGATGCGCTTTTTCGACCTCATCAAACAGTATCACGCTATAAGGCTTACGGCGTACCGCTTCGGTCAAGGTACCGCCTTCTTCATAACCGACATAGCCTGGAGGCGCGCCCACTAAGCGGCTTACGCTGTGTTTCTCCATATACTCACTCATGTCGATACGGATGATGGCATCCTCACTATCAAACAAGAAGTTGGCCAATGATTTGGTCAGCTCAGTTTTACCAACCCCCGTAGGCCCTAAAAATAAGAACGAACCCAATGGGCGGTTGGGATCAGACAACCCAGCTCGGCTACGGCGCACAGCGTTGGCGACTGCTTTGACCGCTTCATCTTGACCGATGACGCGCTCATGCAGCTTCTCTTCCATCGCCAACATCTTGTCACGCTCGCCTTGCAGCATTTTGCTGACAGGAATACCCGTCGCGGCTGCCACCACCTCTGCGATCTCGTTGTCCGTGACTTTATTACGCAGCAGTTTGGCACCGCCATTATCACCTGCCAGCTCTTTTTGCTCGGCCAAATCAGACTCTGTGATACGGCGCTCAAGCTGTGGAATCGTCTCGTACTGCAGCTTACTCATGGTCTCGTAGTCACCTTCGCGGCTGGCCTTGTCATAAGCGATACGCGCTTTGTCCAGCTCGTCTTTTAGCTGCTGAGAGCCTTTAACCAGCGCTTTTTCCGCTTGCCAGACTTCATTGAGATCGGCGTACTCTTTTTCTAGCTCTTCGATTTGGCTATCAAGCACTTTACGCTCTGCTTGTGCGCCGGCATCTTCTTCGTTTTTGAGTACTTCGCGCTGCATCTTGAGCTGAATCAAACGGCTATCGAGCTTACCGAGTGCTTCAGGTTTGCTGTCCATCTCCATGCGCAGGCGACTTGCCGCTTCATCGATTAAATCAATCGCTTTATCTGGCAATTTGCGATCGGTAATATAACGATGGCTCATGCGCGCTGCGGCAATGATTGCGCTGTCTTGAATATCGACACCGTGATGCAGCTCGTAACGCTCTTTTAGACCACGCAAAATCGCAATGGTGTCTTCGACCGTTGGCTCATCAACCAATACTTTTTGGAAGCGGCGCTCAAGCGCAGCATCTTTTTCGATATATTGGCGGTACTCATCTAGCGTCGTTGCGCCGACACAGTGTAGCTCACCGCGTGCCAGTGCAGGCTTTAGCATATTGCCGGCGTCCATCGCGCCCTCTGACTTACCCGCGCCGACCATGGTATGCAGCTCATCGATAAACAAAATGACATTGCCCTCTTGCTTGGCAAGGTCGCTAAGCACGCCTTTGAGGCGCTCCTCAAACTCACCGCGGAATTTTGCCCCCGCAATAAGCGCGCCTAAGTCTAACGACAATACTTCTTTATTACGAAGCCCTTCTGGCACATCGCCATTGATGATTTTTTGTGCTAGGCCTTCGACGATGGCTGTCTTACCGACACCTGGCTCACCAATGAGCACAGGGTTATTTTTGGTGCGGCGCGAGAGCACCTGAATGGTGCGACGTATCTCTTCATCACGGCCAATGACAGGGTCTAGCTTACCCAGCTCAGCTTGCTCAGTTAAGTTGATGGTATATTTGTTTAGCGCATCACGCTGATCTTCGGCATTTTGATTGTCCACCGTTTCGTCTCCACGTAATTTTTCGATCACAGCCTTTAACTGACTGGCTGTCACGCCTGCGTTTTCAAAGATTTTTTTGGTCTCGCCTTGTTCAGCAAGTGCCAATAGCACCCATTCAGTGGCAATAAATTCATCACCTGCCTTCTGCGCTTGGCGATCGGCTAGGTTTAAAATCTTCACTGAGTTTGGGTTTAGGTTGACATCACCTGTCGGCTCGCTAATTGTCGCTTGATTATCGAGCGCTTTGGCTACGCCGTTTTTTAGCGCTGGAATGGATGCGCCTGCTTGCTGACAGATAGATAAGTTAGATTCATCTTGTAGCAGTACGGCAAGCAGATGCACAGGGTCTATGCCTGTGTGATCACGTCCCAGCGCCAGACTTTGCGCCTCGGAGATAGCCGTTTGCAGCTTTTGGGTAAATTTCTCAAATCTCATATTGTTATCCTTTAATAATTTATCATGGCAACAGGCTTTTATAAGTATTAGGTTAGCCCGTTTGCCTTTGGTTGCTATCTATATAAGGTATAGTGACAGTCATTTCAAGCGAAAAACAATAAAAAACCTTACTATTAGCAATGATATAAAGACTAGTTTATTAATAAGTGTTTATCAGTGCTATTTCAAGAATTTTTAAAGAAAAATAAGTACCTAAATAAGAGTTTATCGCCTATAAAAAAGCGCTTGCCCTATCCAGAATAAACGCTATAACTGGCTCATGAGACGATAAAAAACGCTAAGCTATTCTACAATTTCAATCGGCATTCCTGCCTTGTATACGCTCATAATCTCATCCATCTCATCGTTGGTCACCGCAATACAGCCATTCGTCCAATCACGCTGCTGGTTGAGCCACGCCAAATGACCAAAGCCATTCATCTGACCGTGAATCATAATATCACTGCCTGGATTGACCCCTTTATTTCTAGCACGCGCAGAGTCGGTGGCATTCGGGTAGCTGATATGAATAGAGCGATACGCAATCGAATGCTCATTTTTATAGTCCAAAGTATAATCACCAGTCGGCGTACGCTCATCGCCTTCTTGTTGTTTATGTCCGACTGGATTATCCCCTAACGCAATGGCATAGGTTTTGATGACTGCACCTTGACTCATCAGCTTGAGTACGCGCTCGGACTTATCGACATAGACTTTGTCAATCTTGATATTTGCAAGGTCAGTTTGATGGCCTTTGTCAAAGTGATTTGCTGCAGCGAGCGTTTTGTAGCCTGTCAGGCCAACGCCGAGCAAAACAAGCATCGCCAAGGACAGCAGGATGATTTTTTTGGGGTATAAACGAAAAAATGACACAGTCTTTGCCTTTTATAATCCACCAGTAATGAGCTTTTATAAAATAACAAAAATTTGTGTCAAATATGTGCAAAAAGTATGAATACGCTAAAAGCGCGATTACACCATACGAATCGCGCCATCAAGGCGAATCACTTCGCCGTTTAGGTAGGCGTTATCAATGATATGAGTAACCAATTTGGCAAACTCGTTTGGAGCACCCAAACGCTTAGGATACGGCACACCTGCTTCTAACTGTTCGCGCGCCTTTTCGGGAATGGTGTCCATCATCGGTGTGGCAAACACACCAGGCGCGATGGTCATGACTCTGATGCCGTGGCGCGACAGCTCGCGTGCAAGCGGCAAGGTCAGCCCGACCACCCCAGCTTTTGATGATGAATAGCTGGCTTGCCCAACTTGTCCATCAAAAGCGGCGATAGAGGCGGTATTGATGATAATACCGTTGTCTGCGTTTGATGCGTAAGCGCCAGCTGCCACACGCTTAGCGATGCTAGCCGCTACCAAACGTGCGACGTTAAAAGACCCCACGAGATTGATATGAACCCCGCGGCTAAACGCCTCTAGATCGGCAGGTTTATTTTCACGATCGAGCAGCTTTTGTACCACCGCAATGCCCGCACAGTTGATAGAGCCTTGCAGACCGCCAAAGGCTCGTTCGGCCATGTCTACTGCTGCTTGCACATCCTCGCCGCTGGTGATATCACAGCGTACAAAACGGCTATTTGCGCCCAGCTCATCAGTCAGTGCTTGTCCTGCCGATTCATTTAAATCGGCGATGACCACCTTGCCGCCTTGAGCGACGATCGCCCGTACCACGGCTTCGCCAAGGCCTGATGCACCGCCCGTTACCAAAAAGCTGTGTTGTTCAATTTGCATAATCCTTCCTTTTATTTGTCTGGTGTTCTTTGCATGTAGTCTTTATAGTGTACGGAAAAATATTTGAGACAATGCATGATGCATTGCTCATCTTAAGCTAACATGGCCAATAAGGCGGCGACTGACGTACAGTCGCCCTTAATATAGCCGCGTCTTGATATCGTTGCGTTTTTCTTGGCTTATGCCGCAGACAAACTGCGCAGCAAAAAGCGCTGAATCTTGCCACTTGGGGTCTTGGGCAATGCTGCCACAAACTCAACGTCACGCGGATAGGCGTGTGTCGATAGACGCTTGCGTACCAGGGCTTGTATTTCTTTGGCCAGCTCATCTGAGCCTTCGATGCCGTCCTTTAGCACCACATACGACTTGATGGTATGACCGCGCACTTCATCAGGTACGCCGACGGCCGCCGACTCTGCCACCGCATCATGCTCCAGCACAGTGTTTTCGACATCAGTCGGCCCCACACGGTAGCCTGCGGTAATGATGATGTCATCATCACGCCCTGAGAACCAATAGCTACCGTCACTATGACGTTCGACCACATCGCCTGTTAGGTAGTAATCACCGACAAAGGCGTCTTTTTCATTCCAGCTATAACCACGGAAATAAAACGCGGGCGACTGACTGACCACCACCGCCAGCTGGCCTTGCTCACCATCAGGCAAGACATTCATGTCATCATCCAACACGACGAGGGTATGCCCTGGAAGCGCCATACCCATTGAGCCGACAGGACACTCATGGGTCAAAGCATGGTGCTCGCAGCACGTCATTCCCGTCTCAGTTTGTCCATATTGGTCACAGACTTTGCAGTTTAGATAAGTCTCCACCCAGTTGACGACCTCGGTATTTAGGGTCTCGCCTGCCGAGTTGGCGCAGCGTAGGGATAGTGCGGCATCGCTATCATCATGCGCCCGCTCAAACACGCCGCTGGATTTCATCATACGAAAGGCAGTGGGCGAGGAGGCCAAATTGGTAATCTTATGACGCGCCATAAAGTCGCGCGTGTTTTCTGCATCAAATCCTGACTCATTAAAATGGGTGGTGATGCCCATCAGCAACGGCCCTGTAATGGCATAATACAACCCATAGGCCCAGCCAGGATCGGCCATATTCCAGTAATTATCATCGGCGCGCAAATCGATAGCATAACGCATATATAGATAAAAAGCCGAGAGCGCGCTGAGAGGAACGCTGACACCCTTAGATTTACCGACGGTCCCAGAGGTAAACATCTGCAAAAATGGCGCATCTGTATCCAAGAGCACAGGCGCCGCCGTAGATGACTGCGCTGCTACCACCTCCTCATAACGATCGTCACCCCAGCCATGGTCCTGCTGGCTATCATTGCCGCCCACCAAGACCATTTTGGTTTGCTCAGCCAAATCCTCAAACTTGCCGCGGTTCTCAAGGTTGGTAAATACCACTTTGGTATTGGCCTTATCCATACGGTATTTAATCGAATCATAGCCAAAAGCGGTAAATAACGGCTGATACACGGCACCAATACGCCATGTCGCCAATACAATAGTCAGCAGTTCAGGTGTGCGCGGCAGCATGGTCGCCACTTGATCGCCAGCTTGCACACCATATGACTGGAGCAAGTTGGCAACGTGACCACTGGCCTTATCAAGCTCAGCGAAGCTTAGGCGCGTGACGTTGCCTGCTGTATCTTCGTGTACGAGTGCGAGATGCTCACCCCGCCCATCACGCACATGACGCCCACAGCATGCCATGTAAGCATTTCGCTGGTCGTCCAGATGCTCGCCATATATTTCGGTCAACAAGTTATTGATATTAAAGTTTTGATAATAATCGCGGTAGTGTGGGCGCGTATCGGTGTGAGTTGTCGTGGGGGTCGATGAGGTAGTCATAAGCCAATCCTTTAGCACTTGCAGGTCATTGATGACAAGTGACAACAGCGGCGCATGACATCATGGATAAAAATGCTCATGAATCAAAACACCACTGTCTCACTTGTAAAACCGCCCTATCCTATGGGCGGTTTTTATTATATATACGCTATTAGTAACGCATTTTACTTATTATTTCAATACATAACGTATCATTTTTATATTATTTTTTCTGCTGGTATTATTATTTCTATAGTTAGCTGAATGTAAAACTGTTATGGATTTAAACGCGCTACTGGTATAAATTTTACTTGCGTGCTGCGTGCCCAGAGGCTGCGCAACCTACGTTTAAAAATAGCATCCCAGTAGCGCTATGACATTTTTAGAGTGTATCGACTATATGTAGTCATGACCGTTCAGCGCAATTGCATATGACTTATCCTCTCATCGCCATGGCAGGCTTATAAGACATAACGTCTCATTGCTAAGCCCACAGGTTATTGCCAAGTACACAGGCAGCTTAACAGCGCTTTTTCTTCACAGCTTTGGTGCTTTTTGCTACGGCCGCGTCGGGCGTGTTTGTATGTTTCAAAAAACTGACCTGCCAAAAACCGTTCGATAAGCATCGGATGAATATAAGAAGCACGGCATACCGCTGGCGTATTGCCAAGCTCTTCGGCCACGCTCTTCACCATATCGGTAACCAGCTGCTGACGCGCCTTGCTAGCAGGCGCGCTGGCTAAGATTTTCCGGCCTGCCGAGGTCTGCAGCTCATCATACAGATAGCTCGCTGCCAGTACACTGGCCATCCAAGTACGAAAGTCCTTTGCACTGTACAATCTGCCCGATGTAAGACCCTCCAAGTCCTCGCTGCTCGGCTGTTTGTGCGCCTCTGTAGCCGCACACAGATGACGGCGCAAGTAGTCATTGACATCGCTGCTATCCACAACTTGCTTGTCACCATTTTCATCTAAATATTTAAAAATCTGATACCCTGGCAGCTCACTACAGGCTTGCACAATTTCAATCAAGCGCTCGTCTTGCAGCTCGATATGGTGCTCTTTGGCACTTTTGCCAACAAAGTCAAACGCTAGACCGTTATCCGTCTCGCTCACGTGCTTACTGCGCAGCGTACTCAGGCCATAGCTTTTATTCATCTTTGCATAGCGACTATTACCGATACGAATAAGGGTAGTTTCCAATAACTTAACCACGGCGGCTAATACATTGGCGCGTGATAACGGCGCAGCTTCTAGATCTTTTTCGACTTGCTCGCGCAGCGTGGGCAACGCGGTCGCAAACCCTATCATCGCGGCAAACTTGGCGTGATCGCGTACGCGGTTCCACTCCGGATGATACAAATACTGCTTGCGCGCTTTGTCATCGCGGCCTGTCGATTGCAGATGGCCTTTTTCGTCTTGGCATATCCACACCTCTGACCACATCGGCGGTATCACCAGCGCATCAAAGCGCTTGCGCAGCGCTTTGTCTTTTACCGTCTTGCCTGCCGCATCACGATAGGTAAAGCCGCGACCCCAACGCCGACGGGTAAACCCAGGTTCATCGTCGCTGACATAACGCAGGTTTGCCAAGCGTGCTAAATGTTCATAATCATGGCGTACATCTGGCGGGGTTGTTTGCTGGTCTAACTTCGCCATAAAAAATACTCGATTGATAAAATAGACGCTTTAGCATAATGAATTGCGGCAGTTTTTACTATTTGCTTGCCACAAGCAAAGTGTAATACTGTGTAAATAGCCGTCCAATTACTATAAAAAACGCCAAGTATTAAATGCTTGGCGTTTTTTATGGCTAGTGTCAATATGACGACGACAAATCTAAAAAGCTTTATTTACCATAAGTGCATAAATAAGCGGTCTCAACCTCTACTTTTACGCCAAACTTCTGATTGGCTTCAACGGTAAATGACTCGCCAGCATCAAAGGTCTGCCATTCGCTACTTTCTGGCAGTTTAACGGTCAACGCGCCGCTCACCACACTCATGGTCTCAAATTCGCTGGTGCCAAATTCATACTCCCCAATTTCCATCACGCCGACAGTCGCTGGCAGAGTGGCTGTCTGAAAGGCGATCGACGTGACTTTATCGTCAAAATAACTATTTACGCTTGGCATAAATTTTCCTTAAGTAATGGTGTTTAAAATGTGTTGATAAACCTTACAGTCCTGCTTTAAGGCTGGCTTCGATGAATTGATCGAGATCACCATCGAGTACCGCGCTGGTATTAAAGGTCTCAACGCCAGTACGCAAGTCCTTGATACGTGAGTCATCGAGCACATACGAGCGAATTTGACTGCCCCAGCCGACGTCAGACTTATTGTCTTCGACCGCTTGCTGTTTTTCCATACGTTTTTGCATCTCAATCTCGTAAAGCTTGGCGCGCAGCATTTTCATGGCAGTGGCTTTGTTGCCATGCTGGCTACGCTCGTTTTGGCACGTGACCACCACGCCAGTTGGCTCGTGGGTAATACGCACCGCAGAATCAGTGGTGTTGACGTGCTGTCCACCCGCGCCCGATGAGCGATAGGTATCGATACGTAGATCGGCCGGATTGATATCAATCTCGACGTTGTCGTCAATCTCAGGCGAAACAAAAACAGCGGCAAATGACGTATGACGGCCATTGTTGCTATCAAATGGTGACTTACGCACTAGGCGATGCACACCAATCTCGGTACGCAGCCAGCCAAACGCATAGTCGCCTTTGATCTCGATCGTCGCTGATTTAATCCCAGCGACACTACCAGACGACACTTCGATGACATCGACCTTAAAGCCATGTGACTCCGCCCAGCGCGTATACATCCGCAGCAGCATCTCAGCCCAGTCTTGTGCTTCGGTGCCGCCACTACCCGACTGAATGTCTAAGTAGCAGTTGTTTGGGTCCATCTCGCCGCTAAACATACGGCGAAACTCCAAGTCCGCCACACGCGTCTCGGCACTATCTAGCTCGCTTTGCACGTCCGCCAGCAGTGACTCGTCCTCTGCCTCGACCGCCAGCTCGAGCATGGCCGAGGCATCTGCCAAGGTAGTCTCAAGCGATATCACCACGTCGATGACACCATCAAGCTGACTTTTTTCTTTATTAATCTTGGTCGCGCGCTCAGGATCGTTCCATAGCTCGGGATTTTCTAATTCCAAATTGATTTCTTCTAGGCGCTCTTGCTTACCATCGAAGTCAAAGATACCTCCGAAGATCCTGTCCTCGCTCAGATAAGTCTTTGATTTTTTCTTGATACGGATTGATTTCCATAAATAGTCCTGTTTTTTTGCTAAAAAATAAAGGTCGCACTCGGGCGCTATTTTAAATGAGATTTCGGTTACATAATGGATTAATTGTGCGCTGGCTGGTAGCGGCTCATTGACCAGCCTCAATCGACCAATCTTCGACCGCCCAGCGATGCGCCAGCGCATGAGCATGCAGCGCGTCATCAGGAGACACGCAGACTGCGACGTCCGCCCATTCTAGCAGCGGGATGTCATTTTTAGAATCTGAATACGCATAAGTTTTTTCAAAGCGAACGCCAGCGAGCTGCTGCTTATTTAGCCACTTATCGAGATGATAAATCTTACCTTCTTTAAAGTTTGGCTTGTCGGTGAGCTTGCCGGTATAGCGAGCGTCCTTTATCTCAAGCGGCGTCGATAATACATTGCCAGCCTCAACCCCAAAACGCTTTGCGATGGCAGACACCACAAAATCATTGGTCGCGGAGATTATCACCACATCATGCCCTTTTTCCACATGCTGACAGAGCACCTCCATCGCTTTTGGGCGGATGTGCGGCTCGATCTCAGACTTGATATAGTCTTCGCGTAACGCGTGTAGCCTCTCCATCGGTAAGCTGCTCAAAAACTGGGCGACAAACTCATTGTACTCAGTGGCATCGAGCGTGCCTTCGATATAGTCCTGATAAAACTTTTGATTGGCCGTACGATATTCGGCCTCATCGACCAGATTGTGCTTGACGATATACTCGCCCCAAAGATAGTCGCTATCGACATCGAGCAAAGTATGATCCAAATCAAAAAGCGCCAGTTCTTTTGCTATCGGTTGTGCTGCCTGCATAATAAAACCTTATGGTGAGTGATAAAACGATGATTGGTAAAGAAGGGTTAAAAGTTGGGTGATAGTTGGTGGCACCCCATCTTCCATGACTCGGTAATATTTCGTGAATACGACTGTTTGGCAAACAAAATTATGCTAACTTTATAATAAAAACAGAGAAGCTTATGAAAACACCCAATCCCCAGTCCACCACCACTCGTCGACCGAGACGCCCTGCCCGCTCTATCAAAGAGATTAGGCGGCGGCAACGAGGAGAGGATTATCAGTCTCCGATGGCACGTATCTTATACGCGCTCTTGACAGCTTTGCTGTATGGCGCTGGCGGGTTGTTTATCGATCTTGCTATCGTCGTGATTCGTTCTTTATTCAATCTAGGCACGGGCGATATTTTTTGGTTGTTTACGCCTATTCTGCTGGTTTTGGGTGCCATTATTGGGTTTTTTGTCGGCAAAAACGCCGGTGCCGAGAGCGTCAATGCCTTACACAATCCGCAAGCTGGTAATAACGCTTATCTCAACGACTACTCTATACGCCATGATATCTTTCGAGGTCTGATGATCGGGATTGCTATCTTTGCGGTTATTTGGCTGGTCATGATGCTCATGACGTAAATACGCGCAACCACAATATCAGCGACGATAAGACAAACAACGGATAAGATGAGAAACGACAAAATGAGCCACTCATATCCGCCGTTTATTACTTCTTATCATTCAGGCATGGCTATTTCTTTGAGGCCAGTTTTAAACTTCTGACAGCGCTCACTATAGTGCATGGCCGATAGTTTTAACATCGATGCTTGCTCATCCGTTAGGGTTTTCACCACTTTGGCCGGTGCGCCCATGACCAGTGAGTTGTCTGGGATTTCCTTACCTTCTGTGACTAAGGCTTTGGCACCGATGATGCAGTTTTTACCGATTTTGGCATGATTGAGCACCACCGCACCGATTCCGATTAAACTATTATCGCCAATCTCGCAGCCGTGCAACATTGCCAAATGCCCAATCGTCACATAGTTACCTATTTTGACTTCGATGCCTGCATCGGTATGGATGACGCTGTTTTCTTGTACATTACTATAGTCACCAATATGAATGCGCTCGTTGTCACCGCGAATCACCGCACCAAACCAGACGCTGGCTTGATGGCCCAAATACACATCACCAATCACTTGTGCGCTATCAGCCACCCAGCCATGAAAGGGGCTCGCAAATTCAGGGGTTTTGTCTATATACTGGTAAATCATAACGGTTCCTTGTCCTACTAAAAAACGCTGTGGTTAATTGGTCGATGTTTCGGTTCATGATGTTACGACTCATTGTGGCAAAGACAACTGTAGAAATCCAGCGCTATTCATCGTAGCCGCTCGCCCATCTGGCCAACTTAATTCTGACAACTTGGCACAGCGCTTGTGCTGTGTTAAAAATCAGCTGGCTATCTGCGTCTACATTGTATATAATGCGCAAAATCTGTGCCTAAGCGAGCGGACATGATGCAAGTTACCTATTCACTACCTAGTGAGTTTTGTAGTTTCCATCGATAATGTCTTCTCGCTTTTTTGTGGGCAACTTTTGTGTGCAGCCTATATTTTTCTTGAGGTTTATTATTCCCAAGACCTTAAAAACAAAGGCTTTACACCGACAGCCAACCACAAGCATCGTCACAGAACTCACAAATAATAGCGGAGGCAGACCTTGAATTCATCGGCAGAAATACAAGCAATTTTGGCACTAGCAGACGGTACGATCTTTCGCGGTGTCAGTATCGGTAGCCTTGGTCATCGTGTCGGTGAGGTGGTGTTTAATACAGCCATGACAGGGTATCAAGAAATCCTAACTGACCCAAGCTACGCGCGCCAGCTGGTCACCCTTACCTACCCGCATATCGGTAATACTGGTACCAACAGCGAAGACAGCGAATCTGGCAACGGCCACCAAGTCTGGGCCGACGGTCTTATCATCCGCGATGCCACCATGGCAACCTCCAACTTCCGTAATTCTCAGTCGCTCAGTGACTATCTCCAAACCCATGACACCGTCGCCATCGCTGAGATCGATACACGCCAGCTGACCCGTCTACTGCGTGATAAAGGTGCACAAAACGGCTGTATCATGACCGCCTCTAATGGTGAGACTATCAGCCGCGATGAAGAGCAACAAGCCATTAAACTGGCACAAGAGTTTGCCGGTATCAAAGGCATGGACTTGGCAAAAGAGTGCTGCACTAAAGAAAACTTCGAATGGACAGCGGGGACGTGGGATTTGTCTGACACACTGCTAAACCGTGATGCACCCGGTAGCCATGATAGCGGTACAGGCGGCTTTTTTAAGCAGCTTGGCACTCACATCGACTCTAAATACAACGTCGTCGCTTATGACTTCGGTAGTAAAACCAACATCCTGCGTATGCTGGTCGACCGCGGCTGTCATGTGACGGTTGTCCCAGCACAAACGCCGATTGCAGACGTACTGGCGATGAACCCAGACGGTATCTTTTTATCCAATGGCCCCGGCGACCCTGCCGCCTGTGACTATGCTATCGACGCGGTACGTCACATCATCACCGAGACAGATATTCCGACCTTTGGTATCTGCCTAGGCCATCAGCTGATTGGTCTGGCCAGCGGCGCTAGCACCATCAAGATGAAAACTGGTCATCACGGTGCCAACCATCCTGTACAAGATTTGGCCACAGGGACGGTGATGATTACCAGTCAAAACCATGGTTTTGCTGTCGATGAAGACACGCTACCTGACAACGTCAAATCGACTCACCGTTCACTGTTTGATGGTACCAACCAAGGTATTGAGCTGACCGACAAGCCAGTATTTAGCTTCCAAGGTCACCCAGAGGCCAGCCCTGGCCCGCATGATGCTGCGCCGCTGTTTGATAAGTTCGCTGAGATGATGGCAGCTGCTAAATCTTAAGCAGCCAAAGATTAAGCGGCCAAAGATTAAATAATGGATATTGACCTGACCCATAAATAATAAATATAACGCTTGAAGCACCGAGGGTGGTTCAAGCTACACCATATCAAACACGATAAGCTGAACTGACAATATCGTTATATTATAGATTACTCAAAATATCACCCAAACGAAGGTAGCCCTAACTATGCCAAAACGTACCGACATAAAAAGCATTCTTATCATTGGCGCAGGCCCTATCGTCATCGGCCAAGCATGTGAGTTTGACTACTCAGGCGCGCAGGCGTGTAAAGCGCTACGCGAGGAAGGCTACCGCGTCATCTTGGTCAACTCAAACCCTGCGACCATCATGACCGACCCTGTGATGGCCGATGCCACCTATATCGAGCCAATTACTTGGCAAACAGTCGAGCAAATCATCGCCAAAGAGCGCCCTGATGCTATTTTGCCGACGATGGGCGGCCAAACGGCGCTGAACTGCGCGCTGGATTTGGACAAGCACGGCATCCTTACCAAATATAACTGCGAGCTGATTGGCGCGACCAAAGACGCAATTGAGATGGCAGAGGATCGTGAGCTGTTTGACCAAGCCATGAAGCGTATCGGCCTTGAGTGCCCACGCGCCGAAACCGCTGAAACCATGGAAGAAGCCTTTGCTACCCAAGAAAAAATGGGCTACCCGTGTATCATTCGTCCGTCATTCACCATGGGCGGCTCAGGCGGCGGTATCGCCTACAACCGCGATGAATTTATCGAAATCTGCGAGCGCGGTTTTGATTTATCACCCAACCATCAGCTGCTTATCGATGAATCACTCATCGGCTGGAAAGAGTATGAGATGGAAGTGGTGCGTGACAAAAACGACAACTGCATCATCATTTGTGCGATTGAGAACTTTGACCCCATGGGCGTACACACGGGCGACTCTATCACTGTCGCGCCTGCGCAGACTTTGACCGATAAAGAATACCAAATCATGCGTAATGCCTCGCTTGCGGTACTGCGTGAGATTGGCGTCGAAACTGGGGGCTCAAACGTGCAGTTCGGTATTAACCCAGACACGGGCCGTATGGTCGTCATCGAGATGAACCCTCGCGTATCACGCTCGTCCGCCCTTGCCTCAAAAGCCACGGGTTTTCCGATTGCTAAAATCGCTGCAAAGTTAGCCGTTGGTTATACCCTAGACGAATTGCAAAATGACATCACAGGCGGCAAAACGCCAGCTAGCTTTGAGCCGGCGCTTGACTATGTCGTCACCAAAATCCCGCGTTTTAACTTTGAAAAATTCCCACAGTCGGACAATATCCTCTCGACGCAAATGAAGTCAGTCGGTGAAGTCATGGCAATCGGCCGTAACTTCCAAGAGTCCATGCAAAAAGCCCTGCGCGGCATGGAAACAGGCTCAGACGGCTTTGATGAGCAAATCGATTTGACAAAAGTACCGGCTGACAAAGCGCGTTCTGAGATTATCAACCGTCTAACCATCCCAACGCCTGAGCGCATTTATTATCTGGCTGATGCCTTCCGCGTCGGTATGAGTGTCGATGACGTCTTTAATTACACCAAAATTGACCCATGGTTTTTGGTACAGATCGAAGACATCGTCAAAACTGAAGCACAGGTTAAAACCTTAGGCTTTGGCGGCTTGAACGCTGAAAACATGCGTAGCTTTAAGCGTAAAGGCTTATCAGACCTGCGTTTGGCCAAGCTGCTCGGCATATCACAAAAGCAATTACGCAAAAAACGCTGGGATTTAGCCATTTATCCAGTCTACAAGCGCGTCGATACCTGTGCGGCAGAATTTGCCACCAGCACCGCCTACATGTACTCAACTTATGACAGCGAATGCGAGGCCAACCCAACCGATAAGAAAAAAATCATGGTGATCGGCGGCGGTCCTAACCGTATCGGTCAAGGGATTGAGTTTGACTATTGCTGTGTACACGCAGCCCTCGCCATGCGCGAAGACGGCTATGAAACCATCATGGTCAACTGTAACCCAGAAACCGTCTCGACCGATTATGACACCTCAGACCGCCTCTACTTTGAGCCAATCACGCTAGAAGATGTGCTAGAGATCGTCCGTATCGAAAACCCAGACGGCGTCATCGTACAGTTTGGCGGACAGACACCATTGAAACTGGCGCGCGCGTTAGAATCTGCTGGCGTAAAAATCATCGGTACCAGCCCTGATGCCATCGACCGCGCTGAAGACCGTGAGCGCTTCCAGCACATGATTCAGCAGCTAAACCTCGTGCAGCCATCAAACGCGCTAGCGACCAGCCTAGAAGACGGCTTGGTGAAAGCCAAAGACGTCGGCTATCCGTTAGTCGTTCGCCCATCATATGTCTTGGGTGGCCGCGCCATGGAAATCGTCTATAACGAAGACGAGCTAAAACACTACTTGCGTACCGCTGTACAAGCATCAAACGAAGCGCCCGTCCTATTAGACCGCTTTTTAGATGATGCCATCGAAGTCGATGTCGACTGTGTTTGTGACGGTACTGATGTGGTAATCGGCGGTATCATGCAGCATATCGAACAAGCAGGCGTCCACTCTGGCGACTCGGCATGTTCATTACCGCCTTACTCATTATCGGATGAGCTTTGCGATACCATGCGTGCGCAGACGGTAGCGATGGCAAAAGAGCTTGGCGTGGTCGGCCTAATGAACGTCCAATTCGCGGTAAAAGGTAACACCGTTTACATTCTAGAAGTGAACCCACGTGCCGCTCGTACCGTGCCGTTTGTCTCTAAGTGCATTGGCACCTCATTGGCGCAAGTGGCAGCGCGCTGTATGGCTGGCACTTCATTAAAAGATCAAGGCTTTACTACCGAGATCGTTCCTTCGTTTTACGCAGTAAAAGAAGCGGTCTTCCCGTTTGCCAAGTTCCCGGGGGTAGATCCTATCTTGAGCCCTGAGATGAAATCGACTGGTGAGGTCATGGGCGTTGGTAAAACCTTTGGCGAAGCGTTTTATAAGGCCATTATCGGTAGTAACGAGCGCCTGCCAGGCCTGCCTGTTGAAGGCGAAACCAAAACGGCCTTTATCTCGGTTCGTGATAGCGACAAGGCACAAATCGCCCCTATCGCGCGTCAGCTTGCTGATTTTGGCTTTAATATCGTCTCAACGACGGGCACGCAAAAAGTGCTCAGCGAAGCCGGTATTGCCAGCACTCAGATCAACAAAGTCACCGAAGGTCGTCCGCATATCGTTGATGCCTTGAAAAACGGCAAAATCGACCTTATTATAAATACTACCGAGGGCAAGCAGGCGCAAGAGGATTCATTCTCTATCCGCCGCAGCGCGCTACAGAATAAAGTGTTTTATGTCACGACCTTAGGTGCAGCGGATGCTGTCTGTAAATCTTATGCCATCGACTTGCCATTTGATGTCTATAAGCTACAAGATTTGCACGAGCAAGCAAAGGTGGTTGACGCGGCCCAATAATTTCAGTAGATTAAGCATTATCGTCAAGCAAATAAAACGCAGCGACAAAACGTATCAAGCGTTTTGATACGACAATAATGCTTGAGAAGACGTCTACCAAGATAGACCCAAAAGCATAGTGGCTAAACTGCGACTATGCTTTTTATTATGTAAGATCATACGCGCATCTGCCCGTTGGTAAATGCGCCGACCCATGATCTGTTTAGCCTTTTCGTACCATGTATAAAGATCAGCAGAGCCAGTCAGACATGAGCAAGGACTACCCGTCGTAGCCTGCGCTGCGTTTGCCACCGCTCATCGTATCTCTATGCTTGATACAATATAACTCTTTATATATCAAACCCATTGCAACAACACAGACACCATCTCATCTGAGGTGGTGTGGTGTTATTGGTTTAAGGAAAAAACATGCAACGTTACCCCATGACTCCCCAAGGACACGCGGCGCTAGAAGCCGAACTAAAACAGCTAAAAAGTGTCGATCGCCCTCGTATCACCGCCGCCATCGCCGAAGCCCGCGAGCACGGTGATCTAAAAGAAAACGCTGAATACCATGCGGCACGCGAGCAGCAAGGGTTTTGTGAAGCGCGTATTCGCGACATCGAAGCCAAGCTCGGCGCCGCACAGGTCATTGACCCGACGACCTTGCCAAACGATGGCCGAGTGGTATTCGGTGTGAGCGTAGTCATCGAAAACATGGATACCGAAGAAGAAAAACAATACAAAATCGTCGGTGACGATGAAGCGGATTTTAAAGCAGGCAAAATCTCTGTCAACTCACCCATCGCTCGCGGTCTGATTGGCAAGTTTGAAGGTGATGAAGTACGTATCGAAACGCCAAAAGGTATGGTGGAGTACGAAATCATGAAAGTCATCTATGACCAATAGCGCCCATTTTTATCTGCTTAGGGCGTGTTGAAAATTCAACCATAGCACTGACAGAGACTATTTGTGAATGTTCAACACGCCCTAATAAGTAGCAGGTATTATAGAAGCCTTTTTTATAGCAGTTACACAATGCCACTTTTATACTCAATTTGTTTTGCCGCATAATCATGACAAGTTTGCGTGCAAATCTCAAGTAAAGTGGCTCATTGATGCACTATTATTCAAAATAATGACGGCTTGATAGTTAAATAGCGCAGTTAAAGCGTGATTATAATTGACTGTTATCAGTACTCGATACCCCCGTTATTTGGCATGTATTACCGTGTCATTTAGCGGGGGTTTTGTTTAGGCCGTTACCTTTTGCCGCTTTATGATTGGTGATATTGACTGTTATTTTTTAAGGAGTCTTTTATGAGCTTGACATCGATACCTGTGGTTACTACTCACAAAACCATCCCCCAAAAAGCATCTGCAGCGATGGCGGTTGCTCTTTTTTTTACCGGCGCATTGCTTGCGGCCAACTTAGTACATGCTGCGCCTGAAGTGACCATCAACGCATCTGCTGGCAGTAGCACGACCGTCGTTGAGCAGTACGCTGATGGCAAAACAGCCACTATTACGGCAACGCCCAACGGTATTACGATGAAAGACGGTATGCCCTATGCGGTCACGCAAGTGACCACAGTGCCACGCTATACGGTGCACCAAAGTGGCAACGATACGGTCGTGACCCAAGGCCGCACCACGGTCACTAGCGTACCTGTCACCGAGCAGCTGACCCAAAAAACCAGCCGCGTCGATGTCATCACCGCTCCTACGACCACCGTCGTGACAAACCCGCCAGCAACGACGCAAATCGTATCCACCTCTGTAGATACCTTGCAATTGACGCCAACTTTTAGCACGCCTGGCATTGTCAATGCACAAACCAAGGTCATGAAGATATTAAAAAACAGCGACGGCCGCGAAATAGCCGTACCTGCCAACCACATCGCCCCAGGCGATGTGATTGAATATCATACCACCTATACCAATACCAGCGCGCAGCCAATTACCAATGTCAATGCAACCGTTGCCCTACCAAGCAATGTTCAACTGGTCTCTTTAAATAGCCCGCTACCCACGCAGGCCACCACTGGCGGCGACAGCTATCAGACCATCCAGCAAGTTGGCAATACCGTGGTCATCAAAGAAAAATATTCTGGTCTTAAGTGGAACTTGGTTGACCTAAGTCCCAATGCGACCCTGACTGTCGTTATACGAGCAAAGGTTCAGTAAGAACCAGATTTTAGAGTCTGGTTATTTAATCACTCTGAAAATAATAAAAGGTCTTGCCGGTTCATTTTATAGTCAGCAAGACCTTTTTATGACGTATCTTGCGACACTATCTGACGTGTAGTTTTCCATATTATCCTATAAATACAACGACTTAAGCCTGATTTTGCTAAAATACATACCTATAAATGATTTGGTAGATCACGCTTATGGCAGCCATCAATTACGAACGACTACAAGGCAAGCTCAATATTTTAGCGGACGCCGCTAAATACGATGTGTCTTGTTCCTCCTCCGCTGGCACGCGCAAAAATCAAGGCGGTGGCCTCGGTGATGCCTCAAAGACAGGCATTTGCCATAGCTATACCGAAGACGGTCGCTGCGTCAGCTTGCTCAAAATTCTGCTGACCAATCACTGTATATACGACTGTGCTTATTGTACGTCACGTAAAAGCAATGACACCCCGCGCGCCGCTTTTACGGTCGAAGAAGTGGTGGATTTGACCATGCAGTTTTATCGCCGTAACTATATCGAGGGGCTGTTTCTCAGCTCAGGCATCTTTAAAAATGGCGACTACACCATGGAGCGACTGGTCGAGGTCGCCAAGATACTGCGTACTCGTGAGCGCTTTAACGGTTATATTCATCTAAAAACCATTCCTGGCGCGTCAAAAGAGCTATTGTTAGAAGCGGGGCTTTATGCAGACCGCTTGAGCGTCAATATCGAGATTCCTACCAAATCAGGGCTGGCGTTGCTCGCTCCAGAAAAATCTCACGACGAGCTAAAAGCGCCGATGCAGACGGTAAAAGAAGAAATCGTCACGATTCGTGAGAGCCGTAAAACCCATAAAAAAGCCCCCAAATTTACCCCAGCGGGTCAAACCAGTCAAATGATAGTTGGGGCTAGTAACGAGACAGACTTGCAAGTGATTCAGCTATCGAGTCATTTTTATCAAACTTATGATCTCAAACGCGTCTACTACTCAGGGTACGTGCCGATGCTCTCTGACAATCGCCTGCCAGCGATAGGCACGCCGGTGCCCATGGTGCGCGAAAACCGCCTTTATCAAGCGGATTGGCTAATGCGTTTTTATGGTTTTGGCGCGCATGAAATCGTAGAGCCTGAGTCGCCATTTCTCGATTTAGACTGTGATCCAAAGCTCGCTTGGGCTATCCGTCATCGCGAGCATTTCCCTGTCAATATCCAAACGGCAAGCTACGAGATGATTGTACGCATCCCAGGTATCGGTACCAAAACCGCCAAAAAGATTGTAACAGCGCGTAAGTTTAATCAGTTGACCCTTTATCATCTCAAAAAAATGGGCGCGGCGGTCAATCGTGCCAAATACTTCATCGCCACCACTGGTAAAAACGAGCATCTCGCCCATCTGACCCGTGAGAACTTCCGCCAATATGTGCTGGCGCAAACACAGACCAAATATAAGGATCAGCGTAGTGGGCAATTAGCACTGTTTTAAAAAGGAGCATATATGCTAGAGCTAGCCCCAAACACCGCGTACCCTGTTGGTCAATTGACACCCAGTATTGTGCTTTATGAGCCAAGTTTTGAAGGGTGGTTAAGTGCTGTCTTCTATGTTTATGCTAATAAATTACATGACGATGAAGCACTACAATTAATTGCCCAAGACTGTTATGTACCCTCATTGATTGCTCAAGCAACCAGCGTTGTGCCTAATGAAGAACATGCTGAGCGCGTGCTAGTCAAGCTAAACCAGCTGCTCGGTCGCTCAGGTATGCGCAACTTGCTGTGGGGGTTTTTATCAGAAAAAGAGCACATCGGCACAACGTTATTTTGGGTGGTCAAATACGCCATCGATTATCCCAATCGCCATATCATGCAGGATGTCGGCAATTTGCATGTGCTCGAGCTGGTGCAAACGGTCAAATCTGTCGGCCGTGAAAAACACCGCATGGAAGCCTTTGTGCGCTTTGAGCACACCACCGATGATATTTACTTCGCCCGCGTAGAGCCGGACTTTAATGTGTTGCCACTCATAGGTGAGCATTTTCGGCAGCGCTATCAAGACCAGCATTGGGCGATTTATGATATAACGCGCGGCTACGGCATTTATTATGACAAAAGCAACAGTACAGTCACGCGCCCTGCCACCTTGCAGACCATCACTGATCTAGATGATGCCGTCCTGCGCCGCCCTGCCAGCATTCATAGCGCAGATGAGCGGCGCTATCAGCAGTTTTGGCAAGGCTACTTTACCAACGTCAATATAACTGAGCGCAAAAACCCACGCCTGCATCGGCAATACTTACCGCAGCGCTACTGGAAATACTTGAGCGAAAAACAAATACTACCCAATGCCGAGCATATCCAAAAGCGGCGCTAATGTTTTTTCGTTCCCATCCTTTATCTTCGTGGTTGAGTTTTTGCCACTTTTAACTGACAATAGCAACTTAATATTTGATTTGGTGACCCTCGCTGCTATGAAAGTGATGCGCTTATTATCGTCTTTAAAGCATGATGAATCCGAGCGCGGTATTTTTCATCTTGGCCGCGCCTTGGTCAAAAACGGTCACACCTCTATCATCGTCTCAAGCGCCGATGAAGAAAACGATCTGGTCAAACGTCTCAAGCGTGATGGCAACCATTATCATCAGCTGCACATGAACAAAAAATCATGGCTGTCGTTGCTGCGCGTCAACGCCCTACGCCATCTGATCGAAAAATACGACCCCGATGTGATACATTTGCACTCGCGTACGCCTGCATGGATACTACATCTGGCCTTACGCCGCACGCGCCTAAAGCGCATGCCCAAGCTGGTGTCGACCATGTACGGCTTTTATCCGATCAATAAATACTCCCAAGCGCTGCTCGATGTCGACGTCATGATTACTGTCTCCGATAGTGTCACCAACTACCTAAAAAAAGGCCTGCGCCGAGAAGACGCAGGACCCAAGGTCATCAAACGTATTTACCGCGGCGTCGACACCCGCCGTTACCCTTATCGGCACAATCCATCTGTCTATTGGCTACGGCACACCTTTGCCGAGTATCCTGAGCTTGAGCACAAAAAATGGCTGGTATTTCCCACCGTCATTGGTAATGAATATGGTCAAGAATGGCTGATTGATATTTTGGGCAATTTGCAGGAGCAATTTCCCAATATTCATGTCATCATCATGGACGATGATTATAGAGATGGTGACGTGGTACACGAGGACTTTCGGCAGCGTACCAATACACTTGGGCTGGCCGAGCGCATCACCTACGTGGGTAGCAAGCGCAATGACATGCGCGAGTGGCTATCAGCGGCCAATATCGTCATGGCGCTCGCCAATGAGCCTGAGTCTATTGGTATCAACGCCCTACAAGCGATTCACCTAGGCACCCCCGTCATTGGCTGGGATCAAGCGGCATTCAGTGAGATATTACAGCCGTTATATCCGCAAGGGCTGGTCAAAGAGTACAATGCCAAGGCACTTTGTAAAGCGGTTCGCAATCAGCTAGAGAGTGTCACGCGCCCTGAGATGACCTCCAAATTTACCATGCGTGAGATGATTGAGGCGACTCTTGAGGTTTATCAATCACTGTATGACGCATCACTGGCTGAGGAGCAAGCGGCACAGGACGCCGCAGCGGTCAAACGAATCAATAAAAACCTTAAGCGAGTAGCAAAATCCATTCCTGAGTCTACTTATGTAAAAATCGACCCAATCGATAGCCATACAAAAATTAAGCTGAGTAAAGAAAACCCCAAGCCGAAACCAGAAACACCGTCACAGCCAGAATCAGAGCCGACCACTTTAGATTCAGACACTTTACGTTCAGACGCTTCAAGCGCTAAGGCAGCAGACGACACAGTATCAAACAACAACCCACCATGACAGCAGCGCTGACTCAGTAAGTCGTCGGCGTGTGCGCACTGACGATACGGGTGATACTATCGCTTGGGTTAATAAAAGTATGCCGCTTCATTGTATCGATCACATAGCTGTCGCCTTGATTAAGCAGATAGGTGGTCTCTTCGACACGGATCAAAATCTTGCCTTCAATAACCGTGCCAATCTCCTCGCCCTCGTGGGCGATTTTTTCTTCTGTCGAACTATTAGGCTGATAAGTCTCAATTAAAAATCCCAAGTTTTTTGTGGTGCTGCAGTTATACACTTGTTTTAGCGACACTCGACTACCCGCCTCATTCAGCTCTAGCAAGTCTTTTGGTGTGACCACCACACGGGCTTTTGGCTCTTTCCACTCATCACTAAAAAACGTGGTCAGATCAGAGCTAAGCACAGTCAAAATCGCCTTTAGCGTATTGACCGCTGGGCTAACTTTGTTGCGCTCTATAGAGCTGATAGAAGTATTGGTCAGCCCTGCCAGCTTGGCCAGCTTGCGCTGTGAGTAGCCTTTGGCCAAGCGTAATTGGTTGATTTTTTTGCCGATATCTTCTTCAACAGACGCCTCTGTCTCGGCGGGCGCGGCGCTCGGCAGACTATCGTCTCCTGCGTCATCATCGCTGCAAACACTGTCGTCATCGGCCCCCTTATCATCGCCGCCCTCCTTATCGATTCCTTTACTGGCATCGGCATCGTTATTCGCCTCATTATCGGTATCAGTACTGGCGTCACAGCTGGCATCAGGGGTGTTGGTATCTCTATGATCTTCTTCGTTATTCAGTGCGTTGTTTGCTGGCATAGTGAATAAATTCCGTGAATAGAAACTTGGACAAGTTGTCTTTTTCATAGTTTAACTCAGGATGCCCCTGCACACCAATCATAAATGGACGCTCAGATAAGCTTATCGCCTCGATTAGGCCATCAGGTGCCAGCGCCTCTACCAACAAGCGCTCACCGACTTTATTGATGGCTTGTTTGTGCAAGGAGTTCTGCCATTTTTTGCCAAACGCCGCCAGCCTACCTGCAGGCTCGATGATGAGGGCATGGACGGGCTGATACTGCACTTCGAGCGGCTGACTGCTGTCTTCTAAGTGCGGCTCATAAAACCCTTCTACCTCGCGCCAATCAGGGTGAAGTGTGCCTTTAAATCGAGCAAGCCGTCAAAGGGGCAATCTCAGGGCGGTTTGGCAATACCGGACAAGCCTGTAATGCAGCCAAGCGCCTGATCATCATCGAGTCGGTCTATGACAAATTCGTTGAGGGCTTTACCAATGCCGTCCGCGACATGACACTGGCAGACCCCCTTGATGAGCGCACCTTTATCGGGCCAATGTCCTCAAAAGCCGCCGCGACCAACTTTACAAGCACAGCTAGACAGCGCCATCAAAGCCGGTGCCACGGTACTGGTCGAGGGCGGGATGATCAAAGACAAACCCGGCGCGTGGTTTGCGCCTGCCGTTCTGACTGATGTCGATGAGTCGATGGATGTCTACCGTGAGGAGTTATTTGGTCCTGTGGCCGTCGTCTATAAGGCGCGTGATATCGAGCATGCTATCCAGATCGCTAACGACGTGCCATTTGGTCTTGGCGCTTCTATTCAGACGCAAGATGCTGACTTGGCTGCTGATATCGCCGACAAGCTAGACGTCGGCATGGTGACCATCAACGCCCCTTCTGGTAGCGAGGCAAATACGCCATTTGGCGGGGTCAAACGCTCAGGGTTTGGCCGCGAGCTTGGCACGCTGGGTATCACTGAGTTTTTAAACCATAAGCTAATTCGCGACAAGTCTTAATACATCTTGGCCACGCCCAATAACAAAACAGCAGCCTAACATGAACTGTCAGGCTGCTGTTTTGGGCGATGAGAAGCCCGCGGTTTTTAAGCTTTCTTTCTATTTTCAGAGCGGCTCTCTTTACCGATCTTAGCGTTTAGGCGGGTTGTCCTTGAGCCACAGTTGGTTGACGATCTTTAATTGACGCAACTCTTCTGCCATGATCGACTCACTGATACCAGGGTATTTGATACGTGCATAGCTATATAACACAATGCCCAGCACCGTCCAGCCAAGGAATATCCACCACTCAACTGCGGTCAGTGCTGATGGCATGCCTGGCATATATAGCATCAACAGACCAATGCTCAGCGCAATCGTCACCATACCGACCAGCTTACCTGCCGGTATCTTAAATGGACGTACCATATCAGGCTCGCGGTAACGCAGCACCAAAAAGGAGATCGCCACACAGCTATAAGCGATGACAATCCCAAAACCGCCTGCATCGACGATCCATACCAGCATCTTGCGACCAAATAATGGCGCAAGCGTCGCAAGACCTCCGATTAATAAGATCGCATTGGCGGGTGTGTTATATTTAGGATGCAGCTTGCCCAAAAACGCTGGCAACATATGTGCTTTTGACATGGCATAAAGTAGACGGCTGCCACCGATCAAAAAGGCATTCCAGCTGGATAAAATACCCAGTACACCGCCGATAACCAATAAGATACCAGCCCACTTGCCCTGCCAAGCATTGGTCATCGCATCTGCGGTCGCAAGCGTTGAATTCTCTGCTTGTATCAGCGGTAAAGTGGTGCCCACACTCCACGCAATACCCACATACCACAACACCGCCACAATGATAGAGACAATCAAAAACTTGCCAATATTGGGACGCGTCAGGTCAATCTCTTCTGCTGCCTGCGGGATGACATCAAACCCGACAAACATAAAGGGCACCATCACGATGACGGCCATAATACCGCCGATACCAGCGATAAAGGCGGGGGCTTGTACAGAGTTTGTATTTTCAGGATTAAAAAGTACCGCACCGATAAACAGTAGCGTACCGACAAATAAAATACCCAGTACCGCTGTTTTTTGGAACCATGCACTGACTTCCATACCACGAATATTTAGCCAAGTGACAATAATCGAACCCAGCATACCGACGCCTACCCAGGTGGCATAGACATCCCAGCCGGCGATGGTCCAAAGATAGCCTTGGTTGTAATTGGGAATAAAATACTCGACCACCGTTGGCAGAGCGACCGCTTCAAACGCCACCACCGAAAAATACCCAAATAAAATGCTCCATGAGCAGATAAAGGAGACATTTACCCCCAGCGCTCGATGCGTATAAGTATGCTCGCCGCCTGTAATCGGCATAGAAGCGGCCAGCTCAGCATACGTCACACCGATTAGTATCACGGCCAAACCGCCTATCAAAAACGCCAGCATTGCGCCCCACGTTCCTGCAGACAAAATCCAACCGCCAGCCAAGACTACCCAGCCCCAGCCAACCATAGCACCGAATGCTAAGGCAATAATATCTAGCGTCCCTAACGATTTTTTTAATTCAGACATAACCTACTCCTTGTCTGTGTGTCATCCGTGTGAACCTTTGATGGTTACACTATCTTTTGTTTAGCGGGATAGTACCCTTCATAATTATCATATATCCCTTTTTGTCCATGCCGTCGTTTGTATCTTGCTTAATAGGCAAACGACAAAAACAGCAACGGCGTCTTGACTTGCAAGACGCCGTTAGAAAAAATGTACTCAAAGCGAGTGCCATCATGGGCAATCTTGCTGTATAAACCTAACCCTACCAACCAAGAACACCGCTTGATTGACAAGGGTACATCACACCATACAGGATTCAATCGTAAGCCAAGGTAGATGACCACCGATTGAGTTAAAAACATAAACTAAGCGGTTAAGATATTTTTGATGATATCTAGGCCTTCTTGGAGTACTTCATCTTCGACTGTCAGCGGCACCATCACACGGATGGCATTGCCGTACATACCGCAAGAGGCAAGCAGCAAGCCTTGCTCAAAGGCTTTGGCTTTTAGATCAGCAGTTGCTGCGGCATCCGGCTTGCCATCACTATCGATCAATTCAAATGCCAACATCGCGCCTTTGTAGCGGATATGACCGATAGTACTTAAATTTAAGCCTTTTAAGAAAGTTGCGATTTTATCGCCAATCTCCACACTACGCGCCAGTAGGTTTTCTTCTTCGATGACTTCCATCACGGCCAAAGCGGCCACACAGGCAAGCGGGTTGCCAGAGTATGTGCCGCCCAAACCGCCAACTTGCGGCGCATCCATGATATCAGCACGGCCGATGACCGCAGAGATAGGATAACCACCTGCCAAACTCTTGGCACTGGTCATAAGATCTGGCTCAACGCCCAATTGCTCACCAGCAAACAAGGTGCCTGTACGAGCAAAACCGCACTGCACTTCATCAAAGATAAGAACGATGCCATGCTCATCACAAATCTCGCGCAGCGCTTTGGCAAATGACGGCGTCACTTGGTGAAAACCGCCCTCGCCTTGTACCGGCTCGATGATCATCGCCGCCACTTCGCTAGGGTCGATGTCTGCTTGAAAAATCATCTCAAGGCTATGCAGGGCTTGGGCTTCGGTGACGTTCAGCTCTTCTGCTGGAAATAAAGCATGAAACACAGGGCCTGGCATCGGACCGAAGTTCTTTTTGTATGGTAATACTTTACCTGTCAAGCTCATGCACATGGAGGTGCGGCCATGCCAGCCACCGACAAAAGAGATAATACCTGGACGCCCAGTTTTGGCACGAGCAATCTTGACGCAGTTTTCGACCGCCTCTGCGCCAGTGGTCAAAAACAAGGCTTTTTTGTCACCGCTGATGGGCGCTTTTTCGCAGAGCTTTTCGGCCAGATCGACATAGCACTCGTAGTTCATGATTTGCGCGGCGGTATGGGTAAACTTGTCTAGCTGCTCATGGACGCGCTGGGTGATTTTGGGGTGGCTGTGGCCGGTATTAAGTACAGAGATACCGCCGATAAAGTCGATATAGCGATTGCCTTCTACATCCCAAACTTCTGAGTTTTTGGCTTTTTCTGCAAACACAGGAAAGGCCACACCAAGTCCAGTTGGTAGAATAGCTTTACGGCGCTCGAGTAATGATTGATTGGTGATTGTCATAAGAAGGTCCTTTTTCTTTCTTTTTTGCGTAGGTGCCAGTTGCGTCATGGCGGTTTATGGGATCAGTACAAACGATAGATGGGACGCATCACTCTGACGAGCGTCTGAGTCCCTTGAGCTGCGACGATGCCGCATTAAAATGAAATGGTTAAATAAAAAGCAGCGTATGCTAGGTGCGATTAGGCACTGACATCAGAGCACCAGTACTTGGTCACTACATACTCTTCGATGCCGTATTTTGAGCCTTCGCGGCCAAAACCTGATTGCTTGACACCGCCAAATGGAGCAACTTCCGTGGAGATAAGGCCGGTATTATGACCGATGATGCCGTACTCCAGCCCTTCTGTGACACGCCATGAGCGCGCATAGCTGCCACTATAAAAATAAGCGGCCAAGCCGTAGATGGTGTCATTTGCTTGACGGATGACATCTGCTTCGTCGTCAAAGGTAAAGATGGTGGCGATGGGGCCAAATATCTCTTCAGAGGCGATATCCATCTCAGCGCTGATATCAGTGATGACGGTTGGGTTGTAAGTCAGATCTGAAGCACCGTTGGTGCTGCCGCCAGTGATAAGCGTCGCGCCTTTGTCTAAAGCGTCTTTTAGCAGCGCTTGCACTTTCTCCAAAGCTTGTTTGTTGATCAACGGGCCGATATCCACGCCTTCGTCCATACCGTTGCCGACGTTGAGCTCAGCGACTTTTTTGACAAACACATCAAGAAACTTGTCCTTAATGCCCTCTTGTACATAGACGCGGTTGGCACAGACACAGGTTTGACCGGCGTTGCGATATTTAGAGGCGATTAAGCCATCAGCGGCGGCTTCTAAATCAGCATCATCAAAAACGATAAATGGGGCATTACCACCCAGCTCGAGCGACAGTTTTTTGATGGTTGGCGCGCACTGTGCCATCAAGGTACGGCCCACTTCCGTAGAGCCAGTAAATGACAGCTTATGAATGCGTGCATCACCGGTGAGAATATCGCCGATGGTGGAAGATTTGCCCGTCACCACTTGGATAACGCCTACTGGGATACCTGCTTGCTCGGCCAATGCGCCAAGGGCTAGCGCCGAAAATGGCGTTTCGGTTGCAGGCTTGATGATCATAGTGCAACCTGCTGCGAGCGCCGGTGCCGCTTTGCGGGTAATCATCGCCGCTGGAAAGTTCCAAGGGGTGATGGCGGCGCAGACGCCGACGGGCTGCTTCAAAATGACATGGCGCAATTTTGCTTGGTTGGCAGGAATGACATCGCCATAGACGCGTTTGCCTTCTTCGGCAAACCAGCGGATAAAGCTGTTGGCATAACCCACCTCGCCGCGTGACTCAGTCAAGGGCTTGCCTTGCTCTGCGGTCATGATGATGGCCAAATCTTCTTTATTGGCATCGATCAGGTCAGCCCACTTTTGTAGTAGGGTGGCACGCTCTTGTGCGGTTTTGGCAGCCCAAGCGATTTGGGCGTCGTGAGAGGCGGCCACGGCATCGTTGACATCTTCAGTGGTCAAGCTTGGTACCGTACCGATAAGCTCGCCATTAAACGGATTGCTCACATCCAGCGTCTCTTCGCTGCTTGCGACATACCAGCCGTCTTTAATCAAGCACTGCTGTTTGAGCAAATCTGGGTTGGAGAGTGGTAACGTATGTGGCTGTTGTGACATTGTGACGCTCCTTGTCAGTGATAGAGTGCAGATAACACTACGACTCTATCGCGGTACATAAATAACGGTCGATAACAGGGTTTATATAATCTATATAAAAAGAGTCTATATAAATAATGATTGATAACTGTTTTATTGTTCAATATACTGAACAATCATTCTATATATGAGACATCATTATAAGAACGATGTCCAACCATTTGCAACCCCTATTATCATTTTCGTGATAATTTATGGCGTTATTTTTTTATCACCTTCATTTTACTGACTTTTATAGGTTACTTATGAGCACAGCCGCCGTCCCTGCTTTGGACAAAACCTTTCAAATACTAGATTTGATCACCGATAGCAGCCAGCCACTGACGGCTGCTCATATTGCTAAGGCGCTGGATCTACCGCGCAGCTCCACTCACAATATCCTGCAAAGCTTGCTGGCCAAGCACGTCATTTATAAAGACAGCGACAACCGCTTTCATTTAGGCTCATATCTGATGTACTGGGCGGGCAAATACGAGCAGCAGCAAGGCGTTATTCAGTTATTCAAAGACCTTATCATGCACTACCCTATCTTGCTCCAGCATACCGTGACGTTGTCTAAGCTTGATTTGGGAGAAGTGGTATTTCTAGCTTGTCATGAAGCGCCTGCGCCACTTGGTTTTACTTTTCGCGCGGGTGTTCGCGTGCCTGCAGTGTTTTCGGCCACAGGCAAAGCCATGCTCTCTACCTTGTCGATGGACAGCATTCAATCCATCTATGCCAGCGGCTTTCCTAAACCTATCACGCCGCATGGCGTCGATAACTTTACCGATTTGTCGACCGAGCTGTCCGCCATCAAAGACAGCCGCATCTCACTTGATGATGGGCAACTGCGTGAGGGCATGTATTGTCTTGGCACCTATATCCGTAACGCCTCAGGCCATGCTATCGCTGGCATGGCGGTTAGCTTTTTGCAAGCAGAGTACGAATCCAAGCGCGCTGACGTCAGTGCCGTGCTGATTGAGCTGGCCGAACAAATTGAGCAGCGTTTGGGCTTTAAAGCGAAGCATTCAGCATAGTAGGTAGCTACTTAGTTGCTTCCATAATTACTTGCTTCTATTCTTAATTAAGAGAAGGGGCTAGCTTAAACAATCCCATCAGCTTTTAGTTTGGTGATCATCTCGCTGTCATAGCCCAACTCTGCAAGCGTATTATCAGTATGTTCGCTCAGGCGCGGCGGCGGCGTACGATAACTGACCGGCGACGCCGACAGCTTGATCGGGCTACCAAGCGCGCGCACAGGACTGCCTTGCTCGCTAAAATCGACCACCATCTCGCGGGCCAGTGCTTGCGGCATGGCTAGAGCTTCGCTGATATTATGGATCGCCCCGCAAGGAATGCCTGCCTGCTCCAAAGCGGCCAACCAATATGCGCGCGGCTGCTCAGAAAACCGATCAGCAAGCGCCTCACATAGCTCGTCACGGTGCGTCACACGGGCAGGGTTGGTCATATAGCGGCTATCTGTATGCCAATCCACACCGAGTAGCGTGCAGAGCTTGGCAAACTGACTGTCGTTACCACATGCCAAGATAAAATGCGCATCGCCTGCCCCCGCAAACACCTGATAGGGGACGATATTGGGGTGCTGGTTGCCAAGCCTTGGTGGGATTTGGTTCGACGCCAAATGATTCATGCCGACGTTTGCCAGCATGGCTAAGGCGCTGTCTAATAGGGCCACATCGACATGCTGACCAAGACCAGTACGCTGACGCGCCAGTAGTGCCGCTTGGATACCAATGGTCAGCTGCAGTCCTGCAAACAGATCCACCACCGCCACTCCGACTTTGTGCGGCTCGCCATCACTTGGCCCTGTGATGCTCATCAGCCCTGATAGCCCTTGAATGATATAGTCATAACCCGGACGCTTGGCATCAGGCCCTGTCTGCCCAAATCCTGTCAAGGATGCATAAATCAAGCGCGGATTACCCTGCTTGAGACTGTCATAATCTAAGCCGTACTTTTTTAGGCCGCCTACCTTAAAGTTTTCGACGACGATATCGCTGTCAGCAGCCAACTGCTTGATGATGGTTTGACCCGCAGCGGTGGTGATATCCACGGTTAGGGATTTTTTATTACGATTGATGGTGGCGTAGTAAGCTGATGTGCCGTCGCTGAACTTAGGCGGTGCCCAGTGCCGTGTCTCATCACCGACATTGGGACGCTCGACCTTGATGACCTCAGCACCCAAATCCGCAAGTACCTGCGTACAAGAAGGACCTGCCAATACTCTTGATAAATCGAGCACCTTGATACCGTGCAATGCCCCTTTTGCCATTTCAGTCATAATCATCCCTTATCATTTGGTGTGCGCGTATACGCTATTTTATATATATATACAATTGTGATGCGTCATCTCATGACCTATCGCTCCAGATAAACAAATGACGCATCGCAACTAAAAAATGTACGCCACTGCTCAGCAAGCACTAGGCCAAGCAGTAACATACATAAGATCAGCGGTGCTGATTAATAAAACGCTTGCAAGCCTGTTTGCGCACGCCCCAAGATTAAGGCATGGATATCGTGCGTGCCTTCGTAGGTGTTGACCGCCTCTAGGTTCATGACGTGGCGAATGATATGAAACTCATCAGAGATACCATTGCCGCCATGCATGTCACGTGCCACACGAGCGATGTCTAGCGCTTTACCGCAGTTATTGCGCTTGATCAGTGAAATCATCTCAGGGGCAGCATTGTCTTCATCCATCAAACGGCCAACGCGCAGTGCCGCTTGCAAACCAAGGGCGATCTCTGTTTGCATATTGGCAAGTTTGAGCTGCACCAACTGCGTTGCGGCCAGTGGACGGCCAAACTGCTTACGATCTAGCGTGTACTGACGCGCCGCTTGCCAGCAAAACTCAGCTGCGCCCATCGAGCCCCACGCGATACCATAACGGGCTTTGTTTAAGCAGCCGAAAGGCCCTTTGAGTCCGCGGATATCTGGGAAAGCATTGGCTTCAGGGACAAACACCTTATCCATGACAATCTCGCCTGTCACTGAAGCACGTAGTGAGAACTTGCCTTCGATTTTTGGTGCTGATAAGCCTTTCATGCCTTTGTCTAAGATAAAGCCACGAATGTCGCCTGCATCGTCTTTTGCCCAAACGACAAACACATCGGCGATGGGACTGTTGGTGATCCACATTTTATTGCCTGTCAGCTCATAGCCGCCCTCAACCGCACGCGCTCGCGTCGACATAGACGCAGGGTCTGAGCCTGAATCCGGCTCGGTCAAACCAAAGCAGCCGACATACTCGCCCGTTGCCAGTTTTGGTAGATACTTCTCTCTTTGCTCCTCTGTGCCATACGCATGAATAGGATGCATGACAAGGCTTGACTGTACGCTCATCGCCGAGCGGTAGCCTGAGTCCACCGCCTCTACTTCCTTGGCAATCAAACCATAAGCGACGCTCGACAGACCTGCACAGCCATAGCCTTCGATGGTGACACCCAGCAGCCCCATCTCGCCCATCTGGCGCATGATGTTGCGGTCAAAATGCTCATTGCGGTTGGCGTCGATGATATTTGGCATCAGCTCTTTTTGAAAAAACTGACGCGCACTGTCTGTCACCATACGTTCTTCGTCAGTGAGCTGGTCACGCAATAAAAACGGATCTTGCCAATCAAAACTTGGACGCGTAGATGTTGCCATGTGGGTCTCCTTGATATCGATCGTCCTGATCGATGAGTAATAATAAATGGATGGTAATAACGCTGATAACCGGACTTAACCAATTATTGACTTTTAAATTCCGCTGTGCGAAACTTAGTTTCATAATACAAACTATTTAAGCAAAATTTTGTCATGCTGTAAACCTTTATCAAAAAAATGAGGCAAAAATGTCTACTTCTTTAACAGCCGTCCCCTCTTTACTGACGCGTATGAGTAACGTTCTCACCCAAAGCAAAGACGACAATGACCGTCAATTTGTCACCGCGCTTGGCCGCGGGCTGATACTACTGGCCGCATTTGAGCAGCACGAGCAGCTGAGCCATCAGCAGCTTTGTCAGATGACTCATCTACCAAAAGCCACGGTGACTCGCCTGATCCATACGCTTCTCACCCTTGGGTTTTTGCGCACGACAGAGCACGGACAGTATGAGCTAGGCAGTAGTGCCGTTCGCCTGAGTGCAACAGCATGGAGTCGTCACGATATGGTGGCGACCGCCGAGCCGCTGCTACGGCAGTTTGCCAGTAGCAATGAAGTATCGGTGAATCTGGCCACCGAAGTCGAAGGAGAGATGCGCTATCACGCTTGCTGTCGTAGCCCTGCCCGCCTGTCTGTCAATCTACAAGTCGGCTCTGCCGTGCCTGTGGCTCGTACGGCGATTGGACGCGCGTTTTATGCCGTCAGCACCAAAGCTCGGCAAGCTGTCATCAAAGACAACCTACACGCGCATTTGTCTGACACAGACTATCAGCACGCACAAACGGCGCTGGATGCCGCTGTGGCACATTATGATGCGCACGGCTATACATTATCTGACGGAGAGTTTTCTACCGATATATTGGCGGTCGCGGTTGGGGTATTTGACGTCGCTACTGGGCGATACGCTTATTCGCTAAATGCTAGCGTACCCAGAGCCAACTGGGATGCTGATGAGTATGCAAAGATGATCGTACCAAAACTACAAGCACTGGCGCTCAAGATCGGCCGCGGCGAGTGAGACGCAAAGGATTGGTTCACATGCGCACCCAAAAAAAGAGACGCACTAAACTGCCAGTTATTAGCACTCTGTTACCCAATTAACACCCAGCAGTGATATCATAGGCGCATAATATAAGCGAGCAGTTTGAGCGCTTTATCTAAATCTAATAGCGATGATAATAACAGAGTGGTTTTTTGTCGGCCATCTCTGTGAATTGTTATCGCTTTTTTTAATATCTATGTATTACTGTTGAGTGTCGTTATGCCCCAATCTCGTACCAATTTGAACCCAGAACCCAAGACCAGCTCACCTTATTTGATGGGCTTGCTGCTGCGCTATAGCACCTTTGGCGCTGCTATTTTGATTTTTTTGGCGGGGCTATTACTAGTCAACTGGTGGCTCATATTTTTTGGTGGTTTTGGCGTGGCACTTGGCATTTATGATTTGATTCAGTCCAATCACTCTATCTTGAGCAACTACCCTGTGGCAGGTCACATTCGCTATGTGCTAGAGGATTTTCGTCCTGAGATTCGCCAGTATTTGTTAGAAGACGACAAAGAACAAGTGCCGTTTTCGCGTCAGCAGCGCGCCCTTGTGTATCAACGCGCCAAAAACGTCAGCGATACCAATGCTTTTGGCACTTTGGACAATCTATATACGCAAGGCAAAGAGTGGTTTTTGCAATCAGCGGTCAGCCAACCTTTAGAAAACAAAGACTTCCGTATCATCGTGGGCGGCGAGCGCTGTCAGCAGCCACACGATATGTCGGTATTTAATATCTCGGCGATGAGTTTTGGTAGCTTGTCTGCCAACGCCACCATGGCACTTAACCAAGGTGCCAAGATGGGCGGGTTTACCCATGATACGGGAGAAGGTGCCATCAGCCCTTATCACCGTAAGTTTGGCGGCGACTTGATTTGGGAGATTGGCACGGGGTATTTTGGCTGCCGTGATGACCATGGCAACTTTGACCCACAGTCTTTTGCCGAAAAAGCCGTCGATCCCCAAGTAAAAATGATCGAAATTAAACTCTCACAAGGTGCCAAGCCGGGTAAAGGCGGCGTCTTGCCAAGCGAAAAAATCACCGCAGAGATTGCCCAAACCCGCCAAGTACCCATGGGTCAAGACTGCGTATCGCCTTCATCACATAGCGCGTTTAGCACGCCGCGTGAGCTGGTCGCATTTTGGCAGCAGCTGCGTGAGCTATCGGGCGGCAAGCCAGTTGGCTTTAAGCTCTGCGTGGGTCAGCCTTGGCAGTTTATGGCGATTGTCAAAGCCATGATCGAAACCGACAACTATCCTGATTTTATTGTCATCGATGGTGCAGAAGGCGGGACAGGCGCCGCACCTGTTGAGTTTATGGACAACGTCGGTATGCCCATGGTCGAAGGGTTTTTGTTGGTGCATAATACCTTGGTCGGTGCAGGCATCCGTGACAAAATCAAGCTCGGTGTCAGTGGTAAGATTGTCTCAGGATTTGATATTGCCCGTATGATTGCCCTTGGTGCTGACTGGTGTAACTCTGCCCGTGGCTTTATGTTTGCGGTTGGTTGTATTCAGTCGCGCTCATGCCATACCAATACTTGCCCTGTCGGCGTGGCAACGCAAGACCCTTATCGTCAAAAAGCGCTGGATGTACCGAGCAAAGCTGAGCGCGTGGCAAGCTTCCATAAAAACACCCTCAAGTCCCTAGCCAGTATCGTCGGCGCAGTCGGTCTGCAGCACCCAAGCCAATTGCAGCCGTATCATATCGCGCGCCGCCTCGATGATGGTCAAATCAAACTTCTCTCAAAGTTCTTTTACTTTGCTGACCAAGGGGCGTTGCTAGAACAAAATGCGCGTGCCGATGTCTTTAATCAGATGTGGGTGATGGCCAATCCTGATAGCTTCTTGGCCAACAACGACGCCCTTATCGCTTATAACAAAGACTCGCGTGATAAAGGCAAAGAGACCAATGCGCCAACTGAAAAAACCACGGCTATCGTCGAGGACATCATCGACGGTGGCATGCTCATCGGTAACGTCAACAATACCTTTCGCGACTTACCGCCTGATCATGACTAGCCGCGTATCACCGCTGACCGGCGGTGTCCTGTACTCACAAATAAAGGCCGCCGACTGATGCCAAGCACCACCTCACTCGCCATGCTAGCAAGCGTGGCCCTACTCGCACTGAGCCTCAGCGCCTGCTCCCCTGCTGCCACTGACGCTGCTAGCGACTCATCGCAGTGGGCCTGTCAGATACAGCAGGCGCCATTTGCTTATAGCGCCTGTGCGGTTGAGACGTCAGCGCTGGGTGATAAGCGGCATGTGCTACAGCTATTTTGGCAGCAGCCTGATAGTACGCAGCCTTTACTCAGCTTTGATGAGTTGTTGGCGGCGCTACCAGCCGGCCAGACACTCAGCTTTGCCATGAATGCTGGCATGTATAATGAGCGCTTTGCCCCTATTGGCTATACTGTCATCGAAGGGGTAGAAAAGCGCGCCTTAAACCTAAGGTCAGGCGGTGGCAATTTTCATTTATTGCCCAATGGTGTACTGTGGTGGGAGCGTGACGGCAAGGTGCAGATCACAGAATCTCAAGCATTCAGCGAGCAGCTAAACGGCGGGCAAGTGCAGCCATGGTATGCCACTCAATCAGGGCCGATGCTGGTGATTCAAGATCAAATACACCCAAAGTTTAACCCCGAAAGCCAATCCGCTAAAATCAGAAACGGGGCTGGCGTTTGTCGTGATGGTCGCATTCGGTTTGTCCGTAGCGACGAGCCTGTGACCTTTTATCAATTTGCGACTTTGTTTAAGGAATACTTGGGCTGCCCGAATGCCTTGTTTTTAGATGGCGGCGTGGCCTCGGCTCTATACGCGCCCAGCATCAATCGGCACGATAAAAAACAGATGGGTGTGATGATTGGACTGGTTGAGAACAAGGACTAGTATGCATCCTTACCATGACGTTTATCGCTACTATGCTTTCTAAAAATTGACACGATATCGAATAAAAAAGCACTTAAAACGATCACATCGTCTTAAGTGCTTTTTTCATATTACTCGTCCAAATATAGATGAATACTACCGCGCCATATAGTCGGTCATTTCTTCAACCCCATGTAGCGTCATCGGATACATTTTATGATCAAATAGCTTTTTGATTTCACCGATGGTCTGAGTATATTGCCAGTACGCGGGGTTTTCTGGGTTGAGCCACGCCACTTTATCAAAGTGCTCAAGTACACGTTTTAGCCACACTATACCCGCTTCGTTATTCATATACTCGACGCTACCACCCACCGAAAACAGCTCATAGGGCGACATCGACGCATCGCCGACAAAGATGACGCGATACTCACGGCCATAGGTATTGAGCAGCTCAAAAGTCGGCATCAGGGCACTGTGCCGACGGTTATTGTCCTTCCAGACGTAGTCATACAGACAGTTATGAAAATAAAAAAACTCTAAGGTCTTAAATTCGTTTTTTGCCGCCGAAAACAGTTTTTCTAGCGCCTCGACGTGGATATCCATACTACCGCCGACATCGAACAGCATCAACACTTTAACGCGATTGCGGCGCTCAGCTTGCATATGAATATCGAGTACGCCTTTTTTGGCCGTGCGCTTGATGGTTTCATGGATATCGAGCTCGTCGGCGCTGCCAGTACGGGCAAACTGGCGCAAGTTGCGTAGCGCCATCTGAATCTGGCGCGTGCCCAGCTGATTGTCATCATCGAGGTTACGATATTTGCGCTGCTCCCAGACTTTGACCGCACTGCGTTTACGCGACTCACCGCCGACGCGCACCCCTTCAGGATGATCGCCATAAGCGCCAAACGGTGAGGTGCCGCCAGTACCGACCCATTTGCTTCCGCCCTGATGACGCTCTTTTTGCTCCTTTAGACGCTCTTCAAGTGCCTTCATCAACTCCTCAAGCGAGCCGTATTTTTTGAGCAAACGCCGCTGCGCTTCGGTCAAATTTTTGGGATCTAGCTTGAGATCGAGCCACTCTTTTGGGATATCTGTCAGCTTGTTCATCAGCTCATCGATATCTAAGCTGTCGATACCTTCAAAATAATCGGCCATGGCGCGGTCAAATTTATCAAAATGACGCTCATCTTTGACCATACAGAGGCGAATCAGTCGGTACATATCCTCGCGACTGGCAAAGGTAGACAGCGCTGGGTTTTCAGGATGTGGCTGCATCATCAGCCCCTGCTCGAGCGCAGCGTTTAGATCGAGCAGCTCGCGCGTGCTGACTGGCACGCCGTAAGTCCGCAGGGTGTAGAATAATTTGATAAACATAAAATACGCATCACTTATTGGCTGATAAGGTTTGATTGGCACCATCATGCTGACAGCGATATGACACCAGACAACGCTGTCAGTCGATACGCCTAACGACGCATCATGTTGGCAAAACGCTGCAACAAGCTCACATCCGCTTCGTTTTTGAGTAGCGCGCCATATAGCGGCGGGATCGATTTTTCACCGCGCAAGTTTTCTTCTAGCTCTTGTTGTGCCATATCATCGGCAAGCAATAAGGTAAGCCAATCGACCAATTCCGACGTTGATGGTGGTTTTTTAAGCCCTTGAATATCGCGCAGCTTATAAAAGATATCCAGCGCATCATTGACCAGTTTTTCTTGGATATTGGGGAAATGCACCTCAATGATTTGACGCATGGTGTACTCATCAGGGAAATCGATGTAGTGAAAAAAGCAGCGGCGCAAAAATGCGTCGGGCAGCTCTTTTTCGTTGTTTGAGGTGATGATCACCACTGGGCGCTGCTCGGCGGTAATGGTCTCACCTGTCTCATAAACATAAAACGACATTTTATCAAGCTCATGCAGCAAGTCATTGGGGAACTCGATATCGGCTTTGTCGATCTCATCAATCAATAGGACACTGCGCTCTTGACTGGTAAAAGCCTCCCAAAGCTTACCGGGTTTGATATAATTGCCAATCTCATACACCTTGTCGTCACCGAGCTGCGAGTCGCGCAAGCGTGAGACCGCATCATACTCATACAGCCCTTGCTCAGCTTTGGTGGTTGACTTGATATGCCAAGTAATCAGCGGCATACCCAAACTCTGCGCCACCTCTTCGGCCAGCAGCGTTTTACCAGTGCCAGGCTCACCTTTGATCAGTAACGGTTTTTGTAGTGTCATCGCTGCATTGACTGCCAGTTGTAAATCATCGGTGGCGATATAGCTTTGCGTGCCGGTAAAGGTATGGTTGGTCTTGTCCATCTTGGTCGTCATAGTAAAGTCTCAGTTATCGTTATCAATAAAGTATTTTACGCCAATCTCAACTTATCGTAGGCTTTTGATTTTTATAGAATTTAAAATCCTAATTGTTTTAACTGTAATTTTAAACACTAAGTAAACCAATACCTTAGAAAAATAAGTTGAGAATGGGGTGTATTTTATAAAATAGTACTTACAAATTAGAGTAGCATACGCTGGTGGATTGCCAAAATACTCATGCGTTCGCCATCCTTCCGGTCAGCACTTCTTACGCCCTAAATATGGTGCATAATGATTAGCCATAAAAAAAAGACACACATGGTGTCTTTTTTTCAGTCACTTTATAGTCATTAAGTTTATAGTTATCGAGCTTATAGTCATTGAGCAAATTAAACCATGCCGCTATTGACGCCCAGCTCCTCACCCTTTGTCTATCGTATCGTTGGGATTGGCCTGTTTAGACAGTATGCCCTCATTTTTGGCACCGCACTTTTTGAGATCCAGCGTTTCGTCAGTCTCAGCTACTGGTGCGTGATCATGAACCTTCGCATGCTCAGTTATATCAGTGTTTTCGGCCAGATAATTACCTGTGGTCAGCTGCATGGTCGCCTGCGTATCTGCGGCGGTGCGGCTCCGCGCTTTGTCTAGGCTCGACTCAAAAGCACCGCGTATCAGCTGCCAGACAAACCCAACAAACAAGCCCACCACCAGCACCACCATAATGGGCAACATATTGGCAATGGCACTTGTGTAGTCTTTCATCATAATTGCATACACCACACTGATACTGGCAGGGGCAATCTCGCTAGGGTCATCGAGCGCGGTACCGGGCGCGAGCAATACGGCAAACAACACCATCCAGCTCATACCGCCGAGTGGACGCGGCAACATGCGCGCCACCAGCAGCCATAATATCAGTACGATCACCGTTCCCCCAAGATAGGCATACATGGGCAGATCGGCAGGTGGGACATCTTTTACCAGCTGTCCCCACCAAATAGCAATCTCTCCTAAGATATCACTGATACTCTCAAGCGGTAAGCGATGCAATATGTTTTTTAACCAGTCCATGCGTGTTTTATTACCTGCGTTTATCACCAGTAGCGCCAGCAGCGTCTAGTGGTAGTGGGTAAGTTTTGCCGTACTAGGGCGTGTCCTCAATATGACAAAATATATAATAGACATCTGTACTTAACAGAAGATCAGTTTATCACGACTTCCTAGGATGTGTCCTCAATCGATACGATAAAGGCAAAGACACGCGTCTGAGTCTTGCATGCCTTTAGCCTTAAGTGCCATTAGCTTTGAATGCCATCAGTTATAAATACTATCTTGTGCTTCGCGGGCGCGTAGCTCTGCTTGGCGGCGCATGACATCTTGTGGCGGCAATTGCACAAAGTACCCTTGTGCTTGGAGCTTTGCCAGCACCTCTTCTTTATCGACGCGAGCCAGCTTCGAGGTGGCGGCCAAATCCAGATGCATGACAAACTGACTACGCCCTAGCCCCGCACGAAACTCCTTGGGCAACACCCCCAGCCAGTCTTTAATCTCATCGGTATCATCTGGATAATCAGGACGCGCAATGTAGATGTACATATCATCATGTTTGGGAAACTTATAAATATCGCAATGCATAAAAACAACCTATCAGAATCTATCGCCATAGGTTAGCATATTTCGGGCAAACATCAGTAGTCGCTTTACGTTCTGCTATGGTAAACCGACTAAAAACTAACAACGCACTCAAGAGAACAAACACCGATATAACGCTGCCACCATGCCTTACTACTGACAATCACTGGGACAAAAAAGACTTTTTGCCAAAATTATCGACTTTAATGGCGCAGATGGCTTGTAAAAGCGCGGTGAACCTTTCATAATAAAAACGTTTTTCAGGAGAGAGTCTGCAGGCGTACCTATCTGCTATCAGGTCATTGAAATAAAAGACCGGCAACGATACGTATCAGCCCATCGTGGTAATGTCCTATTGAGCATTATCCACAGACCACCGAAGGCGCATCCACCCTGCCAATCGCTCAGGTAAAAGGACTGAAAAACACATGTCATGATTGTTTTGCGGCGACACCTAACGCGTTGCCTACAAACATAAGGCATAACAAATCTGGAGAGCGGTAAGGACGGACGACGCCTTACCCACCGAAGGGGAGAAAATGCGACAGCATCGTGATGGCAAGAGTAAAGCAAAGGCTTTAGAGACCACGACGATGTGCCGTATTGAAAATCTCAGGTGACAGGACAGATAGGGCTTTTGCTTAAACCGACGTTTGGCGTCTGTTTGGCTGATTGCTCTATTTTTTGTACCACCCTTGGTTGCGATACTTGCGCCCTGCAATATCGCTACTCACTATGATAATGCACCTCTGCCCTGCTACTTTGATCAGTTATGACTGATTATCAAATGCGGCTGATGTTCCATAAGGATTTGTTATGACCGATACTCACAATACCAGCACTCCAAGCACAAACACCGCAGCCCCCAAACGCACGCCCCTTTATCAGTCTCACGTCGATAGCGATGGCAAGCTGGTGGATTTTTCTGGTTGGGAGCTGCCCATCCATTATGGCTCACAAATCGAAGAGCACGAAGCGGTACGTACCGATGCCGGTATGTTTGACGTCTCACACATGGTCGTCGCCGATATCAAAGGCACAGATGCCAAAGCATGGCTACAAAAGCTACTAGCCAATGATGTCGCCAAACTAAAAACCGTCGGCAAAGCGCTGTATTCAGGCATGCTCAATGAGCAAGGCGGCGTCATCGATGACCTAATCGTCTATCTAATGAATGAAGACGCCACCGAATATCGCATCGTCTCAAACGCGGCCACCCATGATAAAGACATGGCACAGTTTAATAAAGTCGCAGCAGGTTTTGACATCAGCATCACCGAGCGCCCAGAGCTTGCCATGATTGCGGTACAAGGTCCAAAAGCGGTTGAAAAACTAGCCAAAGCCAAGCCAAGCTGGTCAGAGACACTATCAGGTCTTAAGCCTTTTGTTGGTGCTGATTTGACTGACATCGAAGGTGATGATTGGTTTGTGGCTCGTACTGGTTATACGGGTGAAGATGGCGTTGAGGTCATTATGCACGGTGATGACGCGCCGGCCTTTTTTGACTTATTAAAAGCTAATGGTATTAAGCCTGCTGGCCTCGGCGCGCGTGATACCTTGCGTATGGAAGCGGGTATGAACCTCTACGGTCATGACATGGACGAAGAAACCAGCCCGTATGAGTGCAACATGGGCTGGACGCTGGCGCTAAAAGACGAGCGTGAGTTTGTCGGTCGTGATGCCTTAGTCAGTAAGCGTCAACAAGCAAAAGACGACAACACCGCCATGAAGCAAGTCGGCTTACTACTGACCACCCGCGGCGTCTTGCGTGAGGGCATGACCGTGACCATCAACCAAGGCACAGACAATGAGCAAACCGGTATCATCACCAGCGGTACCTTTTCCCCTAGCCTAAAAAACTCGATCGCGATTGCACGCGTGCCTGCCAGCTTATCAGATGAAGATAGCGTACAGGTCGACCTGCGCGGCAAAGGCAAGTTCGTCGATGTGCGCGTCGTAAAACTCCCTTTTGTCCGTAACGGCAAACAGCAGTTTGACTGATATCCCTGATAAATTTTATCATTAACATCCATTATTTTATTCACCATCCTCACTTAGGAGAGACCCCATGAGCAACATCCCAGCAGAACTAAAATACATCGCCAGTCACGAGTGGCTGCGTTTAGAAGAAGACGGTACGATCACTGTTGGTATCACTGACCATGCTCAAGACCTACTCGGCGACGTGGTATTTGTCGAATTGCCAGACGTAGGCGATATCCTCGCCGTCGACGACGAAATCTCTGTGGTCGAGTCTGTAAAAGCAGCCTCTGACGTCTATGCGCCTATCTCAGGTGAAGTGGTTGCGATCAACGAAGCACTAGAAGATGATCCAGAAATCATCAACTCTGACCCGTACGGCGAAGGCTGGTTCTTTAAAATCAAACCAGACAACATCGCCGATTACGAAGCATTGATGACCGCTGAAGAGTACGAAAACGAGCTGTAATCTACTCAGTCTTTGTTTAAATTTATATAAGCAACACGGCGGATACTGGCAGCAGCTGGTATCTGTTTATCCTACTGTTAGCCCATTTAGATGGCTATCGATTGCATTGAGAACAACGCCCTAAACAACCTGATTGGTTCTGATTGGTAATAATCTGATTTATCACGACGACTTACTTGTTAGATGCGGACGCGATTCGCGATTATAGCCCCAGCCCCGCTTTGATGATGCGCAAGTGGGTCACTCAATCCTCAGCATGGACTCTCTTATGACCCCTGAAAATGACAAAAAAACTGGCACTACCACATTCGATCGCACAGCGACGCTACAGGCGTTTTGTGACGTCGTGGAGTCTCGTCGTTCGGTGCGCCGTTTCACTGACACACCGATACCAGATGCCGTACTGGCAGACTGTCTGCGTCTGGCCATGCTGGCGCCCAACTCAAGCAATCTGCAGCCGTGGGAGTTTTATGTCATCGATGATGCAGACACACGCAAACGTGCGATAAAAAACTGCATGAACCAAAACGCGGCAAAAACCTCAGCGCGTCTCATTGCAGTGGTGGCGCGTACTGACGTGTGGCAAGACCACGCCCAGCAGATATTGCGTGAATACCCTGATAAACCTGTCCCAAAAAAGGTAAAAGACTACTACAACAAAGTCGTCACTTTAGACTTTTTGCGCGGCCCTGCCAACATCGTCTCTGCAGCCAAATGGGGTGCAACTCAGGTCGCAAGACGCCTCAAAGGACCGATTAAGTCGCCTTACTATACCTTTGAAGACACCAAAAACTGGGCCACCAACAATACCGCGCTTGCCGCCCAAAACCTGATGCTGGCACTACGTGCACATGGCTTTGATAGCTGTCCGATGGGGGGCTTTGATGAGCCTGCGATGAAGCGACTATTAGGTTTAAGCGACGACCACCATATCGTCATGATGATTGGCGCAGGCGAGCGCGCTGACAATGGTATTTACAACACCCAGTTTCGCTTTGATCAAGCTCAATTTGTTCATTACGTCTAAACCCGTCATTAGTTATTAATATTAGTTATTTTAGCCATCTCCTTTACCACTCCCTTAACCAAGGAATGTCATGACTATCTCTCAAAACCCAACGTTTGATACCTTCCAAGGATTATTTAACGAAGCTGAATTTGTCTATCGTCATTTAGGCTCAAACGATGCCAAACAAGCTGACTTGCTCAGCGCCGTTGGTTATCAAGATATGGCAAGCTTTATCAACGATACCGTGCCTGAGCCTGTGCGCTTGCACAAAGCGCTTGATCTACCAGTCGCGATGAGTGAGCATGCTGCACTTGCCAAGCTACGCACCATGGCAGACGACATCACGGTAAACAAAAGCTACATCGGTCAAGGCTACTCGCCAGTACGTATGCCTGCAGTCATTCAGCGTAACGTGCTAGAAAACCCAGGCTGGTACACCGCTTATACGCCTTATCAAGCAGAAATCGCCCAAGGTCGCCTAGAAGCATTGCTTAACTTCCAGCAAGTATGTATCGACTTGACAGGGTTGGAGATGGCAGGCGCGTCACTACTTGATGAAGCAACGGCTGCGGCAGAAGCGATGGCGATGTCAAAGCGCGTGAGCAAAAGCAAATCAAACCAGTTTTTTGTGGATGAGCGCATCTATCCGCAGACCCTAGATGTCATCAACACTCGTGCCAAGTACTTTGGTTGGGAGGTCATCGTCGGTGATTTTGAAACCGCCAAATCAGGCGACTACTTTGGCGCGATTTTCCAATACGTCGGTGTTGAAGGCGATGTACAAGACTTAACCGACGTCATCGCCGCGGTCAAGAAAAACAAAACCTACGTCAGCGTCGTCAGCGACATCATGAGCTTGGTGTTGTTAAAGTCACCAGCCGATATGGGCGCAGATGTGGCACTTGGTAGTACCCAGCGCTTTGGCATTCCAATGGGCTTTGGTGGTCCACACGCCGCCTATTTTGCTTTCTCTGACAAAGCCAAGCGCTCAGCACCTGGCCGTATCATTGGTGTGTCAAAAGACTCGCAAGGCAATACCGCGCTACGTATGGCACTGCAGACACGTGAGCAGCATATCCGCCGCGAAAAAGCCAACTCAAACATCTGTACCTCACAAGTATTGCTCGCCAACCTTGCGGGCATGTACGCGGTTTATCATGGTCCAGGCGGCGTCAGACGTATCGCCACTCGCATCCATGCGTTTGCAACTGCCTTTGCTGATGTGATCAAATCCGCGGCTGACAGCAATCTTACCGTGGTGCATGAGCAGTTCTTTGACACCGTGGTCATCGATTGTGGTTCAGAAAATCTGGCCACCCAAATCTTTGAAAACGCAGAAAACATTGGCTACAACTTATGGCGTCTAGGTACGACCAAGCTGAGCGTGGCCTTTAGTGAAACCAGCGACGCGCAAGACTTTAAGGCGCTAACGCAGTTGTTTGTCAGTAAAGCGCATGACTTGCCAGCAGAAGCTCGCGTATCACTCGATAGCGCGCACTTGCGTACCGATGACATCCTGACCCACCCGGTGTTTAACTCGCACCACACCGAGCATGAAATGCTGCGCTACCTAAAGTCGCTAGAAGACAAAGATTTGGCGATGAACCGCAGTATGATTTCACTTGGCAGCTGTACCATGAAGCTAAACGCCACCAGTGAGATGCTACCGATTACTTGGCCTGAATTTGCCAACGTGCACCCCTTTGCACCGCGCAGCCAAGTCACCGGCTATATCGCCATGATCGATAGCTTACAAGATCAGCTAAAAGCCATCACCGGCTTTGACGATGTATCGATGCAACCAAACTCAGGCGCTTCTGGTGAATACGCAGGCCTACTTGCCATTCGCCGCTATCATGAATCATTGGGCGAAACAGAGCGCGATGTGTGTCTGATCCCGCAGTCGGCACACGGCACCAACCCTGCAACGGCCATGATGATGGGTATGAAAGTCGTCGTCGTCAAAACTGACGAAAACGGTAACGTAGACATTGAGGACTTGACGGCAAAATGTGAAGAGCATAGCGCAAGCCTAGGTGCGTTGATGATTACTTATCCATCGACACACGGGGTGTTTGAAGAAGGCATTCGTCATATCTGTGACTTGATTCATAAGCATGGCGGTCAGGTCTATATGGATGGCGCTAACATGAACGCGCAGGTCGGCATGATGCAGCCTGCTGATGTCGGTGCTGACGTACTACATATGAACTTGCATAAAACCTTCTGTATCCCGCATGGCGGCGGCGGTCCTGGCATGGGCCCTATCGGCATGAAGGCGCACTTGGCCCCCTTTATGGCCAACCATACGCTAAGCCCTGTACACAACGCGCAAAAAGACTGCTCAGCGGTATCGGCAGCGCCTTATGGCTCAGCAAGTATCTTACCCATCTCTTGGATGTATATCACCATGATGGGCCGCGATGGTCTGCTAAAAGCCACGGAGCTTGCGCTCTTAAATGCCAACTATGTCGCCACTCAGCTACAAGACCACTACCCTGTTCTTTATACGGGCAAAAACGGCCGCGTTGCGCACGAGTGTATCATCGATATTCGCCCATTGAAGGAAGAAACTGGCATCACTGAGAGCGATATCGCCAAGCGTTTGATGGATTATGGTTTCCATTCACCAACCATGAGTTTCCCAGTTGCGGGTACGTTGATGATTGAGCCAACTGAATCTGAGTCTGTCGAGGAATTGGACCGCTTCATCAGTGCACTTAAATCTATCAAAGCCGAGGCTATGAAGGCCAAAGCTGGCGAAGATGGTTGGACATTAGAAGACAATCCATTGGTCAATGCGCCGCACACCGCGGCGATGATTACCAGTGAAGAATGGTCGCATCCATATAGCCGTGATACCGCTGCATTCCCACTGCCGTACATCCGCGCTCATAAGTTTTGGCCAAGTGTGGCACGTGTCGATGACGCTTATGGCGATAAGAACCTTATGTGCTCTTGCCCAAGCATCGAAAACTATATGTAGTTTTCAACTAAGTATAAACAATTAACATAAAAACAAACCTCCAAGTCAGTAGCTGATTTGGAGGTTTTTATTTGGCTTGAGACATTTAGCGCTATACTATTCATATCATCAAGTTGTTAACCGTACATTTTTAATGGATATTATTTTTAATGGAAGTCAGCATGCACCAAAAAAACCGCGTCGTTCTCATCCATGGTCTGCATCAAACCGCTTGGATCATGCGGCCATTGGCCAAACGCTTGCAAGCCGCAGGATTTGATACTTATCAATTTGGCTATCGTAGTCTGCGTGATGGCATCAAAACCAATAGCGCACGGCTCAATCGCTGGCTAGAAAAAAACCACCATCCTGACCAGCCAATCGATCTGGTCGGTCACAGTCTGGGCGGTTTGATTATTCGTGATTTCGTCACTCAGTATCCCAAGTGGCAAATCGGCCGCTGCGTGACACTTGGCACGCCGCATGTGGGGAGCGTTTGTGCTGATTATATTTGGCGCTTAACGCCAGCGGTGGTGGGGCGCTCGTACATCGATGCGCTAGATGGCACGGTCGCGCCCTTACCGGAGCATATTACCTTAGGCGTAATTGCGGGTAATCGTCCTTATGGCTTAGGGCAGTTGTTTTTACAGTATCATAATCGCAAACTGCGTCAGACAGACAACATACCATCAGCAGAACATCTACTACACGATGGCACAGTATATATAGAAGAAACTAAAATAGCGGCCGCAACTGACCACATAGTCCTACCAGTCTCGCACACAGGAATGCTGGTCGACAAAGCGGTCGCCGAGCAGACCCAATATTTTTTACGACATGGACAGTTTAAACGCTAAAAATGCTCGACATTAAAAACACTAAGCCCAACCAAACCTCATAGATGAGACTGTCTTAAGCTTTTATACCCATCCCTTGCTGTAGCTCGGTTTTATGCCCTTTAATCACCGGTATCAAGGTTTGTATCACCCATTTATGACGCCAGCCTTGCAGCCCTTCTGGCAGCTCGGTGAGGTCTTTATCAAAGGCAATGATTTCATAGAGCTGCGCCAGCCATTTTTTGCGCATCAAGACATTGGCAGGCACACCGATTTTTTCTGCGTGCGCCTCGATAGCTTGCTGCACCGCTTTTGATAGGACTTTATTTTTGGAGCGATATGGTGGTAGCAAGCAGGCAGGATGCTCAGCAGGATGCAGGTTTTTGGCTTCCTTAATCACTTTGAGCAACTCCTCACCATAGAGGCGTAGCATGCTGCGGTGCATGGTAGTTTTGTGCGCAAGCTCGCGCATGTTGCTGGGTTTTTCGGTGACAATTTCACGTACCGCTTGTTTTTTTATGACAAAGGTACGTGGCTGATTGGTCGCCCTTGCCAGCTCCTCACGCCATGTTGCCACTGCTTGCAGTATCGCCATCTGCTCAGAGGTATAACGATAATCCGCCATGCTAAGATACATCTCATCATCGGCCATGTGCTGCGTGTCATAGAGATCACGGGCATATAGCTGACAATCCTCCCACACATAGTCAAAGAGACCTTGCTTTTTTAGCTCGTATTCAAGACTTAGATAAAGCGCGGGCAAAAACCGCACGTCGTCTATCGCATATTGCTCTTGCTCATCCGATAGCGGACGCTGTAGCCAGTCAGACTGGCTTTGTTCTTTATCGATATGCATGTCTAACTGGTCATCAAGCGCTTGCTGATAACCCATTTGTAACTGACCCGTCAAATACGACAGCGCAATTTGCGTATCAAAGATATTGGTGAGAGGTGGACAGCCAGACAACAGATAAAAAATACCCAAATCTTCGCCGCAAGCATGCCAAATCGCTACGTCTACCTCTGTCAAGGCTTGCCAAAAACCGTCCAATTGTAGTCGCGGTGCGTCTAATAGATAGATATGATCGCCTGTGTTGAGCTGCACCAAAGCCAAACGCGGATAGTAGGTATCACGCTTGATAAACTCGGTATCTAACGCCACGCGCCCGCACGTCGCCAACGCCTCTATCACGTCAGCCAAACCCTCTTGCTCACGTACCCATGTTACATCGGCGTCTTCAGCGATATCTAATAAAGCATCAATGTCAGGCTCAGGCGGCAGGTCTACTGACCCTGCACCGGTATTGACTGGCGTCGCCGGCTCTTCAGCGGTGGCCGCAGGCTCTGAATGATTGGATGGAGTAACAGCGATTGAGATATGGTTGGACACGGGCAGATACCTGCAGAAATAGAAGAAAATAAAACGCTAAACCGCGCCTTAATAAAAGTGAATATCAAAACCATTATAACAATATCACAAAATAAAATGGACAAGACTTGGCTTTTATAGAGAATTTATGAAATTGATATAGAAAATACTATAAAAACGAGCGATTTTGCATGGCTTGTCCAAGGGTCATACTATCGAGGTACTCAAGCTCGCCGCCCATCGGTACGCCTTGCGCCAAACGGGTGATTTTACTGACATGACGACTGACCGCTTCACTGATAAAGTGCGCGGTAGTCTGGCCTTCGACCGTGGTACCCGTCGCCAGTATCAGCTCTTCAACAGGCTCTTGCTTAACCCGCCACACCAGCTGATCGATGTTTAAATCATCAGCACTGATGCCGTCTAGTGGTGACAGATGACCACCTAAGACGAAATAACGACCACGGTAACCTGCCGTTTGCTCTATCGCCATCACATCGGCGGCGGTTTCGACCACACATAACAGCCCATCATCACGCCTCGGATCTTGGCATAATGGACAAATCGCCTCATCACTGAAGCTATGGCAGCGCTGGCACTCAACGATATCTCGCATTGCCTCATCCAGCGCTTGCGCGAGCGCCATGCCTTGCGGGCGTTTTTTGGTCAGCAAATGGAGTGCCATACGCTGGGCGCTTTTTTGTCCCACGCCTGGCAAGATACGCAGCTGTTTGACCAGCTGATCAAATTTGGCTGTCAGCAAAGTGTCTTCCTTTTTTAACTTCATGTATAAATCGTAGCTATAAAAATGGGGTCGTATCGTGTCGATAACAACCCCATTTTTGTGTTCAGCGTGCTGTTTTTGGCAGCTAAAGGCTTTATATTTCACATGTTTTTTTAAAACCATGCCAGATACTTGCTTTGCTTAGCCTGCCCTTGAGCTATTTAAAACAAGCCTTGCATACCTGGTGGTAGGCCCATGCCTGAGGTCGCGCTCGCCATGGTTTGCTCATATAGCTCGTCGGCTTGACGTACTGCATCATTGATCGCAGCAGCGATGAGGTCTTCGATCATATCTGGCTCGTCTTCTAATAAGCTAGGATCGATGGTCAAACGCTTGACCACGTGACGACCAGTCATGGTGACTTTGACCAGACCACTGCCCGCTTCTGCTTGTACTTCTTTGTTAGCCAGCTCTTTTTTGGCGTTTTCAACGTTTGCTTCGACTTTCTTTTGCATCGTTTGTGCTTGTTGCATCAATGCTTGAATATTCATAATCGCCTCTTGGTATTTTATGGAAATACGTATCGTAATGCGTCGGTTTTCATCACGTCACGTTTATGCGTTGACGGTGATTATACCGTTATCTTTACAAACTGTCTAAGCCGCGCGCCAAATCTTTGATGATATCTGCCACGTCCTCCAGCCCAACCGACAAACGAATGAGACTATCTTTGACACCCGCTTCTGCGCGCGCCTCAGCGCTCAGGCGAAAATGGGTGGTGGTGGCAGGATGAGTGATGGTGGTTTTGGCATCGCCCAGATTATTGGTGATAGAGAGCATTTGGGTGGCGTCTATTACATGCCAAGCAGCTGCTTTTGCATCGTTGATACCACCATCAGAGCGGGCTTGCGGCTTCACCTCAAACCCCATGATAGCGCCGTAGCCACCTTGCATATGATGTTGCTGCGTGGCAAGCGCGTGGGCGGGATGATCGCTTAAGCCTGAAAAATGCACGGTACTGACATTGGGATGATTGGCCAAAAACTCTGCCACTTGATTGGCGTTTTGGCAGTGCGCCTGCATACGCAGCTTTAGTGTCTCAAGCCCTTTGGTAAAGACCCACGCATTAAACGGGCTCATACTGATACCGCCTGAGCGCACCACGGTAAAGGCATCTTGCATCAGCTTATCACTACCGACCAGCGCGCCGCCCAACACGCGGCCCTGACCGTCTAGATATTTGGTCGCCGAGTGAATCACCACATCCGCGCCCAAATCTAATGGCCGCTGCAGCGCCGGCGTCGCAAAGCAATTATCAACGACAAGTAATATACCATTGGCTTTACACAGCTCGCTTAAATAGCCAATATCGCAAATTTGCGCGAGTGGATTACTTGGGCTTTCGCAATATATCACTTTGGTGTTTGGCTGCACCGCTTTTGCCCACGCGTCATTATCGAAGCAATTGACATAGCTGACCTCGACCCCAAACTTTGTCATGTAATTATTAAACAGCCCAGTCGATGAGCCAAATAGCTGATTGGCCGCCAGCAGATGGTCGCCTGCTTTTAGGTAGGCCAAACACATGGTCAAAATCGCGCCCATGCCTGAAGCGGTAGCTACCGCGCGCTCGCCATTCTCAAGCGCAGCCAAACGCCGCTCAAAAGTACGCACGCTAGGATTGGTATGACGTGAGTACACGTTACCTGTTTTGCTACCGTTAAAGTGCGCAGCAGCATCGGCGGCCGACGTATAAACATAAGAGCTGGTGGTAAAAATAGCCTCTGAATGCTCGCCTTCATCGGTGCGATGGTGCCCAGCTCGTACCGCGATGGTTTGCATACCATAATCAAGGCCTAAATCGAGCGCATCGCTGCGCCAGTTTGGATCCAGTGTATTTAAGTTTTTATCATTCTGCGTGTGCGACTGACTCATATATCTTCCATTGCCTTGGTGAGTACTGTGGCGTGTCCTCCACTCAGTCGATTATCACCTACACAGGCTGATGAGGGCACGCCTTAAATTGATAAGGGGTGATTGGTAAAATGACGGCATATCTTTGTCGATCTTACCCATCCGCCTTATCATAGCATGTCAACTTATTCCACACATCTGGTTTCAAAGGCCAGCTAAATCGTATTTTTGCATACTCAGCCCAGCGGCACACGAGCGCGTACCAGACCCCCTATTACTTTGGGAGAGACGCTGCAATACGCTGAGCCATTTAACAAAAATAACGTATTTATAATAGGCAGATATAGCAACAACTGCTAAGCTTAGCGTCGATTTCGAGTTAGTCTCAGATTTTACCTGACGCAGTACTATTATCGATTTGCTCATCAATGCTATTATTTCAAAACCTCTATTTTTTGTGGTCATAGACAGCGTAACGATAAGGTCGCTGTCCGACCACACCCAGCAAACGACTTAATCCGTAAATACAGGCTCATTAAGGTAAATCCGTCATGTCGATGTTTAGTATAGATCCAGCCAACTTCTCACTGAGCCTAACCCTCGGACTGACATTGGGACTGAGCGCCTGTCAGAGCCTACCCAAGCAGCCGCACCTGCCCGAGAGTCAAGCGCTGTCTGCACGCATCCATGCACTGTATCAAGCAAAAAACAGCAAACCCTCTGAGCAAACAGATTTGGTCGCCGCCATCAGCGAACAAAACGATATCCACCCAGACTTATCAGGCTATCACCCGATTGTCACTGGAGCCAATGCCTTTGCCTCTCGCAGCATCTTGACGGGTATGGCCACCCGCAACATCGATGCCCAGTATTATATCTGGCACAATGACCAAGCCGGCCAGCTAATGCTCAAAGATTTGTGGGAAGCGGCTGAGCGCGGGGTAATCGTGCGCTTGCTACTCGATGATTTTAATAATAATGCTGAATTTGATCAGCATTTATTGCGCTTTGCCAGTCATCCAAATATCGCGGTACGCATCATCAACCCCTTGATGCACCGTAAGTTTCAAACCCTAAACTACGTCACAGGCCTGCCTAGAATCAATCGGCGCATGCACAATAAGAGTATGACCTTTGACAAGCAGATTACCATCATCGGTGGACGTAATATCGGCAATGAATACCTAAGTAACGATCAAAATAGCCAGTTTGCTGATCTGGATGTCTTGCTCATCGGCAAAGTTGTGGCCGATATTGATAATAGTTTTGCCAGCTATTGGTCGTCGCCGCTGTCGTTTGACATCGAGACGCTCGCGACCCTTGGCGATGGCGCAGCCACTGATTTTTTGGCAGCGCTAGACAAGATTGGTCAAGATGAAAAACACCATGCCAATAGCAGCTTGACCGTCTATAAAGCAGCGATTGAAGAGTCGACCATAGATGAGGACTTAGTCAGCAAGCGGGTGCCGTTCCGTTGGACAGACATGCAGTTTTTGAGTGATGATGTCGGCAAGCTGAGCAAGGCCGTCCCTGCTGATACCAATTTGGTGCATCAACTGCGTACCCTGCTCGGCAGCCCGACCAAAAAACTGACCATCATCTCATCTTATTTTGTCCCGACCAAAGACGGCGTCAACACCTTAGTACAGCTGGCCAATGCTGGTATCGATATCAAAATCTTGACCAACTCTTTTGATGCAACGGATGTCACCGCTGTGCACTCAGGCTACAGCCAGTGGCGGCCAGCGCTGCTGCGCTCAGGCGTAAAAATCTATGAGCTCAAATCCACCGCTGGTGAAGAAAAGCGTGAAAACAAGCTATGGAAAGCCCGCAGTCAATCCTCAACCAGTCTCCATGCCAAAACCTTTGCCGTTGATGACTATCAAGTGTTTATCGGCTCATATAACGTCGACCCACGCTCTGCCAATATCAATACCGAGATGGGCGTGATCATCAACGACGACGAGCTGGCAAGACAGCTGCATGGCGCGCTCAGTGATGACTTGCTCAATCAAGCTTATGAGGTAAAGCTGCTAGATAACGGTCGCCTGCAGTGGCACACCATGGAAAACGGCGAAAAGGTAGTGTACGACTCAGAGCCGCGAGTCGACATGAGTGACCATGTCTGGCTGACCATCATGTCTTGGTTGCCGATTGATTGGTTATTGTAGTACTCAGGCGGGGCTTTTATTCACTCGATAATTAGGGCGTGTTGAACATTCGCAAATAGGCACTGCTGATCGCTAAAATTGTTCCAGACAAGGCACAAAGCGACGATAATGCAGATGCCTTAGCGAGATTTGTAACGCAGTATGGGGCAATTTTAGCATCAGCCCCAACGATAAAAGCAGGGGACAGGACTCTTTTTTGCCGCTTCATCGTTAAAAATAGACGCTTAGAGCGACTAAGCTTACTATTTTTACCTTCGAATCGTCTAAAAAATAGTCGCTGTCAGTGCCATGGTCGAATGTTCAACACGCCCTATTTCAATGGGCTAAAAATAGCGAAACACTCTGAATATTACTGTCTTGACACTTCCCTTTTTTATCGGGAGGTGTCAGTTTTTATCATGCGGATTATCTAGAGGATAATCGGCTTAACAACCACATTAGCTTGTGGTGTGGATGCGTGATTTACTATGCCTAATCGTTCTCAATATGCACTGATGTCTACGAAAGATAGAAACATGGTATTGTTTATTTGCTTTAGTAGCGCCGTCGCGTTTTTTGATTTTTTGATTTATTTATATATCTCAGACATCGTGGCATCGGCGCTGTTCCCCGTTAATAGCAACCCCAATATTGCTCGGCTACAAGGGTTAGGACTGTTTGCCGTCGGTTATCTTGCTCGTCCATTCGGCGGTGTTTTGCTGGGGCGCTATGGAGATATCAAAGGGCGTAAGTTTATTTTACTCGTCAGTATGCTCGTCAGTGCCATCAGTTTGCTAGTCATGGCTTGTTTGCCGACCTATGCACAGTGGGGACTGATATCGCCTGCTTTGTTTATCCTGTTGCGGCTCATACAAGGAATGGCATTTGGCCTGTATGTGCCCTTGGCTTGGGTATTTGTGGCCGAGCACATGCCCCGTCAGTATTTGTCGGTTGCTTGTAGTTATGTCACGGCCAGTTTTTTTGTGGGTGTGTTGTTTTCAAATGCGTTTTTTATGTGGTTGTCGAACGTTATGACCACTGAGCAATTGGTCGACTATGGCTGGCGACTGCCGTTTTTTGTGGCAGCCATACTGAGCTTTTTGCCGCTATTGGCCTGGCGCTTGGTCCGTGAAACGCCTTTTTTTACGGCCATGCTAGCATCAAAACCACCAAACTATGTCGCCAAACCCTTGACGCTGCTGTCTAAGCACTGCAAGCACTCTGTCTTTATTGGGATGATTTTGACCTTAATCATCTCCAGCATCACCACAGTCGTTGTCATTTTGCTGCCCGACTTGATCAAGCTGCGCTTTAACCTAGATGCGGATTTGTTTGGGTTTTCACACAGTCTGGGCATTGTGTTTATGATTTTTGGCTGTGTTTTTTATGGGATGTTATCGAACTACCAAAACTTTGGTAAAATTCTTGCCGCAGGCTCCGCGCTACTTATCGCCATGATTTTTGCTTTCTTTTATCATTTAGACGCTGGTGGCGATTATATCTTGATCATGTACGCCCTCTTAGGCTTTTGCTCAGGTATTATTGGCATGATGCCAGCTATCTTGGTACAGCTGTTTCCGACCAATGTACGTCTAACTGGCATGGCACTTTGTTATAATGTCACGTACGGCATCATCGGTATCTTGATTCCTTTTGGACTCGGCTATGCCACGACTCTAGTGAGTTTCTCTCCGGCTCTCTACGTTGCATTTATCGGTTTTATCGGTATCATCATGGGCCTTTATTTTTACAACTTACCCGAGTTTAAAAAGATTGAGCATGTGATCTAGTCGCGACCTAATGGGTCGCAGCCTCGGTCGTGTCTTAGCTTTATAGATGATGAATGATGGATCATGGATGATCCATACGGTGTCATGGTAGCTGCATGACGCTTTTTTTATGCGCTTAAGACCCCATAAACCAAACCACGCTTATATATTTAGCCACTACTACACATTTAACGACTCTTTATTAAGGCCCCACCCCTATGGTTGATATGAGCAATAAACGACTCTCTGTTGCCCCTATGATTGATTGGACAACGACAGATTATCGTTACTTTGCGCGGTTGTTTAATCCGCATGTTTATCTTTATACTGAGATGATCAGCACGGGTGCACTCATCCATGGCAATCGCGATCGGCATCTGCGCTTTGATGCGCTTGAGCATCCATTGGTGTTGCAACTGGGCGGCGCCGACAATAGCGAGATGACGCAGTGTGCTGAGTTTGCCCAGCAGTATGGCTATGATGAGGTCAATATCAATGTGGGCTGCCCATCTGACCGTGTGCAGCACAATAAAATAGGCGCTTGTCTGATGGCCGAGCCTGAGACGGTTGCTGACTTGGTCAAGCATATGCAGGCTGCGGTCGATATTCCTGTGACCGTCAAGCACCGTATCGGTATTGATGATTTTGACAGTTATGAGTTTATGGTGGACTTTGTCGAGACAGTAGCAGCGGCTGGTTGTACACGCTTTATTGTCCATGCGCGTACCGCTTGGCTACAAGGCTTGAGCCCTAAACAAAACCGTGAAATACCGCCCCTGCGCTATGACGATGTGTACCGCCTCAAACAAGACTTTCCTACGCTCGATATCGAGATCAATGGTGGTATCGACACCGTCGCCGATATCGAGGCGCATTTGCAGCACGTCGATGGGGTGATGATTGGGCGGGCGTTTTATCACAACCCTTACCTGCTGGCAGAGGCCAATTTTCTGTGGGGTGCGCCTACGCCCAAGCGCTCAGAGATTTTGGCGCAGCTCCTCCCCTATCTAGAAACACAAATCGCTAAAGGCGAAGCGCTGCCTACGATGACACGGCACTATCTGGGTTTGTTTCAAGGACTGATGGGCGCGCGTAAATGGCGACAAGCCTTAAGCGGCAAACCGCAGCTAACGCTCGACGATGTCAAGCAGGCAGCTGATGAGGTGTTGGCGCTCAATCCTGATGTATAGCCGTACTGATTAAGACCACATGGATTGACACCACATGAACTTAAGTAATGTGGTGTTTCGCGCAGTAATTAGCCATTAATAATTACTACTTAAACCACTTGCGCCAGATACTGCCACATAGCAGCGCCATTATTGATGATATGTAGTAGTATCGGCAGCAGCAGCGAGCCTGACTTAAAACGCGCATAACAAAATATCAATGCCAGTACCACAATGGTACTGATCTCATAGACGCCGTACTGCACATGAATGACCGCAAATATCAAACTGGTCACGACGCTTGCAACAACTGCCCCGCGCGGCGATAAATGTGATAAATTATCTGTATCTATAAACTGCTCAGCGATTGCCGACCACAGGAGCCCGCGAAATATCAGCTCCTCATAAACAGGCGCGACGATCACCATTGCAAATACCAATAGCCACACCGAGCTGACAGACTGATACAGCGGATCGACAAACACCAGCGGCGTCTCACCCAACACATACGTCAAGGCCTGACTGCCAATCATAAACAGCAATAACACCCCAAGCATACCTATGCCGACTGCGAGTGAAAACGGCGTTAGTGCCAGATAGTGCCGCACGTTGCCGCCCCTGATACCAATCAGCAAACCGCTCATAGCGACTAACAAAACACAGCCTATGAGGATAGAGAGGCTGACGACCGTGCCATCATTACTGCCAAAATAAAAAATATCAGCCATGCTGGCGCTTTTACCAGTGGGCAATACCAACTTGCCAGCGATATAAACCCCTAATAGCTGACTGATAAAAAACGCCATCACCACCCCTACCGTCAGCACAAACGCGCCCAAACGCGAAAACAGCGGCGGTTGTTTTGTGATAGAGGTTTGATGGGCGATGGTCGTGTTTTTTTGCATAAATCGTCACTTAAAGTAGCACACTGCCTAGCTATTTATAGCCTATATGGTGAGTTCAGTATAAAAATGATACAGTGGGACTGGGATAAATTTTATGCAGCATCGAGCAGCGCAGGCATAGCTCGCAAGGAAAATTTATACCAGTGCCACGTTGACCTATAATGTATCTGTTTTATTGAGAATTGACTATAGTCTGTATCTGTCGCGGTATAGGTGGTTAGTTTTCGCCGCTAGGCTTTAATTGCTGCTCAATCAATGATAGTACGTGTTGCGCGACTGACTCTGGGTACTCAAGTGGGAACATATGACCGCCTGCATGGGTCTGGTACGCAATGCCTAGCCGCGATTGAACCTGCTGCGGGAAGTGGCGCTTTAAAAACAAGCTATCTTCGCCGATAATCAACGTCACATGTACCTTAGGGCCACGATTGGGCGTCAGCCAATACCAAGAAGGATTGGTACGAAACACCGCCACCTCACTGGCTTTGGGGATGGCCAGTGTCACCTTGCCATCGGCGCGCTCGTGCAATCCATGCTCGATATAGCCCTGAAAGCTGCGCTCATCAAAATTCTTAAAAAAACCTTTATGACGCATTTTTTCGTAGGCTGCCTCTCGGCTGTCCCAAACATCACGGCGACGTTTCGATATCCCAGAGGGCGACAATGCGTCCATTAGGCGGTTATTCATAAGCGGCAGTCTGTCTATTGTTTTGGCCATATGCCAAAGTAGACTGGTTTTGCCATAAATCCATGGCGGATCCATCAGCACCGCTTGGGCAAAGTGCTCAGGCGCGCGGTACAGTGCCTGCAAGGTACACATCGCACCAAGCGAGTGACCCACTGCCACCACTTGAGTCACGCCATGCTTGTCACACGCGTTTTTTACACTATCAATAACCTGCTGCGTCAGGCTGCGCCAATGATTATCCACCGGATAGCCAGGAGTATCGCCCAGTCTGGCGATATACTCAATGGTAAAAAACTCAGATAAATGCTCAAAAAACGGCTGATAGACCGCGCTTGGCATACCATTGGCATGGGCAAAATGCAGCACAGGCTTCTGGGTTATTTTTGAGATGGGCAGTGCGGCGCTAAAGGTCTGCAATTCGACTTCATCATTCATAACAAGCTCTCATCAGATCCTGATCAAATGTGACAATGTGGTTTATATGGTTTACGTTATTTGTCATTGGTATGGCAGATAATGAATGTGACATACCAATGAGGCTGAGCATACGCCCAGCCTCAACCATCATACACAATCGTATGAAAACATACAGTACTTAGCGCATCTGCGCGTTACCCTCTGATTGTGGCAACACATCAAGGCCGATGCTCGAACCCACGCCAGCGCCCAACTTAACAGCAAAGCGGTCCATAAAGAGCTGGAACGGATCGGTTGGACTATAGTTGACGACATTGTCTAGCTCTAGCTGCTTCTCTAAGCTGGCGATGCTGCCTTTTTTATCTGCCAAACCCAGCTCGATGGACTGCTCACCTGTCCAAAAAAGGCCTGAAAACAGCTTGTTTTGTTCAGGGTTTTTTAGACGGTCACCGCGGCCTTCTTTTACAGCGTTGATAAAGTGCTTATGAGTGTTGGCCAGTACTTTTTCGACATGATTTTCTTCATAGTCGGTCAGTGGGCGTGACAAGCTTAAAATATCTTTGTACTCGCCTGCGGTGATGGTACGGTCTTCGACACCAAACTTATCCATCAAGCCTTCGATATTATAGCTTGGCATAATCACCCCGATAGAGCCGACGAGGCTTGACGGATTGACATAAATCTCATCAGCAGCAGACGCGATATAGTAAGCGCCTGAGGCACCGACATCACCGATAACGGCATAGAGTTTTTTGTCTGGATATTCTTGACGCAAGTCCATCATCGTCTGCCAAATCTCATCAGACTGTACGGGCGAACCGCCAGGCGAATTGATGTCTAAGGCGACCGCTTTGGCATTGCTGTTTTCAAAGGCGCGGGTCAGGGCTTCATTGACGTCATACGCGTTGGCCACATCGCCACTGCTAATGACCCCTTGTAGCTCGACCACAGCCAGATGCGGCTTACTGGTATCGACACCTTCGAGCCCCGTTGGCGTTTTGCTGCTGCAACCACGGCCCAAGGTCAAAAATATCAGTAAAATATAGCCAAAGGTTAATAGCTTAAAGAAAATCCCCCAACGACGGGCGCGGCGCTGCTCAACCACACTGGCCAACAAGGTATTTTCTAGTAGTCGCCATTCTTGCCCGCTTGGTTGGCTTGGCTGCTGTATTGGCGTTGGCTGATTTGGGGTATTATCAGGACGTTTGTTAGGGTCTGGTGGCCAATTGGGCATATAACTTCCTAAGTCAGAAACAATCTAAAACGATAAAAAAACAGCATATAAGCACACATGGGCCGCGATACTTTGCCCATGATGTCTTTATCCATTGATATCAGCTGTGAATAGTACTGCTAAGTATGGTGCTATTTTTAGCATGGTTCAATAGCATAACGGTGAAATATAGCATAACGGTGAAATATAGCATAACGGTAAAACATAGTATAACGGTGAAATATCACCATATTATAACACTGATCGGCCAAACCTTGTTTTTATGGCAGCATCCTTATTAGGGTGACGCCATACTTGTATCTCTTGTCTCTAAGGGCAGTGCGGCTGGCAATATTTTATCATCATGCGTGATAACTACCCCGACACGCTGGCGCTCTAGTACATCAGCGGTGACAGACGACGTGCTGTGACCGAGCCACCTACTCTGTGCCGACGTTGCGCGCTCATCTGTACACATCAGCGACCATAACTGCCAGACTCGTGCATGGCTATCGGCATTTAAGATGATGCGTTCAGGTGGTGTATGGCGCTGCGGCGGTGATGAGTCAGACGGCTGAGTCGCTAAGCGATCAAGAAGTGCTTGGACGCTAGCAGCAGAAGATTTGAGCGGTGCAGCCGCGTTATACCTAAGCACTTGTATCGGCATACGGCTACCCTTTATACCGCTAAGATCGATCGCTATCGTACAGTCCCACACGCTAGCGTCCTCTATCTGACGCCAACCTGTCATCGCGGTTATGGACAACTTGTTATTGGCCGATTGCCATGTTTTGCCCTCCTCACAGCGCTGCGCACTGATAGAAGACTTTGCCGCGGCGGGATGAGTGACTTGATAAGCGGCTTGCAAGGCTGGCCATCGATCGATGCGCCCTGCTTGCCAGTACTGATAAGTCGGTAAATGCTGCGATAGCTGCAGCACTGTCAGAGGCAACAACTCAGAGGTAGAAGCCTGCCAGGAATTTGGCGGATCATCATTGATTTGTCTTTGACTCAAAGCGGCGCTGCTACTTTGTACAACGACACCGTGCAAGCGCTTTATTGATAAGCTACCCAGCTGCTGCGCCACAGTGGCAGACAATGCCTCTGCGGTAAGCCTACTTGGCATGGTCGGTGCATCAATTGGTCTGTGATCTGCCAAAAATAACCAACTGACTTCATCTTCATCTTCACCACTCTCCCCACTGTCATCCGTCATGGGGTATTGCAGCACACTGGCGCTTATATACTGATCGCCAGTCGGCAATAAGTAAAGCGTCGGTACAGCCATCAATGATTGCTGATTGGCATAAACCGTCATCATGAGCAGCACCAAAGGCGGCAGTGCTAACCCGCGACTGATGAACCCTCGTGGCAACAGCCAAGGCAATATCACCAATACCATCATTAGCACGATAGCCATGTTGATGGGTGCGTACAACCACGCGGCAGACAATGCAGGCAATGTCGTCAACCAATCGATTAGCTGATGCAAACTCAGGATAATGGCGGTGACAAACGACCATAGACCATCTGCCAGCGTCGGCGATAGCAGATAAATCAAGCCTGCCAATAAATTCAGCGGTACAATGACCCAGCCGAATAAACCGATGGCAAACATATTGATGATAAGACCCCATAATGAGGCCTTGCCAAAGAGTAGCAATGTGATGGGCAATAAAGCAACAAACAACCAAAACTGTAACTTAAAGACACGTTTGGCTACGCCCCATCCCTGCCGCAGCCATAGCCTGCCGCCAGCCTCATTCTGATACGACGATGGTGTGTTTGTCTGCGTGCTGGCCAATGTATGAGGGTGATGTGATCTGTCTTCATACTTAAGTAATAGCGCCACTGCGACAAAGGATAACCAATAGCCTGCCTGCCATAATACATAAGGATCGCACCACGCCATAAGAACAGCCAGCGCCAGCAATACCCGCATGGTACTAACAGGCAATAAGCTCAGGCGTATCAGCCCTATAGCAAATAGCATCCAGGCGGTACGAGCAGCAGGCACATCAAACCCAGTAAATAGCGCATAGACAAAAGCCGCGCCAATCATCACCCACCAGCGTACTTGCCAGCGTGGTACGTAACGATACAAGGCGGGATATAACTGATTGACTATCCTCACCGCTGCACCTGCCAACACAATGGCCAAAAACAAAACGTGGGTGCCTGATATCGCCAGTAAATGCGAGATCCCCGCCAGCTGGTATAGCTCTTTGGTATCGCGACTGATAAGGCTCCTATCTCCTGTCAGCAAGCTGAGCGTAACCGCCTTTGCTTGTTGCTCATCGCCAGTAAGCACATGCCAGCCTTGATAAAAATGCTGGCGCAGCTGCCAGCGTCCGCGATCGATATACGTACGCACGCGCGACAGATGAGAAAGAGAAGATGATGCTACAAGCAGATCTGTATCAGCAGTACTGACAGGCTGCGTCGCTGTCACCAACACACGCGCCACTCCATCGATATGGCGACCGCGCAACCAGCGATAGCTGTCAAAGCCAGAGGGGCTACTGGTTGCCTGCTCAGCCGTCGCCAATGGAGACAGCGCCAAGCTCATCCACCGCGTCTCCCCTGGTTTTAGCTGAGAGAGATTGGCAAACTGCTTGGCCGTCTCTGGCCGACGCGAAGATTGAGAATAAGCACTGAGCAATATGCGATGCCTATCGGTGTGCAGCGTATCAAGATTGATTGAATTGCTTTTAATACTTAGGCTATTTTTATTGGTATGTGATTGTACATCTGCTAAGTGGCTGGCGGTGAGATTATCCAAATCTTGCGGTGTCAGCTCAGAGACCAAAGGCGAAAGGTGGGTGATGACTGCCACCTGCCGATAGCCAGTGTCTGCAGCTGCATCCAAAACACTATCGCTGATACCTTCGATTGTCACCAATGCTTGCACGCGTAGTGGCGCAGTGATTTTGCTCGACTCCGCTTGCTGGTGACTGACCAGTGCTTGTAACGCGCTAACCCCTATTAGCCCCGCTGTCAGTATCACGACCACTATATGACGGACAAGGAGCAAAAGGCGTTTGGTAATGGATAACCCAATAACAGGTGACTGCGAGGAGATCTGAGAAGAAAATGGCGTTGATTGCGCGGCTAGAGTGGCAGGTGTATAAAGGCGAGAGATCATAATAAGCGCAAGGCTCATCACCACTAGTATGAGGGCTAATACTGAAGGATTAATGGTATCAACCAGTGATGAGACGCTTGGCATGCTATCTGCAACGGCCAGCACTCCCATCATCACGATGATAATCAAACCACCTACCAACCAATACACCAGCACTCCTTGCTCGAGGATTTGATCATAAACCCATCACGACTGACACGTCATGCAATAGCATTTACACGACTATTACCCTATACTGATTGCCTATATTACGCTAAGGATGATCTCACATTGTTAGCCTTTATATTCTAATAAAACTTTTAGCCTGATTTTTATTATTAATTACTACTTTATCTCAGTCCATCAATGCGCTTGAGCGGACTGTCGTTAACGATGAAAGGCGATCCTGTGCCCCAAAAACGTCTCAAAGACCTGCTCCCTACACCAGAAAAAATCCTAGAAAGCCGTACCTTAAAACTGTTTGCCCCGCAGCTGGCTGACGCACGTCTATGGCATTTTAACCGCCATAGCTTAAACAAGGCGGTCTATATCGGTGTACTCAGTGCATTTTTTCCTTTGCCAGGGCAAATGCTGCTGGCCTTACTCGGCTCGCTTATTTTTCGTGCCAACGTCCCTATGGCGCTTGGCCTGACTTGGATTACCAACCCTGTGACCAGCCTACCGATATTTTATGCAGGCTATTATATCGGTGCCAAAATCATCGATGTACCCATGATCAGCCTGCGATTGATCGGTCGGATGATTGCTGATTTTAGTTTATGGGCATTATCAGACGGTGCCAACCCCTTTATCACTTATAAAGGCACAGTATCACTGACCGCTTTTTGTCTTGGCCTGACGATATTGGCCGTGGTTAGTAGTCTTATTTGCGGTCTGGCGTTCAAGGCTATTTGGCGCTACAAAACCGTCGTTAGTTGGCAAAAGCGGCAACAAGACGCCTCAGACCAACCGCCTTATGACAAACCCTAATACAGCCTCTGTCATACCGTCCTTCTATTATTGCTAATACCGCTAATTCGCCGTCCCATGCCAGCCCTTCGCGCTATAGCTCGCCTTTACGCGCTTTATGCGCATCAATGGCGTTTTTGACCTTGTCGGTCAGATTACTGTCCATGACAAAGACCTCAATCACTTTGTCATCATTGAGCAGTACATAGCGCTTGCCTGTGGCGCTGTCTTGTACCTTTAGATCGTAGTCCACGCCTGCGATGGTGATCGCATCAAAGATTGGTGTGAGTATCTCTATTTGCGCTTGTCTATCTAAGGTATCAAACAGCGCCGGATCGATATACGGCTGCAACGGCTCGTTGCCTTCTTCGGCACTACCAAACGCAGCGATTGGGTCGTCATCTTTATTCATCATAGTCACCTTTTTAACTATAAGCAACGCTGTCAGTGATCAGCTTGTGATTGGAATTTTATATCAGTTCTTCTAGTCTATTATTGGCTTGGGTGTGCCTCTACTTGGGCGTTAGTAGGCTTCCCAATGACCGTTACGCAGTAGCAGTTGACGATCTGCCAGTGCCGCTAGGCTGCGATCATGAGTCACCATCAGTAGCGCCGTTTGCATGGTGTTTTGTAACTCTGATAACAACCCAAATATACTCTGGGCGTTGTCATAGTCCAAGTTACCCGTTGGCTCATCGGCTAAGATCAGTGAGGGCTTGGTGACCAGCGCACGCGCAATCGCCACTCGCTGACGCTCACCGCCCGATAGCTCACCTGGTCTGTGCGTCAAACGGTGCTCCAAACCGACACTCTTTAGTATCGCAATGGCTTGATCTCGAGCATCAGTCGTCGATATTTTTGGGCGCATCAGCAGCGGCATAGCGACGTTTTCGACCGCGGTAAACTCTGCCAACAAGTGATGAAATTGATAAATAAATCCCAAGTACTCATTACGCATCGCCCCACGCTCAGTCTCATTCATGCTATTGAGTAACTTGCCATGTAGCCAAACCTCACCACTGGTTGGTGTATCAAGACCGCCCAGTAAGTGAAGCAACGTGCTTTTTCCTGAGCCACTGGTGCCAACGATGGCGATACGCTCGCCTGCATTGACGGTCAAATCCAGACCTGTCAATACCTGCGTACTGACCGCCCCTTCATCATATATTTTATTGATGTTTTTTGCCTCTAAGATGGCAGACATGGTATTTCCTTTATTTTATTGCTATCGCTATTGATTTTATATCGTGCACAGTTGGGTAAGTTTATCACTCATAACGCAGCGTTTGCGCTGGTTGTATCTTAGCGGCACGGCGTGCTGGATAAATAGTGGCCAAAAAGCTCAGTACAAACGAAGCCGTAGTAATCAATAGCACATCCGTCAAACGCAGCTGCGATGGTAAATAATTGATAAAGTAGGCGTCAAATAGATTTAGCCCAAAGCTTTGATTGATAAAGCCCAAGATATCACTGACCGTCAGCGCAAATATAATACCCAATACCGTCCCAGCAATAGTACCGATAAAGCCGATCACCACACCTTGTACCATAAAGACCTGCGTAATCAGACGTGGTGACGCGCCAAAAGTCTTTAAAATCGCGATGTCGGCTTTTTTGTCAGTGACGAGCATCACAAGGCTTGAGACGATATTAAACGCGGCAACCAAGATGATCAAAAACAGCAGCAAACCGACCATGGCTTTTTCCATCTGGATGGCACCAAACAAATTGCCATGCGTCTGTGTCCAGTCACTGGGATAGAGCCTTTCGGGAGCGATGGCTGCCGCTTTTTCTGCTGCCATTGGGGCAGCAAAGATGTCATCGAGCTTCATGCGCACGCCCTGCGCGCCCTCTGGCAGACGCAGCAGTTTGGCGCCATCGCCCATGGGGATAAACGCCATCAGGCTGTCGACCTCTGGACTGATGGTAAATATCCCCGTCAAGGTAAAGCGCTTAAACCGCGGAATCACGCCAGCAGGCGACGGAGAGGCTTCTGGCAAGACCAGCGTGACTTTATCACCCAGCTGCAGCCCGAGCGATTGCACCATCTCCTCACCCAACACGATATTAAACTCGCCGCTTTGTAGGGTGTCAATACTGCCTTCGACCATATGCTCATTGATGATAGAGACGTCTTTTTCGTATTCAGGCTCGACACCTGTAACCATGATACCCGCGACTTGGCCGTTTGAGGTCAGCATCCCTTGTAGCTGGATAAATGGCGCAACTGCTGCAACCTCAGGATCTTCTTTGATCTGAGAAGCCAGATCCTGCCAGTCACTCATAATCTCTGATGACACCACCGTGGCTTGCGGCACCATGCCCAAAATACGGGTCTTGAGCTCACGATCAAAGCCATTCATCACCGAAAGCACCGTGATCAATACCGCAACGCCAAGCGTCAAACCAATCATGGATATCAGCGATATAAAGGAGATGAAGCGATTACTACGCTCTGCGCGGGTATAACGTAAGCCGATAAATAACGCTAAAGGACGAAACATATTCAAACTCTTTATCTTATCTACGTGCGACTCTATATATGTTATAAAAACAAGTGGTGGTGCCGCGCTCTATTTTCTAAGAACACTGACCATACCCACATATAAATCAAACACAAAAATAGGGTTTCAGACGAGCCAAACGCAGCCGTCAAAAGGGAGCTAGTTTGACACAATTTGTCTTATATGTGCCAGTCATTCGCACAAACTGTCCATTTTTTTTGCGAAAAAACTCACTTTTGTTATTATTTTTTATGAGGGACTTGCTATTGCTTGCGGCAATACCTATATATTATATGCCAAAGACAATTGTCATTAACCCCTAATTCATTGCGGTTTGTTGACCTCTCGCTAAAACGTCGCAGCTTATCATCATCCAATTTTGATATGATATATTGGTATATAAGCCCGTCACTTTAGGCCCAAACCCCACGCTGACTTAATTTTGAGTATCTCATGACCATCAACTACCAATATAAAAACATCCAGTCCCCCACCAAAGTCGCCTTGAGCGACGAGCAATCAGCCGGCCATGCTGATCATTGGCGTATTCTGACAGACGATATGAGTAACGACGTCCCAGAGTGGCTACAGAAGATGATCGAACATGCGGCGATGCCCAAAGGTCTAAACAACAACATCAGTGCCAAAGACAGCTGTCTGCTGCTCTCAGAAGACCAGCCTTGCCACATCAATCAAGTACTGGCCATGAAAGATGGCAAGCCTGAATGCTTTATCAATGCCTACCCCTGCGTCGATAGCCCATACGGGCTGCATTGTAAAATCGAGCGGATCATTGCCAACGATCACTCGCACGACGCTGTTTTGCGCTTACGCACGGCTGATGGCAGTATCATTTATGCCTTTGACCAACTTTATACCACCAATCGCCATTTATATCAGCAAGACACCAGTTATTTTGTCAATTTTAGCGCATGGGCGCACGAAATCCAGCTAAGCGAACAAAACGAAGTGGTGATGGTGGAAGATCAAGAATCGATTCGTTATCACCGTGCTTTTAATGACATCGTCGCTGCCAATGACGGCCAAATCCCAGATGACCTACAAGAGCAAATCAGCAACTGGCAACCTGAGACCAAAGAGCAGATGGCACCTGTCGAAATCAATCTTGGTCATATGTGCGCGTATTTATTTGGCGACACCTTAGGCCAAGAGGACGAGGCATGGTGCCAAGGTCAAGTGCTCGGTAAGCAAGAAACGACTTTTAATGACAAATCCATTTTGTTGTTTGATGTAGTGATCCTGCGTGAGCAAGATGCCGACCCATTCGTCGTGCGTATCGCTGCCCTCAATACCCCTGAAACTGCCGCGATTGCTGTTCACGACTATGTGCAAGCAAACGTTTGGCTCCAAGCCGCCATCTATAAAGAAAACCAGCAAGCGTCGGCGCAGTCTAAAGCCAGCTGATAAAATTAAATTGATACAATCTAGGGCGTGTTGAACATTCGCAAATAGGCACTGCTGATCGCTAAAATTGTTCCAGACAAGGCACAAAGCGACGATAATGCAGATGCCTTAGCGAGATTTGTAACGTAGTATGGGGCAATTTTAGCATCAGCCCGCAGGGACAGGACTCTTTTTTGCCGCTTCATCGTTAAAAATAAGCGCTTAGAATGA
>Ga0208017_100033_pt1 | contig 80929 bp, 76 predicted proteins | sample 30_taG_FD_184104 | JGI IMG/M metagenome (GOLD analysis project Ga0208017, IMG submission 184104) | Marine viral communities from Cariaco Basin, Caribbean Sea - 30_WHOI_OMZ (SPAdes) (version 2) | ecosystem: Environmental > Aquatic > Marine > Oceanic | place: Caribbean Sea: Cariaco Basin... | reverse complement strand
TTCTCGACGTCATGGAAAAAACGGGCGAAACATTGCCGGCGCTCCGGGCCTTGTCGTACGGCGGCGGAAAAATGCCCGAACAGGTGATTGCGAGGGCGCTGGCGATGCTGCCCCATGTTGCTTTCGTGAACGCCTATGGCCTGACCGAAACCAGCTCGACCATTGCCCTGCTTGGCGCCGAGGACCATCGCGCGGCCTTTGCGTCCGACGACCCCGTGGTCCGGCGCCCGATTGCGTCGGTCGGACAGCCGCTACCGTCGATCGAGCTGGAAATCCGGCGCGACGACGGGACGCTTTGCGAGCCGGGTGAGCAAGGCGAGATTCACGTGCGCGGCGAACAGGTTTCCGGAGAATATCTGCACAAGAAGGCGATCGCCGACGACGGCTGGTTTGCAACCAATGACGCGGGCTGGCTGGACGAGGGCGGATATCTATTTGTCGATGGAAGGCTGGATGATGTCATTGTCCGCGGCGGTGAAAATATCTCTCCCGGGGAAATCGAGGACATGTTGCGCAGCTTCGATGACATTGCGGATTGTGCGGTCCTGGGCATTCCCTGTGTCGAATGGGGCGAAAAGGTTGTTGCGGTCATCGTGTCCCGCTCCGGCAATCCCGATACCCAGGCCATCTCGGCAGCGATCCGCGCGAAACTGCGTTCGACCAAGACGCCGGAACAATGGTTCCAGCGTGACGAGCTGCCTTATAACGAAACCGGCAAACTGCTGCGCCGTGTGCTCAAGGATGAACTGGTCAAAGCAGCGAAACAGGACTAGCCTGCCGACATGCAACGGATAGACTATCTGGGGGCCGACCGATTTTCCGCCCTGGGCGATACACCGGTTCTGGTTGTCGACGCAGCCAGCTGGACCAAACCGGCTTCGCCCTTGCAAGCGGTCGTGGTGGGGATTGACCGGGAAGGAAGTCTGCCTTCTACTGACAGGCAAGCATTCGACGTCCTGTTGACCACTTTCGATGCGGCACCGAAACCCTGGATATCGATTGATCAGGCACAGTTTGACGACACGATCCAGCGGCTTACCGAGATGGTTTATGCCAACCCGGTCGCGGCAACCATTGGAGCGCAAGTCTTGCGATTGTCGTCGGGACTGAGTCTGCCGGAAGCCCTCCAGGTCGAGTCCTTTGCCTATTCCACATTGCTGGGCGGCGCAGAATTCAGACGTTGGCAGGATGCGAGCAAGCGCGGCACATCAACCCCGGTACCGGTGGATCCAGTGCTGGTTCTGAGGGACGGGAACAAAATCACGCTGCAACTGAATGATCCGGATAATCGCAACGCCATGTCGGCGGTGATGCGGGACGCTCTATATGAAGCCCTGGCCAATATTCTTGACGATCCGAGCAAACCGGGCCTGATCCTTGTCGGCGGTGGCAAGTGCTTCTCCACCGGCGGCTCGCTTCCCGAATTTGGTACAGCGCGTGATCTTGCCGCGGCGCATGTTGCGCGCAGCCTGCACAGCTGTGCAACCGCACTTGATGCCCTTGGCGAGCGGGCGACAGTCAGACTCCACGGAGCGTGCATCGGGTCCGGGATTGAAGTGGCCGCAGCGGCGCATCGACGAATAGCTGGCCCCGACACGTGGTTCCAGCTGCCCGAGCTTACCATGGGGCTGATCCCCGGCGCCGGCGGCACCGCAACCCTTGCCCGCGCGATCGGGCGGCATCGCACCCTGTGGATGCTGTTGACGGCCAAACGCATCGGTGCAGCGCAGGCGCTCGACTGGGGACTCGTGCACGCGATCCGGGAACGCCTGTGAAAAGCTTGCTGGAAGCCGTCGCGGAGGCCGGCGACTGGCTGGTCAAGCTATCACAGGGACGAATAGTCTTTGACGCGGCGCAGGCGCTGGATCGCGGGAACGAGCTCGACTTGGCATCGCCGGGCCTGATGTCACCGAACGGCCACTGCCGTCTGATCCAGACCCGTGACAGCTGGATTGCCGTTTCACTCGCTCGCCGTGATGATATCGAACTTCTGCCGGCATGGCTCGGAACGCCGCTCGACGCCGAGCCTTGGGATTCATTGACATCGACGGCGGCAAAGCGAACCGCGAGCGATCTTCTGGTAACAGCGGTGGATCTGCATTTGCCGGTGGCGCGCGTTGGCGAAGCGGAACCACTGGAACGACCGCAGCTGATTGATGGCGGGACCAGAAATGCGGATATCCTGGACCTGTCCGCGCTATGGGCCGGACCTTATTGCGGCGGGTTGCTGGCAGAGGCCGGATACCGGGTGATCAAGATCGAAAGCCCCGATCGCCCCGATCCCACGGCGCAGCATACGCCCGGGCTTGATGCTCGGCTCAATGGCGGGAAGGAACGGCTGAGCCTGGCGCTCGACGGGCCCGAGCTGCTATCCATGATCGACAATGCGCGGGTGATGATTACATCGGCGCGACCCCATGCCCTGGCGCGGCTGGGCCTGGACGAGGAGCGGATCTTTACCCGAAATCCGGACCTGCTCTGGATCGCCATTACTGCCCACGGCTGGCGTGGCGATGCGGCGATGCGGGTCGGGTTCGGCGATGATTGTGCAGCCGCGGGCGGGCTGCTGCGCTGGGAAGAGGACAGGCCGCACTTCATCGGCGATGCTCTTGCCGATCCATTGACCGGGATCATGGCGGCCACGCTGGCATTGGAAGCTTTGGAAGGACAAAAGGCTGGCCTGATCGATATTGCGCTGGCGCGCACGGCGGCAACCTTTGCCAGGATAGTGGGATGACAGCCACATATGACCTGATCATACGCAATGCCCGCGATATTAACGGTAGGCCATTAGCGGTCGGCATAGTTGACGGCCGTATCGCCGCCCTTGGACCTACCATTGATGGCCGCGGTCCTGAATATGATGCCCGAGAGCATATATTGGGACCGGGCTTGCATGACCACCACTGTCATCTGCTGGCGACCGCCGCGCGACTGGAGTCGGTTGATTTGACCGATTGTCGCACTGAAGATGCATTGGTCACGCGGCTGCGGGCCAGCGGGAGCGCTCCGGACCGATGGATACGCGCCTTTGGCTATGACGAGCGGGTGGCCGGATTGCCGGGCCGGGACCTGCTCGACTGCTGGATGCCGAACCATCCGCTGCGGATCCAGGATCGGACCGGCGCCTACTGGCTGCTCAACAGCGCCGCCATCGGCAACCTGGGCGACGAGCCGCTACCCGCCTGTGTCGGACGAGATTCCGCCGGACGACCGACGGGCCGGATCTGGCGCGGCGATGCATGGCTGCGCGAGCGGATCGGCGGCTCTCCTCCGTCGCTTCGTGCTCTCGGCAAGAAACTGGCGCAATGGGGCGTCACCGGGGTAACCGATGCCGGCGCGGGAAACGGTCCTGCAGAGGCGAAGCTGCTGGCCGGCACCATGCCCCAACGGCTGGTGATCATGGGCACCGAGGCCTTGCCGGATGGCGATGGCTATGCGGTCGGTCCGGTCAAATTGCTGCTCGACGAAAATGACCTCCCGCCCATCGGACAGACGGCAAGCCGCATTGCCGCGGCGAGAGCCTTGCACCGCAATGTGGCCGCCCATTGTGCGACGCTTGGCGAATTGCTGTTCTATCTAGAAGCGTTGCGCCAGTCGGGCGGTGCCCGGCCCGGTGACCGGATCGAGCATGGCAGCGTCATTACCGAAAGCCTGATCGGCGACATTGCCGCCGCCGGACTGACGGTGGTCACCCAGCCCAATTTCATCCATGATCGCGGCGACCGCTACCGGTCACAAATTGACCCGTCCGAACTCGACGACCTCTATCGTCTAGGATCGCTGGTGCGCCGCGACGTGCGTATGCTCGGTGGATCGGATGCGCCTTATGGCGATATCAATCCGTGGATCGCATTACGTGCCGCGCTCGACCGACGGACCCGCGATGGTGCGGTGATTGGTGCGGGTGAAGCGGTTGATCGCCATGCGGCGTTGACCCTCTATCAACATTCAGCCCTGACGGTAGGCGCCCCAGCCGACCTGATCCTTTACGACTGGCCCGAAGAAACCGGTTCGCTTGGCGAGGTGAGCCTGACCCTAATCGGCGGCGACATCGTCTGGCAGCGCTGAAATTTAATCGCGCACCAGCAGCATGGCACCGGCGAGCGGCCCACCCGATGTGGAGGTGGCGCAGACCTGCGGATCGCCCTTCACCTGACGCAGCCCTGCCCGTCCCCACAATTGCGTGCCAGCTTCGTGGACCGCGCCATAAGCGTGCAGCCGACCGCTCGAGAGAGCGGCGCCGACGGTATTGACCGGCATATGTTCCCCGTCAGCATTCAATAGACAGACTGGCTGCAAAAAACTCATCTATTTTGCAAAGCTAATTTGTCTATTGAATGCTGACGGGGGGCATGGCAGCTGCCATTATCGGTTTTGCCTCTGGGCGCTTCTCGTTGGGGCCAATCGCGGTACCAGTAGGCGTTGGCATTGATGTCAAGACCGGCGTCCCTATCGTCACCTCGGTTTTCACTGAGAGTTTGGGGTCGGTGGTTCGAATGTTCTCGTACCGACCAGTTTTCAGGGAGTTCTCAAAATGCTCAACTCATATGTCACTGCTGTAAGTGCAACGTAAGTGCAGATTTTCTGGCTTTGCTCTCTCAATCGATGGCAAGCTTTTGATTGTGAAACTGAATTTACGTCCCGTCCAACGCTGCATCTGTCTATCGATCACTGGCTAGAAGCAAACGGCATCGCAATAGGGAAAACGTCGTTCAGCATGCTCCGTATTGCTCTAATATAGCAATAATAACGTTTTGTCTAAGCTAGCTCAGCCTTCAACACCCGCCGCAGCAACTTACCCGTTTCATTGTACGGGAGTTCCAAACGAAATTCCCACATTTCCGGCGTCTTTGTTGATCGTAGGCGGGATTTTACCCAATCAGCCAATTCGGCGATGTCCGGAGCCGGATTGGCGGGCACGATAACTGCTGCGATCTTTTCGCCCCACTGAACATCAGGCAAGCCCAATACAGCAACGTCGCGCACACCCGGATGAAGACGCAGAATATCTTCTATTTCTCCGGGAGAAATATTTTCGCCTCCGCGCACGATCACATCATCCAGACGGCCGTCGATAAAGAGAAAGCCTTCTTCATCGAGGAAGCCCGAATCCTTGGTCGCGAACCAACCATTGGCATCAAGCATGCTCTGCCCCATATATTCGCCAGCGATCTGATCACCGCGCACATGCACTTCACCTGTATGGTGCGGTGGGCAGCGGGTTCCATCGGGTTTGCGAACCTCCAGTTCGACCGCAGGCAAAGCCTGACCTACTGAACCGAGCCGCCGTTTGACGGCAGGGTCATCGGACGAATGGGCGGTGCGGTGATCATCCGGACCAAGCATAGCGATTGTCGAACTTGTCTCTGTCAATCCATAAGCATTCACGAAATTAACATGGGGCATTAAGCGCAAAGCGCGCTCAATAACCGATTGGGGCATACGCCCGCCACCATAAGATAACGCACATAAATGAGGTAGATTTTCACCTCGCTGTTCAATCAGGTCCAGTACGCGGCCGAGCATAGTCGGCACAACCATCGCATGACTGATCTTCTCACTTGCTGCGGCATCAACCCATGCTTCCGGCGTAAAATTCGGTAAATAGACAATCCGCCTTCCGCTATAAACGCCCGTTAGGACAGCAGAAATTCCGGCAATATGATATGGCGGCACACTGACCAGCGCAGCTTCATCCTCACCCGCACCCATAAATTCTACGCTGGAAATAACATAAGATGTCAAATTGGTGTGGCGCAATACCGCCGCCTTTGGGTCGCCGGTCGTGCCGCTGGTAAACAGCAATACCGCAATTTCTTCATCCGTGAATGAGACCTCAGCCCCTGCGACGCCCCTTTCGCGACACGCTACCAAGAAATCCTCACTATTTATAAAAGCAATGCCTTCGGTTTCGGCTACCCGATGCATCATATCTGCATCAACAATCGCGATGGCCGGTGCGGTGCGCTCAAGCAGCCGCTGCAAGTCCGCATCGGCCAACCGATAGTTCAGAGGCGTAAAAGGTTTTCCCGCTATGCCGCTGGCGAACAACGCGACCGGCATAGCGGTACCATTGAGCCCAATGAAAACCGTCTTCGTCCCAGGCTGCTCCGCCAAAAACGCAGCGCCGCCGCGTGCAGATTCCGCAAGCTCAGCATAAGTTAGGTTACCATCCGCACCACCAATTGCGACACGGTCCGACATGGCATCGGCAGCCATTTCGAGAAGTAGTGAAGTTTGCATATTAATCCCGTAAATCCATTACTGTTTCTAATCCGGAGGGCGCTGCTACACAGACCGAATGCGGCTCTACCGGCCCTTCCACTGCGGCGGACGTTTTTCTGCAAAAGCCGCCGGTCCCTCAATTAAATCTTCCGAAGCAAACAACGCGGCCATAGCGGGGTAATCCCACTGCTTTGTGATGGCGCCGTCCAGCGTGTCTTCCAAACCGAGCGCAACGGTTTCCTTTGAAGCACGGATCGACATCGGGCTGGCTCGCGCGATCGTCTGCGCCACTTCCAACGCGGTGTCCATAAGCGCATCAGGCGTGGTTACATAATTCACAAAACCAAGCTCCTTGCCTTCTTCAGCGCTAACACGGCGCGAAGTGAGGATAAGGTCCATGGCACGTTTCGTCCCGATCGCGCGCGGCAGACGGTGCAGCCCGCCACCCAGTGCGGCAAGTCCCACATTCGGCTCGGGGAGAGAAAATGTTGCTGCCTGAGAGGCTATGATAATGTCACAGGCCAGAGCGATCTCGAAACCACCACCCATGGCTAGCCCGTTCACCGCCGCGATAACCGGTTTGGTCAAATCGAATCTTGAAGTCAGGCCGGCAAAGCCGCTGTCTGGCATGGTCAGATCACCACCCGCCGCCTGATATTTGAGATCATTACCTGCACTAAACGCCCGCTCTCCAGCAGCCGTCACAATCGCAACCCATTGGTCAGGATCAGCGGCAAACTCGTTGAACACACGGTCCAATTCCATATTCGCCGGTGAATGGAGCGAATTCATTACTTCCGGGCGGTTCAGCGTCACGATTGTGATCGGCCCGTCGCGCTCTACGGCCACAAATTCCAAATCAGCCATCATTTTACCCCTGAGTTATTATAATCAGCCCATGCGCTTCGGATGCGGCAGGGCCATGCATAGAGGGTGCCTGGGCTAGCCTATCAGTTGCACTAGAACCCCGTCCGTCGTGCTACTTTTTCGGTGCCTCGACGAGCCCGCCAGCGCCGCGCGGGTCAATCGGCAGACCATGCACCTGCATATTATGGCTATGACCAAGCTGATGAAGCGCAAAGGCAGTCTGCATAGCCGAAACACGGCCCTGCGCATCCGCTGCGGCATTAACGGATTCTTTTGCGAGTTTTAGGGCGAATAACGGCTTGGCTGCTATCCGACTGGCCAGATCGAGTGTAGAAGATTCGAGGTCAGCAGCAGTGACGACTTGATTGACCATGCCGAGGCGATGAGCATCCTGTGCAGATACGGAATCGGAGGTAAACAGCATCTCTTTAGCCTTACGAGCCCCCAATTCCCAAGGGTGCCCGAAAAACTCAACGCCAGTCATCCCCATCGACACTGTATTGTCCGAAAACGACGCATCTTCGCTCGCGACGATCAGGTCGCAGGGCCAGACTAGCATCAATCCACCCGCGATGCATTTGCCCTGAACCTGAGCGATAGTAGGTTTGGGAATATTCCTCCAACGCTCGCTCAGCCCCTGATACAGCTCCTTTTCGCGCGCCATCCAGCCTTCCGCACCATCGCAGGAAAAGCCACACCATGTGCCTACCGTGTCGTAATCTTTAAGACTGCCTATCGGGTCTGGCTCACGTAAGTCGTGACCCGCCGAGAAATGGGGGCCGTTGGCCGCAAGAATGATAACTGAAATATCATCATCCGCCGCAGCCTTGTCGAATGCATCGTTCAACTCATAAAGCAATTTCGTATTCTGAGCATTGCGCGCTTCCGGCCGGTTAAGCGATATCCGGGCCACACGTTCAACTGGTACTTCAAAGGTTATCGTCTCAAACACGTTTCATGCTCCTTTTAGCTAATATTCAAAAAGTAGGCCTTCATCTGGCCTTACGCAATCATTAAAATTGCACTATGTTATTCTTTTGATCAATATGCGTTGCGATCGACTCTAGTCAAGCTTTGATTGACTGGCGTTGGAAGCTACACAGCAATAAAATCCGCCTGTTTACCCATGACTAATCCGGTCGAGCGCAGCTTGCGGCCCGAGAAAGGCCGCATCGGCCTTATGGAAATCAGACACTTCGGGCGCCATCGTCACGCCAGCATCAACAGTAATTACCTCACCTGTAACATGCGCCGCGTCGTCACTGGCGAGATATGTGAAAGCACCTGCAATTTCACGCGGATACATTGCCTGACCAAGCGGGGATGCCTTTTCCGCCAGCTTGCGAAGCGTGTCGTTATCCGCGCCGGTTAAATTTTGGATCAACGGTGTAACCACCGCGCCAGGGGCCACCGCATTCACGCGCACACCTTCAGGGGCGAGTTCCGATGCGACGGACCGCGTCAGCCCGATCACTGCGTGCTTGGCAGTGGAATAAGCATGCGCCCCAAATCCTCCACGCAGCCCTGCAACGCTTGCAGTATTAAGGATTGTACCTTTGGTTGATGATACCCGCATGGCAAGCGCCGCATGTTTACATCCAAAGAAAACACCATCCAGCATTACCGCCAAAGTCGCCCGCCAATGTTCGTAAGGCGTATCGCAAATAGAGCCAACTGCCCCGACAAATCCAGCATTGTTAATCATGCAGTCGAGTTGTCCAAATGTCTGAGTGGCGGCCAAAATTGCAGCGGCGACATCATCCTCCACCATCACATCAGTGCGACAAAAAATCGCTTCTCCCAGTTCGGCGGCCAGTGCTTCACCAGCCACAACATCCATGTCGGCAATGACGAGCTGCGCTCCTTCTGCTGAAAACATGCGTGCCGTTGCCTCACCGATACCGCTGGCGCCGCCGGTAATTACCGCAACTTTTCCTTTCAATCTTCCGCTCATAATTCGCTCCTGTAGACGATCCATTCAATATCAAAAGGCAACGGCAGTTTAACGCAAGTCAACAATGCATGCGCAGTGCAATTTTGTTCCTTGCTGGCCAAGACTTATGAAATTGAGGGTACTTTCGGTTATTCGTGAAACTGCACAAACTCTTCCAGCGGGCAATTTGCCGCTCCAAATCACAGCGAGCGACCGACGATTTCCTTCATAATTTCCGAAGTCCCGCCAAAAATTCGCGTAACGCGGGCATCGCGCCACATACGCGCGATCATATATTCATTCATATAACCCGCCCCACCGAACAATTGCAGCGCAGCGTCACAACATTTACCCTGCAGTTCAGAATGGTACAGCTTCGCAGCCGACGCTTCGACAGCATTGAGTTCACCGCGAATATGGCGAGAGAGCGCCCAGTCTAAATGAGCCCAGCCAACTTGTAGTCCGGTCGCCATCTCCGCCAATGAAAAACGCGTGTTTTGCATATTAAAAATGGTAGTACCAAATGCTTTGCGCCCCTTGGTATATTCAACGGCTTCATCCAGTGCCCGCTGTGCGGCGGCTTGCGCGCATACCGCAATGCTCAGCCGTTCTTGCGGCAGCCTTTCCATAAGATAACGAAATCCGGCATGCTCTTCGCCCAAAATATTGCACGCCGGAACGCGCACATCCTCAAAAAACAATTCGGAGGTATCAGCGGCGTGCTGCCCGATTTTGTCAAGATTGCGCCCGCGCGCAAAACCGGGTCGATCCGCCTCCACCAAAATCAACGACGTGCCCTTTGCTCCGCCCTCTTCCGATGTTTTGGCAACCACGATTATAATATCGGCATGTTGCCCGTTGGTAATATAGGTTTTCGACCCGTTGACGATATAGTCACTACCATCACGCCGGGCGGTTGTTTTAATCCCTTGCAGATCAGAACCGGTCCCCGGCTCTGTCATCGCAATCGCAGAGATGGCTTCCCCGCTGATCATCGGTGGCAACCAACGTTCACGCAATTCCTGAGAAGCATAATCAACAAGATAATCAACCGCGACATCAGATTGCAAGACGACCCCGGCGGAACAGCCGATATAGCTCAGCTCTTCATCAATGATGGCATTATAGCGATAATCTGTACCAAGCCCTCCATAAGCTTCGGGCACCGTTGGACATAATAGGCCCGCTTCCCCGCATGCCAGCCAAAAATCACGATCGACAATGCCTTCAGCTTCCCACCTATCAAGATGCGGGACAGCCGCCTGTTTAAGGAATTTGCGAACCTGATCGCGAAAAAGTTCATGCTCTGGCTCAAAGACAGTCCGTGTATTTGTATTCAGCATCATAAATCTCTTATTCTCAAAGTGCCTTGGAGGAGTCCGGTAAACCGGGCCACGACCACGGGCGACCAACCAAAGGGCCGTACGGAAAATTCCACGTGATTAAAAATGAAAATTGCACTCTGTTATCAAATTAGTCAAGTGCACATAATGTTACTGCTTGTTCAGTTCCAGCGTTTCTTCAAAAAAGGCAAGCGCGCGCAGATGAAATGCACGTGCAATATAGTGCAAACTGACGTTATGTCCCGATTGTGCTTGCAACGCGGTTTCGACGCGCGGTGATCGGGTGAACAGGGCGGCCGTCTCGTGCAACGCAGGCCAGCCAGTTTCGGTAACCGCCTCATGATCGCCCAGCGTGATACGAACCGGGACCTCAATCGCGCTGGCGGTCCGCAAAAACTGAGAGGGCCAAACGACGGAATCGGCAAGTTCAGTGGATGGTGGCGGGACAAGCGAGACATCTTTACGGAGCAGCGCAGCATCATAGCTTTCAGGCGGTCCATAGAAAAGCTCAGCAGCCGATTTTCCTGCACTATGCGCCTCGTCACCATCTAAATTAGCGGAAACTGCACTTGCCAGCTTTTCCGAAAAACGCAGAGGAACACCCGACACGTCCAAGCCAAGCAAACCGTGCGGTTGCTCCGCAGCGACGCGCAAGGTGACGATACCACCCATTGAATGACCCACCAGAAAAACCCCTGCCCCTGCACCGGGTGCGCGAGAAAGCTCGTCTACCAACCCACCTATAAGGCTACGCTGGCGATCAAGGTGACAGCCATCGGGGAACAGTGCGCTACTTGCACCATAGCCGGGCCGATCAACCGAAAAAACGCGAAAGCCCAGCGACGCCCCCAACTCGACAAGGGATCCTCTATGATTGCAGGGATGGTGCCAATAGGCTGAATTATAACCGCCACCCGGAAGCGCGATAATCGTCGCTAGCGCGGGTTCACTCGGTTCACCCTGAATGGCGGACAGTGCCAGCCCGCCAGTCTCAATCCTCTCGTCTGTAACCGTAAATGTCATATTTTATGTTCCTTTTCGCCAAAGCCGGAATCCCGGTCCATATGGCGAGCCGATAACCAGAAGAAATAGGCTGATAGGACGCCGGCCAGCATGAAAATGGCGATTGCATAGCTCAGCCCATCGGCCGGTGAACCGGTAACGCCCGATAAATAATCGCTCAACTTGCCAACCCCCCATGGCCCAAGCCCGCCTCCTAGAATAGCGGCGGCAGTAACCCCGACTGCGGCCGACAACGCCCGTGTGCCGGGAAGCGCCAGACGCTGGATCAAGGCATTACAGGGGGCGAGATAAATATTCGCGAAAACCGATGAAACGAGCGCAGCGACGATCGAGACAACAAGATTGCCAGTTAGAAACTGAAGCATCGCAACAGGAGTGGCAATGATTGCAGCAAAAGCAGGAAAAAGCATCAGCCGACTGGGCCGATGACGCGCAATTTTGTCACCGAGAACGCCGCCACCCAGCGTGCCGACAGCGCCCGCACCAGCCATGACAAATCCAACCAGCATAGCGACCTGACCAAGATCAAGATCAAAACTGCGACTGTAAAATGGTGCCGCCCATGTCAATATCGATATGGACACGATGCTCTGCATACCCAGCCCCAAGATACAATAGCGAAAGGCCTTACGCCGCCATATATCGCACAGCGCCCCGACCAGTTTTGGAGTAGCAACCTGCCCCGCCCCGTCAGTAGTCCGCGCAGGTTCTTTCAATCCAATCATCAGGATCGGTACAAGACACAGCCCGACAGCACCAATCGCGAAAAATGCCCCACGCCAGCCCAGCTCAACCCCCAGATGACCGCTTAGCACCAAACCAATCATACTGCCCAAAGGGAAGGTCGATCCCAATATAGCTATCGCGCGGCCATGCTTTTGTTTCGGATAATAATCTGCGATCAGAGAATAAGATGTTGGCAGGCAGCACGCTTCCCCGAGCGCGACGCCCACGCGCAGAAACAGCAGAAAGATGAAGCTGCCCGCAAGCCCGACAGCAAATGTCATCCCGCTCCAGATGATTAATGCGAAGATTAGAATTGCCTTGCGGTTGCTGCGGTCCGCCAATCGCGCCATCGGAATGGAGAGCGCCGTGTAGGGAATGAAAAATGCAAAACCCATCAGCAGGCCGATCTGTTCATCGGTCAATAGGAGTTCAGCCTTAACCGGCACTTGCAGCACGCTCATCGCAACCCGGTCGATATAGTTTACAAGCCCGATTGCGAACAGAAGACCTAATGCCAGATGCGCGCCCGGTTGCGCCTTTGCGGTCTTCTCAAGACCGGGTGTAATTGGCTGCAACTGTTTTCTCCTATGCTAGGTCCAGAACTGCTCTGGATATGTGTTAGGCCGCCATTCTATGTTGGGCGGGAGCGCATTTAACCATTGCTCAAGAAATCCTGACGCCAGCGGCCCGCCTGTTCAATAAAGTCGAAAATATCGCTCATACTTTCCGGCGCGGCAGGCGCAGTGACGGTGATGATTGTTGCCCCAGCGTCAAGAAAGGCCGGTGCAGCCTCCAATGTTTGAGCAACATCGGCCTTGCCCGTTGCTCCCATGATATTACCCAGCCCGACTTTAATATGTTGATCGGCCATATCGCGGCCGACTTCGTTAACCGCCTCAGCAAGTCGGTCAACGCCTTCGCGCAATCCCTGGGCGTCCAACCCCATTGGGCACCAACCATCACCAAGCCGCGCCATGCGCATTGCGTTTTTGTCTGTCATTCTTAGACCCATGAGCATCGGTATACGGGCCTGATGCGGACGCGGCAGACAGTAGGCATCGGTCAATTTGAGGTTGGCCGATTCAAAATCAACCGGCTGCTCACCCCATATTGCGCGGCATGCCGTGACATTCTCGTCCAACCGGCGATAACGTTCCTCCCACGGAATATTTTGCGCTTCATATTCAGCCCGTTGCCAACCAACCCCAAGGGCCAGTTGCACTCTACCTTTCGTAAGCGCGTCTAGCGTCGCGATCGTCTTCGCGAGCAATAATGGCGGCCGAAGCGGCGCAAGAAGTATTCCAGTCGAAAGGATCAAATTCTTTGTCACGCCGCCCATCGCAGCCAATGTCGTCAATGGCTCTGGCCAAGCCGATTCAGACCGGTGAAGGAATTTTCCATAAGGATAGCCGGACGTGTCCGGACCGAGCATAAGATGATCGCCAAATGTGATCGAATGCAGCCCGGCCTCATCAGCCGCACGTGCAACGTCAATACATACGGAAATATCTTCATGGGCTGGTATCTGATAGGGACGGAAAAACAAGGATAGCTGCATTTTTAACTCCTCAGTTTAATTAATTACGCATTCTGCTCAAGCCAGCGCAAGGCGCGCTGAAACAGGAAAATAGTCTGGTCATGAAGCATGCGGCCTACGCCAGGGTCCGCTTTACCGGCGGCGGCGCGCGCATAGGTTCCTTCGAGCAGGATACCCAGCTTGTAGCAGGCCAGAACCTTGTACCACAGCAGGCCATTCATATCCCTGCTACTATGTGCAGCATAATATTCGACCAGCTCGTCTGCTTCGGGAAATCCGTCCCATGGCGTAACTGGCAATCGCGCTTGATCGACATCATCGCCGGGCCATGTCGCCAGCAACCAGCCAAGGTCAATCAGCGGGTCTCCCAGCGTCGCAAGTTCCCAATCGACAATTGCCGCAATCTCAGGGCCGTCATTGCGATACATTACATTAGCGAGATGGTAATCGCCGTGCATGATGCCCGGCGTAAAACTCGCAGGACAATTTGTTTCAAGCCAATGTCCGATCACATCAACACCGGGCAGCGCATCTGGCCCATCCCACTCCGTGAACCGTGCGTAGCCATCTAACTGGCTCTTCCAACGGCCGGTTTGACGTGTCAGGAAATTCTCGACCTTGCCAAAATCACTTAGCCCCACTGCAATGGCATCCACCTGCCCAAGCTTTGCGACCGCATCGACAATTTCAAATCCCATTTGCCGACGGATTGCTGGATCGCCCGCATGCAATGGCGGCAAAGCGACGGTTGCGTTAAAACCCTCCACCGGCTCCATCAGGTAAAATGCGGTCCCGATCACGGCGGGATCACCACATGCGGCGATCAGACGCGCATGCGGCACGTTGGTGTCCGCAATGGCAGCGAGAACGCGGGCTTCACGGCGCATTGTCTCATTGCCGTCCGCAATAGTTGTTTTGGGCGGATGGCGCAAAACATAGGACCTGCCTGCACGGGAAAAACTCAGCAATATATTCTGCGTACCACCGGCCAGACGTTTTAAGTTTTCAAGCGGTCCGGTCCCCAGCCCTTCCTTATCCATCCATTCGCAAAGGCGCGCCTGATCGACCAAATTATCACTCACAGCGAGGCACCACCATCAACGGTTATCGTCTGCCCGACGACATAATCGGCTAAAGGAGAGGCCAGATACAACACCGCGCCCGCTATATCGTCCGGGGTCCCGAGCCGTTTCGACGGGATCATGCTCAGGGCCCATTTCCGTCGTTCGGGATGTTCAGTCATGACCTTGGTAAGTTTGGTATCGACTAAGCCGGGCGCGACCCCGTTGACACGAATTCCATCACCGATCCAAGCCTGTGACAGAGAACGAACCAGCCCCAATACGCCTGCCTTTGACGCATTATAGGCAGGGTTGCCCAGTGTAGTACGATAAGCCGCGTTGGAACTGAGCATGACAAGCGAACCTCCGCCATCTGCCAATAAATCGTGAAATCGCGTAGCACAGGCCATCATGCTGTTCAGATTAACGGTCATCACCTTTTCGAAGCCAGCCATTTCGAATTCACCCCGCTCATAGATCACCGTGCCCTGACATAGCACCAGCACATCCAACCGGTCGAACGGGTCCGCTGCATTGGCCAAAGCATTATAATCGGCAACATCGACACAAGCATAAGACAGCCCGCTAAGGTCGCTACCTTCTTCCCCTGCATAGTCGGCAGCTGACGAACGCGTACCCCAAACACAAACCTGCGCTCCCCGATTCCGAAAAGCATGCGCCACCCCATTACCAATCCCGCTGGAACCACCTACAATCAAAACATTTTTGCCGCTAAAATCCATCGAAACCTTCTTTCCTAAAATAGCATTATCGTTCATAGTCATCCACAGGCCATAGAATGGCGATGATCAGAGGAACCTCCATGCAAGACCTGAACAACATTATAACCGAACTGGCCGATCGTCAGTCGATCACCGACCTGATGCTCGCCTATTGCGCGGCCTGTGACCGGATCGACGAAGCGGCGCTGCGCACTTGTTTCCATCCCGATGCGACTCACGATCATGGCGGCTATGTCGGCCCTTCCAGTGAATGGATCGCCCCGGCTCTTGCGTGGCTGAAAGGCCGCGTTGGAATAACTCACATGATCTCCACACCGCGCATTGTCATTAAGGGCGACAGAGCGGCCAGCGACTGCCATTTCGTCGCTTATAATCGCACCGACAAGCAGGAGGGCATGTTGGAAGAAGTGCTGGTCAAGGGTCGCTATGTCGACCGTCTGATCCGCACCGAACAGGATTGGCAGATCCTTCACCGCACAGGTATCCATGATCTTGAATTGATCCGCGAAGTTCCAGCCGAAACGCGGCCTATGGCTGCTGGCCCCTCCAGCGGCGGTCCGGCGGACGACCCTTTTGCACGCGAACTTGCGGCGTTGATGGGCGGCTGACGCTCCCCTTGAATTTGAACGTAATTGAGGTGAACGTATGGCGCGCATGCATGTACGCCAGAAAAAGGGCGATACATCACGCCGTTTAATGAACCTGCTCGGCTGCACCTGCCGTCAGGACGCGTCGATTTTGGTAAACCGTATCGGCAATTCCTTCATCGGTCGTAACAGCACATGCGGAATATGAATAATATCAGGTAGAGGCCGCGCCAATTCGATATCATTCATCCGGCACAGAAGCGCCGTGAAAGCCATATTCAGTTCGCGCCGCGCAAGCGCTCTGCCAACGCAAAAATGCGGACCGTTACCGAAGGCAAGATGGGCCTTATTATTGCGATCAATATCGAATTTATGTGGACATTCAAATTTGGCAGGATCACGATTGGCCGCCGCATAGCGCGTCATCACAATCGAACCGGCGGGAATATCAACGCCGCCCACCTGCGTGTCGCAGGTCACCAACCGCGCCAACCCCGGAACCGGAGAATCGTAGCGCAGCGCCTCTTCGACAAAATCCGGGACACGCGAAATATCCGCCCGCAAACGCGCCATCACGTCGGGATTGCGCAGCAAAATAAGCATGCCATGCGAAATCATCGTCACGACCGATTCATATGTGCCTGACAAAAACTGGCGCATCAGGCTTTGCAGCTCGAGCATATTCAGCTCTTCGCCATCATCTGTGCGTGCGGATACCAATGCAGTAATCAAATCTTCGCGCGGCTCCTTGCGCCGTTCTTCCAACTTGCCGGCAATGAAATGCTGCATCTCGACAATAGTGTCGGCATTTTCACGCAACTCCTCGATGGTCATCACCCGGCTGGTAGGGGCCATGATCGCCTCGCCCCATTTTTTGAACTGAGCCATCTGGTCCGACTCAAGACCAAGCTGCTCTGATATAATCGTGCCGACCAGCGGAAAGGCAAATTCGCTGACAAATTCGCATTCACCGCGCTCGATGAAGCGGTCGATCATCGCATGGCATAATTGTTCAATACGGCCGCTGAGCGCCGCAATCCGTTTGGCATTGAAGATCGTGTCGGCAATGCGCCGATAACGCGTATGAGCTGGTGGATCGGTAAAATTCAGTGTCGGCAAATCCGACCAACCGCGCGCTTCCAATATTTCCTGATGGACCTTCCAGTTTTCACCCTGAAGCATGCCATATCCGTCCATATTATTGGAAAAGGTTTTCGTATCCAGCAGGACTTTACGAAGATCATCATATCCAGCGATTATATACATGCCGGTTTCTGGCATCTTATATACGGGCACCTGTTCGTGCAGCGCCGCATAATATTCGAATGGGTCGTCCAGCACTGCCGGATCGAGAAAGTTAAAATCCTCAATAGGTTTGGAACCAGTTTGCCTATCCATCATTCTCTCCCAATTCGTTCCGTGGCCATTTCGCAACATGCCCCTAGATTTGCCTTTCACAATCGAAATAGGAACATTCTAACCGGACACTATCACAGCAGAATCAATCACGCATCTACAATTTTAACATGCTGTGCAATTTATGGTTTACGTCAGGAAAGATGCGATCCTTTCATATAGCGCTGCAGGTGAAATTGTTTTCCGCCAAATTGTTTTTCGATGGCAAGTGCCCGGCGAAAATAACCGCTGATCGGTGTTTCATCTGCAATGCCAATTGCTCCATGAATTTGCACCGCATCCTGAGCCACGCGGCGGCATGCTTTTGCCACCAATGCCATGCAGGCCGATGTCGCCGTCGCCCGGTCCCGGCTATGCAGCTTGCCCCGTGCCAACTGCGTAATGCTCTGCGCTTGTTCTATCACAACCGACATATCGACCATGCGGTGTTGCAGTACCTGAAATGCGGAAAGTGGCTGCCCAAATTGCATCCTTTCCCGAGTATATTCAACTGTCTGGTCGAGCATCGTCTGCATAATTCCAACCGCCTCGGCACAGACCGCCACAGTTCCGTCATCCATCGCCTGCTCGGCACGCCCCCGGGCCTCTTCTCCGCTAGCAATCACGCAAGACCGAGGAAGCCTCACCCCGTCGAAATGAAGATGGCTGCCCGAAGCACCGTCGATCATCTTGAAATCCTCGCGCGTCACACCTTGCGTGTTCGCTGCAACCATCAACAGGAATGGTGACTCTGAATCGCCATTCTCCTGACGGGCCAAAACCACAAAATGATCGGCCAATGGTGCATCGCGAACTAAAATTTTGTTCCCACTCAGCACCAGTTCCTCCGCCCCCATATCCACAACAGTATTGGCGGATTGAAGATCATAGTCATTAGGGCCATCAGCCAAAGCAGGTACAATAATCATTTCGCCCTGTGCAGCAGCAGACAGCCATTTCGCCCCAGCTGCACCCGCAGGATCAAGCAGCGCGGAGGCCATGACCATCGTCGACAAATAAGGCTGCGCCACCAGATGTCGGCCAAAACCCTCCATTAATATCGCATGGGCAGCGGGTCCGGCTTCCATTCCGCCCAGAGCCTCTGGCAACGCGGCGGCAAGCAAACCTAGCTCACCACCAAGCTTTTCCCACGTTTCGCGATCGCAGCCAGTGCCGCATAAAACATCGTGCCTATCGCCCAAGACCCGTTCTACCAGATCGCCAATTGAAGCGAGCAATTCACGCTGTTCGTTCTGCTGTTCCATATCGTCTGCTTTCATGTCCGCCATCAGATACCCAGCGCCGTCCGGGTAAGGATATTGCGCTGAACTTCGCTCGAACCACCAAAAATACTAATTGCCCGCATGTTCAAATAGTGAGCAACCGGTGTCATCGCTCGCGGCGGAACATGAGCAGAGGCTTCAGCCTTTCCGAACAGCACTGGCCCCTGATCGATCTGGGCATATGCACCGATTGCATCCACTTCCAGTTCGGTGATTGCCTGCATGATATGGCTCACATGAAGCTTGTGGACCGATGCCAATGTATCGCCTCGCGCCATCTCTCCACGCCTTATGGCCTCCAGCAAGCTATGCTCAGATTGCTCCAGTGCAGCGATTTCGATTTCAACCTCCGCCAGCCGCACTGCAAATGCAGGGTCAGATGCGGCTGCGGAAAATGGACCGTCAGCCGCGATTATCTTGTTCAGCAAGCCGAGTGCATTTTTGAGATAAGCCGCGCCAGAACCACTGCCGCGTTCGTTAACGAGCAGGAATTTTGCTACTTTCCAGCCCTGATTTTCATCGCCAACAAGATTGGTCGCCGGAACCCGCACATCGTCAAAAAATACCTCGTTGACTTCATGCTCACCCGACATTGAAAGGATTGGCCGGACCGTGACGCCCGGCGCGTCCATCGGTACCAACAGAAAACTGATGCCGGCCTGACGCGGCCCCTCGCGTGATGTGCGTACGAGTACGAAAATCCACTGCGCAAACTGAGCATGGGTGGTCCAGGTTTTTTGCCCATTGATAACATAATCATCGCCGTCCCGCTCCGCTTTGCACTCCAGTGCCGCCAGGTCGGACCCTGCCTGCGGTTCGGAATAGCCCTGACACCAGACATGTTCGCCAGACAGAATTTTCGGCAAGAAACGATCTTTCTGCTCCTGTGTACCAAATTCGATCAGTACGGGCCCGCATAATCTGACCCCTGCAACCGGCAAATTGGGCGTTCCGGCGCGTGCGCATTCATCGTTAAATATATATTGCTGCGTTGCTGTAAAACCTGCCCCGCCATATTGTTCCGGCCAGCTGGTTGCCGCCCAGCCTCGTTCAAATAATATCCGGTGCCATTTGGCAGCAAGACTGCCGTCAGCAAAAACCCCCGTTTGCAACTCGGCTTCCTGGCGCAGTTCAGGGGTGAATTTCTCAGCAAGGAAGCGGCGCACCTCCTCGCGAAAAGCGCTGTCTTCAGCGCTGAGTTCCAGTTCCAATTCGATCATAACATCTCTACCCAATGGCCCCTAAGCGGGCGTGTTTCCGTTACCGGCAGTAATTTGGCGGAATAGATCAGCACATGCGGCATTGGCAGAAATTTGTACATCTAGCGCAGCGCAGCGGGCTACCAGATCGCGCAAATACCATTTCCCGGCGGCGCGCAGGCTATTTTCAGCCTCTCCGCTACCTTCCACAGCGGTCAGCCGAGCAGCGATCCATCCCAATGCTGCTAGCCCCGCCAGTTCAAGAAAGGCTGTTGCCCCTGCTTCGGCCGCAGAAGTCTCAGTGCGCATTGCCGCGAGGCGGACAGCTGCCTGCTCCAACAACTCGCAACAATCGAGCGCGACATCCGCACTTGTGCTGTCATGCGTGGCAAGATCTTCACGCGCCATCTTGAGGAAAATATCAAGCCCTGCGGATTGATCCTGCCATAATCGTCGATGTAGCAGGTCAAGCGCCTGCATACCGGTCGTACCTTCAAAAATCGTCGCGATCCGTCCGTCGCGCAGCGCCTGTTCCAGCGGCCATTCATCAGTATATCCGGCCCCGCCCAGCACCTGTATTGCCTCGCTCGCCAGTTCGAAACCTGCCCCGCCTGCCAGCGTTTTGTAAATAGGCAACAGGAAGGCAACCAAAGCCGATGATTGCTTGCGATATTCTTTGTCTCGGTCATACAGCGCAAGGTCGGCGTGCACACCAAGCAACAGGCCAAGCCCGCGCAAAACCTCAAGCTTCGCCGTCATATCCAACAACATGCGCTGAACATCGGGATGGCTATCAATCGTAACGGGCGATGCACCCGGTGGACCGCCCTGACGGCGCTCAGCGGCATAATCATGTGCCGTCTGAACCGCTGAGGCAGCAAGCCCAAGCCCTTGGGCGCCGACGCAAAGCCGCATATTCACGATCATGACAAAAAGCTGAGACAAGCCCCGTCCTTCGTCCCCGATCAACCAACCTTTTGCCCCTTCAAGACCAAGCTGGCAGGTCGGCGAGCCGTGCAGGCCAAGCTTTTTTTCAATCCGGCGTACAAATATCGCGTTGGGCGAACCATCATCAAGGATATTCGGTACCAGAAACAGGCTCAGCCCGCCTTCTGTACGCGCCACCACACAATGGCCGATACGCGGGCATAAATCATGATCGCCAAAGCTGATCCACATTTTCTCCCCGCTGACAGACCAGCTGCCATCTTCATTGGGGACAGCGGTTGTTCGCGCGCGTGCGACGTCGGACCCGGCATCCGATTCTGAAATACAAATGGTCGCAGCCCATTCGCCTGACACCAGACGCGGCAGCCATTCCGCTTGCATTTCTTCGGACCCATGAGCGAAAATCAGTCGCGCCGCCGATCTCAGTAAAACCGGAAACATCGCAAATGCTGCGCATGAGCCATCCAGCAATTGTTGCACAGTGGAAGACAAAAACAAGGGCAGACCCTGGCCGCCAACTTCCTCAGGCAAATCCAAAGTTGGCCAGCCCAGTGCAACATAAGAGTCCCATGCCTGCTTGAACGGTTGAGGTACGACAACACGGCCATCGGTTAACCCGCATCCCTGTTGATCAGCAATATGATTTATCGGGGCAATTTCACCGGCGCAGAAATCCGCCGCTTGTTCGAGAATGGCCTCGGTCAATTCGCTGTCGGCGCTACCCAGCGCACCATCAAGCGAACGTAACCTGTCGATCCCGGGCGTATTCTCAACCTGCACCAGTAGCGAACCGACATCGAGACGGGGTGGATGGGCGCTCATTTTCTTATCCCCCAATTAAGCAAATGATCAGACCGGTTTAAATACAGGCAACGGTGGGCCATCTTCAGTTGGCTGAAAGGCGACGCTTACCTGCTGACCGATTTCCACAGAGGCCGGATCACAATCAACAATTGCCGTCATCATGATCGGGCCCTCTGCTAGCTGCACCATTGCAGGAACCTTAAACACTGGTGCTCGATCCGTAATCGTGAAAGTGTAAATCGTGCCTGTGCCGGCCGCATCGCACCATTCGGTACGGTCACTGCCGCAATGCGGGCAGAAAGGACGCGGATGGACATAATGCTTTTCGCATGAAAGGCAGCGCATAACTACTAGCCGCCCTTCGGCCGCAGCATCCCAATAGGGTGTTACCTCGGGCCAAATTTCCGGCGCTTTAGGAAGTGGGACATTTTCAGACATGGAATTCAGACCCTTTCGAGAATTGCAGTGGCCGAGCCATGATAGCCAGCGAGCGAGCCGCCCGTACCATGTGCCACGGCAAGCGAACAATCAGGAACCTGCACAGCGGGGTGCGCCTCACCGCGCAATTGGCGAACAGCCTCCAGCAGCTTGGTGATACCGCCCCTATTGCCGGGGTGATTGTTGCACAATCCGCCGCCGTCAGTGTTAAATGGCAACTTGCCTACGCCGGAAATGAGGTTTCCGTCAGCAACGAAACGCCCTCCCTCACCCTTTTCACAGAAACCTAAATCTTCCAGCTGCATGATAACTGTGATGGTGAAACTATCGTAAAGCGAAGCATAGCGAATATCCGCTGGCGTAACCCCAGCTTCAGCAAAAGCAGATCGGCTCGATTCACACCCCGCCGAATAGCTCAGATCAACCTTACCGCCTGCATTATGCTTTACTGCCTCACCGGCACCGCGCAGACGAACGTTCGGACGTTTGAGATTTTTAGCGATCTCAGGCCGCGCCAAAACAACTGCACCGCCGCCATCGCTCATCACACAGCAGTCCAGCCGGTGCAGAGGAGAAGCCACAATAGGCGAAGAAATGACATCCTCCACAGTGACAACATCCCGCAATAAGGCATTGGGATTATGTTGCGCATGATGCGAAGCGGCGACTTTTACCCAAGCCATCTGCTCTGCAGTCGTGCCGAATTCGTGCATATGCCGCTGGGCCACCATGCCATACAGCGCGGCCGGCCCGAAATAATAGCCATCCTCAAATGGCTGCTCTGGTGCCCCGCGCCAATCCACGCCGCCAAGGCCGATAAATTTCCTGCTGGCAACTTGATTATCCGCGCAAGTTATTAGCGCCACATCACATTTGCCCGCAGCAATAGCTAGAGCGGCGTGATGAACATGCCCAATATAGCTTGAACCACCTGTTTCCGTACTATCAGTATAACGCAGGTCCAGCCCCATATATTGAGCCATAGTCATTGCGCCGATTCCGGGAGCATCCGCCCCGCAGAAATAGCCATCAACGTCAGACAGGCTCAGCCCGGCATCCTCGACCGCCCCTTTGGCGACATCGGCGTGTAATTGAGCCAGAGAAATCCCGTCCGCCTTGCGAGTGGGATGTTCATAAATTCCGATAATATTGGCATCAGATGGGTACATTGCACTCTTCCGTTACTAATCATCTGCTGTGGGCTCGCAAGCGAACCCACAGCAAATTTAATTAAAGCTCTAAATTAAAGCTCAATGTTATAACAACGCTGTGCATTTTCCTGCAAAATCTTACGCACATGCGCTGGATCTACATCGGCAAGAACTTCGCTGAGATGCGCCTGAGGATCAGGATAAAGCGCTGTCGGATGTGGAAAATCGGTTTCGAACATAACATTGTCCGGTCCGATCAGATCGAGCATCTTAGAAGGCGCAATTTTCTCAAACCAGAAAGACGCAAACATTTGGTCTTTGAAATATTCAACCGGACGTCGCTGCATGTTGTGATCAGGCATCATCTCGTCGACCTGATACTCTAACGCTTCGAGCAGGAATGGAATCCAGCCAATGCCGCTTTCTACCGAGACAATCTTCAATTTAGGATATTTGTCAAGCAAGCCGCTAACAATGAAGTTTGCCAAAGTAGCCGCATTGCCGATGTAGAACAGCATCGCGCCAACTGCCATCTTCTTCTGGAAGTCAAGATCCTTCCAAGTCACGGCGAAACCGTCAATACCGCCAGTCGCAATGTGGAAGTTGATCGGGATTTCTTTGTCATTGCACAGTTCGAACAGCGGTGCCCAGTGATCATCATTAAATGTCGGCAGGCCAAACTGCTCCGGACGATCAGGTAGGTTAAACCCTTTTACGTCATATTCTTCAACACAGCGCAGTGCTTCTTTGCCCATTGCCTTGCTGTCCCAGACAGGAAGCAATGCCATCGGAAGAAGACGCCCGCCAGATTGCTTCTGTGCATCGCCGCGATCGTCGTTATAAACCTTGATCAGCTCCTCGGCGAAGCCCTTATCGACCCAGTTCAGCAAGCTGACAGAAGATGAAGCAAAGCCATTCGGGTAGCAAATCTGAGCGTGAACTCCCAAATCATCCATGAATTCCAGGCGCGCATCGACATCATAGGCAGCAGGATGGCAATCCTCCACTCTGGGAATACTGAGTCGGCCCAGCCGTTTGTTGCGGTTTTTGTCGATTACACAGGCACCGGCGGGCGATATCAGCTTGTCACCGATAAACCAGTAATCCATCGAGCCTTCACGCTTCATATAAGGTGTACGATCCTTCATGCTTGCGGGCATGCGAGAGGTCCAAAGATCACCTCTTTCCGTGAAATGCGTGTCGACATCAATGATCTTAATGCCCTTGGTTAGCTCGCTTGTTCCCTGAAGGTCGGCGGCAGGCACGACCTTACCACCGTCCTTGAATGCCCCGACAAGCCAACCGCCGACTTGAGTTTCATCAACGCCCAGTTCGGCACCGAAGCTGAATTTTTCGCTATCTTCTGACATTATCACTTCCTTTTCTTTTATCCGCAGCATCGAGCCTGACTGACCCGATTACTGAATTGCACAACTTAAATTCCAAAATGATGGTCCTTTAAATCAGGCCCATTGATTTATCGGTTCAAACAACACCCGTCGGACCGGGCCAATTGAGACGGCGAGAAAGCAAATTCCTGAACAACCGCAACGGCTTATTTGTGCCCGGCACACTGATGTCAAATAAATTGCTACGCATTCTCCTAATCTACATCCCTTGCTGTCCAAAACCCCATAATGAGAGCGACTCGGACATTTCAATATTAACTACATCATTGAAATTTCTCAATAATGCAATGTGTATTATTTTTTGTTTTGCGTCGACCCTGGCCTCCTTCCTTATTCCTCTCGCCCCTAACGTTCGAGAAAGCGACCTTTCCAATCATCGGAGCCACACATCAACATGTACGGTGGCGCAAAGTATGCTCCCGAGCAATTTCATCCACTCTTGACAGCGACATGATACAGCCCCTAGCTGCGAGTACTTACTGTAACATGATGCAGAAATAACCTATCTAAACGGAGCTGTCCATGATTGGTGGTATATTATTGGCCGAAAGCCTTCATAGGTTGGGTGTGCGAGACATGTTTACGCTACATGGCGGACATTTAGATCCCCTGCTAATCGGCTGCGCTTCCCTTGGTATTCAACTGATCGACACGCGGCACGAAGCCACGGCGGGCCATGCAGCAGAAGTGATCGGCATGCTTAAACCCGGCACTGTCGGTGTCTGCGCAATAACTGCTGGCCCAGCCTTTACCAATGCGCTGACGGCCATGGCAAGCGCTTATGCAAATGCCCTTCCGGCGCTGTTCATTGCCGGAGCTCCGCCGACACGCGAAGCCGAAACCAACGAACTTCAGGGTGGTTTTTCGCAACTCCCAATGGCCATCCCTGTAACCAAATGGGCACATCGGATACTATCGGGAGATCGAATTCCCGACCTTGTAGAGAAAGCCATGCGAATCGCACAGACTGGACGCCCTGGACCTGTCTTACTGGAAGTACCGATTGATATAATGTTTCGCGACGTGCCCCGCGTTCTGTTTCCCATTGCTGAAACGCCCTCCGGCCCGTCCAAACCGTCGCCATCCATCCCCGACGCCAAAGATTTTCTCGCTGCCATCGCGTCTGCGAAAAGGCCCGTTCTCATTTGCGGTACCGGCGCGATCACATCCGGCGCTAGCGCCGCAATTGATCGGTTTGCCCGCCTAACTGGTGTTCCGGTTGTCACCAACAGCAAGGCCCATGGCCTATTGCCTCATGATCACCCAGCCAATTTCGGGCCAGCCTCGACGCTAGCGGTCCTCAATGCAACCGGTGCCCCAAGACCGGATCTGGTAATTCTGGCCGGAGCGCGGGCAGGCCTGCTGCTCGGTGGGCGCTCGCACGCAATCATACCCAAGCACGCCAGGCTATTGCAGATTGACATTGAGGCGAGTGAGATCGGGCGGATGACACCAGTAGAGCTTGGACTTGTAGCGGACGCCGCAGAGACTTTCGAGGTACTTGGTGAACTCGCAGCGGAGCAGTCATGGCCCGAAATGGCGGACTGGCGCGCTACCCTCGCGAAAGCACATGCGGTGACCCCATTTGAACAGGAAGACGCTGTATGCAGCAGTGGACGGCTCCACCCGCACCATGCTGCTAAGGCTGTATTCGGCGCCATCTCTTCAGATGCAACCGTGGTCGTTGATGGCGGCGAGATGACGGCCTGGTGCGAACCACTTAACCGAGTATCCCGACCAGGCAGCTATCTGACCGCCGGCTATCTCGGTACGCTCGGCTTCGGGCCCGGCTACGCGATCGGCGCTGCTACCGCGCGCCCTGAAAGTCCAGTATTTTTGATTGCCGGTGATGGTGCAATCGGTTTCCACCTGCAGGAATTCGATACTATGGCAAGGCATAACCTCCCCATCATTACCATCATCATGAACAACGCGTGCTGGGCTATGTCCAAAAATGGCCAAGATTTGGTTTTTGGCAAAGACCGCCGAGTAGCAGTCGATCTGTGCGACAGAGCCTATGAAGATGTTGCCCGCGCCCTGGGCTGTGATGGCGAACGGGTGGAACGCATCGAAGACATTGGGCCGGCAATTGCACGCGCCTGTGCCAGCGGACGACCAACCTGCATCAACATCGCAACCGATGCAGAGGTGGTCCATCCCATTACTTTCGGGATGGCAGGCACCGATCCAACGAAAGGCAAGATCGAGATGCCGTACTATCAAAATGAAATTGGCTGATACAACGCCTCATGGGAGAAGTTTACGAACGCAGAGCGATTATCAGTCGCCATTTTCTTCCGTTGCAACACGACCTAAGGGCGCAGGAAATTCTGGAAATTTACCTGTTACGTGAAATGTTAGTAGCATCTCTTCAGCCTGATCGACCAACTCACCCTTGGTAGCACCAATAAGTAACGTGAGCGTCGCAGTGAACAATGCTGACAGATATTCTTCATCAGGCAGTCGGCCAAGGCACCAGTCATTTATGATGGAATATTGTAAATTTGCCATCTCATTGGCAACCCTGTCCGGTTCCGCCCATTCCTTGAATGAGCCCCGTTCTTTCAAGATCTTAAACCAATCGGCCCAACCTGTTTGAGTCATATCCTGAATGGTTTTCCAGATATCGTTACTGGTTGTCGAGGAAAAGTAGATCGACACAATTGCCTTTGTGTAATTGCGAACTTTGAAATTCCGACGATTGGTAGAAAGTGTGCGGTCAATCACCCCTTCCAGACTGAAGGGATCTGTACGATATGAAATGAACTTCTGAAAATCATCATACGCTTCACGGATCGCCAAAGCAATTAAACGGTCCTTGCTCTCATAAGCATTATAAAATGTACGCTGAGCAACATCTGCTCGCTGACAAAGCTTTCTGATGCTAAGATTTTCCAATCCACCCTCAGCAATCATCCGCCGTGCTTCCGTCAACAATCGCCGTCTGCGATCAATAATCTGCTCACTGGAATAGGATAGAGACTTTTTCGGATTGGCAACGAGACCCGACATATTTTTTTCTTCCAACACGCGTTTTCTGAACTCTTGCCGCCTGCCCACGCGAACATATTAGCACAGGTAGCAATTTTTCTTGCATTATAACAAGTTTCGATGAACTATCCACTAGCATAAAATATGGCCCCTGTATCAAGACAATAGTGACAAATACCGGAAAGAGAGTGCAAAAATGCGAATTTTAGAAAGCTTCTCACTGCACGGCAAACTCGCCGTCGTCACTGGCGCGGGGCGTGGAATTGGCAAAGGAATTGCGATTGCCTTGGCGCAAGCTGGTGCCGATGTCGTGATCAGCGCCCGCACAAAAAGCCAACTAGAGGGAGTCGCTGCAACAATCCGTGCGCTCGGCCAAAAATGCGAAATTTGCGTGGCCGATCTTGTCGCGCCAAATGGTCTGGACAAATTGGAGGATTTGATCGCCAAACAAGCTGATAGTCTCGATATCTGGGTCAACAACGCCGGTGGGCTACCCGATGCAACGCCTCGTTTCCTTAGCAGAACATCACCGGAGCAATGGGATGCCCAAGTCGATCTCAATTTGAAGGCGGTGTGGGCCGGTTGCGTAAGTGCGGCGCGACTGATGAACACGGGAGCAATCATTAACCTCTCATCACGGGCAGCCTTGGGCGGACACCTTAAAAATGGCCCATATTCGGCGGCAAAAGCCGGCGTGAACAGCCTGACGGAGACCTTTGCACTGGAACTGGCTCCCGGTATACGCGTAAACGCGCTAGCACCAGGTCCGATCGCGACCACCAACATGCTCGAATCGATCGGTATCGCGGAAGATCAGGCAGATGACGTTTTAAAGCATTTCCCTATACCGCTGGGGCGGTTGGGCACGCCCGAAGATATCGGCGCTGCTGCAGTATTTCTCGCCTCACCCGCATCGAGCTGGATTACCGGGCAATGTCTTTATGTGACCGGAGGTTTTTGAACCACAAACCTCGGTTATGAAAAATTCAAATCCCTTGACCATGACGAAGCGCGTTACGGCATCACAGAAAAAAACAGTGCGAAAGGAGACTCACATGCGCTTTTCGGAGAAAACATTAATTGTGACAGGTGGAGCGAAGGGTATCGGCCTTGCTATCGCTCGCCGATTCGCGGCTGAAGGCGCTAGAATTGCGCTGGTGGACATTGATGAGGCCGCGTTGAGATCGGCAGAGACAGAACTGAAAAGTCTGCCCTCTGACGTCATTTCAATAGTTGCGGATGCAGGCAATCCCGAACAGATCAGAGAAGCAGTCGCCGACACTATCGACCAATTCGGCGGCATAGATATTGCGGTGTCCGGTGCGGGTCGTGGATCCCCCAATGTCGATTTTTTTAATGTGGAAGATGCAGACTGGGATGCTGTCCTAAAGGTCAATCTGACAGGCGGGTTCATCCTTGGCAAAGACGTTGCCAAACATATGATAGCCACCGGACGAGAGGGCACTATCATCTTCATATCCTCTGTCGGTGCAGTGCTGGGCGTGCCAACCCAAGCACCTTATTGCGTGAGCAAAGCAGGGATCGGTATGTTGACGAAAACCATGGCCCTGTCACTTGCGCCGCATAATATCCGGGTAAATTCAGTGGGTCCGGGACCAATCCGGACTGCGATGACCGAGGCCGTTATCGCGGATAACGCTTTGCATAACCTCATGCTGTCCCGCACCCCGCTTGGGCGGTTTGGTGAAGCCGATGAAGTTGCAGGCGCGGTGTCATTTCTCGCTAGCGCCGATGCAAGCTTTATGACTGGCCAGACCATATATCCCGACGGAGGAAGACTGGCTCTGAACTACGTCACAATGCCTACGGCCTAAATTGACGTCGCAAAATTTAGCAACACTCCGCCCCATCCAATCGCGGTTAAAATAGATGGATGGGGCGTTGATGCAGTTTTATTAACGCGGCGCCATGCGGATGGCACCATCCAGACGGATGGTTTCGCCGTTAATCATAGGATTTTCGACAATCGATTTTACCAGAAGCGCATATTCCGAAGGTTTACCTAAACGGTTCGGGAACGGAACCTGAGCGCCCAGTGACTTTTGGGCTTCTTCAGGCAGCGCGCCAAGCAGAGGAGTATGAAACAGACCGGGGGCGATCGTAACAACACGTATCCCATTCTGCGCAAGATCGCGGGCGATTGGCAAAGTCATTCCTACAATGCCGCCCTTCGACGCGGAATAGGAAGCCTGGCCAACCTGACCTTCAAAAGCAGCAACCGATGCGGTGTTGATAATCACGCCGCGTTCCTCACCAATGGGATCAAGTGCCGTCATTTTTGCTGCCACTTTTGACAATACGTTAAACATACCGATAAGGTTGATCTCTATTACCTTGCGGAACGTTCCCAAATCATGGGCTTGCCCTTTGCTCACCGTTTTCATGGGAGTCCCGGTGCCAGCACAATTGACAAGCACCCGTAGCGGCCCAAGTTTGCTCTGCGCCACCTCTATCGCAGCGGTAACCTGCGCTTCATCTGTGACGTCTGCCTTAACGAAAATACCACCCAGTTCAGCGGCCAGTTTCTCGCCCAATTCCTCATTGAGATCGAGTATCGCAACGTTCGCACCTTGTTGTGTCAGCATTTGCGCGGTAGCCGCACCAAGACCAGACGCCCCCCCTGTAACGAGAGCCGCAACATCCTGAAGATTCATATTCGTTCCTTTCTAAAATTTAATAGGCTACGCGATTTTTCCGGAGCAACCGTTTCCGACCTTCCAGTGGATCACTCCCGAGTCGCGTTCATAGCCTGATAGCAAAACTTGCTACGCTGTATCATATTTATTGTTCAATCCAATCTTTGGCAAAAGTTTGGATGAAAGCGACCAAGCCATCTGTCGTGATTTGAACCGCCCCGGGATTGCCGGAGGCTCCAACTCTTGAGTAGAAGGAACCATTATGAGCAAGACCACAAACAAGTTTTCACAGGAGGTTCGCGAACGGGCGCCCCGCATGGTGCTGGATCACAGACAGGATTATCCCTCGCGCTGGGCTGCGGTGGTGTCCATTTCTCAGAAGATCGGCTGCTCACCGCCGACACTGCATGAATGGGTCAAGCGAACGGAAGTGGATAGCGGCGCGCGCGCCGGTGGCGGTCATTCGAAGCCGTCGAATATGCCACACTGGAATGGGTCGACTGGTTCAACAATAAACGGCTGCTGGAACCCATCGGCAATATTACGCCCGTGGAAGCTGCGAAAAGCTACTACGCCATGCTGGACGAAACCAACATGGCCGCTTAACTTAAACCAAATGGCCTCCGGCAATCCCGGGGCGGTTCAATTTGCTATAATCTCTTAATCCGAGCTATTCCATATTTCAGAAATAGGGCCACGCTCTAAATTGGCATATCGACAACAAGATACCGCCACCAATTTTAGGACGTGATGCACAAAATTGGCTCTCGTAGACGAAATGCCTTGCATTTTTCTGCCGTGAAAGACAAAAAAGAACCGCTGTTTCAGAATTTCCAGTGCACGATATGACATTACTGAAATATGAAGAAAATAGGGTTTGGAAAAGGCGAATGAAAAAGGACAAAATGATGAAAGCGGGAATGCGATTTAAAAGCGCTGTCTGCTCAGCCGAAGGTGTGGTGGTCCGCGCTGCAGAGGGCGAAGGCGAACTAACATGTGGAGGCACAGCAGTGACGCTAACTGACCAGCAACCGGTTGACGCTACACCACTCACAGTAGCGCAAGACGGTGGCGCGCTGCTTGCCAAACGTTATGTCGATACTGACTCGGGCCTTGAAGTGCTGTGCTCCAAGGCAGGATTTGGGTTGTTCGCCTTTGCGGGTCGCCAATTGACACTTAAGCAGGCGAAGGCGCTGCCCGCCTCCGATTAATCGGAAGAATTGAACCATTTTCATCCAACATGGACTAATACCTGCCTCGTTAGCCACCAAGACGCGAGGTGTTCCGGGGCTTGGAATAGCCGGCCTTATATATTTCACAGATCGTGATTTCCAATCGCGGCGATAACTGGGAGGGCTCCAACATTGTCTAAAACACAAGAAAGCTCACAAGCAGGAATGGACATTCCGTTTCGGGAAATCAATACAATTGAGCCCTTGGCCGAATGTATCAAACAACATGATGGTAGCTTCATTGTCCGTGACCCACGCCCAGTGCAGGAAGCGGAAAATTCTATCGTGAACTATCTGCGTCACTGGTCATCGAACGTACCGGACCGGGCGATGCTGGGCGAACGCGACTCTACAGGTGCATGGCGGAAAATTTCCTATCGTCAAATGCGCGAACAGGCGGATGCCGTTGGACAATGGCTACTAGACCACTCGATTGAACCGGGACAAACGGTGCTGATCTTGTCTCCTGCCTCAATCGAACATGCTGTGCTTGCTATGGGTGCGATGACCGTGGGCGTGACCATCGCCCCAATATCGCCGCCATACGCGTTGCACAAATTAGGCTGGAGCAAGCTACAGAAAGTCGTCGATGCCGTGCGGCCAAGCGCTATCTTTTCGCAACATGCCGCGCCTTATGCTGATGGAATAGCCGCAGTCGAACTAGACGGCATTCCCTGGATCGTCGTTGAGGATGACTTGCCTGATCGTGATCTGATCGGCTTTGCCGAATTGCTGGGAACCGAACTAACCGAGGCCGTGGAACAGGCTTTTGCCCAGACCGGACCAGACACAGTCGCAAAGATACTCTTCAGTTCCGGTTCCACCGGATGGCCAAAAGGGATTATCAATACACAGAGGATGATGTGCCTCAATCAGGCTTACCACGATACGATCTGGCACCCTGATGAACATTGCGGACCGTTTGACACACTGAACTGGATGCCATGGCATCACACCATGGCCGGGAACGGGTTATTCAACCGCAGCCTGCGGCAAGGTGGAACATATTACATCGACGAAGGAAGACCGATTCCGGGCCAATTTGATTCGACTATCAAAAGCCTGCGGGAAATATCCCCTCATAGCTATTCGGATGTTCCCGCAGGCTTTGCCATGCTTGCGACAGCGCTCGAAGAAGACTCCGACCTGCGGGATAATTTTTTCCGCAATTTGGTGTTCCTGCAATATGCGGGGGCCAGCTTACCAATCGAATTGTGGCAGCGATGGCAGGAGTTATCAGTTCAGGCGACAGGCCTTCGAACCCCGTTCCTGACCGGCTATGGTTGTACCGAAACCGGCCCATCGATCACACAGCTCTATTGGGCTGTTGAAGGCAGCGGATATCTCGGCGTTCCGGTTCCAGGGGTTGAGATGAAGCTAATTCCCGTTGACGACACGCGATATGAAGTGCGCGCTCGCGGGGGTAATGTGACTCCGGGCTATCTTGGCAATGATCTGCTCTATGCAGAAGCGATTGACGACGAGGGTTTCTATTGCACCGGCGATGCCGCGACTTTCGTGGACCCGCAAAACCCTTCCGCGGGCTTTCGCTTTGCCAGCAGGGTCGCAGAGGATTTTAAACTGCTAACCGGTACATTTGTCGCGGTCGGTTCCATTCGGGCCAAGGCGGTCGGGGCGTTGATGCCGCTGGTCAGCGACATGGTGATTACCGGGCAGGATAAATCTTTTGTCGGCGCCTTGATATGGCCCGACATCGGTGCCTGCCGCAAGCTGATCGGCAAAGGAGCGGATGCCCTCAGCGACCAGCAAGTGACCGCTCACCCCGATATACGTATGGCAATTGCCGATAAGTTGAAGAGCTTCAATTCTTCCAACACGGCATCTTCAATGCAGATCGCCCGTGCACTGCTGCTGGATGAGCCGCCCTCTGCCGAAGAGAATGAAATCACCGACAAGGGCTATATCAACCAACGCCGGGTGCTGGAGCTCCGGGCGGGCCTTGTCGATAAGATATATGCTGAACCAATAGCAGCGGAAGTGATCCCCCCGCCTAGCGGCGGTTGCCGCATGGGCGATCACTCACGCAATATCATGCCCCGCCATACTGCTTGACTTTAAGCCGGCCTAGCTGATTCATATGCACTTCGTCCGGGCCATCGGCCATCCGCAAGAACCGGTTGACAAGAAATGCCTCTGCGATCGGCGTATCGTCGCAAAAACCCATTGCTCCGTGCACTTGCATTGCCCGGTCAGCAACAGTCTGAGCCATTTGCGGCGCGACGATTTTGATCGCCGCGATCAGGTCCAAAGCTTTCTTGTTACCGTATCTGTCCATGGCATCGGCAGCCTTCAACGTCAGCAGACGCGCCTGCTCAATCTCGATAAAGCTGCGCCCAATATCCTGCCTGACACTACCTTGAGCAGAAAGTTTTCTACCAAAAGCGACGCGATTTTCAGCGCGCATACACATTAGTTCGAGGGCACGCTGCGCTTGCCCTATTGAGCGCATACAGTGATGAATTCGGCCCGGTCCGAGGCGACCTTGCGCGATCTCAAAACCCCGCCCTTCCCCCAAAATCATGTTGCTCACAGGAACGCGTACATTATCCAGCAGAACTTCGGATTCCCCCCCTGGTGAATGCCAGTTGTTAAAAGTACGTAGATTGCGAACAATCGACACACCCGGAGTATTTCGTGGCACGATAATGGTCGACTGTTGCACATGGCGTTCCGCCTCAGGATCACTCTTCCCCATTACCAGCAGCAGCTCGCATTCCGGTTCCATTATACCGGATATCCACCATTTACGGCCATTAATGACATATTCGTCACCCTCGCGCACAATAGAGGTTTCGACATTTGTCGCATCCGACGAAGCCACTCCGGGTTCCGTCATTACAAAGGCGGAGCGAATACGCCCGTCAAGCAGGGGGGACAGCCAATCGCTTTTTTGCTCCTCCGTTCCGAACTTCGCCAATACTTCCATATTACCGGTATCGGGAGCCGAGCAATTGAATATTTTCGGCGCCCATGGCACGCGACCCATAACTTCCGCCAGAGGTGCATATTCAAGATTGGTCAGGCCTGGACTAATTTCTCCATATTCTAACGGTCAAAACAAGTTCCACAGGCCCAGCGCCCTCGCCTTTTTCTTCAATGCTGCGAGGCCAGGCCAAACCTTCCAGCGATTGGCCTCCTCCGAGGTCCACATCCGAAACTCCTGTTCGATCGGATAAACATGCTCATCCATAAAGGTTTCGAGTGTCGCAATAAGCGCTTGTACCTTTTCGCTATACTCAAAGTCCATGTGACGAAATTCCTTCTAGTTGCGGAGTGATGAGCACCCCTACTGATAACGTCGAAGCCAGCTGATGCTGACTCACTATTGCAGGCCTTGTGACAGATAATTTGGGCCATCCCAAAGCGCTTGACATTCCCTTTCCACAAAAGGATAACGCTATGCAAGAATTTACTACAACACTGCTGAGTGCATTCACCCAGTGATGCTTCCAGCATCGAGAATCCAGATGACAGTAATCACACACTCTATCGTTCCCATCGGGGCAACCGGGAAAAACACGTTTGTCAGGTTCGGCAGCCCCAAAAGCCGGGCTTCGCGATCTGTCAATGGCATTTCAAATGGACCTTTAGCGCCGGTTTCTGACTGACTCAGGAATAGTCCAACAACGTCCTACACTCTTTTTCTATAGGAATATCATTATGAGCAACTCCGCCTTAAACATCACCTCACCTTGGATGAGTGAAGATGTCGTCATGTTGCAAGACAGTGTCCGCAAGGTGTTGGAAAAGGAGTTTTATCCGCACAGAGAACAGTGGGAAGACGACAGAATTGTCAATCGCGAAGCATGGTTAAAGGCGGGCGAGTTCGGCCTACTTTGCCCTAGTATTCCCGAAGAATTTGGCGGCGGCGGTGGCAGTAAAGCCCATGATGCCGTGCTCGCACAAGAAGTTGAACGGGCTGGCTTGGGCGGCGGCTTCGGCGTTGGTATCGGTACACATTGCATGGTGGCCCACTATATTCTTGACTATGCATCCGACGAGCGCCGGAAAAAATGGCTTCCTAAAATGACAAGCGGAGAGCTGATCGGCGCAGTGGCTATGACAGAGCCCGGAACTGGCTCAGACCTACAAGCAATTAGAACCAAAGCGGATAAAGTTCCTGGCGGCTATAGGATCAACGGCCAGAAGATTTTCATCTCAAACGGCCAGAATGCCGATCTGATCGTTACTGTTTGCCGAACAGGTGACGCCGGTTCAATGGGGATATCGCTTCTGGTGGTAGAAGCCGACGCAGAAGGCTTTAGACGCGGACGCAACCTAAAAAAAATCGGCCTTCCTGCTCAGGATACGTCGGAATTATTCTTCGATGACGTATTTGTACCTGACGAAAATCTTCTTGGCGGACAGGAGGGTGGCGGCTTTTACCAACTTATGAATCAGTTAATGTGGGAACGCATGCTTACTACACTAGGCGCTGTGGTCAGCATGGAGCTGGCTGTTCAATATACCGTTGAATATGTTAAATCCCGCACGGTCTTTGGCAAGGCAGTAATGGATTATCAGAATACGCAGTTCAAACTAGCTGAATGCAAGACGCAGGCGCATATTGCACGCGTTTTTGTGGATCAACTGATGCTGAAATTGCTGGATGGTACACTCGATAACACATCCTCGGCTATGGGCAAATGGTGGGCTACCGACACGCAGTTCAAGGTTCTCGACGAATGCCTCCAACTGCATGGCGGCTATGGTTATATGACCGAATATCCAATTGCGCGGCTGTGGCGCGATGCCCGCGTACTTCGGATATGGGCAGGCACCAACGAGATCATGAAGGTGATTGTCGCGCGCGACCTTTAAATCTTCAGACCACGTCGGCCGGGCTATTACCCACTAGATAGATTAAACTATTCATTGGGACTTTCCCGAAGAAAGTGGACGCCCGGCCACCCGCATCAGAATGTCTGGCACAGCACCACATACAAAATTGCGTATCGTATCAATATTCTTGACACATGGTTCATTTTTGACAATGTTCCATAGCCGAGCCCGCATCAAGGCCCAGACATTATAATTGTGTCACAAACTTGGGCGGGATTCATCGATCACGGACATAGTGGCGGCAACTTTGTAAAACTGGGAGCATCCAGATTGCTACATATACAAGTTCGACCGCCGTATAAACAATCGGCCACCGACTTTTACGTTTGCAATAACGATATAGATACAGAAGGAGAAATTCTATGAATGGAGTGTTATCAGGAATCAAAGTGATCGAGGTGGCGATCTATGCGTTTGTGCCTGCTGCTGGGGCCGTGCTTTCGGATATGGGAGCCGATGTATTGAAAATTGAACATCCTGAAAACCCCGATCCCATGCGAAACCTTTCTAGTTATGGTATTAACAAACCAGGAACCGGTGGCCCTAGCGTTTTGTGGCAGGTAATGAACCGAGGCAAGCGCAGTGTCGGAATTGATATCCGTAACCCGGAAGGATTAGAGGTCCTCATGTCACTAGTCGACGAGGCCGATATATTCCTTACGAACTTTATGCAGCCCGCACGAGCCAAGCTGGGTATAGATGTCAAAGATATTCTCGCCCGCAATCCTAAAATTATTTATGGGCGCGGAACCGGTCATGGGCCGGTTGGGCCTGATGCGAACAAGCCAGGTTTTGATGCGCTATCCTATTGGGCAAGATCAGGCGCCGCGATTGCAGGTATGTCGAACGAAAACAGCTACCCAGCGCTAATGCCCGGGCCAGCCTTTGGCGACATTCAAGGCGGGATGAATCTTGCCGGCGGGATCATGGGTGGCCTTTACCAGCGCGAGCGCACAGGCAAAGGCTGCGTGGTCGACGTGTCCCTGCTGGGTTCAGGCATGTGGGCAATGGCGGCATCTACAGCAGGCGCCTATTCCCGCGGGACCGACAATATAGAACAGCTTGATCGCACTCGCGCCCCTAATCCGATAGCCAACTTCTACCGCTCTTCTGACGATCGCTACTTCATTGTCGGTGCTCTGGAGGGTGATCGTTTTTGGCCAGGTATCTGCAAGGTCGTCAACCGGCCCGATCTGGTTGAGGATCCAAGATTCGCTACCTCGTCCGATCGTACAGCCAACAGCAAGGAATGCGTTGCAATACTCGAACGTGCTTTCGAAACAATGTCCTTAGCGCAAATCGCCGAAGCTCTGGAGGAAATAGAATGCCCCTGGGCAGCGATAAACCCGCCAATCCATCCTGTCGAAGACGAGCAAGCGAACATCAATAATTACATTCAGATGGTCGAATGTGGCGACGAAGGGTCGCTGCCAATCGTCAGTGCGCCGATTCAGATTAACGAACAAGCAGCTGTGCTGAAAGCCGCACCGGGCCATTGTGAACATACCGACGAAATCCTGATGGACAGCGGATTTACAATGGATCAGTTGCTCGAACTTAAAGTCTCTGGTGCGATCTTCTGAGCAGGTCCGGGGGCGTTAGAACTAAAAAACCGGCCCCGTCACCAGAATATCAAGCCGGCCATCTATGCGACTCTAGACTGCTCGCTGCAGGCGCCGCATGGATGGCCGGGTTTTGAAAATTCCTTTATAAACCTATAGCACAAGAACTATATCAGGCTCTTTGCGCGGAGGCGTCTTTCCGCTTCGCTGTACCGACAGCTTTTTGACTGACTTCATCACGAAACTCCTCAAATATCTTACGCTTCCCAAGAAAATCTGTAAGATGCACCTTGATCCGCTCATAACCGTCGCCATCGGTAAGACCAGCGGCACTGTTCAATACCGCCAAAACTTTCTTCTCAAGAAACATCTCGTCAGAAATATCCATCCTGCTCCACTCCAGCGAGATGGTGAATTTCAGACGGATAATTTGTTCCACAAGGTCTTCGGCGGTTACACCATTGCGTAGATGCCCCTGTTGTTGCAGTTTTTTGGCCCAGGGAAGCAAGGTCAAGACTACATTATAGCTAACGGCATCCCGCAAATCTTCATCGACTGTCAGTGAAAAATAAATGCTGGTTACTGCTTTGACATATTCTTTCATACTCAACATTGTTGCATGACCGATAATCACGCGTTCCAGCGCACCTTGTAGACTACGGCGTGAATATTTTAGAGGATAATTCGTCGCAAAGGATTCGAACTGGTGACGGATTGCTAGTGCGATCAGCCGTTCCTTACTTCCGAATGCCTTGTAAATTGTGTGCGGCGCTACCTCCGCGCGCTTGCATAACTCCCGCATACGGAATTTTTCAAAACCTTGGTCGACAATGAGCTTCTGAGTTTCATCCAGTATACGCAATCGGCGTTCAAAAATTCGGCGGCTACCATAAACAAGATTATCGGCAAGACCAAATTCTGAGAAATCCATATTGTGACCCCGTGAGCGGAACTAAACATCCTATTGCAGAAAGATCGAAAAGTCCAGTCCAAGCGCTCATCGTACGGGGTCTAGCGGAACTGATGCGCGGCTAGCCTGCGCTTAAAATCATCCCAGCATTAACAGGATTGTTACCATTGACAACAAGAACATTCTTGGCACCGTGAACCTGTCGTGTACCCGCCGTGCCGCGTAGCTGACGAACAGCCTCAAGAACATGACCAAACCCTTGCACGCGGCCTTCGCCGATATTGCCGCCATGCGTGCTCATGGGAATTCGCCCCAGAAAGGAAAGTTTTCCTGTTTCGGCATTCCAGCTATCGTCCAGAAAACCCCCGGCCTCGCCGCGCACATCAAACGCTGCTTCGATCCATTCCAATGCCAAGCTGGAAAAGCCGTCATAGATGTTGACAATATCTATGTCTTCAATCGTCAGGCCGCTCTTACTCCAAAGGCGTTCAATGAGCACCCGATAGGAAGCGTAACTGTCAAAGGCCCGGAAAAAGAAATCGGTCCCCCCAGTTACTGCATTGGATGATGCTTCTACAATGGCAGGACGGTTCGGCAAATCTGCAGCACGCTCGGCGGTCGTTATGACGACCGCCATTGCCCCGTCGATCGGCATATCCATATCCAGCGCACTCAGCAGTGGTGCGATTTGCTGCGCCGCAAGATAGTCTTCCATAGAAAGCGGCGCATCGTGGAAAACTGCGTTCTTATTTTCCAATGCCCAGGTCCGGTTATTGACCACAATCTTGCCAAGATGTTCGCGCGTCGTCCCATATTCATAAGCATGGCGCTGCATTGCCGCGAACATGCCATTGGGCACACCAACCGGTTCGACCAGCGGCATAGTCATCGCTGGATCAAACGCCCCGCGCGGCGCGTGGCGCAACGGGTCTTTTCGTGCCGCCCCAGAAACCGTATCCCAGCGAAACTTTGCATGATAGCAAACTGCGTAATCGCAAGCTCCGGCAGCGACCGCGAGCACCCCTTCTGTCACGGTATTGGCCGATGGAGGTGATGAACAATTGGACCAAACTATATTTTCCAGTCCAAGGCTTTCAACCACATAACCGGGCCAAACGGTCGGCAAATCAGTGCTATAAATGCCCGACACACCGTCAATTTTTTCACGCGGTACGCCCGAGTCGATAATTGCGTTACGAACCGCATCAAGCGCGAGACCACCGACCGACCGACCGCCATCACGCGACAGCGTTGACGAACCGATACCAATGATCGCGACTTTTTCTCCCCGCCCACTCATTTTATTTCTCCGGCGGAAAAAACGGGAAGGCTCAGGCCTCCTTGTTCCCTGAAGCCAAGCGTGAGCTTTGCCCCAATCTTAACATTATCGAACGACATTCTTTCGACAGGCGCAACCACGAAAAGTTCTTTCTGCTCTACTAGTTCAGCCCATCCGATCACTTCAGGCGGCTGATTGGGTGAAGTAGGCTGGATAAGATAGCTAAAAAGGGTTGCCTCCCCACTTGGACTTTCATGGCCGATGTCATCAGACCAGCACGCCGGACAGCACGCGCGGGGCGGGTGGATCCAAGTTTCACATTCCCTACAACGGCACAGAACGAGCCTAGCTTCACGTAACCCCTCCCAATATGCCGCAGTATCGTGATCCATGCGGGTCGGCCAAGTTACGGTCATCTACTGCTCCATACCAATCTATTTATTCCGGCCATACTCTCCGGAAGGTTTTGCTGGTGCAACCACCATTCCCAAAAAAATATGACGGGGACAGCAGAACTGCCCCCGCCACGTTTAATCAGAAATCAAAGCCGACCGATACGCCATAGCTGACTGGCTTCGAATAAGAAGTAAAGTCGCCAACATTAGCTTCACGAGGATAAACCAACCTGCGTTCATCAGTCAGGTTTTCACCCCAGACTGTGAGCCGGAGGTTATCATCAACGTTCCACGTCAATGAAGCATTCACCACCACAAAGGAAGGCTGCTTCAAACGGTTATTCACATGCCAGAAAAATGAGTCGCTATAAGATGCAGTTGCATTGGCAACCAGCGAACCCTCAGGAAGCTCATGGGTAAAGGTACCCGACACAAAGCCCGTAAATTCTGGCGTTCGGATCAGCCTGTTTCCGGTCGCGCTTGGATTAGGATCAATCATATTCCCACCAACAGGATTACCCGCCATATCTAGAATTGGTGTCCACTTGGTCGCCAATGGGAAATCCGTATATTCGCTGTGAGTCCAAGACGCACCACTGGAGAAACTGAAAAAGTTGCTAACTTCCATCGAAAGCGACGCTTCCAGTCCATATATTTCCGCTTTAGCGGCGTTATACAGGATTTGCTGGTTCGCCACACCAAGCGCATTCGTGCCAAGTGCGTTCACCTGAATATTCTTATAGTCCGTATAATAGCCGGCGAGGGAAATGACGGTTCGACCCGCATTATATTTATATCCGGCCTCATAAGATGTTACCTTTTCAGGTTCAACCGGAGTACCTTCAAACGGGCAGGTCGGACCAACCACCGGGCAATCGCCAAGATTGCCACCGTCGAACAAGCCGCTTTTGAAGCCTTCGCTATACGCGACATAGACGCTCGAGGAGTCTGTCACGTCATAACGCAGCGATGCCTGTGGTGTAAAATCACTGAAACGCTTCGAGGCATCGACAACCTGAGGACCGCCATTGCCGAAGAAAGTCTGCACCTTCTTCTTTTCGGTACTGTAACGTCCACCTGCTGTAAAATGCAGACGATCAGTAATATCGACGGTACCTTCGACAAATGCCGCAAAAGCATCTGCTTGAGCGAAAACATCCGGTGGAAAAACAACAACTCCAAACGAACTGATATCCGCGTTAGTATGAGATTTCTCGCTCAGATAGAATAACCCGCCGGTGAAGGTCACCGGTCCAAGACTTGGACTAGTATAGATCAGTTCTTGCGACCAAGTCTTCGTTGTCTGCGGATCACCTTCAAAAGTCTGCAAAGGAATTTCTGTACCGTCAAGATCGGTCAGGAACGGAAATGATGTCTTAGCAAAGGCCGAAACCGACGAAAGATTACCCCAGCTTCCTTTCAAGTCTATGTTCAAACTGGCGGTTGTCAGGGTGAGCTTGTTGTAAGGCTGATCATTCAGCGAGACTTTGCGCTTCTCGGTCAGACCAAGTGTTGCAGCCTGACTGGTTGGAAATATAGAGTTGCCATTGATCGGCACATAAGAATAGGCAGTATTATCTTCCTGACTTACATGCCCGCCTGACAAAATGAAGCGCAAGTTATCGCTGGGCTCAAACATCAGCCGTCCACGAATACCACGCGACTTCGTAACGGACGCATCTTCACCGTTAAAAACGTTGATAGCATAACCATCGTTCGAACGGTTATATGCAGACACGTTAAGCGCAACCGTATCACCCAGCACGATATTGGCGAACCCATTGGCCCGCACTTCCTTAAATCGGCCGTAGCCAAACTCAACGCTTACACTGTCTTCGGCCAGCGAAGGCACTTTCGTGGAAACCACGATCGCGCCGCCCGTAGCATTACGTCCATAGAGCGTCCCTTGAGGGCCTTTCAGAACTTCGATCTGGGAAACGCTGTTGAAATCGAACAGCGCCGCACCTTGACTGGCCATGTAAACGCCATCAACATAAACAGCGACATTCGGATCAGCACCGGTTCCGGTCACGGAAGTGCCGACACCGCGGATGGTTGGCTGGACGAAAGTACCTTGCTGCGAGATGTTCAGCCCTGGTGTCAGAAGTTGCAGGTCGCGCGTGCCACTGATACCAGCGGCTTCAAGCTGCTCGCCGCTAACGACGGAGATCGAGGCAGGCACATCCACATAGCGCGATTCGCGGCGCTGGGCGGTGACTACGATTTCTCTGGTATTTGCGTTTTCCTCCACCGACGCATCGGCAGGTGCGTTGGAACTATCTTGCGCCAATGCTGGTGTTGCAAGCGCGGTTCCTGCTAGCAAACAGGGTGCCAGTTTACCAATTTTCATTCTCTTTCCTCCTCCTAGGCGGCCAGCTGACATGCTAGCTCTTCGACGAACACTAAAATTGCCTTTAGCTCAAATTTTTACGATGTTCTACGTAAAAATGCCTTGTGTAGCAGAATTATTCAAATGTGGTAATATTGCTACAATTATTGGGTTTTGGAAACACGATAAATTTCTGATAGTTCGCCTGTAAGAGTCTGACTTCAAACTATCGCGAGTAATTTCGTACTCGTCGAACAGACCATTGCATCGGCAACAGCATGGCTCTTCATCGCCTCCGTCCAACTCATCGCCAGACACTTCGCAAGAACATGAAATCATGACGAACAATTTTGAATGAGACTCTGAGAGCCCGATTGAAAAGTAGTTGAGCGATATCATAGGTTTGTGATTCAACCGTCTTTGTCAAGAAGATGGAGGAACACATGGCCTGGAATGACACCGCTCGTGAAGAGTATAAGCGCACAGGTTCGGGATATTCAAGCGACATGACGGATCGGGAATGCGCAATTATCGAACCGGTATTACCGCCCGCCAAGCGCGGAGGCCGACCCCGAACGACGGATTTGCGCAAGGTAATGAACGCCATTCTGTACATCGCATCAAGCGGTTGCCAGTGGCGGATGCTGTCGAGGGATTTTCCGCCGGTATCGACAGTGCGCGTCTATTTTTATGCGTGGCGCAACATGGGCCTGTGGAGCACGATCAACCAACTTCTGGTGATGAGCGTGCGCGAGATTGAAGGGCGCGAGGCCAGCCCATCAACAGGTGTGATCGACAGCCAGAGCGTCAAAACCACAGAGAGCGGCGGGATATGTGGTTATGATGCGGGTAAAAAAGTGAAGGGTCGCAAGCGCCACATCATCACCGATACGCTTGGCCTAATGCTGTACGTCATGGTCCACACCGCAGATATTCAGGATCGTGATGGCGCGGTCGATGTTCTCAAAGCCATCCGTTTCCGCTTCCCGTAGCTACGCCATGTGTTTGCAGACGGCAGATATGCCGGAGATAAATTGCGTGGTGCGCTCAAAGGGCACGGAAACTGGACCATCGAAATCATCAAGCGGTCAGATAGTACCAAAGGCTTTGAAGTCTTGCCCAGAAGATGGGTCGTCGAGCGTGCCTTTGCCTGGATCGATAGATGCCGGCGTCTCGCAAGATATTACTACTATTGACAACATTTTGAATCAGGCGCTAAGACCCGCACCAAACTCACGTTGAGCTTCATCTCTTGCTCTCCCGGTCTGTTTCTTGCTCCTTACAATGCGAGGAAAAAGGCTCTGTCAAACCTTCCCAAAGGCAGGGATGTTCAGACCGCGAACCCGCGTGCACCGACAAATTTTGCATCATCCGGCGTATCCAGATCGGCCATCAGCCCTTCCCGTCCAAGCACTGGCATCTGCGGATATTGCTGGCAATGGAGAGCACGGCTGTCCGCTCCAAAAAAAAAAGTGAAAGGCCGACCATCGCCAATAGCCAAGGCGTTGGTACCATGCCCCGCGCGATCCGTCGCGATTGCCACGCCGTCACTGGCGGCGTCCACAATCGCCCGCACATCTTCTGCCGATAGCAATGGCAGATCAGCATGGATGATGAGAATTGCTGCATTCCCCTGCTCGTCGCGCCAGGCCGTCAATTCCCGGTTCAGGCCGCGAGCCTCATCCCGCGACCACCCACCTTTCCAGCCATCTGGACGGCGGGGCGAAAGAATAGTGATTTGGGACGGATCAAAACATGTCCGCAAAACCCCCAGCACATGCGACGCCATTCGCTCGGCAAGATCGGACCGGGCATCACCGCCCATCATCGAACCCAGCCGGGATTTCCCGTCATTCCCCTGCTTGATGGGCACAAGTACCCGCCAATCGGTCACCTCCTGCACTCCGCCGCGAGTGCAAGAACAGTGCGGGCCACCCGCTCCCGGTCTTTAGGTGATTTCATCAGCGTATCGGTGCGCGCAATCGCCACGGATTGCGGTGCTTCATCCTTGTTGTGCACGACCAATCCGTCGAGCAAATTGCCGTAATGGGCTGCGATGCTATGGTTCGTCACTTCCAGTCCCAATTCGTCCATAAGTTTCGCGGTCGGGCCTTTTACAGCCTTGCCTTCAACCAAAGGAGACACAGCAATCACGGGTGCTTTGGTCGATTCCAGAGCTTTCCTGATCTGCGGTATGGCGAGCAAGGGATCAACGCTCAGCCAAGGATTGGACGGCGCGACGAGGACGGTATCGCAGTCCATAATCGCAGCGACAACCCCTGGCGCGGGAACAGCCTCTGCCGCGCCTTCAAAACGCACGGCCTGCACTTTTGGCGCGCATTGCCGTTCCACAAAATAGCGTTGAAAGGGCAGCAACCCTTCGTCCGTTTCGACCCATGTGGCAACCGCGTCGTCGGTCATCGGCAAAATGGAAAGCTGCAAATCCCATGCCTCGGCAAAGCGGGCAATGATTCCTGACAAAGGTTCGCCCGCCGAAAGCGCCATACCGCGCAATACGTGCAGAGCCAAATCGCCGTCACCCAGATTGAACCAGTCTTCACCGCCCAATGATTTCAGCGCAGCCATGAAATTCCACGTTTCGCCTTCGCGCCCCCATCCCAACGCCTGGTTGGATTTGCCCGAAAGCGTGTAGAGCAAAGTATCAATATCCGGAGAAATCGGCTGGCCGAAATGGCGAAAATCATCGCCTGTATTGACGATTGCGGTCAGGCTATTTTGTGGCAATATGCGGTAAAGCCCGTCGACCAGCTTTGCCCCGCCAACGCCACCTGTCAGCACGGTGAAGCGCGCGCTCATCGGAAAAGATCCTCGGCTGCGGGTCGGACGATGGCATGGCTAGTCTGCGCCTCGCCCGGCAAGGCCAGTCCGCGCACGATACAGGCCGCTATGCCTTCCGCGCCCTCGCCCATTGCCAGTCCGGCTGCCCCGGCCACGGCATCGGCAACCGCAACATTCGTTACTTGCATGATCCGGCCGTCACGATCCGCATCGCCGCGCTGATCCAGCATGGCAGGCATGCCGGCGACCCCTATTGCAACATTGACGGTGCCCATCCGCCACGGACGGCCGAAACTGTCCGAAATCACCACTGCGGGAGGAAAACCCAAAGCTGCTTCGCACGCGTCGGCGATCCGCTGCGCACTGGCATCCGGATCAACAGGCAATAGCAGCAACCTGTTGGCATTTCCCTTCCCAATATTGGATGCGTCAATGCCGGCATTGGCCATCACATGGCCGAGACGGTGACGGGTGATGAGCACACCCGGCCCCTTGCGTACAACGGCGCTGGATTCCTGCAACACAATCTCGACCAGTGCTGCATCCTTGCCTACTTCTCCGGCAAGGTCGATCGCTTCCGGGGACGGGACGATCTGTGTGGGATCGACAAAGCGGTTCTCCGCCTTGGACACGATTTTTTGTGTGACCACCAGCACATCACCAGGCAAGAGCCTGGCGTCATTCTCCATGCACCGCGCCGCCAGCATCTGCGGCAACGGGTCGCCTGGCTGAATTTCAGGCAGGCCTGCAATGGGAAGGATCTGGATCATGGCACGGTTAATCTGCGGGCCCAAATTCGCCCGTAATCCTTATGCCAGCGCCGTCCACCTGATAAAATTTGTTGATGAAGATGAGCAACGAAGTCATCGCTTCTGCCGCCGCCGAATTGACCAGCGCGCCGGCATGAACGCCGCGCAAACCAATGGCATCAGCGAGTGCAACCACTTCGGCACGGGCCGCTTTCTCGTCGCCAAATATCAATATGTCACAATCTACGTCGACATCCTGAGCCAGCTTGTGTGCGGCAACATTGTGGAAGCCGGAAACCAGACGTACATCTTCGCCCAATATCGCCGCTGCCTTTGCCGCAGCGGAACCTTCCGGAGGCATTTGCACGCGCATCACTTTTGGTGGAACCAGCGGAACACTCGTATCCACGACAATCTTGCCGGCAACATGCGGCTTGATATCCTCAAGCGTAGTCGTTTGCGCACCAAAGGGCACAGTGATGATCACCAGATCAGCCGCAGCAGCAGCATCCGCATTGGCCATGCCTGTCAGCCCGTGGCCAAGCTCAGCGGCTTTCTCCGCCGCGCTGCCTGCTGTGCGTGACCCGATTATCACATTGCGTCCCGCCCGTGCGAGCCGCCACGCCAACGCGCTACCCAGCTTTCCCGTTCCGCCAATGACGGCAATTTTGCTGCTCATATTTATTTCCTAATTTTACCCTGCAAGGGTCAATTGACCGGAGCGCTGGCCATAGACGGTGCTGCGTTCACGTAAAGGGCGGCCTAGTCCGTCCGCAAGCAACTGCATTTGCGGAACATCAAAAATCTGCCCATTCACTCCTCCGGCCGCGCGCGTAATCGATTCGTCCATGAGTGTACCGCCCAGATCATTCGCGCCGGATTGTAGCATGGCTGCCGCGCCATCTGGCCCCAGCTTTACCCAGCTTGTTTGTATATTGGATATCGCGCCGTCAAGCGCGATGCGGGCCACCGCGTGCATCAAGACGGTTTCGCGCCACGTCGGACCGGAACGGGTTTCCCCCCTGCGCCAGTTGGGGGCTTCCATATGCACGAATGGCAGCGGCACAAACTCCGTAAAACCGCCGGTTTCCTGCTGAAGCATCCGCAACTGCAACAGATGCTCGGCCCAATGATCATAGGTTTCGACGTGGCCGAACATGATCGTCGCGGTAGATGGAAGGCCGACTTTGTGCGCCGCACGCATGACCGATAGCCACTCCTGCGTGTTTACCTTGTCCGCACAGATGACAGAGCGGATATCGTCCGACAGGATTTCCGCAGCGGTGCCCGGCAATGTTGCCAGCCCTGCCTCTTTCAAATCAGTCAGATAGTCTTCGTAAGACAGGCCCAAAGTCGTCGCGCCATGATGCACTTCCAAAGGCGAAAAAGCGTGGACGTGCATTTGCGGAACGGCTGCCTTGACCGCTTCCACTATGCCGCGATAGGTGCGCCCGTCATAGCTTGGGTGAATGCCGCCCTGCAGACAGACCTCGCTTGCTCCCCGCTCCCATGCCTCCACGGTGCGGCGGGCGATTTCTTGATGGTCGATATTATAGGCAGGCCCCCGCTCGCTCCGTGTACTGCCTTTGGAGAAGGCACAAAAGCCGCAACGATAGAGGCAAATATTGGTATAGTTTATGTTGCGGTTGACGACATGGGTGATTGTCTCTCCCACGCGGTCCTCGCGCAATTCATTGGCAAAGGCCCGAACATGGTCAAAATCTCGGCCTTCAGCGGTGAACAGCCTTGCAATCTGGGCCTTCCCCAGTTCTTCGCCCTGCGCAACCAATCCCAAAGAGATTGCAATCTGGGGATCCCGTCCGGTGACGATCGACGCCATTAATTCGGGCGCTTCATCACCTGCCCCGGGATGCCAGCTATTCTCACGCACCAACCCGCGCGAATCTACTGATCGGCGGATAGCGGTTTGTAACGCAGGGTCGGCCCAGCGCGTCACATCGCGTGCAAAAGCGGGACCGATGGCGAGCCGCTGTCGCAAGTGTCGCCCGGCCGCCTCGGTTTCCGTTTCCAGTTTCTCCAGATGCGGCCACGGCGCTTCCGGATTTACATGATCCGGCGTAACCGGGGAAACCCCTCCCCAGTCATTCACGCCCGCGCGGACGAGTTGCGACAGCGAACCGTCCCGCAAATTTGGCGGTGCCTGTATTGTCATATCCGGCCCCAGGATCAGGCGCGCGGCGGCGATGGTCCATAAATGTTCGTCGAGCGGCAGATCAGGCGCATCACGCATCAGCGTATCGGCCTTCGACCGGAAATTCTGGATGATCACTTCCTGGATATGGCCATAGCGCTCCGCCAGATCTCGGATAGCTAGCAACGCCTCGATCCTCTCCAGCCGCGTTTCGCCAATCCCGATAAGCAGCCCGGTGGTGAACGGAACTTCTGCTTCTCCGGCAAAGCGGATCGATTCCAGCCGGACAGATGGAAGTTTATCCGGCGAGCCATAATGTGGCATCCCCTTTTCGCAAAGTCGGTCGGAACTGCTTTCGAGCATCAATCCCATCGAAGCCGATAGGGGACGCAGGATGGCATAGTCCTGAGCATTCATTATGCCGGGATTAAGATGCGGCAAAAGACCGGTTTCTTTCAGCACCAGCGCGGCCACATGCGCCAGATAGTCCAGCGTGCTGGCAAAGCCGCGATCTGCAAGCCAACTGCGCGCGACCGAATAGCGATCCTCCGGCCTGTCACCCAGCGTAAACAGTACTTCCCGACAACCTTGAGCTTCGCCGGCGCGTGCAATTTCCAGAACTTCCTCTGGCTCAAGAAAAGGTGCGGGCAGTTCCGAAGGGCGATGCGCGAATGTGCAATAATGGCAAACATCCCGGCACAATTTGGTCAACGGAATGAAGACCTTGCGGGAGTAAGTTACGACCGTTCCATGTCCTGAAACCGTCATCGTTTCGGCGCGGGACAGAAGTTCCGGCATCGAAACCGCATCCAGATGTTCCAGCCAATCGCTGGAGTTGTCAGTGTTCCAGGCCTTTGTCATATCAGCTTACATGGCCTCTCTGGCTGCCGCGAGGCCGCGGATCGTGACCAGCGGATCAGCATGACCGGGCAAGGCAGCTATTGGCTGACGTCCTCGTTTTTCCATAACGCATCCTTATGGCGCACGCGAATGCTCTTTTTATCAATCTTGCCAGTCGCCGTCATTGGTACATCTTCAAAAAAGATACGATCAGGCATCCACCATTTGGGAACATGCTGTTCAAGATAGGAACGAACTATTTCATCGCTTACCTCGCTACCCTCATGGCATTCGATCAGCATGATTGGCCGTTCTTCCCATTTCGGATGAAATATGCCCACAACCGCCGCAATGCGAACACCGGGGCAACCCGCCGCGATATTTTCAAGGTCAATAGAACTTATCCATTCACCGCCGGATTTTATCACATCCTTTTTACGATCCGTAATTCGCATGAAACCAAGCTCGTCAATCGTCGAGATGTCACCCGTGTCAAACCAGCCATCGGCATCCAATGCGGTTTCATCAGAGCGGTAATAGCGTTCCAAAACCCACGGCCCACGTACAAGCAGTGCGCCCGATGCCTCTCCATCGTGCGGAAGCGGATTGCCATCATCATCAACAATTTTCATTTCCATGCCGAACATCATCCGGCCTTGACGCGTCCAGATATGATCCAGCTCAGCTTCCCGGCCTCTTTCCGCCAGTGCGGGAGTTGAAGTCGCAACCACGCCTAGCGGAGATGTTTCGGTCATGCCCCATATTTGCTGCACAGATACACCGCGCCGATCAAAATCGACTGCCATCTCCCGCGGAACCGCGGAACCGCCTATAATCACGCGCTTCAACGATCCCGGATTTTGGCCCGTCCGCTCAATGTAATCAAGATACATCGTCCAGATGGTTGGGACGCCGCCAGAGAAGGTTACTCCCTCTGCGGCAATCAATTCCTGCAAACTTGCGCCGTCGAACTTGTCACAAGGAAAAACGAATTTAACGCCAGCCATACAACCCGCAAACGGCAGGCCCCAAGCAGTAGCATGATAGAGCGACTGGCACGGCATCACCACGTCAAATGCCGAGAAGCCCAATGCGCCGTCAAGTGCCGCCGCAAATCCGTGCAGCACGACGGACCGATGCGAGTATAATACGCCCTTGGGGTCACCAGTCGTACCCGAAGTATAACAGAGAAAAGCGCCTGCATTCTCGTCAAGCATCGGCCAGTCAAAAGCCTCAGGAAATGGCGCGATCAGCGCCTCATATCCGTCATACAAGCCTTCAGTTCGCGCCGTATCGGTTAAAGTTATAACTTTTTCGACGGTTTCCAATCGACCAGCAATTCTATTGTAAATCTCGATCATGTTTCGATCAAGAAGCAACACACGGCTTCCCGCGTGATTGATCGTATAAACTAGATGGTCGTCGGGAAGGCGTGGATTAGCCGTATGCAGAACAAGCCCGATCCCGGGAGCAGCAAAGAACAATTCAAAATGGCGATGGTTGTTCCATGCCAAAGTGCTGATCCTGTCGCCGGTTTTCAAACCGAGCGATTGGAGCATATGTGCGGCCTGAGCAGAGCGTTTAAATGACGCAGCATAATTGCTTCGCCACATCGGCTCATCAACATTTTTGGAAATGATTTCCTGCGTTGCGTGCGCGCTAGCTGCGAAACGAAGTATGTCGATGATCGACAAAGGCCGATCCTGCATCAATCCTGGTAACATCTATTTATCCTTCAGCTTTTGACAGCGTTCAGAAAGGGAATAACCAGTTCAACGAAGCGTTCTCGCTTTTCAATCTGCGTCCAATGGCCACAATTGCCAAAAACATGCAATTCGCTGTTCGGAATTAATGCGTTGAACTTATAGGATTGTTCAACCGGCACGATCACATCTTCACGCCCATGGACGATTAAAGTGGGATGTTGCATCGCCTGCAACGCAGCCGGCTCGGTGCAGAGGCGGTCAAGTTTTTCCTGACGCGGCTTGGGGAAAAGGCGGGAGTAATTCTCCTGCGCATTTGGCCTTATGCTTGCCTCATATCTGGATCGTACGATTTCTTCTTTTACCAGAGCCGGGTCATGCGCAAAAGTATTCATCAAATCGCGCATTGCCTCAACCGAGGGTTCATAACCCCAGACCTGATCAAGCCCCCTTGTCAGTTCAAACGGCAGACCGGCAGCGCCCATCAACACAATAGCGGCGACGCGTTCAGGATGGCGCGTCGCCATCGCCAGCGTCAATGCACCGCCATAAGAATTGCCTATAAAATGAGCCCGCTCTATCCCCAACGCATCCATAAAACTGCGGATATGGTCTACCCACACATCGATGGTAAAATCGGTAATCTCGTCCGGACAATCCGTATATCCAAATCCGACCATGTCCGGCGCGTAACACGTAAAATGTTCCGCAAATTGGGGGATTACCCCTCGCCAGTTAGCATAAGCGGTAACACCTGGCCCGGAACCATGGATGAGAATTAGCGGACTTCCCTGCCCCTGACAGATATAGTTAGTACCAATACCGTTAGCGGATATTCTCTCACCTAATTCTGGGTTGTCGGTCATTACTTCATCTCTCCTAACAGCGATCGGCTGACTTTTCGGAACTTTTATATTTAATATGGAAGTGCTCTAAATTAGCATATCAAACGGAATAGACGTCAAGCGGACAAGGGATATTGTCATTCATTACAAGGATGCGTCGGCTTGCAATTTTTAAACCTTGATCGCCAAGTTTAAGAATATGCTCCTGAGTCCCAAAGAAATTATATGTCTGTTCAAGGCGATAGCTGAATGAACTCCAACTTGAATTGACGACAACGCTGCCATCATCTGCTTGATATATATTACCAATATTAACGGTATGGGCTGTACGGGGCAACGGCCGCGAGGCTAGTGACTGGTCAGTACGAATCCGATAGATGCGATCCTCTAGTCCGGCACGGCTTTCATAATAGATTAGTGATATCTGGCTCTGGGGATCGCTCGTTAGACTGCCATCCTCAAGATAGCAGGGTAGCCAGTATTCAGCATCCGGAAGATAAAGGTCGAGCCATGCATCCCATGCCCGTGTATCCAACAACCAACCCTCGCGCTCCACTAAACGCGTCGCTTCGACGAACAATGCATCAGTCAATGATCGTTTCCTTTTTATTATTTTCTTCCATTCCGGCGAGCAAAAGTTCTTGCCAGTAATGGTGCTGATTCAAATATATTGCTTCATCTTGAAGTTGCGTCCCGGTAAACTTAGGAGCTATCCCTAACTTAGTCGCACGTTCATCGCCGCCATCAACAATATTGAGCGAACCACGCGAGACATCGCTCCACTCCATGTTCGTCGCATGAAAACCACGTTGGCTGGAGTTAAATGCTGCGACATCATCAGGCGTCGCCATTCCGGTTGCGTTGAAAAAATCTTCATATTGCCGTATGCGGTTGGCCCGTTCGGAAGGGGTGTCGCTTTTCGGCGCAAAGCACATCGTTCTAATTTCGGTTTTCTCGACTGAAATAGGCCGCACAATCCGGATCTGGCTACTCATCTGATCCATCAAAAAGACATTTGGATAAAGACACAGGTTGCGCCAGCAGTTGATCATCCACCACGCAGTATCTTCGCCGTACTTCTCTGACAGTTCTTCCTGATGCAACCAAGTAGCCCGAACTTCCGGATTAGGAGACTGGTTCCACAGTACCACATGGCCGTTCTCGAACGCATAAAAGCCACCGGGGTATTTTGAAAAATTCTCAACATCCATTGGCTTCACACGTGCATTGGCACCGTCGATGGAAACGCGGTTTTTAGTGGTCGCGACATAATTTCCGTGGATCGAGTTCACATGATAACCATCGACTCCATTTTCCGTCTGCAGTTTCCAGTTACCGTCAAATGTATAGGATTGCGGCCCTGGAACAATCTCAAGTTCACCATTTGGATCCTGATCGACAATGAGGTCTATGAATCTCTTTGCTTCGCCAAGAAATTCGCTGAGACTTTTTACGTCCGAAGAAAGACTTCCCCAAATAAACCCACGATAGCTTTCCAAATGTGGGAGCTGAACGAGATCCAATTCTGCCTTTTGAAAACCAGGACCATATCCAGCGGTCGGAGAATTCCCGAAAGACAGCAATTTGCCAGAGGAATTATATGTCCAAGAGTGGAATGGACAAGTCATGCGCCGTGCGTTGCCGCATTTTTCTACCTGCAACTGGGCTCCACGATGCGAACAACTGTTCAGCACACCTGCCAGATTGCCTTCGCCATCACGCGAGATGATAACAGGCTGGCGCCCCATATAAGTTGTGAAAAAATCATGATTTTTCGGAATCTGGGCCTCATGGCCAAGGAATATCCAGTTGCCCTCGAAAATATGCTTCATCTCGAGATCAAATATTTCTTCATCGATAAACGCAGATCTTTTGACGCGAAAAAGTCCGCTTTCACTGTCTTCGTGAAGCATCCCTATGATGCTACCTCTTGTTATTGTCATTTCATTTCTCTCAAATCCAAACTGGAAGGAAACCGAACAGATCTTCATATTTAAATTCTGCACGCCGGGGGACTTCTCGAAATTCTCCTAATTCTTGCTATTTTGGCGAATAACGCGCTGCCGCCTCGTCGAAAGAAGGGCCGCGGCTAGCCCGCATCTTGGGAAGCCAGTAGGGAAGTTTGGTCATCATCCCGCCATCTACTGTTAACGCCTGCCCCGTAATCATCGCGGACATTTCCGATGCAAAAAATACGATGGCATTGGCCAAATCCTCCGGCTCCGCCAAACGAGGAAGGGGTGTTTCCGTTGCAAAAAGCTCAAACATCTCCTTGCCCATTGTTTTACGACCACGCTCGGTCAGAACCGCACCCGGAATGACAGCATTGCATCTGATATTGTCGCGACCATAGGTTGCAGCAATCTCTTTGGTTAACTGGTTTACCCCCGCCTTTGCGGCACCATATGCTGCAAGATCCATAGTCGCTTCAAGCGATGCCAATGACGAGACATTGACAATACTTCCGCCACCGCCCGAAATCATGATGGGCAGAGAATATTTCGCCATCAACATTGTCGATGTGAGATGTCCGGCAATCGTAGTGTTCCAGTGATTGACATCCATTTCGACGACTTCAAAATCTGGTGCAATCGTGCGCGGAATACCAGCACTATTGACCACAATATCTATTCTGCCAAATTGATCGGCCACATGTTCCGAAAGCGCCGCGATATCAGCCTCTTTCAAAATGTCAGTCCTTACGAATAATATGCCTTTATCGGCACTCGATAACTCGGCGGCGAGTGAAGCACCCTTGTCTTCATCGACATCAGCAATCGCTACACGCGCGCCCAGGTCGGCTAGTTTACGCACAGTCTGCTCACCAATACCGCTGGCACCGCCAGTTACGATTGCCGATTTACCAGAAAGATCAATCATTCCAAGCGCCTCAAAGTTCGACATCGAGGCCAACGCCTGTTGCCTCTGGCCCATGCCCAAATACGTCAAGATGATGATACGATTGCTGCGGCTCTGGCTTACATCCGCCCCAACCTAATTCCATTAGCCAACCTGAAGGCGTCTGTGAATAAAAGGTCAGCGCCTTATCATTTGCGTGCTTACCCAGTTGCAGCGCCACCGGAATTTCGCGCTTGCGAACAACATCGTGTGATGCGCCAAGATCATCAAGATGCGTGTATTCCAGCATCATGTGGTTCAGCATCTTACCATCGGAAGGAACACCGAAAGCAATGGAGTGCTGACGATCATTACAGTGCATAAAGATCGGCTTGATCACCCCATTAGGCGTACCGAGATGATATTCAATCGAACCAGAGAGGCCTAACATCCGGTAAAATTCGTAGCTCGCAGCCAGATCAGTTGACGCTATCAGACAATGGCCAAGCCCGGTATTATTGGTAACAAAGCGGCCGTGCATGCGCCGACCCGGATGAAACGGCAGATGTAAATCAACCCTTGGGCCGTAAAAAATTTCAATTGGCGTTCCTGCCGGATCATTTAACTTCAAATGACCCAAAACGCGGCGCTCTTCATTTTCTTCTATAGTGCCGACGCTATATTCAACGCCTTTTTCTCTAAGCAAAGCTTCCATCTCATGAAGCTCCGGTTCACCAGCAACTCGCCATCCCATATATGCCAGATCGTCAGAAGCGCCTGTATGCATAACAAAACGGTGATGCCAATTGTCCATTCTCAGATAGAAACGGTCCGGTTCATTTTCGTCATAGACTTCTAACCCTATGCATTCAGATGCATATTTTTTCCAGGCATCGGGATCCGAAACCGTTAACCCTACATATCCCAGCTCAGTCACAGCAACCATGGCAACACCTCTCATCCCCAAAAATAGCTCCTCAACACAGAGCCTTATCGCAGTTATGCTCTAGCATGTCAGCATGTTAAAGGTCAAATGGTAATTTGACGCTAATAGCCACGGCGGCTCGGTCCACGTCTGCCACGTTTACGCGCGTTGACGGGGCCAAAACGTGGCTAAAGTTTATAATTGAGGTTCAGATTAGGGTTAGGAATAAACTAGCTTGGGTTTCCCAATAACATGACGGTGCATTAGGCGAGCAGCTGCCTGTTTATCGCCTGCGATAATCTTTTCAGCAATCTGCCGGCGTTCTTCATTCAATTTTTCTGCCGCTGGAAAAGCAAGCTCATCAATGCCTTGCCATAGGTAGAAGCTGGCCAAGTTTCGAAGGCCGCTGAACTGCCCCTCTAGCAAGGGTGATTTCGCCATCGACCATATCTGGTCATGGAATCTATCAATATAGCGAATGTACAATGCCCGTTCGCCAATATTGTGAAGTCCGCCAGTCGGAGGGGGCTGTATCGCGGCCAATTGTGCCTCTTCTTCCTCGGTTTTACGTTCCACGGCGAGTTCGACGGCCACCGCCTCAATGGCGCTGTGCACACGGAAAAAATCCAGCATCTCCTCTCGAGATGGCTCGACAACACGGCATCCGACTTGCGGCAACACTTCCACGTAACCGCAAGCGCGCAAATGCCCGAGGGCGGAGCTAACCGGTTGACGACTAACGTTAAACGTATCCGCAAGTTTATTGAAGGAAAGACTTTCACCAGTTTTGTAATACCCAAGGATCATGCGCCGTTCGAGTTCGGCCGCAATCTCACCAGCCTTTCCTGTGGGCGCGTTCATCGCTTTACGACTCATCATCCGTTTCTGTCTCTCGGAGTCCTGAATCAATAGCCGAAGTTCTTCATCCATGGAGGTTCATTTACCTTGCTAGATTGTCTGAATTAATGAAACTTACTAGCGGGACATAGCTCAAGTGCAAGGTTTTCCAGCACCATCTTCGATCGCGATCACCCATAGGACGTTAAACATCCATTCCATGCCTTTTTTAGACCATTCATCAACTATGCGCCCTTCCAAGCCGAAAACAAGCACAAATCATCAATATTATACGGGCCACCCATTCGCCACAGCGCAGTATTGCTAACGAATTCAGTTTCGGCCAGCCGGATCATGCCTTTAGTCAATTCGGTCGAAAACAGTTCAGAAACCAGAGCATTTTTAAGCACTCCGTCCGCCACCAGACTCTTCGCTCTAATTAAACCTTCGCCCTAACAAAAAACGCTGCAAATTCGGATTATTGCGACGCTCACAATTCTAATTATCTAATGCTCGCCTATCAGCTTCGCGTGTTCGAGATCGTAATCAGCATAGGAATCCTTAAAGCTAGCCACATTCAAAAGTACACTGGCCAAGACTTTTTCCTGCGTTGGCAAATAGATATCTGACCGAACCCAGCAACTCTCTGTCCGGCGACTACCCGAGAGCGCAACAAGCGTCCTTTCTATCTCATATTCAGTATCCACCATTAAGGGGCCTGCAAATATCCTAATTTCCTGATCGACGAACAGGTCAATCGTCTCTTTCCTTGGCAACCACGGATCTTCAAACGCGCGATGGTGCGCTAGAACGCTAATCATTTCAACGGGCAAAATAGGGCCGCCCCACGGGGTCTTCCTGCCTTCCTCATAATAAGCAGAAACTTCGGTGATATTTGCATTTTTATCGCGCAACGTAAAAGGATAGAGGTCACCCATAGGGCTATCAAAGTTGATCCGCGCTGCAAAGCGTGGGCGCACAGCCCCTGGCTCCACATGGCCAAAAATTACCCGACTCGGGTCCGTTGCGCATAGCCGATCCAGCTTGGTCTGGAGCACACTATCCGGCGCATTCGAACCGACCGACGCAGTGCCGCGCAATACCTCACTACCATCCCGCTTTGTCATCCAGATCGGCAGTTGTTGCTCCTCACCCGTAGGGATGCCGATAAAGGCCATGACCTCTTCACCATCAAGCACCGCACCTTTGTAACTTACCGAGAGACATCCTTCGGACAACCAGCGGTCGCCCCAAATTTCTGTGCAGAGCGGTATAAACTGGCTGAAATGCGTTGGCCCTTCAATGGGCGCAGCAGCGAAACCCATTTTGCGCGCAGTCTCATCGTCATGGACGGATGCATGGCCGCCATAAGTCTGGGCCTGCAGGAGGTTGCGCGGGCTGCGCCAAGGGCCGTGGAGGCCATCAGAAAGGCGTTCGATTTTTGTGGTGAATGCTCGTGTCATACTGTCATGCCTTCTTCTGATTTCAGTACTTCCGCATCACTTCGGGTCAGGGCATTAGGCGTGGCGGAACTGGCAAGCACCTCTGCCTCAACTTTTTCAATCGACTTGTCCTTGACATAGCCATAGCCTGCAATGCCCTCGGGTATGCGTGCAGTCGCAACGGCGTTCGGGTAATTATTGCCATCGAGTTGTGCGCAAATCTCTGTGATTTTTTGCTCATATTCATACGCCATCGCGCGTTCCTTGCGCCTTTCGGCCTGATAGCCGAAGGGATCCAGCACACCCCCGCGCAATTTCCTGAATTTTGTCAGCGTCCGCAATGCCAACATCATCCATGGTCCGAAACTGCGTTTGCGCGGCAGTCCGTTTGACGGATCACGTCTGGCTAAAAGCGGCGGCGCCATATTGAATTCGATCTTGTAATCACCTTCAAAAACTTCCGCTATCCGCTTTTCAAAGCGCCCGTCGGTATAGAGGCGCGCAACCTCATATTCGTCTTTATAGGCAAGCAGCTTGTAGAAATTCCATGCGACAGCGTGGGTCAACGCTCCTGGCTTGGCAGCAATTTTTATTTCGGCTGCACGTACGAAGTCTATTAGATTTCGATAGCGATCAGCGTAGGTTCTGTCCTGATATGCAACCAATTCGTCCATCCGCTGTGAAATCAACGCATCGACATCCTCGACGTCTTCATCCCGGGACACTTTTTTTCCATCTAGCACATCTTCGATAGCGCTCATATCATGCGCGGCAAGCCGTCCCCATTCAAATGCTGCGAGACTATTTTTGACAGCTACGCCGTTTAATTCAATAGCGCGTTGAAGCGCATCGCGGCTTAGTGGAATGCGTCCGCGCTGCCAGGCAAATCCGAGCAAGAAAAGATTGCTGGAGATCGAATCGCCCATGAGCCGCGTAGCGATATGCGTTGCATGCAAAAATTCGCTATCTGGTCGGGTGCGCTTGGCGATAGAACTGCGGTCCGAGGATGCTGAAAGGTCGATGGTACCATCTGTCACAAATGCCGCAGTGGGTGTTACATCGTCGTTCACGACCCCTGTGGTGCGTTCCACCGACAAGCGCGAAATAATTCCGTCGCTACCGGCGACGACGAGATCGCACGCCAACAGCAAATCCGTTGCGCCAACACCGATGCGCCCTGAACCAAGCAGCCGCTTTTCATCTGCTAGGCGAATATGGCTGGTTACGCTGCCATTCTTTTGGGCAAGCCCTGTATTATCCAGAACTGTAACGAATTTGCCTTCGAGATGCGCAGCCATGCCGATCAATGCGCCAACGGTAACGACCCCGGTACCGCCAATTCCGGTAACAAGGATATTAAATGTTCCGTTAATCGAAGGTATGTCGGGTTGAGGTACGGTTAGCGATGGTGCGTCACCTGGCGACGTTGCTACGCTTCGCCGAACATTACCACCCTTCACCGTGATGAAACTTGGGCAAAACCCTTCAAGACAGCTATAGTCCTTGTTGCAATCCGACTGATCAATCTGTCGTTTTCGACCAAATTCCGTTTCCATTGGCTTAACCGCAATACAGTTCGATTTGACGGAACAATCGCCGCAACCTTCGCACACCAGATCATTGATAAATAGTCGCTTTGGTGGATCGGGATACTGCTTGCGCTTGCGCCTTCTCCGCTTTTCGGCGGCACAGGTCTGGTCATAAATAATGACCGATAGCCCTTTGACCTCTCGTAATTGGCGTTGTACTGCATCAAGCTCTAGCCGGTGATGAATTGTTGCCCCTTCAGGGAAGGTAACACCTGCTCCGAATTTTTCCGGCTCGTCCGATACAATAGCGATGCGCACGGCCCCTTCCGCCGCGACCTGCCTCGCAATCATCGGCACATTCAACGGTCCGTCGTGTGACTGACCGCCAGTCATTGCCACCGCATCGTTAAAGAGTATCTTGTATGTGATATTTGAGCCTGCAGCAGAAGCTGCACGAATTGCCATTAGGCCTGAATGGAAATAAGTTCCGTCACCCATATTCTGGAACACATGTTCCTCGGTCGTAAAGGGCGCCTGTCCTATCCACGATGCACCTTCTCCTCCCATCTGGGTGATAAATGCAGTGTTACGATCAGGCATTGAATAAGCCATCCCGTGACAACCGATTCCGGCCATTGCCCGACTTCCTTCCGGAACTTTGGTAGACGTATTGTGCGGGCAACCAGAACAAAAGTATGGAACTCGATCGAGTTTGCCGGAGAATGTATCAACCACGGGCGTAAAGTTAATCTCGGTGAGCTTTTTCTGGAAAGGTGCAATGTCAGCACCAGCGGCATCGAGACAATGAACCAGCGCAGCAGCAATCTTGCTCGGGTCCAGTTCACCTGAACTCGGCAACAGCATCGAACCATCCAGACCTTTTTTGCCCATCAATTTATATCCATCGCGATTGACCAAAAGCGAGGCGATCTGCGTTTCTACGAAGGCATCTTTTTCCTCGATGACCATGATATGACGCGTATCACCCAAGAATTTCAGCAACCCGAGCGGCTCAAGCGGCCAGGACATACCGACCTTATAGATCGCAATGCCCATATCTTTCGCTACCAGCGTATCGATATCCAGATCGGCAAGCGCATCGATCAAATCGCCATGCGCCTTTCCTGTCGTTATCACCGCTAGCTTCGCCTGTGGGCTATCCAATATTGTTTTATCGATGGTGTTGCGTCGTGCATATGCCTGAACCGCTTCCATTCGCGCACTATGCAGACGTTTCTCCATATCATTGGGCGTATCGGGCCAACGAATTCCCAAACCGCCGACTGGAATCGAAAAATCAGTTGGGATGGACGTCTCTGAATATACTGCTCCCATATCGACAACTGCGCTGCTTTCAACGATTTCAGTCGTGGCCTTTAGCGCGACCCAGCAGCCCGAAAAGCGGGAAAGGGCAAAACCATGAAGACCAAATGACATTAGCTCTTCCACATTTGCCGGATTCAACAGCGGCATATGTGCAGCGGCAGCCATTTGGTCGCTTTGATGCGGGAGCGTCGATGATTTACAAGCGTGATCATCACCCATCACAGCCAAAACACCGCCATACTCCGAAGTACCCGCAGCATTGGCGTGTTTGAACACATCCATTGTCCGGTCGACACCTGGGCCTTTTCCGTACCAGATACCAAAAACGCCCTGCTTAGTGGCCTTGGGCGAAAGCGCTACCTGCTGCGTTCCCCAAAGAGATGTCGCTGCAATATCTTCATTAACCCCCGGCAAGAAATGAATGTCTTGCGCCGACAAATGACTTGCGGCCTTTTCAAGAGCATCATCATAATTACCGAGTGGCGAACCACGATAGCCTGATATAAAACCGGCAGTGTCGAGTTGCGCTGTACGATCCCGCTCGCGCTGGAGCATCGGAAGGCGCACCAACGCCTGAATTCCCGACATATAGACTAAGCCATCGACATCAGTATATTTCGCATCGAGGGTAACTTCACGCAACATCTTAAATTCCCATGCTTTGCAGCATTGCACCAGCCATAAATCCAGTCGACAGTGCCACAAGCTGATTACAGTTGGATTTTCTTATAGTGATCACGCGCATAACCATTCAGGCCGAGTGTCAATGAATGTACGGTCGACCTCTTCCAAGCGCTTGAGCTGGCTCGTCGCACGCGGTAACTCCCACAAGCGAAAGTAACGCGCCGCCGCCCGTTTTCCGTCATAGAAGTCTCCGGCTTTACCATCACATGCAATTATCTGTTCCAGCCAAATCCAGCTGATAACCATATGACCGAACACGTCGAGAAACGGCGTCGCGTTAGCAAGCATAGCTTGCCTATCATCATGCGCGCACAGCAGTTCGACAATACTAGCCACAGCGCCTAGCATCTCCTCCACAATTGCAGCATGTTGTGACGGCTCACCGCCAATTTCGGCCCCGCGGTCGCAGCTTTTTTTAATGCGGGCCGCCAATATTTTCAGTGCGCGGCCGTCTTGCATCGATACTTTGCGGCCCAGCAGATCGAGAGCCTGAATACCATTTGTACCCTCATGAATCGCGTTAAGTCGATTATCGCGGTAAAATTGCTCGACCGGAAAATCCCGTGTGTAACCATATCCAGCATAAACCTGTATCGCGAGACTGTTGGCATCAAGGCAATATTGCGACGGCCAGGCTTTTGCGACCGGCGTCAATATGTCTAGCAGGAGCGTTATTTCCTCGCGCACAATGCCGTCACTGCATCGCATTTCATCCACCAGCTTCGCACAGTAAAGATTAAACGCCAATGCGCCCTCAACATAGGATTTCTGAATTAGAAGCATTCTGCGAACATCCGCATGCTCGATGATTGCCACTGAATTTACCTCTCCCGCTTTACGCCCCTGAATACGGCTGCTGGAATAATCAACGGCATGTAGAAAGCCGGTATAGCCGATCGCCGCCGCACTCATCCCAACGCCAATTCGCGCTTCGTTCATCATGTGGAACATCAGTGAAAGACCAGCGCCTTCGCTTCCAATCATGTAACCGATTGCTCCGCTTTGGCCGTCAGGCATGTACATGCCTTCACCAAAGTTAAGCGCAGCATTCACAGTACCGCGTTGGCCCATTTTATGGTTCAATCCAGCCACGACAACATCATTGTGAACAACAGAGCCGTCATCCATCTCTACATCGCGCGGCACGATAAACAGTGACAGCCCCTTAACTCCGGCCGCCGCGACTTCAGTACGAGCAAGCACAAGATGGGTGATGGATCGTGACAATCCATGATCAGCCCCAGAAATCCACATTTTGTTTCCGAACAGACGAAACCGTTTACCATCAGCGACCGCGAGCATGCGGATGTCCCCTAACGAAGACCCGGCCTGGGGTTCTGACAGACACATTGTACCAAAATCTACACCAGCCAATAATGGCTTCGCATATTTTTGGATCTGATATTCCGATCCATGTTCGAACAATAAGTTCGCCGCAGCCGCGGACAATAATGCATACCCCGAAATTGCGGGACTGGCCGCCTGCAACCATGCAAAAGCCGCCCGATCCACGACGAAAGGCAATTGCATACCGCCACGCTCCGCGATTTGCGACGCAGACAGCAAGCCAGCATCAGCAAAAGCCGCGAGCGCAGTACCGATTTCGTCCGGTAGAGCAACCTCACTGCTAGACATCATCACCGGTTCGTTTTGGTCTGCCACACGATTAGCTGACTGAAAATAATCAGTTGCGATCAATTCTGCGAGGTCAATTGTCGCCTGAATTGTTTCTTTATCGTGTTCGCTGTACAACTGGTTGTTGAGCAAAGCATCAACCTGCAACCATTCAAAGAGAATGAAATCCATATCGCGGCGAGACAAAATCTTGGACATAAATGCCTAATTCTCTCTATTATTAGCGCCTCGAAACAGCGCTTGATTATCATTGTGATCTGAATATCTATCGAGCTTATATGCGCGGCCTAGCGAGGCACAGCGCAATAAAAACAACCTGCAGACCGTGAACTCATTGACTAGTAGATAACATGTTAGTATGCAAGTATGGTTTTAAAGGTGTGCCGCTAAACGACGTGGCTGTGCGATTTTCTAGTGCCGCAGCAGCAATATCAAACGGGAGAGATCAGTGGATTTGGGAATCAGGGGACGTCGCGCTATCGTATGTGGTGCCAGCAGGGGTCTCGGTCGCGCGGTAGCAGAATCATTGGCTGAAGCTGGTGCTAACTTGGTCCTTAACGCTCGCGGATTGGATGGTATCGAGCAAGCGGCCGACGAGATTCGCGAAAAGCATGGTGTCAAAGTCGATACTTTGGCTAGTGACCTGACCACCGAAGAAGGCTGTAATAGAATTGCGGTCGCTTTCCCTACAACTGATATTTTGATCAATAATGCCGGTGGCCCACCTGCAGGGGATTGGCGCAGTTTTGAACGCGAAGATTGGCGTACTGCGACTGACCGCAACATGATCGGCCCTATATTTTTGATCCGAAACTATCTGGACGGCATGGTCGGACAAAATTTTGGGCGTATCGTCAACATTACCTCGATCGTCGTCAAGCAACCCAAAGCGATGCTCAGTCTTTCGGTTGCTGCGCGACTAGGTCTTACCGGCGCGGTAAAAGCCATCGCGCCATCAGTAGCAGGCAATAACGTGACGATTAACAACCTTTTGCCCGAACTCTTCGATACCGACCGGCTACGTCAAAACCTGACAACAATTGGTAAGCAAAACGGACGGACATTAGAAGAAGAGATAGCAGAGCATATGCATATCATACCGGCCAAGCGCTTGGGCAAACCCGCGGAACTAGGAGCGACATGCGCGTTCCTGTGCAGCGAACACGCCGGATTTATAACTGGGCAATCCATATTGCTCGACGGCGGATTTTATCCGGGCCTGTTTTAATAAGCGAGCCATCGGCAACGTGATTTTCAGTCACATCGCGAACAAACAGTTTATCAGGCTCTGGGCGATGTCCTTAGGGCCAAAGTTAGGAGTAAGTAATGTTACCGCGAATGCACTTTGAATCCGGGCATGAAGATTTCCGGAAAATGGTGAACCGATCTTTCCTCGACGAATGCCTGCCCCATCATGAGGGGTGGGAAACGCAGGGCTATGTCGAACGTTCGATGTGGAAACGTGCCGGAGAGCTTGGCTTACTTTGCATGGCTTTACCGCAAGAATATGGCGGCCTTGGCGCAGATGCACGCTTCACACAAGTGCTGATGGAAGAACAGGGATACACGGGCTTCTACGGCATGAATTTTCAGGCAAATGATATCGTCGCAAGCTACATCTATCATTTTGGAACAGAGGCTCAACGTAAAATATGGTTGCCGAAAATCGCTACAGGCGCTGTGCTTGGTGCCTTGGGCATGACAGAACAGGGCGGCGGTTCTGATCTGCAAGCGATAAAAACCAAAGCCGTCAAAAATGGTGACGATTATATTGTGAACGGGTCCAAGATATTTATCTCCAATGGTTATATGTCTGACCTTATCGCTTTGGTCGTAAAAACTGGCAGAGGCGGCGCACGAGACATTTCAATTTTGCTTGTCGAAGCAGACCCACCGGGCCTCACAAAAGGCAAGCCGCTTAAGAAAATGGGTATGAAGGCACAGGATACCTCCGAATTATTTTTCGAGGATAGGTTCATGGCCTGGGGCTGAAACCAGCGTTGTTTGGCCTGGTGTGCTTGTCCAGATAATTGAGGATGACGTCGTCGGTGATATGGCCCGAGGTGGTCGAGAAATAGCCTCGTTGCCAGAAGCGCTGTCCCCAATAGCGTTTGCGGATATACTCGAACTCCTGCTGTATCTTGCGCGATGATCGCCCTTTTGCTCGGCGCACGTAGTCGCTGACCGCAATGTAAGGCGGGATCTCTACAAACATATGGACATGATCACGCGACAGAGCGCCCTGAATGATCTTCACACCCAGTTCGCTGCAAACCTGCCGGATGATCTCTCGCACCCGCAGGCGAACCTCGCCATGCAGCACCTTGAAGCGGTATTTTAGTGTCCAGACTATGTGATAACGGTGATGAAAAGCGGTGTGGCATCCGCGTGAATATGGCATAAGCACTATCTTCCGTAAAATGACTTCGCCTGCGAACCGGTCATTTTCTGGAGGATAGTGCTGGACAAACAAAACGGCTGATGCCTCTAACCAGCTAAAAGCTGGTGAGTTTGCTCCTAAGGTGAGACACTAAACTTGCAATCGGCCAAACAATGCGCATTGACGCAAAGGGTAAATCTTCTCTCATGCTATCTGGCGGCCGATTCGACTAGAAAGTACTGCTCCGATAAGCGCCATGGGGATGGCAAGTATTATCAACAATCCATACATTCCAATCCCTTGTGTTACCATGAATCCGGCAGCGATTGGCGAGGCTATAGCTCCTAAACGCCCTACACCCAAAGCCCAGCCAATCCCTGTCGCCCTGAATTCCAGCGGATAGGCAATAGCTACCAACCCGTATAGCGCTGTCAAAGCGCCGTTCACGCAAAATCCGATGACAAACATGATGGTCATTATCAATGTTAGGTTCGTTGGCATCGCAAAAATATATGCTGCCATTACGATAACCGACCCAAAAAGCAGCAGTGAAATTGTCTTTGCCATAGGCCAACGTGGACTAAAGAAACCGACCAGCCAAGCAGCGATCAGGCCTCCGAAAGTTACAAGCGACAGAGCTGTAATGCTGTGTTTAAGCGAATATCCAGCAAGAACGAATAGTTGGGGAGTCCAGTTTATAAGGAAATAGGAAGTCCAGAAAGATGTGAACAAAAGAGCCCAGAGCATCAACGTTTTCTTGCGTTGGGATCGACTCAACAAACTTCCAAGAGCAGGCTTCGACGTATCCTTTGTCGAAGAAACGGTAGGCAGATTAATCAGTGCGACAGCCCCCATTCGGGCACGTATATTATTGACCCTCGCCAGATTAGCCGTAGACTTTTGGCCTGAACGGGCAAGATATTCTGGAGACTCCGGCAGAAACAACAGGACAAGGAGAAAGGCCAGCCCGCCGAACCCGGCACCAACAAAAAAAATACCTCGCCAACCGGCCAACTCGATAATTGATGCCGCAATCGGGCCGACGACGACCGTACCGACGGTAAAACCAGTGGCGCTGATGATTACCAATAGTGAGCGATGCTTTTCAGGCGCGAACTCGCTAACGAGTGACGACGCACTGCCCAGGACACCGCCCACACCAACGCCGGTGAGAAAGCGCAGGCCAATTAGTGGTGCCAGTGAATTGGAAAAGCCGATTCCGACCATTGCAATCGCAATTAGGCCAACCGAATATAACATAATTCTTTTGCGACCGAAACGGTCACTCAGAGGCGACAAAACCATAGCCCCAACAGCCATCCCTACTAGTGCAGCAGAAAACAGAAAACCTAGGACCGATGCACTCAGCGTAAACTCCTCGGCGATCAACGGAGCGGCGGCTGCCATAGCCACTAAATCAAAGCCATCGGTGAAGTTCACCACAAAGCAAATCGCCGTAACGATAATGGTTACCAGCCGTATCTTCATTTCCGGAGGGATTGATGCGTTTGCCTCCACAAGCGAAGCTAGATTATTATCAGAAATTCGAACGGACTTTTGAATATCACTCATTTGCTAGCATTAGCGATAAAATTGACACTTGAAGCTTCAGCAATTTCACTTTCAAGTACTAACGCATCCGTTAGCGGGATAGAGTATCCGGTATCGATCATATGCTTATAGCGAACGACCATGCTGGCATCCAGATTGGCAATCTGTAGCGCCAATTCTATCGCCCGTGGCATAAGTATATCAGGCTCAACTACCTCTGCTACAATCCCCCACTCATGAGCTTTGCCAACATCAATTTTTGCTGCTGTCAAAGATAGTTGTTTCGCCCTATATGGGCCGATTAATCGAGAGAGTCTCTGCGATAACCCCCATGCTGGTAGTGCGCCCACAGCCGCATGCGTATCGGCAAAAAATGCATTGGTACTTGCGATGAGGAGGTCACAACATAACGCAAGTTCAAAACCGCCGGTTATGGCAAGTCCGTTGACCGCGCCGATAACTGGCGTAGCCATTCCGGCAAATACTTCACCCAAATTGTCTGACGAACCACGTGAAACGATGGCCGCCATAGCTTCCGGATTATCGAGTAATTCCTTTAAATCCAAACCTGCGGAAAATGCGCGCTCACCTGCGCCGCTAAGTATGATGGCTCTAATCGCTGGATCATGGTCCAACCGGATAAGTGACTCGCATAGAGCTGCCCGCAATTGCGCTGATAGAGCGTTCATTGCTTCGGGGCGGTTCAAAATAACAATCGCTATTTCATCGCGGATATCGACCTGCAACATTTCGGTCATTTCATGGCTTCTCTAACTCTTTGAAAAGGCAATGATTTAATTGGGTTAGTTGAATTTCCAGACAGTTCCAATATTGGTAGCGTTCAACCAATACGCAAAACGCTACCAATTTGATCAATCAAATTTAAATGCAAAGCTCACGCCATAAGTTGCCGGCATCCCGGTATAGCGAGCTGCTCCATCATAGGATTGATAGACTGAAGTCCAATAATATTTATCAAAAATATTCTTGCCCCAGATCGTCGCTTTCCAGCGGCCATCTGCAGCCTCATACCCAAGACGCGTATCCACAGTTGCATATCCATCAATGCAAAACACACAATCGACACCCGGAGCCGTCGATGTCTGCGGCCTGTCGAAATAATTGAGCTTGTCCGCAGCAATTACGGCATCGGAACTTGATCGAGCATTGATCGAAACGCCGACAAACGGAGTACCGCCGTCAGTTTGCGCACGATAGTCAATATTCAGGCTACCGGACCATTTGGAAGTCAGCGGAAGCGGAGAACCGGAATGATCGTAATTGCGCTCACCGAGTGTATTGATACCCACATAGTCTGTTATCTTGGAATCAATATATGTAACCGAACCTGCGATTGTGAGGCCATTCACAGGCCGCAATATCATATCGATTTCAGCGCCCAAGACACGTGATTTAGGTACGTTGATCAACGCATCAAGCTGGCCGAAAACGAGGTCATCCAGCTTCCCACGAACCTGTTTATTGCGATAATCATAGTAAAATCCAGCGGCGTTGACACTCAACAGTCCCGAAGGAGACTTCGCTTTGACCCCCAATTCATAAGCAGTCAGCTTTTCTTGCGATACCGGGTTGAATGCTATGATATTGGACGCTGTCAAAGACGGAAAGCTGCCGGCCTTGTAGCCACGTGAAATGTTGGCGTAAATCAAGAGATCCGGGGTGACCTGAAAATCGGCTCCAACCCGCCAAGAAATATTGTCTTCTTTCAAGGTAGCCAAAACGGGAACACCTACCGGCACATTGTTTTCATTCAAAGAATAACAGTCGTCTGGACCAACAGGTGAAAACGGCGTGCCATTGCCAACGGCATTCCCCAAGAAATTGAAGAAGGTGTCGACGTTCCCGCCAGGAATAGTGGAATTGCAAAGCTCAGCCTGGATGCGCGAATTTGTATATCGAGCCCCGCCCTTCAATACGATACGGTCAGTAACGCTAAATTCTGCATTGCCGAAAAGCGCATAATTGCGAATATTCTGTTTCGTATCTACGACCGAGGAGTTAATGAACAATGTCCCGGCGCGATAGGCAGTATGACCAAGCCGCACGATATAATTCTCATATGTCTTGCTGTCTTCGTAATTGCCCCCGATAACCCACCTAAGAACATCCGATGTGTCATCAGCGATCCGGATTTCCTGATTGAACGACTTGATAGTTCCCGTCTGATCGGTGATATTGCTCATCAAATATTCGGTTCCGTTTGTATCCACAAACTGGAACTGATCATAATCAGTATATGAACTGAGCGAAGTAACGGTTATCGTGTCCGATACATCAATATCAGCACGCATCGACCCCTGAATCATTTTGCGGTCACTGCGCGGCTCGAAATTAACTAGTGGCGCCGAGCCAGGAACGATCGCGCCCGTCGGATTCGGAGTAGCAACAGGAGTACCAAGCGAAGGACTTGCTGCCTGGGCAGTCCAATCTGCGGCACGATTGCTGCGCGGCGAGAATGTAAAACCATTGGGGTAATTATCCGCAAAAGCCTGCAATATGGCTGGAGAACTACCTGCAGGGCGGAGGGCAATAAGTTGCTGCGCCTGCGGGTCTGATTTGTCTTTGAACCCATTGACGTTGAAAAGGAGCCGAATGTTGTCTGTTGGATCAAAGTCCAACAAAAAGCGCCCCGCAATATATGATTGAGAGCCATTCGTATCGTCGCGTGTTACGCTATACTGCCAATCATCGGTATTCTTGCCAGTAAGGGCAAGGCGAACGCCTGCATTATCCGAAATAGGCCCGCTAATATGCGCATTCCCTTCGATTGAATTGAAGCGGCCATAGCTAATGTCGCCCCCGGATTCCCAGTATCTAGTCGGCTTTTTCGCAACGAAGTTAATTGCGCCGCCTGTTGCATTCTGACCAAAAAGAGTACCTTGCGGGCCCTTGAGAACTTCAATACGCTCGAGATCAAAAGCAGCATGCAACGTCATAACCGGGAACGAAAGAGGAGCTTGATCGAGATACGAACTAACCGATGGATAGACGCCAAGAGATTGCTCGTTAAATCCGATACCGCGTAGAGTCAAAATGGGCGTTGCACCGGCACTTGGAGTATAGCTAAGCCCTGGAACCGCAGAAGCGATATCAGATAAATCTGTTATACGACGTTCTTGAAGCATTTCACTGGAAAGCGCGGAAACGGTCTGCCCAACCTTGCTGAGTGACTCCTCACGTTTATTTGCGGTGACGATGATTTCATCATAGACAACAGATTGATCCGAACTTTCACTGTTATCTTGAGCCAGCGCGACGTTTGGCCAGCATGCTGTTGACATGGAACCTATCATCACAACACAAAAAGTTTTTGAACGCATCCTCGATCTCCCAATCCAATATTATTGATATCTCTATTATATTTTTGTCATTGTTTGAATGATCAAACTCATAACACGATAGCAATTCTAACATGTTAGAATTTATGCCTAGCGTCAAGTGATTGTTTGCCTGACCACAAAATTTGAATTTTTTAATTCGATCGAAGCGCCTGAAATATCGCTTACTAATCCATAGGTGTAAGGCGAGTTGGAAGACCTGTGGAAACGGCCGTATTGCCACGCTTGGAAGATTATTAGAGATAGGTTCCCAACCATCTTCAGCCATGAGTTGAACAACTTTTCTGGCGCTTACCGAAAATGTTTTCTTTGGCTTAGCGGCTCTAGAACCTAGTTGAAAAATCCCGGTGTATCGGCTCCATCACAAACAAAATCAATTACTCGGTTCATCGAGGTCAGAGTAAGGAAAGGGCCGGATGTTACCCGCGCAGAGTAAATTCACCGGTCGCTTCTGACGTCAAAATATCCGCGATTTCAAAAGCAGTCTTGTGCATTGACGCGATCAGGTTGGTATCCTGTGTATGGTCAACTTCCTCGCCCAGTCGCGAAACCGATATTCCCAGTGCTATAGCGGTATCATTGGACGGAACGGGCACAGCAAGACAATATAGGTCAGGAGAAATCTCTCGGTTATCAACAGCGAAGCCTTGTTTTTTGACGCACGCCAATTCCTCGCGAAGCGTGTCAGCATCAATAGTTGTATTGTCGGTCAGCGCCACAAAGGGTCCGTTCGCCAGATACTGCTCCCGCTTTTTCAGTGGCAGTACAGCCAACAAAACCTTTCCTACACCGGTGCAATAAGCTTCAAGCTGCATATCTTCACGCGTGAATAATTGATTATTGCTGGCTCCTTCTTTTACCAAATAGGTCACCATATCATCTTCGAGCGTGCCCATATGCACGATAGCGCGGCAGTTGGCAGCAAGCTTGGCAAGGCTTTCGCGTGCCAATTCGGCGGCTATGCGGCTAGGCTGTAGAAAGGGGGTTAGGGAGAGCAACTGTGCGCCCGCTACGTAATGCCCTCTGCGCGATTGTTGTAACAATCCCTGATCCGTCAATGTTGCAAGCAGCCGGTATAGCGTTGCATTGGGGATCTCGAGATCCTGAACCAAATGCGTCACTTTATGCCGCCCGCCATCGCGGACAACAAGCTGTAACAGCTCCATTGCTCTCCCGAAGGAGCTCAAAACGGGAGTTCCCTTTCTCATAATGTGAGACATTAGGCCGCCAGTGCCATAGGCACAAGCGGAAGATAAGAATATACAAGCCAAAATATCAGGCAGGCCAAATTCTGATTCTGCCCTTGCTGGAGGATGTAAGATAAATGGGTAACTCTCATGAAATTGCCGCGGAACGGCTGCGCGCGGCCTATGGCGGCGAGGCGATTGCGCCTTTACGCGATTGCCTTGATCCAACCGATGTGGATGGTGCTTATGCGGTGCAGGCGATCAACACCGACTTTTGGCAAGAGGACGGGCGGCGGATAGTCGGCCGCAAAGTTGGCTTGACTGCCAAAGCCGTGCAGCAGCAACTAGGCGTGGGCCAACCTGACTTCGGAGTATTGTTTGATGATATGTACATTCCAGATGGTGGTACCTTAAAGACATCTCAGGTTCTCCAACCCAAGGCTGAGGCCGAAGTGGCGATCATATTGGGCGCAGACATTGATGGCGACAATATTGATCGTGAACAGGTTGCCGCTGCCGTAGCCGAAGTGACTGCCGCAATTGAAATCGTCGACAGTCGCATTGCCGACTGGAAAATTACCTTCGCCGATACCGTCGCTGATAATGGGTCATCTGCCATGTTCGTTCTAGGCGACACCAAAAGGCCGTTGGACGGGCTTGATTTATGGACATGCGGGATGGTGATGGAAGTGAATAATGAAGTCGTATCGCTTGGTGCAGGCGTTGCGTGTCTGGGCCACCCATTAAATGCCGCAACTTGGCTCGCGCGCACTCTGGCAGAACGCGGGCAGCCGTTGCGCAAGGGTGACATCGTCCTGACCGGCGCCCTGGGGCCAATGTTTGCCATCACTCCCGGAGATCATGTTCGCGCCAGCATTGGCGGGCTTGGAACCGTTTCGTTCACTTATCAGGATGACCGCAAATGACCGGTAAAACAAAAGTCGCTATTATTGGATCGGGCAATATCGGCACGGACCTGATGATAAAAGTCCTGCGCCTGTCCGATACACTGGAAATGGGCGCTATGGTCGGCATCGATCCCGATTCCGACGGTCTCGCCCGCGCAAGCCGGATGAATGTGGCGACGACTGCAGAAGGCATAGAAGGGCTGATCAAAATGCCCGAATTTGCTGATATCGATATTGTGTTTGATGCAACGTCGGCCGGCGCGCACGCGCATCATAACCAGATACTGCAAGCGCATGGCAAGATCGTGATCGATCTGACGCCTGCGGCAATCGGCCCCTATACCATCCCGGCAGTGAATGGTGACGAGAATTTGGATGCACCTAATGTCAATATGGTTACATGTGGGGGACAGGCGACCATTCCCATTGTTGCCGCGATTAACCGTGTCGTGAAAGTCCATTATGGTGAAATCGTTGCCTCCATTGCTTCAAAATCGGCCGGGCCGGGCACGCGCGCCAATATCGATGAATTTACCGAAACGACGAGCCAGGCCATTGTCGAGGTCGGCGGGGCGACGCGCGGCAAGGCCATCATCGTGCTTAACCCGGCGGAACCGCCGCTTATCATGCGTGATACCGTCTATTGTCTTTGCGAAGATGGCGATCAGTATGCAATTACCGATTCGGTCGAACAAATGGTCGCAGAAGTTCAGCAATATGTACCGGGCTACCGTCTGAAACAGGCGGTTCAATTTGAACATATCGGTTCGAACCGGCCCTTGCGCATTCCTGAAATGAACGATGGCAAGGGCGGCGAATATACCGGTCTGAAAGTGTCAGTATTTCTCGAGGTGGAAGGTGCGGCCCATTACCTGCCCGCTTATGCCGGCAATCTCGACATCATGACCTCCGCCGCCAGGAAGACGGCAGAAAAAATCGCGATCCGCAAACTGCAAGGAGTTGCAGCATGACCTTCGATCCGACAACACAGAAGCTCTACATCCAAGACGTGACACTGCGCGACGGGATGCACGCCATTCGCCACCAATATGGTCTGGATCATGTGCGCAATATCGCCAGGGCGCTGGACCGTGCCAAAGTGGACGCAATCGAAGTGGCCCATGGTGACGGCCTGCAAGGCTCCAGCTTTAACTATGGTTTTGGCGCCCATACCGATTGGGACTGGATCGGCGCAGTAGCCGAGGTGTTGGATCATAGTGTTCTGACGACATTGCTGCTGCCCGGCATCGGTACGATTCATGATTTGAAACATGCCTATGAAATGGGCGTGCGCTCGGTTCGTGTGGCGACGCATTGTACCGAGGCAGATGTCGCCAAGCAGCATATCGAATTTGCCCGCGGCCTTGGCATGGATGTGTCCGGATTTTTGATGATGAGCCATATGACCAGTCCTGAACTTCTTGCCCAGCAAGCACTGTTGATGGAAAGCTATGGAGCGCATTGCGTCTATGTGACAGACAGCGGCGGCGCGATGAATATGGATGAATATGCCGCGCGGTTAAAAGCTTATGATGCTGTGCTGAAGCCGGAAACAGAGCGCGGCGTTCATGCCCATCACAATCTGTCCCTTGGCGTTGCCAACTCAATTGTTGCGGTTCAAACTGGTGCGGTTCGGGTTGACGCCTCTTTGGCGGGAATGGGCGCAGGCGCGGGCAATGCGCCGCTTGAAGTGTTCATTGCTGCTGCTGACCGTTATGGCTGGAACCATGGCTGTGACCTATATGCGCTCATGGATGCCGCCGAAGAACTGGTTCGGCCTTTGCAAGACCGCCCCGTTCGCGTGGACCGCGAAACGCTCACTTTGGGCTATGCGGGTGTTTACTCATCCTTCTTGCGCCATGCTGAAAAAGCGGCGGCGGATTACGGGCTAGATACGCGCACGATTTTGGTGGAGCTTGGCAAAAGAAAAATGGTCGGCGGTCAGGAAGATATGATCACCGATGTCGCGCTTGATCTAACGCAGTCCAAGAGCAAATAAATTTGAGAAATGTCATATTATGAAGTTTGATGCACTGATCGTTGGCGCGGGGCATGGCGGCGCGCACACCGCTATCATGCTGCGTCAGAATAAATTTGAAGGCTCCATCGCTATAATAGGGGATGAGCCCGAGATTCCTTATGAACGCCCGCCTCTCAGCAAGGAATATTTCTCCGGCGAGCGAAGCTTTGAACGCATATTGATCCGCCCACAATCCTTTTGGGATGAGCGGCAAGTTACTATGATGACCGGGCAGCGAGTTGTGTCCGTCGACCCCGCTGCGAAAAGCGTCACGACCGAAGTTGGTGAAATTATCGAATATGATAAACTCGTCTGGTCTACCGGCGGCAGTCCACGAGGGTTGCCCCTGCCTGGCTTTGAGATGGCGGGTGTGCACGGCGTACGTACCCGGGCTGATGTCGATGCCATCTTGGCAGAGTTGGACGATGTCACCGATATGGTCATCGTGGGTGGTGGCTATATCGGACTGGAAGCGGCGGCCATTTTATCGAAATTCGGGAAAAATGTTGTCGTTCTGGAAGCGCTTGACCGCGTGCTCGCACGTGTTGCCGGCGAAACATTGTCACGCTTCTATGAAACGGAACATCGCGTCCATGGCGTTGATGTCCGCTTGTCCCAAAAGATCGCCGAAGCCGTTGGAGAGAACGGGAGAGTTACCGGCGTTAAATTGGCCGATGGGACAATAATTCCGGCACAGCTCGTGATTGTCGGCATCGGCATTATTCCGGCGGTTCAGGCTTTGATCGCAGCAGGTGCAAAGGGCACGAACGGCGTCGATGTGGACCCATATTGCCAGACATCCCTGCCCGATGTTTACGCAATTGGCGATTGCGCGGCCCATGCCAACGATTTTGCCGATGGCGCCATTATTCGGCTTGAATCGGTGCAGAATGCAAATGACCAAGCGACGACGGTGGCAAAAGCAATTTGTGGAGATGCCCGGCCTTATCACGCGATCCCTTGGTTCTGGTCCAACCAATATGACCTTCGACTGCAAACGGCGGGCCTTTCTATAGGCCATGATGATGTAGTTATAAGAGGCAATCCGGATAACCGCAGCTTTTCGGTCATCTACCTAAAGCAAGGGCGCATTATCGCCGTCGATGCCGTCAATTCGGTAAAGGATTTTGTCCAGGGAAAGCAGTTGATTGCAAAGAACGCGGCCATTGACAAAGCCCAACTCGCTAACACCGCAATACAGTTAAATTAAATGACGACCAGTTAGTCGACGGGTTCGTTTCAGCAATCGAAATCAAACAAATTCGTTTGCGGTGCCAACGGCGGATAATCTCCGTCGCCAGAAGAAGCTTTCAGCAATTGAACGCTGGTTTCGCAATCTCCATCAAGTGTGAGCTGGAACACTAACGTTGTTCCCCGTCAGCACCTATGTCACCAAAAAACGCCAGCGCTAAAAAGCCCGCAGAGCAGTTGGTTAAAGATATCCGCCGTGCGACCCGTCGGCATTTCTCTGCCGAAGACAAGATACGGATCGTGCTGGATGTGAGAGCGCAGCCCATCCGGGGGATGGGCGAGCACGATCACTGCGCGGCGATGACAGTATTGCCGAGCTATGCCGCCGTGAAGGCATAGCCCAAAGCTTGTATTACACCTGGTCGAAGGAGTTTATGGAAGCGGGCAAGCGCCGACTTGCTGGCGACACGGCGCGTGCTGCCACATCGGATGAGGTAAAAGACCTGCGACGTGAAGCTGGCGCGTTGAAGGAATGCGTTGCTGATCTGACATTGGAAAACCGTCTGCTCAAAAAAAGCATGATCGCGGATGGGGACGACGACGTATGAGATATCCGGCATCAGAGAAGCTCGAGATCATCAGGATCGTCGAGCAATCGCATCTGTCAGCGCGCAAGACGCTGGATAAGTTGGGTATCCCGCGCAGAACCTTTTACCGCTGGTATGATCGGTATCTGGAAGGCGGGCCTGAAGCGCTGGCTGACCGGCCATCGGCTCCAAGCCGGGTGTGGAACCGTATCCCTGCCAAAGTGCATGACCAGATCATCGATCTGGCGCTGGAACGCTCGGAACTCAGCCCACGCGAACTGGCGGTGACGTTCACCGACCAGCAGCGCTACTTCGTGTCAGAAGCCACGGTTTACAGACTTCTGAAGGCCCATGACCTGATCACCAGCCCCGCCTATGTAGTGATCAAGGCTGCCGACCGCTTCCACACACCGACCATGCGCCCCAACGAGATGTGGCAGACCGATTTTACCTACTTCAAGATCATTGGCTGGGGCTGGATGTATCTGTCCACCGTGCTTGACGATTACTCGCGCTACATCATCGCGTGGAAGCTGTGCACCACGATGCGCGCAGAGGATGTCACCGAGACGCTGGATACGGCATTGGAAGCATCGGGATGCGCGTCAGCGCATGTGAAGCACAAGCCGCGCCTGCTATCAGATAATGGCCCCAGCTATATTGCAGGCGAGTTGGCGGAATATATCGAAGCACAGAAGATGAGCCATGTGCGCGGCGCACCCTTCCATCCGCAGACACAGGGCAAGATCGAACGCTGGCACCAGACCTTGAAGAACCGCATACTGCTGGAGAATTACTTCCTGCCAGGGGATCTGGAAGCCCAGATCGAAACGTTCGTGGAGCAATATAACCACCAGCGTTATCACGAAAGCCTCAGCAACGTGACGCCTGCTGATGCTTACTTCGGCAGAGCAGCCGCCATCATCAAACAACGAGAAAGGATCAAAAAACAAACCATCGAACATCGGCGCTTGCAACACCGCAAGCTTGCCGCTTAATATCAACAAACCAAATGGAACCAATGCTCCGTTAATTTACGCAGCCTTCAGTGCCAAATGTTCTGACGACGGACAATTTCCTTCCGACTAGGTGATGGACTCATAATTTCTGGTCCATAATCTGATGGAGACGAGAGCGACGGCGGCAAGGAAGTTGGAGGCGAGCTTGTCGAAGCGGGTAGCTATTCTGCGGAAGTGTTTGATTTTACTGAAATAGCGTTCGACGAGATTGCGCTCCCGGTAGAAAGCGGGGTCGACCATGCGCTGGTGTTTGCGACTGCACTGGGTGGGAATGTGGGCGATGGCCCCCTGTCGTTCAGCCAGTTCGACAAGAGAACGGGCATCATAACCTCTGTCGGCGACGATGTGACGAGACCTGGTCAGGCTGGCAATCAGCGCAGGAGCAACGGTCATGTAGGAGGCCTGTCCCGATGTGATAATCAACCGGATCGGCAGCCCCTGCTCATCGACAGCGGCATTGATTTTGGTAGTCAGTCCGCCACGAGAACGACCGATGGCGTTATCCGCGCCCCTTTTTTTCCGCCTGCGGCATGTTGATGTGCCCGGATTACCGAACTGTCTATCAGCGCCATCGATTGTTCAGATCGTTCGGCCAAGGCATTGAAAATATTCACCCATATCCCCGCCTTCGCCCAGCGATTATACCGGTTATAGACCGTCGTATACGGCCCGTAGCGCCCCGGTAAATCGCGCCACGGCGAGCCCGTGCGCAGAATATAGAATATCCCGTTCAGCACCCGCCGGTCATCGACCCGCGCAACCCCGCGGGCCTTGTTCGGCAGCAACGGCTCGATCACCGCCCATTCAGCATCGCTCGAATCAAAACGTCCCATAGCCAATCTCCTTGACAAGATTGAATCACATTTCAATGCAAATGGGAATCCACTTTATGAGTACACAACCTAGGCTGGCGCATCAAAAGGTCTATTTTTCCGGTGTCGAATGATCCTTCCGGAACGACCACAAATTGTGCACTTGACTGTGCACCTAAACCGATTCAAACATGTTAATAGAACAAACATTCGAGGACTTCTGCGGTTTTGCGTTGATGGTATTAGATGAAATTCCTCAGTCGGGAATCCTCTCGTCCCGATCAAATTTTCAAAGACTTGGCAACCCCACCCAGACTAATAATCCATTTTAGTCTGGGTTTTAGTCTGGGGAATTTTTTAGCAAGTTTTTCGGGCATTATGCAGCCTCTTCCAGCTTCTGCGGCTCCGACTCCGCTTCAAATTCCAAAGCAGGCGGCAACCAGTCCTTGCCAGCGAGGCGATCGGCCATTGCAAGTGCAAGATCGACTTTCTTCATGCTGGCGCAATTGTCCGCAACGCTGTCCCCGCATTGCTCACGCAATATCTTAAGCAATGTCGGCTTGCTCACGCTTTCGAAGAAACCGACGGATAGTTGCCATGTGGCTTTCATATCGACCTTCGCAGCGAGCGCGATCTCATCCATTTGACCAATACCATTTGCGCTATAGCGGCCATTGGCATTGATTTGAGAGGCAATGAGATAGGCAAAGAGGCATTGTTTCACATCGCCGTCCAATGCTCAAATGACAGACAGGCTGTCATCATCACACAATGCCGCAATATCTTCCACCGCTATTTCCTCGACCGAACGAATCCGGCTTTGCGCCATCAATGCCTCATCCACCTCGACAGCCCTTGCATAAGGCTTGATCGACAGCGGCAGCGAGCTGTCACCATCATGGACAAGCTGCACCAGCAATGTCTGGCGCAGCAGATCAAACGCCAGATCAAGGTCCATAGCGCCAGCCTCGCGCACCGCCAATGTTTTGATCTTGATGAGGCTGGTTGTCAGCTTGGCACTGTAGTCGGCTTTGGACATCTTGGTGACATGGCCTGACTTCGCGCACCTCAAATCAATCGCATGCGCTTCCAACTGGCTATCATAGCCCACAAAGATGATCACCTTACCATTTGCTTTCTGCTCGTCAGTATAAAAGCACATCTATTGCTGACACAGTCCTGCAGAGCACCTCGCCAGACCTTGAGGCAGCCGAAATCATCACGCTGGAGCCCGTTGGAAGGAGCGCCTCTGTGATGCGCCAATATCGTCGAGTTTAGGAAGGAAGCTTGAGCCGCAGCGGCGCATTGACCTGTTCGATCGAGGGGGAAAGCCTTCCCCTGAGCCGGAGCCGCTGCACTGTCTCCGTCTACCCCTTCGAGCGGGGATGCTCCCCGCAACGCCCCGATAGTGAGCGGGGCTGATGACGCACGCTATCCCGCGCGCCTGCGGCGCGCTCCTTGGGGTGCGGCGTTTGACGAGAAGGGCCCCGCGCGCACACTGAACCGGCACAGACGGGAATAAGTGCAGGCGTCAAAAGCCGACAGGCCCCGCCTTTTCGCCTGCACGGGCAGGTTAGCGATTTGCTGCCTCCTTTCAGGGTGCGAGTCGTTTGATCTGGTCAAGTCGCTGGCCGCTCGGATTCATTGAAGCATGTGTCGGGGTCTATGGACGGCGCGCGTGCGCCGGCGTTGTTTGTACCGGCTCCGGAGAGACGAGGTGGGCGGCGCTTCCGCCTAGGGTCGCACTGCCCCGGGCCACAACCCCTGACGGGGTCTTTCTCTTCGTTACAGCCCTTCGGGTGTGCCCGGCACAGTCCGCCCCTCTCTGGTCGCTGCTTGCCGCCCACCCCGCCTCCCCGGGGCCGGTTGCGGCAGATTTTGGGATCGAGGTGGCGGTGATGGCAGTTGGTAATCAGAAACGGACGGGACGCGGCAAGAGCAGAAATGCGGCGCTTCGCGCCGTGCGCGGCGATGGGCCTCGCGTCTCGCTTTATGAAGAGGTGACTGCCAAGATCATCTCGCAACTGGAAGCGGGCATTTATCCTTGGGCACAACCATGGAATTCGGCGGCAGCCTTGCCGGGACTTCCCCGCAATGCCATTTCGGGGCGGGCCTATTCGGGCATCAATGTGCTGATATTATGGGGAGCGGTCATTGACGGCGGCTTTGCATCGCAGGACTGGCTAACCTTCAAACAGGCGCTTGCAGCAGGCGGATGCGTCCGCAAGGGCGAGCGCGGCCAGACGATTTTCTATGCCGACCGCTTCACGCCCGGCGACGGGCACGAGCAGGGGAATGACGCGACAGGGGCTGGTGAGAAGCGTTCAATTCCGTTTCTCAAACGCTTCACTGTGTTCAATAGAGCGCAATGCAATGGGCTGCCACAGCGCCTGTCCGCCGACCTGACACCGCTACCGGAACGCGAATTGCATGACGCCGCCGAGGCGCTGATCAAAGCAACAGGCGCTGATTTCAGAACCGGCGGCGCGCGCGCTTATTATTCGCCGTCAGATGACCATGTGCAGGTTCCGCCGCAACCCGCATTTCCTGCCCAGATCGATTATTATCGTACTGCCCTGCACGAACTTGGCCATAATGCCGTAACCGGGATTATGCCGCATGACCTCCACTGGAGGTTTGATTTCCGGGCTTTGGCCATGCGGCGGTTCGGCATAATCAGAGCCCTTCCAGGAACGCGAGGAGGCCATCGTCGGGCCG
>Ga0208017_100032_pt1 | contig 84215 bp, 75 predicted proteins | sample 30_taG_FD_184104 | JGI IMG/M metagenome (GOLD analysis project Ga0208017, IMG submission 184104) | Marine viral communities from Cariaco Basin, Caribbean Sea - 30_WHOI_OMZ (SPAdes) (version 2) | ecosystem: Environmental > Aquatic > Marine > Oceanic | place: Caribbean Sea: Cariaco Basin... | reverse complement strand
AAAAACAGACTTTGCGATATCCAATCCTATAATGCTAACTTGCGACATGGACGCCTCCTTCTAATGGTGTTCAACACCTCCATTATGGCACATTAATGCCGTCGGGGGGCGTCCACCCCATCACCCATTTATTGCCGTTCGAGCGTGAGAAAATTCTAGACGCTGAATGGCAGCTTTTAGGCGCGAGCGCCTGCCTCCGGAATGACGACAATTGGGCCGATAGCGGACTGGCCGCAATCAAACTGCAATCGGCAAAGCAGACGCACCAGTCGAACCCTCACCAACGGAGAGCCGCCCACACATAGGGCGGTTGCCGAAGGTCCGCTTTCCACCGCCCAGCATCCAATGGCGGATAGTCCGCAAACGGCCCAATTGCTGATAAACATTCTTCTGAAGCCTGCTACCCTCGTGCCATCCAGAACCCCGAGACCAGCGAAGCGTATCGCCTCTTCTGATCACTTGTCGCGCCCAGAGTCAGAATCATAAGCGAGAACGGAGTATGCTGCCCCTTGCCTGACGGGTCCAGGAACCGAACACGACCTTTTAGAAAATAGATGTCGGCATCACCGCTCAGCGTCTCATGAAACCACGGAGAGTCGGTCCGGACGGGCACTAGGCAGACAACGGTCTCGACATTGCCAATGCGCCATTGGTCGTGGGCTCGGCGCAACCATTTCAGCAATTGCGAGAAGGGAGGATTGACGAACGCTGTCCTGCCCGACCAGTCATCACTCAGACCATCGCCGCCTTCACACAGGATGATACGACGACCGGCAATAACGGGGCTCTTGCAATGCCCGCAGGGATCAAGATCGATAGCACCGAAGCTCTGATATATGTTTGTCATGAAATCAGGAGGCGTGAATCGGCTGTCCCGGTCTTCCTTGTCGCCCTTGCCCCAATAGGCGCGTTCCGGTGCCCGGCGTTTCGCATTGGGCGCAAGAGCGTTCAGCACCAGCTTCAGGCTTGCTGCCGAACCGCCACCCCGCTCGAGACTGGCAAGCGTTGTGCGCGACAGGCCCGTTCGCTGTGCGAGCCGGTCCAGCGATAGCGAACGCTTCATCCGCCGGCTCCGTAGCTGCTCGGACAGCGTCTTGCCCGGTCCGATCCCGATCAAACGGAATTCGAGCGCATCCATGGCGGCGTGCAACGTCTTTGCCGAACCCACCCCTTTCTCGAGGCGCATGATCGCTTGCGCGCTGGTGCCGATCCGATCGGCAAGTGTTTTCTGGGTCCAGCCCTTGTCGCGCCTAGCAACGCGGAGATCACTGATCAGCATATGACACCTCCCAGTTTCATATTCTGATCGGCTACGCAGCAAAAACAACGCTTCGGGATGTAAGCAGGACGCCACTGATCAATAAGTTCTTCTATGTCCTGGGCACGGCCCCACTGGTCAGCGTATGCTGTACCGCTCTGTGCCAGATAGAGTATGATGGTGGCCATCGCATCGCCGAGTTTTCGGTCTACAGCTGCAATGTCCACAATATCAAAGTGACCATTCACCGAGCGATCCCACCATGCCAACAGAAAATTTGCGGTTCGCACAGACTGGCCCGTATCCCTCTTCGCTACCGGAAGAAGAATATCAAAAGCATCGCCAACCATCTCGTGGGTAGCATGCGGCAAAAAACCGGAAAATCTAGACATATATCACTCCTTCAACAAACCCATCATGGGATTGCGATTGTTGTTAAGGAGCGACCTGCTGGGCAGTCACTAAAGGGTCATTTCCTACCCCGGGACGAACCTTCGACAATTTGTCGACGGTTAAACGTGACGTTCTGTCTGCAACGTCACGTTTTGGCATACCAACTTCTTGCCATCAAAGCGTATCAACACAGACCGCGCTGGGTCCAGACGTGCATTACGACTTACCGACAAAACCCCAATAAGGACAAAGAAGCTACAATACAAGAACAAAAGAAAAACAAATGAACTTTGGGGGGATCCGCCATGAAGCTTGGCTCTGGTTACGCAGCGGGCACACATAATCTTACGGCGCATACCCCCCTTATTCGGGCGGCACGGTTACATGGTTGATGACGACATTCGGACCTCTGTTTCGATCATTTTTATGTGATCAATATTGATCAAATGCAGTGATACTTTCAGCAAATCGTTTCGGCTGACCTTCTTTGAATCTGAGAATATTTCGCAATTTGAATTGTGGCGCGGGAAGTTCACTCAGGGCCTCGATTGGGAAACGCTTCCATTCTGGTTCGCCCCCCGTGAATGATCTCAAGAATGCGCGGTCATTAACCGTCAATCCTGATCGTATGGTTTCTCTCAGTCGATCTAGCGTTGAGGCATGATCATCATAGGTGAAGGATAATTTTGTCATGCCTTCAAACTTGGATTTGTAGACGTCACGCTGATCTTTTGCCGTGGGGTTCAATATCTCAATAATTGGTCTTCCATGGCTCACCAAGGCTGCAATCATGCCTAATTTTATCTCTTCAGTGAAACCAAAGCGATCTAACATAAGCTTTACATCAAACAAATCGCGCGGATGTTGACGGTCGAGTGCGGCGCAGATTTTTCCGCCAAATAACTCGCCTTGCGAGATAACGCGCGCCTGCGCGAACGCTTCAAACTGCTCTTGTACCGGTTCACTGCAATCCATCATGCGCGTTGGCATAATATGTCCGCGCAATGTCGGATTTACTTCGATTTTCACTTGTGTTCGAAATCGCTGGCAATTGAGCTTCACTTCCATCTGCTCTTTACCCTGTGCGGGTTTTGTTATTTTGGTTGGTGGCAGTCGGCGTTCAATTTCGGCTGAGATCCGATCCAAAGCTTCGCTAATCGCTTGGAGAGACTCTTCGCGGTCTTGATTGGGCAAATACGTCAGATCAATATCGACTGAAAGGCGCGGCAACTCCCATTCAAACAAATTAATGGCCGTCCCACCTTTAAGGGCAAAGACTTCCTCCTCCATCACCAAAGGTAGAATGTCGAGTAACAGCTTGACCTGATCACGATAGACCTCAGTAGACATTGCTCACCAATTCTTCTGGCAGTAACAGGTCGTATTTTGATGTCAGGCGTCCTGTTTTTGTTATCGCCCGCTTGCCTTTGCCTAGATCAATTCTAGTAAGGTCAAGGCTATTAACGAGCCGGAGTCCTGCGCGCTCGGATAGATAGAGAAACAGCCTCTTTGCTTTTACTGAAGTGCAGGCTTCCAAACTCTCTTGCATAACCTTTGGTCGGAGTGAGGTCATACCCTCGATGATTTGCGCCACTTCAACCGGGTCGAATTCTTTCGGTGTTAGGTGAAGCGTTTCCAATATGGCTTGCTCGGGAACTGCGCAGACCAAAGGTAGGCCTTCGACGCTTTCTCTGACCGTAACGGCCATTGTGGGAGGGAATAGCTTGGTGCGAACATGACGTACCTCTGACCCCCAGTTGTCTAGGAACCACTTGGGAAGCACTACACCCGGAGCAGAGAAGATATAGGCCCTCGTCGTGCCAAAGCGGACATAGTGCTGATGACCGGTCATCTCTAACGCAGTTAGAGCTCCAACATGCACGGGTATGTTTAACTGCTTTTGGAGGCTGTAAAGCGCGCCTTGCCATGTGACAGTTTCATGAGGGCGTTTAAAAGCACCACGGCCAAGTGATTCTAGCCATTTAGACCTGAGATAATTTCGGACATCCTGCGGTATGATACCCCGCTCGCCAAGCCACTCACTGGTAGCGACTGAATGTGGCATCCATTCGTCGAGGAGCGGTTTGATTTTATTCCTTTTAGATAAACCCATTATTTATTTATAACATTTTTTGCGAACCATGGGAAGGGTGTAGTTTAAATAGTATGGCTAAGATAACCTAAAAGATTATCTAGAGTAAGTATTTTTAAACCAACTCTGACGATATACAAAAGGGCTCCCCATTTCGAAGGCATTAGACAATGCGAGATCCACTCCGCCAGACTCGAAGTCGAAGTATAGAGGCCACCTGATTTCGGCCAACCTAGAACACCACAGATATAAACCAGAGCGCGCTGTTTCGCAAAAATCTGATGATAAGAGCGCGGATAAGACTGTGGAAAATATGTCGCCTCTTGCTTTCCCACAGCGCTACTTCCACCATCAAAAACAGAGCCACCATAGGGTGCCACAACAGGGTGCCACTGGGGGTTTTATTCGCAGGAGTGGGTCTTTTATTTCAAAGACTTAGCTGTAAACAAAAGTTGGTTGGGGTGGCAGGATTCGAACCTGCGCATGGCGGCATCAAAAGCCGCTGCCTTACCACTTGGCGACACCCCAATATTTGCGGGCCTCATTCTGGCGGGCCACGCTGGTGAACGGGCCTATTATCCAGTTTGCCCGCAGGGGGCAAGAGGCAGTTATATCTAAGCTTCGAACAGTCTTTTGACCCAGCCGTGATTATCCGGTGCAATGCCGCGCTGGATATCAACCAGTCGGCGCTTCAATTTTTCGGTCAACTGGCCAGGACCACCGCCGCCGATGGTGAATTCACCCTTGCGAGACCGTACGGTACCAACCGCGGTCACAACCGCTGCCGTCCCGCAAGCGAAGGTTTCAACCAGCTTGCCACTGGCGGCATCGGCCTCCCATCGGTCGATGGAATAGGGTTCCTCGACCACGGTCAGTCCCTCTTCCCGAGCCAGGGTCATGATCGAATCGCGAGTGATGCCGGGCAGGATGGTTCCACCGAGAGGCGGCGTGATAAGCCTGCCGTCATCCATTGCGAAAAACAGGTTCATACCGCCCAGTTCTTCCACCCATTTATGCTCGGCGGCATCCAGGAAAACGACCTGATCGCATTCCTTTTCGATGGCTTCCGCCTGTGCGATGAGGCTGCCGGCATAATTGCCGCCGCATTTGGCCGCACCGGTGCCACCCGGCGCTGCCCGGCTGTAATCTTCAGACACCCAGATCGTGATCGCCGAGGCGCCGCTCTTGAAATAGCCGCCCGCGGGGGAAGCAATCACCAGATACAGATATTCCTTGGCCGGGCGAACGCCCAGAAACACTTCGCTCGCGAACATGAAGGGACGGAGATAGAGGGAGCCGCCCTCGACCGAAGGGAACCAGTCGCGGTCGATATCAACCAGCGCCTCGACAGAATCGAGAAAGGCCTGTTGCGGCAATTCCGGCATCGCCATACGACGGGCCGACGCCTGAAACCTTTTTGCATTTGCTTCGGGGCGAAACAGGGCCGTGCTGCCATCGGCGAGACGGTAAGCCTTCATCCCCTCGAATATTTCCTGGGCATAATGGAGCACCGAGGAAGCGGGATCCATCAGGATCGGCTCCCTTTTGGTGATCCTGGCATCGTGCCAGCCTTGCGCTTCGCTATAGCGGATCATGGCCATATGGTCGGTGAACAGGGTCCCGAAACCCGGATTTTCCAACAGCCGAGACCGCTCGCTTGCCATCACCGGCGTCGCGCTCGGTTCCAGCTTGAATTCCAGGTTTTGATTGTCTGCCATATATGCCGCTTTCGCTGTAATTCATGCCCACCAATGGAAGAATTGGAAGCATATCCAATTGTCTTGCAATCCCCTAATCAGCCTGTCAAGATACGTCAACATGACTGACGTATCTCGCACTTCAATTTCCCCCGGAGCCTCGCCGCTTTTTCTGCGTGAAGACGAAGTGCGCCGTGGCATCGAACTGCTGTATTTCGGCTATACCAGACTGACCAATGCGATCGACCGGGAACTGGCAACGCAGGGCCTGGGCCGGGCGCATCACCGCGCTCTATATTTCATAGCCCGCCAGCCTGGTCTGACCGTCGGCGAATTGCTGAAATTGCTGGCGATCACCAAACAGTCGCTCGGCCGCGTGTTGAAGGAATTGCAGGACCGGCAGTTCATCCTGACGTCCCCCGGCGTTCTCGACCGGCGGCAGAAATTGCTGCGCCTGACGGAAAAGGGTGCTGATCTGGAGGCCGAACTGTTTCGGCAATTGCGGCAAAGACTTTCGTCCGCCTATGTTTCTGCAGGACAGGAATCCGTGAGCGGCTTCTGGCATGTTCTGGAAGGCCTGATCCCGGAAAGCGATCGCAAGATGGTGTTCGACCTGCGCGGAGACAATCTCTGAGGCGAGAGCCGGTGAGGCGCTTTCGGCGGTCACCAAATAATATCAAAATCCAAGAGCAGCGAGACAGGCGGCAGGCGCAGGATCAGGCTTCGCCGGCGGTATCGACCATCGCATGGGCAATCGCATCCTGGGGGCTCTTGTCGCTCCACAGGACAAACTGGAAGACGGGATAAAATCTCTCCCATTCCTCAATCGCCAAATCGACAATCGTCTGCGCCTGATCCAGACCCAGCAGTCCGCTCCCGCCAAGCAGAGTGGCATGACGGAACAGCAATATATTATTGTTCGACCACAGATCAAAATGACCCAGCCAGAGCTGCTCGTTGATCAGCCCCAATGTTTCGTAAATGGCCGTTTTCTTCTCATCCGGAACGCGAATCTCCGGCAACAGCAGAATCTGCAGGACATGGTCTTCGTCCCGCCAGATCGCGCGCATCTGATAGCTCGTCCAGTTGCCCTTGATCTCGACCGAAAGCTCGTCGTCGCCGACATGATTGACCGACCAGCCACGCGCCTCAAAAAAGGCCGCCAGCATGTCCACGGGCGGTGCTTCGTCCTGATCAAGCTCTTCCCATTGGTCGTCAAGCATTACGGTTTCCAGATCCTTTGTAGCTAGACGCTTAGTGGCGCAAGCACCGGATCAGGGCAAGGCAAGGCGCTGCCAGCCGTCACATTGATTGTGGGAACGCTGTGGATAATGAACGCCCGACCGGGCGGGATTCAGTCGCCGGTTTTGGGGGGAGCGGACTTGCGCGCGGCCGGTTTCGGAGCAGCAGCTTTTTGCCCGCTCGCCTTGCTCGCAGTCGCGCGTTTCGTTGCAGGCTTGCTTGCCGGAGCGGACGCGGCCTTTTCCAGGGCATCGACCCGTTTCTTCAGCGCGTCTGCTTCGGCCCGCGCCTTGGCAGCCATTTCCTTTACCGCGTCAAATTCGTCGCGCGAGACAAAGTCCATCCCGCCGAACCATTCCTTGGCCCGTTCGCGGGCACTGGATTCGGCTTCGCGTCCGACGCCGGCCACGGTCCCTGCAAGACCGTTCAACACTTTCGAAAGATCGTCAAAAAAACGGTTCTGGCTCTGCATTTCATTAAACTCCGTCACTGGCCCGTCGGACCTGAAAAATATAATCTATATCTGGGTTCTCGCAGCCGGAACCACAAGGGTCTCTGCGCCCGGATTGAGCCAGTCGATCTCTTTATTGAGCGCCGCGGCGAAACAGAGCCATGCGAGATAGGGCGCCATCAGCCAGGCAGCGGCCTTGCGGACCCGGCCAAAAATCAGCGTCGTGGCCAGCGCCAGCAGGAAGATGATGACAAGAAACCAGAAAGCGGCCGTCACCTGGTGCATGCCGAAAAACAGAATCGGCCAGAACAGGTTGAGGGCATATTGCACCAGATACAGAATGATCGCAGGAGCGCGCAAAGGCGCTCCCCGCGCGTGCAGCACCATCGCAAAGGCCGTGCCCATCATCGCGTAGAGCAGTGCCCAGGCCGCCCCGAAGGCCCATCCCGGCGGTTGAGCGGCGGGTTTGGCCAGGGCCTGGAACCAGCGGTTTTCGTCACCGCTATTGGCAAACTGGCTGAACGCAAATCCAAGCAATACGGTGATCGGGACGATGAACAATATCCACCGCAACAGGGACATGCGCAGCTGACCTTTTGAAGCAATCTGATTCACAGGGCGGCATCCTTGATCGAGAAATTACGCGAATCGTCAGGGCCGCTTGTGCCCGAAACCCTTGTACTTTTAACAATTTTTGGGCGCTTGGCCAGCCTTATGGCGCTGATTATATGCGAGGCGCGCCAGAATAAGATTACTTCGTGCCTTGGCATTTTTTTCATCATCGCCATCTTGGAGAAACGGGGCGCGCCGGCGGTATCGGTACAAACCTTTGATTGTGACAAATAGGACGGGCTGCTAGGCGCTTTTTATGAACGACAAAACGATTTCTCCCGAACCGGACGCCCCTCCCGCATCGCTCAAAAAGATCGGCAACCTGCGGATGGTTTTTGAACGGGCGGTCAACTATCCCAAGCAGATTTCCCTGGCGCTGCTTGCCCTGCTGGTCTCGGCCACGGCGACGCTGGCGATCCCGGCGGGCTTCAAAACAATCATCGACAAGGGCTTCATAGCAGGGAACGGCAATGTCGCGCCTTATTTTCAAGGTCTGCTGGGAATTGTCGCGGTTCTGGCTGTCGCCACCGCCTTCCGCTTCTATTTTGTCAGCTGGCTGGGAGAACGGGTAGTCGCGGATATCCGGCTCGCCGTTCAGAACAATCTGCTGCGTCTGGCGCCTGGCTTTTTCGAGGAAAACCGGCCCTCCGAAATCGCTTCGCGGATGACGTCGGATACGGCGGTGATCGAACAGGTGGTCGGGACAACCGTATCGGTCGCGCTTCGCAATATCGTGATCGGCCTCGGCGGGATCATCTATCTGTTCACTCTCGCTCCGGCCCTGACGGCCGGGCTGCTGCTGGCGATTCCCGTCATCGTGCTGCCGATCGTGTTTATCGGCCGGAAGCTCACCAATGTCTCCCGCTCCAGCCAGGACCGGGTAGCGGATGTCGGTGCGATGATCGCGGAAACCCTGGGCGCCATGAAAATCGTCCAGGCCTTTGGCCAGCAGGACCGGGAACATGAACGGTTCCGCGGCGCTGTCGAGAATACATTTGATACCGCCAAAAGGCGGATCCGCCTGCGCGCGGCGATGACCGCGATCGTCATCGGCCTGATCTTCACCGGCATCACCATGCTGATGTGGCGCGGCGCGATCGGTGTTGCCGAAGGGACCATATCGGGCGGCACGATTGCTGCCTTCGTGCTTACCGGCGGCCTCGTTGCCGGCGCTTTTGGTGCCCTCACCGAAGTCTATGGCGACCTGCTGCGCGGCGCGGGTGCTGCCGGCCGCCTGGCGGAACTGCTGTCCGAAAAGCCGGGCATCGCAGCACCAGCCAATCCGATTGCCCTGCCCGAGCCTTCGCGTGGTCAAATTGCGTTCGACAATGTCAGCTTCGCCTATCCGACGCGGCCCGACGCGCAGGCGCTCCGTAATTTCTCGCTGACCGTATCGCCTGGCGAGACGGTTGCGGTGGTCGGGCCGTCCGGGGCCGGGAAATCCACCCTGTTCCAGCTCGCCCAGCGCTTCTATGATCCGCAGGCCGGTTCGGTGCGTATCGACGGCGTCGCCCTGCCCTCGGCTGATCCGGCCGAGATCAGGCAGCGCATGGCGCTGGTCCCACAGGAAACCGTATTATTTGCCGCCTCCGCGCGCGACAATCTGCGCTATGGCAAATGGGAAGCGACCGATGAGGAAATCTGGGAAGCGGCGCGCGTCGCCAATGCCGAGAAATTTCTCCGCGCCCTGCCCGACGGGCTCGACAGTTTCATGGGCGAAGCAGGCACGCGCCTGTCCGGGGGACAGCGTCAGCGGATTTCGATCGCCCGGGCGCTGCTGCGCAACACACCGATCCTTCTGCTGGACGAAGCAACCTCGGCGCTGGATGCGGAAAGTGAAAAGCTTGTACAGGACGCGCTCGATCATCTGATGCAGGACCGGACCACCATCGTCATCGCTCATCGGCTGGCAACGGTACGGTCAGCGGACCGGATCATCGTGATGGACGAGGGCAGGATTGTCGAACAGGGCGACCATGACAGCCTGATCGCCAAAAACGGTCTCTATGCCCGGCTGGCAGAGCTGCAGTTTAGCAGCGCGGAGACCAGTCGGCCGAAGGCCCCCGTTCAGATCTAGGCCCGGCAGCGCGCACACCCGCAGCCCGCCTGCCCTATGTGATGCCTCGACCTCTGAGGCTCAGCCCCGCTTCGGCATAGCGGGCCGGCCATGAACCTGCACAGCATAGACTGGACCGCAGCCTGTCAGGTCCCACCGGTCATCATGCCTCGCGCGCTCAATGCTACGGCGGCTGGAGGATGACATCAAAGCGGTGGGATGATCCCCCTCAATGGGAAGATTACGCACAAAAAAAGGGCCGCGATACCAGATCGCAGCCCCGTTTCATTTCTGTGTAGCAACCTAGTTCGGCGGGCGGCTGGCCTTGTTGAAGCTGCCATATTGTTCGTTACCAACGAAGCCGAATTTGGTTACGCCGCTGTCCTTGATCACCGCCAGGGTCCGGTCGGTGGTCAGATAGGCGCTCAGCGGATCGGGCTGGAACTGAAGTTCCGGCTCGGGAACCATCGATTTGGTCTGGGCCAGATATTGTTTCACCTGATTCAGCGATACCGGGGTATCGTTCCAGATCACCTGGTTTGTTGCCGTAATCCCCAGACGATTTTTGACCGGATTAATGATCGGTTCGTCCTGCGGAGAATCGTCCGAAACCGGAAGATCAATTTTCACCGCATGCGTCTGCACAGGGATTGTGATGATGAACATGATGAGAAGAACCAACAGGACGTCGATGAGCGGCGTCGTGTTCATCTCCATCATTGGCTCGCCATCATCTTTTCCGCCACTCATAGCCATTCGTGCGTCTCCTTAACTCTATAATCTTCAGCTGCCGGTCGGAACTATTCGACGACAATCGGGGTGGAAATAAAGCCCACTTTGGCAAAGCCTGCGCGCTGCATGGTATAAATCGCACCACCGATGCACTTGTAGGGGGTGTTGATGTCACCGCGAATATGCACTTCGGGCATATCTTCCGGCGTCATATTCTCGACTCCGCCAAAAGCATCAATCTGATCTTCGAGCTGCTTCACCGCCTTGGTCACCAGTTCAGTGGAATCCACCGGGGTCGTGTTCCAGTAAACGCGACAGTTACCACCAGGAGTGGCACCTGAATATTCGGGATCACCCGGGTCACGTCCTGCGGCATCGGTTGTCGTTATCGACAGCAGCACATTTTCACGCTTGGTTGTGGTCACTTCAAAGGGAAGCACCGGCAGTTCAAGCTTTACGGTCTGGATAACCACAGGGACCGCGATCAAGAAAATGATCAGCAGGACCAGCATAACGTCCACGAGTGGGGTAGTATTAATGTCGGATAGAGGAGTTTCCTCTCCGCCACCGCCCCCAACATTCATCGCCATAGGATTTTATCCTCTCAAAACTAAACCATCTAAAGAGAGCGAAAGCCCTCTCGTCGTGCGTTGGCCGGGCTGCCCGCCGCAACGGCGGCTGGCGAACCCGGCCCTCGACTTATTTCTTTACAGCAGGTGCAGCAGGCTTCGCAGGGGCTGGAGCGGTCTTCACGCCACCAGCGGTCGTTGCGATCGGCTTAACACCACCGTCCGAAGCCATATAGCCCAGAACGTCGTTGGAAAATGCAGCAAGCTGTTCGGCGATCCGCTTGTTGCGGCCCTGCAGCCAGTTATAGGCCAGAACAGCAGGAACAGCCACACCAAGACCAAGAGCGGTCATGATCAGTGCTTCACCAACCGGGCCAGCAACGGCGTCGATCGATGCCTGGCCGGCGATGCCGATTTTGATCAGAGCGCGATAAATGCCGATAACCGTACCGAATAGTCCGATGAATGGCGATGTTGCGCCAACGGTTGCCAACCATGGCAGGCCGGTTGCCAGTTTCGACTTGATCAGATCTTGCGACCGTTCGATCGATCCGTGCAGCCAGTCATGCGCTTCAACCGGATCGGTCAATTTGGCATGGTCGGCGTCGGCCTTGATCGCGTCATCGACGATCTGACGGTAAGCGGAGTTCTTGTCGAGCTTCGCAGCGCCTTCCTTGAGCGTTCCTGCACGCCAGAAATTGGAGCGCATGGCTTGGCCCTGCTTCATGATCTTGTTCTGTTCGAACAATTTTGAAAACAGGATGTAGAAAGAAGAAACGGACATGATCGTCAGAATTGCCAGAACGGACCAGGCGATAACGCCGCCCTGTTCCATTGCTTCGATAAAACCGAACGCATTTTTTGGTGGAGTGGCTGCAGCGGCCAAAATTTCAGTCAACATTTTAACATTCCCCTCAGGATAAACTAATTGCAAAAAAACTGTTGCGGGAAGGGCATCTCGAAGCGCCCCTCCCAATATACATTATTTAGGTATCTGCCAACGAACGGCGTTGGAATAGGATCCGGTTGTCGGATTGCCGTTCGCGTCCAGAGCAGGCCTGAAGCGCGCACGCCGCGTCAGGTTTTTACAGGCAGCCTCATCCAGATCAGCATGGCCGCTAGAACCTGTGACCTGACAATCGGATACCCGGCCATCAGCATTTACCGTCAGCCGGAAACGCGTCGTGCCTTCCCGTTCTTCACGCAGGGCCCGCGAAGGATAGTCGTTCGCATTGGCCCAGCTTCCAGGATTGCCACGCGGCTCCGGGGTCGCCCGTTGGGGCGGAGGAGGCGGTGGCGGCGGAGGCGGTGCCGGCGTCGCAACGACCGGTGCCGGCCGCGGCGGTGCGGTGGGAACCGACTGAATCACCGGACGCGGAGCAACCACAGGAGCAACGATGGGTGGAGGTGAAACCACAGGAGGTGGCTCAATCGGCTGCTCGGGTGGAGGTGGTGGTGGCTCTTCCGGTTCTGGCGGCTCTTCTTCATCAATGTCGATCATGTCCAGCTGCGAGGCAACCTTCTTGACGGCAGTATAGGCTAGGCCGGTGACCAGCGCATAGCCAAGTAACAGATGGATGATGACGACAAGGACAATCGATATGACCTTGTTCGAACTCATCTCTTGGTCAGCATAAGCCATTCAGAAATGTAACTCCTTTTTCCCCATCACAAGGCATGTTACTCCATTGCTGAAGTTCCAAACAAAAAGCGCGAGGTTCGGAAACCGTCGCGACCCTTTTATCCCCATGACCACTTTTCGTTCGCTTGAAAGCTGTCTTAAATTTGTTTTAACGCGCTACTCCCAGACAGGCAATCGCTTTGTTGGTTCAGTATCGATTAAGCTGTTAAAGAACCAAAATAAGGGCTAAAATCCGCCATCCCAATTCCTGTTTCAGAGAAAATCATGCGCTCCTTTTTGCTTTTTACCCTCGGTCTTATTGCCCCCCAGATTGCTGTATTTCCAGCCTTCTCGCAGGTCATGGAGGCGAGCGATCCGCTCCAATATGCGGACATAGCGGACCTCAGCACAGATGCGCCTATCATTATTCATATTACCGTCAAAGAGGCGATAAAAGTCGATCCGGAACGGGCCCCGAATGCCCCTCCGGGAACCCAGCGCTTTTATATTGTGGCCGCCACCAACGCCCTGATTCGGGGTCAGGGAGGGGTTGGAGAGACGATTCGCTATGTCGTCGACCTGCCTCTGGACGCACGCGGACGGGCTCCAAAAATCAAGAAACAGCCGTTCATTATTTTTGCCCGCCGCACGCCCGGCGGCGGCAGTGACGATGTCCAGCTGATCGCGAAGGATGCCCAGATCGCCTGGACGCCGGATCGCGAACAGCGCGTCAGATCGGTGGTCCGCGAGCTGCTGGACCGCAACGCACCCCCGGCCATTTCCCGGGTCGCCAGCGCTTTTCATGTTCCCGGCACGGTGATCGGCGAGGGTGAAACGCAGATATTCATCGAGACGGAAAGCGGAACCCCGATTTCGATCACCGTGCTGAAACGGCAGGGCCAGCGGAAATTCTGGGCCGTATCGCTTGGCGAAATTGTCGATGAAGCCGCCCGGGCACCGGTCAGAAACAGCCTGCTGTGGTACCGGCTCGCCTGTTTCCTGCCCCGTCAATTACCGGCCGGCACGGTGGCCAGCGACACGCCCGCCAATGCCCAGCAGGCGCGCGCAGACTATCAGATGGTGCTCAATGACCTCGGCGCCTGTCCGAGATCGCGTCAGCCCTGATCCGTCTGATCCAGCCCAACTAGTACTGGCTTTCGTCAAAGGCGGCGCTAATAAGGCGCCTTCAATCTTACCCTGAATCAAAGAGGCAATTGACCATGACCGCTCCGCTCCGCATCGCGCTCGCTGGACTGGGCACCGTCGGAACCGGAGTGATCCGGCTTATCGAAGAAAATGGTGCCATGATCGAACAACGGGCCGGTCGGCCTATTGTCGTATCTGCCGTTTCCGCCCGTGACCGCACTCGTGACCGCGGCATTGATCTTTCAGCCTATCCATGGTTCGATACGCCTGCGGCACTGACCGAACAGGCGGATGTCGATTGCGTGGTGGAAATGATCGGCGGAGCCGACGGCACCGCGCTCGAACTCGCGCGCAAGAGTCTGGCAGCCGGTAAATCCTTTGTCACCGCCAACAAGGCGATGATCGCCCACCACGGGATGGAACTGGCGAAGACCGCCGAAGCGGGCAATCTCTCCCTGCGCTATGAAGCGGCGGTTGCCGGAGGCATCCCGGTGATCAAGGGACTGCGGGACGGTGCATCGGCCAATCGGATCGAACGGGTTTACGGCATTCTCAACGGCACCTCCAATTATATCCTGACCGAAATGGAAAAGCACGGGCACGCGTTTGACGACGTGCTGAAGGAAGCCCAGGCCATAGGCTATGCCGAGGCTGATCCCGGATTTGACATTGATGGTGTCGACGCAGCACACAAGCTGGCGATTCTCTCCGCCCTGTCTTTCGGCAAGGCGCTCGACTTCGAAGGCGTGGAAATCGACGGCATTCGCAACATCATGGCGGCGGATATCGGCCAGGCCAAGGCACTGGGCTATCGTATTCGTCTGCTGGGCATGGCGCGCATTGATGACGGCAAGCTATTCCAGCGGGTCAATCCCTATCTGGTGCCGGAAAGCCATCCGCTGGCGCATATCGACGGCGCAACCAACGCCGTGGTGGCGGAAGGCAATTTCTCCGGCCGCCTGATGTTCCAGGGTGCCGGAGCCGGCGAAGGCCCGACGGCATCGGCGGTGGTTGCCGATCTGATCGACATTGCCCGAGGCGATGCCGGCACCGTATTTGCCACGCCAGCCAGCCAGATGGAACCGTGCGAGCGCGCGGAAAGTGGTAACCGGGTCGGCAAAAGCTATGTCCGCTTCATCGTCGCCGACAAGCCGGGCGTGCTGGCCGAGATTACCGCGGCCATGCGTGATGCCGATGTTTCCATCGAGAGTTTGATCCAGACCGAGAAAACCGCGGAAGGCTCCGTGCTGCTGTCGATGGTCACCCATGACAGCCGCGAATGCAACGTCCTCAAAAGTCTGGCAGCCCTGTCCAGTTCGGCAAGCCTGCAGGCCGCACCCGTGGTGATGCACCTGCTCAGCGATCAGGACTGATCATTCGGCGGGAGCGAGCGGCCTGATCATCGCCTGTTTCACATAGTCGCGGTCGGGGACTTCCGGGGTAACGGCCTGCAAGACCCGGCCCACCCCGCCCCCGACATTGCCGCCGTTGCCGCCAATACCGACGCTTACCACCGACAGGCCCTTGAAACAGTTGCGTTCGTCCATCGTCACATAGCAGCGGCCCTGCTGGACGATTCCGGGATTGGCCCGGGGCAAGGGTTCCCGGATTCTGTCGCCCGCGTCTGCGGCCAGTTCGGGAAAGGGCAGTCTCTGCTGCCGGTCGATTTCCGGCAGACCGCACACCACAATCTCCTCGGTCGGCCGGTACAGCAGACAGCCATCAGCATCGACCGCAGCCAGTTTCCTGGCATTTTCGACAAGCTCACTGGTCCGGTCGCCCGGCTGCAGCGACTGGCCCGACGCAGCGGCCGGTATCAGTAGAAGGAACAGAAAAACCTGTCTCGACATTGCAATATTGCTCCCCTATCGGGAGTGAAAATCTTATATCTTGAAAAGGACTAGTCAATAACATGCCCAAAGCAAGCGACATATTAGACCGCGTATTGGTCATGGAAATGGTCCGCGTCACCGAAGCAGCGGCGATATCGGCAGCGAATCTGATTGGACGGGGTGATGAAAAGGCAGCGGACGCCGCCGCCGTCGAAGCGATGCGCGCTGCGCTGAACGAACTCGACATTTGTGGCACCGTGGTCATCGGCGAAGGCGAGCGCGATGAGGCACCGATGCTGTTCATCGGCGAAAAAGTCGGCCGCGGCTGTGAAGGCGAGGCCCCGGCGATCGATATTGCGCTCGATCCGCTGGAAGGCACGACCATCACCGCAAAGGCCGGCGCCAATGCGCTGGCCGTGCTGGCCATTGCCGAAAAGGGCAACCTGCTGAACGCGCCCGACGTCTATATGGAGAAACTGGCGGTTGGCCCGGGCTATTCCCCAGGTATCATCGATCTCGACAAATCGGTGACCGAAAATGTCAAAGCCGTTGCCAAAGAAAAAGGGGTTGAGCCGGCCGAGATCATCGTCTGCGTGCTCGACCGCCCGCGGCATGACAAGATTATTGCCGAGTTGCGCGATATCGGTTGCGGCATCATGCTGATCCCCGATGGCGATGTCGCCGGTGTGATAGCAACGTCGGACGAAGACACGACGGTCGACATGTATATGGGCAGCGGCGGCGCACCCGAAGGCGTGCTGGCAGCGGCAGCCCTGCGCTGCGTCGGGGGCCAGTTCAAGGGCCGCCTGCTGTTCCGCAACGATGACGAGCGCCAGCGCGCCTATAAATGGGGCATCGACGATCTCGACAAGATCTATGACCTGAAAGAACTGGCCAAGGGCGACGTGATCTTTGCCGCAACCGGAGTCACCCACGGTTCGCTGCTGGAAGGCGTCAAGAAATTGCGCGGCGGCAAGATGACGACAGAGAGCGTTGTCATGCGCGCATCATCGGGCACCGTACGCTGGGTGAAAAGCGAACATCGCAAGAACTGATGGACAAGAGCTTGGCAGAATGGCTGACAGGTCAGGCGAGACAGCTGCGTTTCTGCCTGTTCCTGTTGCCCCTGCTGGTATCAGCCTGTATTTCTCCGGTTGCATATGGACCCATACCGCATAGCGACTATGTCGCGAACGACCGTTGCCGTCCCGGCGCACGGCCGGAGGAACAGTTTGCGGACAAACCCTATTTTGCCGTAATTAGCCGCCTGCCCGATTGCCGGACGGAACCGGTCGTCTTGCTCAGCCAGCGCAGCGACACCGTCCGCTACGCCCGTTTTGGCACCCCCGCCGACATGGAAATCACCGATGCAAAGGGCAAGGTGAAGACCGAGGAGCGGGTTCCCCTTGCCTTGGCCAACAATCAGCAATGGTGGGATGATCTGGCCGCCGAAACCGAAAAGCACGATGGCCGTATTCTGCTATATGTTCATGGCTACAAGGAAACATTCTTTACCAGCGCGCGCGACAGTGCGCAGATCGCCCGGCTTTCGGGACTCGAGATCCCGATTGTGCACTACAGCTGGCCCTCGCAGGGCGAGTTTCTGAAATATGCCGCCGATGAAACCAACATGTATTATAACGAACGGCAGTTCCGCAGCTTTCTGACCAGGTTGGCGCAACAGCCATGGACCAAGGAAATCATCCTCGTCGCCCATTCGCTGGGCGTGCGGCTGGCGATTCCCGCGATCGAATTTGTCGATCGCAACAGCAGCAACGCCGATTCGAGCAATATCTCCAATATCATTCTGGCGTCACCGGACATCGATCGCCAGGATTTCGAGCGCGATATCGCGGAAACCGTGCTCACCATGCGCCGGGTCAACAATAACCGCCGGATCACCGTCTATGTGTCGGCAAAAGACAGGGCGCTGGGCCTGTCCTATAATTTCCACGGCTATCCAAGGCTCGGCCGACCGGATTGCTTCAACCCGTTCGAGGCGGCCTCGCTGCGCGAGCAAGGCTATCCCGAACGCTGCTATGCCGCCAAGACGACCTATGACACGGAGCCGGAAAAGAGCGGGTTGACGATCATCGACACCACCGCCGTCAGCCGTGGCCAGTCCGGCCACAGCGACTATCTGCGCAGCGCGCTGGCCTGCAGCGATTTCGTTGCGGTGGTGAACGGCACCGAAAGCAAGACCAGCAAACGCAAGGCCACCCGGCTGCTGCATGTGTTCGAGCTTGTCCCCGATCCGGATGGCGCTGAACCGGATGACCTGGCGGTGTGTCGCCGCAAGCCCGACTGATATGCCTGTCGGGCCGGTATAGATGCAGAGAAATTCGCGGCCACTGGATGCACTACTGGCCAGAGCCCGCGCCTGCTCGCTTTGCGAAGGGCTGCCGCTCGGGCCGGCGCCCTTGCTGCAGGCGGGCACCAATGCGCGAATCCTGATCGCCAGCCAGGCACCCGGCAGCAAGACCCATGTAAAGGGCCGTCCATTCGACGATGCCAGCGGCAAGCGGCTGCGCCAATGGCTCGGGGTGAGCGAGGAGCAATTTTATAATCCCGAGCTATTCGCGATCCTGCCGATGGGCTTCTGCTATCCCGGCACCAGTGCGAGCGGCGACCTGCCGCCGCGCCCGGAATGCGCTCCGGCCTGGCGCGAGCCACTGCTGCAGGCGATGCCGCAGATCGAGCTTACCCTTGTCCTCGGCCAATATGCTCTGGACTGGCATCTGGGCACGCGCAAATCCCGCACCCTGACCGACACGGTGAAAAGATGGCAGGAATTCTGGCCGGACCTTCTGCCCCTACCCCACCCGAGCCCGCGCAATATCCGCTGGTTCATGGCCAATCCGTGGTTCGAGGCGGAGGTGATCCCGGTCCTGCAGGACCGCGTCCGGGGCCTGCTCTAGAAAACACCCATCGCCAGCCCGGCCGCCAGCGTCGCGCCGATCTCCGCGCAACGCTCCCGATCCCCTTCGGTGATCGTTTTCGCCGCCAGAATCTCCTTCTCGGTCTGCGCATGGGTGCAGATGATCGGTGTGTCGGTCACCTTTTTCAGCCGCCAGCCGGTCGCAATCCGTTCCAGCTGGGCCCGGGCATTCTCGCCGTCCGATCCCGCGCAGATCATCGCCGCATAGGGCCGGCCCTCTATCTTGCCGAGCACGGGATAATAGCAGCGGTCGAGAAAGGCCTTCATCACCCCGGCGATCGCGGCCAGATTTTCCGGCGTCGCAAATATATAGCCATCGGCGGCCATCATGTCCTCCGCCTGGCAATCCTCCGCTCGCATCAGGCACACATCCGTGCCGTCCTCGCTGCGACCTGCCTCGGCTGCGGCCTTGGCCATCTGTTCCGTGCCACCGGTATAGCTGTAATAGACGATCAGGAGCCTTTTCATGTCCCGCTGTCTAGCAGGGAACAGGCGCATTGTCAGCGCCGCCGCTTTGACGCATAGCGCAAGCCATGAACGCAGTATTGAATGTCGAGAAATCCCTGTCCGGCCAGAGCTGGCGCTGGCGCAGCACCAGCGCCGATGCGCGCGATCCCGGCTTCCAGCCCGATGATCTGGTCACCCAGCTGCTGCTCGCCCGCGGCGCCAGCCGGGACACGCTGGCGGTCAACCGCGAGCCGACGATTCGCGGCTTCATGCCTGATCCGTCCGTCTTTCGCGACATGGATGCGGCAGCGGACCGGCTGAGCCATGCGATCCGGAAACAGGAAAAGGTGACGATCTTCGGCGACTATGATGTCGACGGCGCGACCAGCGCGGCGCTGCTGATCCGCCTGCTCCGGGATCTGGGTCTGGAGGCCGGCTATTATATCCCCGACCGGCTAATGGAGGGCTATGGCCCGTCAGGCGAGGCCTTGGTCGAGCTGGGCAGGCAGGGCTGCGATCTGGTGGTCACCGTCGACTGCGGCGCGATGGCCTTCGAGGCGCTCGACATGGCCCATAATGCCGGGGTCGAGGTGATCGTGGTCGACCATCACAAATGCGCCGCCGAGCTGCCGAAAGCGATCGCGCTGGTCAACCCCAACCGGCTCGACGAAAGCGATGCGGGTGCCGAACATGGCCATCTCGCCGCCGTCGGCATGGCCTTTCTGCTCGGCGCGGCGCTGGTCCGGACACTGCGCAACCAGGGCTATTTCAACAATCGCGCCGAACCGAAACTGCTCGAGCTGCTCGATATTGTGGCGCTCGGCACGGTCGCCGATGTCGCCCAGCTGCGCGGTCTCAACCGCGCCTTTGTCGCGCAGGGGCTCAAGGTCCTCGCCGGTCGCCAGAATATCGGCCTGGCGGCGCTGATCGACGCCAGCCGGCTGAAGCGCGCGCCCATCTGCTCGGACCTCGGCTTTGCCCTTGGCCCCCGCATCAACGCGGGGGGCCGGGTGGGCAAGTCGGATCTGGGTGTGCGTCTGCTGACCACGCAGGATCCCGAGGAGGCCGCCGCGATCGCCGCCGAACTCGACCATCTCAACCAGGAACGACGCGCGATCGAGGCGCATGTGCTGGAAGAGGCCGATGCGATGTGTTCGGCGCAGCAGAACCAGGCGGTGGCGGTTCTCTCGTCCAAGGGCTGGCATCCCGGCGTGATCGGCATTGTCGCCGGACGGATCAAGGAAAAGCTCAATCGCCCCGCGATCATCATCGCGCTCGACGAGGAAGGAATCGGCAAGGGGTCCGGCCGCTCGATTGCCGGCATCGATCTCGGCGCCGCGATCATCGCCGCCAAGGACAGCGGCCTGCTGATCGCTGGCGGCGGCCATGCGATGGCGGCGGGCATCACCATTGCGGCGGACAAGGTCGACCATTTTTCCGAATTCCTCAACGACCGGCTCGCCGACGGTGTCGGCAAGGCGCAGGATGGCAAGGCGCTGCTGCTCGACGCGGTGCTGTCGCCCAAGGGCGTCAATCCGCTGATGGTCGAGGCGATGGACGGTGCCGGGCCCTATGGCATGGGCTGGCCCGCACCGCGGATCGCCACCGGACCGGTGCGAATCATCAAATGCGATATTGTCGGCACCGATCATGTGCGGATGATCGTCGGCGGCGATGACGGGGCTTCGATCAAGACCATTGCCTTCCGCGCCGCCGAAAGCGATCTTGGCCAGGCGCTGCTCAGCGCACCGCGCGGGCGCAAATTGTGGATCGCCGGGCGCGCCAAGATCGACGACTGGGGCAGCCGCCCGGCGGCAGAAATCCATCTGGAAGACGCCGCCTGGGCCGATTGACCGGGCGACAGGGAGGCTGAGCGCCCAATATATCGCCGCCTCCGCTCCGGAGCCGACAAATCGCACTGCAATTCCGGCGAAAAGAGGGTTGACCAAAGGCCGGCACCCCCCTAATGGCCGTGGCTCGCTGACCGGCAATCGGTATGGCCCCTTCGTCTAAGGGTTAGGACGCGGCCCTTTCACGGCTGAAATACGGGTTCGAATCCCGTAGGGGTCACCATTCTAAAAAATTCTGTATTTTTTCCTTAAGCTTACGTAAAGCCTAGGTTTTTTGATCACCCTTTGGTACAAAGGAGTGGTACAAAGTGAGAATCGCAGTGAGCGGATTATTCAAGCATCCAAAAACCGGAATTTATCATTTCCGCAAAGCAATTCCAGAAAAGCTCCGCGCAACTGCGGGAAAGCGTGAATGGAAAGTTTCTTTAGGAACCCGCGACAGTAAAGAAGCTTTGCAGGCCCTTAGGCGCGAAAACGTCATATTCGTTAGAATGATTTCGCAATGGGAGGATTCGCTCGCATATGGCGCCAAGGTTGATGCAGACAAGATTTTTGATAACTGGTTAGCAGCGCGTGTTTCTGCAAATTACCAAGGAACAAGGAATATTTCATATATTCCGACCAGCCAGCAGTCGTTGGATAATGTAGTGTGGGGAACACTAGAGTTGTTCGTCTATTTGTTGCGCGCTGAATGGGGCGGAAAATACAAACAGGACGCCTATCGAGAAATGGGGGTGACAGATGGAGATGCTGAGGGCGCTGATTCGCTCGATAATGATCAAATTGATACTGATTGGCTAAACATTGCTCCATCAAAAGAAAATGACCGGAAGTCTCTGATGGTCCGCGCCAAGATATTGGGCCGACATCATCGCTTAAAAGCACTAGGGTATCAGGAATTCGCCAAAGTGGCTCTGCGCGCCCGCGATTGGACAGCTGTAAACGGGCTTGTGTTTATCATATTGGAAGACGAAGACATTGATCATAGTTCGCCCTCATGGGAGTCTGTTCTCAATCGGATAGCTGAACGGCTGCTCGATCTCCTCGCAACGCATAGCTTTGCTCATGTCGACCATGAGTTGGCTGCAATGCTCAGCCCTTCAAATTCCTCCGAGCCAGTTCTAGAAACAATGCCCAAAAGCGGCAGCCAGGCAACACTACATGATCTACTGGAGCGATGGCAGCAGAACCGCGAGAAAGGTGCCAGTGAAAAATCCTATGACGAGTGGAAGCTCGCGATAAAACGGTTTGAAAGCATCCATCCCGGCTTGGCTGTCAACCAAATAACCAGGGCTCACGTTATTGAATTTCGAAACATAATCGCAAAACTACCTGCGAGGCCGCCTCGTGCAATACGCGAAAGGTCCGTCAGCGAGCAAATTGAATGGTTGCAAAACGACACAAAAGAGTCGCGCGCGACCACGTTGTCTGCACCATCCGTCAACAAACATGTGGCCGCAATCCGTTCAATGCTCCAAATTGCCGTCGAGGATGGCGAATTGCAGGTCAACGCCGCCGCGAGAGTCAAAGTCAGGGGAAGCCGACACACTGGGAAAAGCCGTGATCAGTTGTACGACGCCGATTTGACGAAACTTTACGCTGGGCCGCTTATGATTGATCCAGATGCGTGCGATGACGAAACGTTTTGGTTTCTCGCCGTTGCCCCATTCCTTCCGATCCGCCCAGGTGAACATGCTCAGCTTACGCCCGATGATTTTATGATGATGTCGGGTATCAAATGCATCAAAATTAGAAAAGGGATGACAGAAGACAATCGGGCCGAAAAGTCGACCAAAACTGACATTTCTGTTCGCGAGGTTCCGTTGCACGAGATTCTCATCTCCATGGGTTTTTATGAGTTAGCCACAATAAGAAAGTCTCAAGGCGCATTTTGGCTGCATCCCGATTTGAAGGTAGACCGTAAATATGGAGACCGATTCAAAGTCTTAAGTCAGCACATTAATCGCACGTTGCGGAAGTTTGACATTCTGGGGCCAAGGCAGTCATTTTACTCCACCCGACACAATTTGAAATTCGCGTTGCGAGAAGCAAACGTCCGCAGATCGACAGGAAATGAATTGACCGGACACACAAGTTCCCATGTTGGAGATACATATGGTGATGGACACAGCATCCAGACCCTAAAAGATGATATGGACAAGTTGCGTTATGAAAATATCGACTGGAATCCAGTGATTGAATGCGCTCACACGCGCTTGAAGAGATTACGTCTAAATAAGTAACCATGAAGTTTGAATGCAAGGGACTTTAAAGTCTAACGGACATGCCGCCAACAACGGTCGCTTCCAATCACATTAGTGTCGGATAGGCGGATAATGCACGAGAGAGTAAGCGACGAGCTGCTCCGGATGAACCAGAGGCAAATACAGTATTGGCAATTCTGTTTCCTGATAAATCACAACGGGCGGCCTCCGAAGGGACCGCCCGTTGTTCTTGGCATCATGCTGCTGGTCAGTCTGGCATCACGGCCGGTTCGTCCGCAAATTTCAGCTGCAGCAAATATTCGCTGAGCGCTCGGGCCCCATTCTCCCAGGCGCGTGTCCCCCAATCGCTCCACCGATCGACGCGGTGGCAAAGCCAACAGTAGAACCGGTCCCGGGCATATTGATCCGGGAAGGTGAGCGACCACAATGTCCGGCGTAGCGGGATGTTTGGCCCCAGCCCATCACCGACAAGCCTGAGGGCATAAAGCTTGCCGATCATTACCCGCTCGAAACGATATGGTAGCTGACCTGCATAACGCTCCAGTTTCTGTAGCGCTGCCTCCCATTCGGGCGTTATGGCTTCCGGGTCGAGCCCATGCCATCGTTCCAGCGTCGGCAGACCAACCGGCAGCGGCTGGTTCCTCAGGCTGCGTGTATTGGCGAGCATAAGCAAGATAGCAAAAGCTTCCGGCGTGAGTTCCGTAGATTGGGAACCGCCCCGGACATACGTCATGAGCTTCTTGTCGATCAGCCAGCTTTGGTAGAACCGGGACCTGTCGTAGTCGCCGAAAAGGTCGATGGCCTTCTCCTCAACCCGAATGATCCGGCGTTCAGTGATGACCAGAAAGGTGAGCAGGAACTCCAGTTCGAGGTCAATATACGGAAGATGCTCGGGCATCGCCATATTGAAGCGCTTGACCCATAGACATTCACGAACAGACGCCCACCGGCTGCCGTCCTCGTCGATCAGAACCTGGTCGCCTGTGCTTTCACCTGGAGCTGCCATCCAATAGCCCCAAGGCAGATTGGGATTGCGGCGTTTTTCGTATGGAATATTCTCGTCCATTTCATTTCTCCCCTGCATCAAGACCGACAGGCGGCACGGTAAAGCTGCTCGTATCGATGGGAACGCTCGAAGCCATCTCGCCACCAGCCGCAGCCAACTGATGCGCGAGATTTGTGCACTGGGTGAACACATAATGCTCGTCGCGATAAGTCTGTCCGTTTTCCGCCGACATATGGTCTTGGTAGCAGCCAGGACGCAAATCATAGGATTTGTCGCAGGCGAACCCGAACCACCATTGTTCTTCATTGAATGTAGGCCTTTCCTGCTCGCCGCGCGGCTGGCGGACCCGTTCCCGGGATTGCCCTGAAACATGGCAGACAGAAACGCGTTCGTCCGCTTCTTCATCGCAGGCCGCGCTGTAGTTCAGGCCGCCGTGAGGCTGAATGCCAAGGTCTGCTGGAACAGCGCGGTAGTCGAAGCCGAATAAAGGATGCTCGGTGTTTACCGCGACATAACCTGACAAAGTGCCAAGCCGGGCACGGAGTATTATGCACGGCATACCGGTGGCTTTATCGATCCATGAAAGCTTATCGGGTTCATCGCGCCACGGCCCCTCCTTTCTTGGCTGAAGCGAGGGAACATGGAATAGCTGGGCCGGGACGATGGAAGTGCCCGCGATTGGATATGGTTTCTTGGGCTCGACCTTTGCCGGCACGCGATTATTGTTTGGCTTCTTCGCCATAGTATATTTCCTTCAGATATAAAAAAAGCCGCAGCGACGGAGTGTCGGGCGGCCAGGTTGATGATATGTGCAGTGTTTTTGCCCGCTGCAGGGCTCTTGTGCGTTTATTACATGATATTGCTCCTGCTGTTATTGACTTATCGATGATGTGGCGCGCTAGGCGATGCCCCGAAGGTCAGTGGCCGCTACGCGAATGCCTGTTCTTTAAAATATCACGGGACGCAGGTCGTCGACGCAGCGCCAAGCCTGGAAGGCCGCTACCAGGCTCGCCTGATCCGGATCCTCAGCAAGGCAGTTGAAGACCCAGGACAGCCACAGTGCCTGAGCGTGATCTGCTGCTCGCCGGGATTTTTCTGATGGCCCGGCCATCTCGGACGCCAAAGTTATGCCGAACAGTTCGGCGCTGACCCGGACATATTGGTCTTCCGTCCGATGAACATGGATCTTGCGGTGGAGACCCAGATTGAAGATCGGCAGTGCATGAAGGACATCATTTGCAAAGTCGGCTTTGGATTTTGGTCGGTGAGACCCACCCGGAGCTTCCAGAATGGCGCAAATGCAATCGGTTTGTTGATCCAGCAGCTTTGTCATTTCCAGTAAAGGAGCGGTTCGGGTCTTTGTTGGATAGGTGTGATGATGGCGCGTGAACAACACGTCATCACCTGGCTGGAAATTGATTTCGAAGGCGCCAAAGGCACGAATGAAGCGCTCGGTATTGCGGCGATAGGGATGATAGACGACGGAAAAGGTGACGATCCGCTCCGAATAAATGGGAAGTTTCATAAAAATTATCCTGAAATGCCAAGCGGGCGGTCATCCTGAGATGCCGCCCGCTTGGGGCTTGGCTGAAGATATTGGTAGAGCCGGTCGTCACTAGAGCTCTGCCCGTCATGACGCCGGCTCGACTTTAAGAATGTCCACGCCTTTGATGGAGCGTAGGATAGAGGCTGCATTACGCTGCCCGGTAAATCGGGCAGGTATAATTGGCCGTGGAATCTTTAAGCTGAGCCCAGGGTTTGAACGTTCGCCTCAAAAATTTGCTGTGCGGGTTTGCGGTCGTTGCTGCGTTCGCCAGCGCCAAACTGCACGCTGGAATGGCGCAGCGTATTAACCCATGGGATTTGAGATGACGGAGCATGATGATCGCTGTCGTCATAACGTCCGCCAGCACCTGCTCCTCGACGTCTCTCCACATCCCCTTCTCGACCAGTTCGCCAATGGTTTTGGATGGCGACGGTTTTGCCGGTATCGAGCAAGCTGCTGCATATTCCGGAAGATGGACAGATTCTGCGCGGATAGAGACAGCGCCGCATAGATCAATCCTGCGGTCAGAGACCGGCGAGAGTTCGCGCAGCTGCCCGGGCATGATCAGATCAAGCTCGCCAGCGGTTCGGCGCAGAACGGCCAGATCTTTATGCTCCCCTCCCCATGTTACCAGTACAGCGCTCGGTTCCTGGTCCACGGCGTCAAAGAACGCTGAGACCATTCCCTTTTCGCTATGATCATCGGCGGATAGAACAACCGGACCTTGAATCTCCGGAATGTCCGAACCCGGTTTAAAGCGCATCACGCACCAGGATGCTGCTGCCACGCGATGAAACGGCCAGCGTATCTTTTCCTCGGCGTCTGTGCCTTCAGCTACGCCATATCCATTATGACGGTCCCGGTCATAGCCATATTCAAAATCAGCAACGATATAGGCGCGGGTTCTGTCTTGATTGCCTGCACTGCCGCGCGCCGCAAATAGATTGGCTTCGCGTGCCAGCTGCTGCTGGAGATAATCTTGGTTAGACATTTTAGATTTCCTTAAATGAAAAAGGCCCGCCGAAATGGCGAGCCTTGCAGGTTGATAGGTTGGATCGATTTTTACCGGTGACGCTCAGTTGCGGTCATCGTTTTGGCGCCGAACAGCGGAAGCCCCTCGGTTCGGAACCAACTGCGTTCAGCAGCTAGCTTTTCCTCCGCCATCTCTTTGCACCAGACCCGGCGCCCAGCATCCCACCGATAGCCTCGAGCCTTGAGCTTATCCTTTGCCGAATAGGGCGCGCGCAAAGCTTCCACGAGCACGGTAGGCCTCTCTGCTGCCTGCAGCAGACGCTGCAGATGACTTTGGACCGGACTGTCGCCCGGACCACGCTGGCGCTGCTGCAGCAACCAGAACAGCGACCAGACATCTGCTGCGGCACGGTGGGCATTTGTAAACCAGCCATGCTGCGCCAGCAGATGTTGCTGCGAGCGTCCTTCGTAGCCAAGCTTCAACCACTCTATTTCAGAGCAGCTGCAGGCCCAGGCTTTGCCTTTCAGCCCCGGGTATCGCTGCTCGATCCAGGCTAGATCGAATTTTGCGTTCTGGGCGACCAGCAAATCAGCACGATCAAGAAAGCCGAATGCCGCATTGTCGTCAATCTGCTTGCGAGCCAAATGGTGATTTGCGAGACCGGTGATCAACGTGATCTCCGGCTCCAGTTCTACGCCAGGATCTTGCAGCCAGCTTACCGGTCCCATGTGCCCGGTGACACTGCCGTCGTCATCGACCCACACCAGCATGATCGCGAGTTCGATCAGCTTATCTTCGTGAACGTTCAGCCCCGAAGTTTCTGTGTCCAAGATTGCAATGCATCTGCCATCGGGCGGCACGCCGTCTTCTGGCATAATGGTATAGCGGTTCGGGACTGCGCGCAGCACGCGGTAGCCTTCTTCACGGCCGAGCTGTCTGGCGATTTCTTCCAGCTCTGATTGTATCATGTTCATTTTGGTTTCTCCTGTTGGGAAACCGGCGAGGCTTGGCCGAGCGCTACTGCTCTTTTTTCCTCTCACCTGCCGGCTTCACCGGCAAGGCACTCCAATGTTCTTTTTCTTCTGGAGGACTTTACCAGCTGCGGATGCTTTGCAACCCGCAGCGCCCAAGGCACCCGAAAGGTGGCGCCCAAGGTCATGGATGACCGCCCAGAACAAGGAGGATATTTTCCGACGTGCGAACGAAAGTTCGCCTTATTTGAGGACCAACCAGTCCGAACGATCGCAGCAAAATCGTACGCTCTAAGAGTGCGTATGATTTTGCGGTATTGCGCCTAAAAAAACGAATTTGAAGTTTTTCTCAAATTCTGTTCGAAATAGCCAATTCCAGATATTCAGGATAGAAATGATTAAATTGTTCGTAATGCATTCCGAACAGTTAGTTGCATATGCTTCGTGCTTGATTTTCGATGATATTATGTATAAACAAGTCGCTGTATGAAGCTAGCCGAACCCAATATTCAGGTTACTGGAAAATATTTTAATTTATTTTCCTGATCCGCTTTGGAAAGCGAAAGTTCCATCCTAAAATAGAGGATGGAACATTCAACTATAGACAAACTTCTCAAAGAAGCCCTCCAATTGGTTTCGGAAGATTTTCCGGAAGCAAAACGAAGACTCGACGCATTTAACGATGCTGTTGCTCACGTGGACGAGCGCGATGCCAACGGTAACCTGACGCGCCGTGCTTATGACGCGCGTCAGCGATTACGCAGTCCCGTGCTCGATATGCGACCCTATCAACGCGCGAAAAAAGAGGTCGGCAAACAGTGCAGGAAAGCAAAAAAAAAAGCTGAAAAAGCCAGTACCGAAGCGCTTACCGCTTATGTAGCATGGTACCAATGGCAGCTTGAGTATGACCTTCTGAACGATAAGGATGATGCTACAGAGCAGGTTCCGCGAAGCCGCGAAGACCATAGCCGTGATAGCAAGCTATCCCTAGCTGAACCGTTTATCGACGAACTGATTGCACGAAATGTCTCGCCATCTGCGCCCGCCCGGCGGCGCAGTTTTGAGCTTGATGTGTTGGCAGATCTCATCAGGTCGAGCCATATTGATCCTGACTATGAAGACCCCTGGAACCCCTGGAATCAACTCGGGAAAGCAGGCCTTCTCGATGCGTACCGGGAAGGAATGTCCGAAGAGGAAGCACGGCTCATAGATCTGGCGATGAACTTGCGGAACCAGGATGCTGAGGACTTGCTGGCAAAAGCCCGGGAATTTCTTCCTTCAGAAATCAGCGTCAGTGCCGAATTTGCGACAGGCGCTGCGCTCCTGATGGAACAGGTGCACTCGCTGTCACACGGTGAAGCGCGAGCATATGCCGACGCCTATAATTTGCTGCACGACAAGGATATCGAAAATTGCGGGAAGCTGCTCGGGGTCGCCAACGAATCTGACCTGGAAAAGGTCACTGCGCTGGTTCATTTTATTCGCAGCCAGAACTGGCGAATGGATGCTGAACGCCGGTCCTGGATGCCAGTAGCAGTGCTCAAAAAGGTATATGATCGCTTAAAGCCCGAAGTGAATCCGCCAGCTGAATGGGTTCCGCCTCTCATTGAAAAACTATCACGGCTCGCTGAAATCTATGCTCCGAGACTGGACAGCGAAGGGGCCTTTTACGCGATCATGAATTTGGCCATGAACGAGAGCAACGCCCATCAGAGTTTTGAAGATCGAGCTAATGAAAGCAACAGCCTTAAGCGGGAACTCTCCCAATTGCGATATCTCGAATTTGCCGTCAGGAACCATGATACCTTCAAAATTGACGAATATGGGTATGTTGTTCGCGAAGAAGACAGCGGTTATGAATCCTGTCAGGGAAAGATTTATCAGGTTGTCTCGCCGTGGCTCGAAGATGCTTATATAGACGATGAAACGGTAGCCGGGGATACTGAACCCGATGCTTTTTATGCAGATCCATTGGCGACGAATAACGCTGTCCCTGCTATTTCTGAGGATGCTGACGGGGCCCGTCCTGCTGATCAAGATGAAGAAGGCCTGGACCTTTTTAATGGCATATTAGACCACCGGGATGACGGCGAGACTGGCCGCGATTATGGCCAAGACGCGGAAGCATTGAGCACGGCTGACAGCCCCGTTATTGATCCGGAATGTACCGACGAGGATGCAAAGACCCCGCTGATCGACGCTTCCCAAACCACCGGCGATGGGGGTGAACTGGTAGAGAACTCGAGTCTTCTAAGCGGCGCCAGCGAGAACAAATTCGGTTCGCACGCGAATTCTGACACAACGGTATCACCGCCCGCCGCCCCCATGAATTCCTCAGGTGAGACCGATCAAAACATCGTTCCCGGTGATGAAATACGGCGAGACGATCGCGTGTCGTCAACGCATGACGATGCTCCTCTGCCAAGCGTAGATCATGGACGTCGCGAATTAATTTCGACCGTTCATTCGGACGTCTCCGAGGCACCAACCCAAAAACCTGACGAAGAGCGCAAGGGTATCTTGCCGCGTCCGATCAGGCATCACCCCAGCCAACCATCTGAAATCAACGACGAGGACATGCTATGAGTAACGAAATAACCCGTCAGGATCCGGCCTATGGGCGGCTGCTTGCGGCCAACAGAAGCCAAACGACAGAACTTGTCCGTTTTCCGATGAAGCTCGCCCGCGGCACCGGCCTTGCCCCGACTTATATCATTGCCAAATATGATGGCGGGGTCGGCAGCAGCACGCTGGCCGCGATCCTGGGAATGTTTATGAATATCCCCTTGTTCATCGAAATTGGCGGCAACCGCTCCCGCGCGTTTAAAGCTATTAATGAGGCCGATATTGTCAGGTACCCATCATCTGACCCCGATCGCTTTCAACGAGGTTTTGATGCACGGCTACAGCAAGCAAGCAGGCCCGCGATTATCGAGCTTGAGCAATCTCTCTACCGCGATGCGATTCAAGCCACGGTAACTCTGAGATCCGAACCATTTTGCAGTTCCGCTATATTGATATTTGTCGCGTCGAAAAATGACGAGAAACTCGCCTTCCAAAAGCTATCCGATGACTGCGGGGTACACGATCTGATCATCTTTGGTGAACACGAGATACGTAGCGAGAAGCGCGCAGATGTTATCCGGATACCGACGCTTCCAAAAGAAATCCAGGATGCTTTTTATGTTGAAGGACTGAGCTTTATGGAAGCAGTCCAGTCATGCCCTGCACTTTTTACCCGCAAGATCTTCATAGGCCGCTTGCAACAATTTCATCAGCAAGTGATCGAAAGGCTGGAGGAATGAGTGCCCTACACGACCTCTGGCAAGACCTGTTCGCAACAGAAATTTCTCCGCTGGAAGAAGATCTAATGCGGGGAGTTTCCGAGCATATTGACGAAAACGATCCCGTGATCGTGCTTGCCGCTGTTCTGGTTCACATGCTCACAAAAGTTCTTCTTCAAGATCCCGCAAGCCCATTTCGTATTGCCAGCAGCCTTGGGAAAGCAATGGAGGAATTAGAAGCTGGCCTGGTTAGCTTGAGAATGCATGCAGAGGCTGTTGAACTTTACGTCAAGGATTTGCGGAGTGACGCAAATTTAACTCTACACGCGCTCGAACAAGCAAGAGAATATGCCAAAGAGGGCCGGAAAAAGCCGGCACCAATTCTGAAACTTGACCCCGAACCTGGCTCGGCAGCTTGGCGGTACACTCTCAGTCCAAATGCGCTTGGCCGGGTTACGACGTCCTCGTTCTTCGCTTCGTTCTGTGGGAGCGGCCTCGTGGCCGCCGTAATATTATTACTTACACAATGAAAATATCGTCACTTTTCCTGACGAATAGGGCTGCAGAGCTTGATGCCAGCGATCTGCCAGTTCGACCGAATAATCTGGCTTGTAAGGACTATCATGACAAAATGGGTTAATCTACGACGCCGAGACGCGGACGGCTGGTATCACCAACCCTTACAGTCGGTAAAGTGGGATGCTACTGACGAACAATGCAAACACACACTTGTATCTGCTGCTGTTTTTGAAAAGGTGACGGCCGCTTTCAGCGTATACGGCGAGAACGGCCCCAGAATCCTCTCGATCGATAGCTTTGATGATGATCACTACCAGTTTGTGGTAGAAATCACATTGCCCGGAGGGATCATAATGGAGATCGATTCACGAACTAGTTCCGGCTATACCCCGGTCGCGGAAACTCTAGCAGAGGCTTGGGATGAGGCCACAGAATTGGTTTCTGCTCACATAGGCAACTGTGCAGAGATTGGCTTCGAAAAACTTAATGATGAATTTGTTTGCGCCCGATCGGGGATCAATAAGCTTTTCGAGCAATGGTCGAATGATGGTGACGCGCACATTGATCTTGTCGACCTGCGAATAAGTGCAGAGCCATTTTGGGAGAATGTATTTCATACATCCGTTCAAATCACCATTTGCTGCTTGAGCGAAGCTCTTTTGCCAGAGAAAATGCATGTCCAAGCTTGTTGTCCGGAAGAGGCGGTAGCTGAAGTGATGGAGTTTCACGAGGAAATAAAAACGAGAACGGAGGCAAAGGCACGTCTGGAAAACCACGGTGCTGACGGTTTCATCGATCTTACAGCGCTGAATTCATTGCTGGCTGGCGGTAGCGTCAAGGCACGGTCGGAGGACTATCTTCCCAGACTTTGCGAGCCCGATCTGCATCGGGATTTCGAGGTAAAGTGCGGCCGGTTGTATCTTGAGGCAACCGATTCTTCTGATGCTCGCGTAAACTGGTATGCCGGCTACATTGACATATTCAATCTGGAAATTCCCAGCACTATGTATGATTCCTTGCCTGGAACGCCCATTACCGATCTAATTGAGCATCCCTTCCTTACGTCAGAAATTATAATCAAGGACCTTCAGAAATTTTGGTATGGCGAAGATTGTCTTCGAATAACATTCGAGCAGCCTTCTTTTTATTACTCTCGAAAGACGGGTCGTTTTTGGAAATAGAGAGAGCCGGATGGATCACACGAGTTATGTAGATAGTGGACCTTTGGCCACGCCCCCTATAGGTGCAGAGGGTCGTTATTCTCATATGCGGCCGTTTGTGTACTGTCCGCATTTAATCCGCAATACTGTCAAAACAGACGTTGTGGCTCGCATTTCAGAGAATTCCCCTTCCGCCCCATAAGCGGTCGTTCCCAATGGGAGAATCCTATGTCCGCTTCGCGCCCTCATCCAAGACGTAGCCATCCAAGATTTTGGTTCCTGAATGCAGACATTCATGAGGCAGTTTCACGGTCCTTTTTCAAAGATGGTCAAAACGGTTGGTGGCCCAACGCTGCGAGCTCACTCAAGGCGCATAAGAGCCAGCGGCAATCGCTGCCCTCATATCACGCACGCGCCGACAGCAGAGAAAAGCCGCGCTGAAAGGGTTAAGTATAGATTACCACTGCGCGGACAATACCGCTGCAATCACCAAGACCCAAGTTTAGGGCGGTAACTCTTCCCCAAATCAGGGAAGTACTTGCCTTTGATGATGCAAGCGGCGTTGTTCGATAGTTTTGCGTTTGATCCTTTCTCTTTGTTTGATGATAGTTTCAGCTCTGCCGAAGTAGGCATCTGCAGGCGTCACGTTTTTGAGGCTCTCGTGATAACGCTGGTGATTATAATGCTCGACGAACGCCTCGACCTGTGTCTCGAGATCACTGGGTAGATAATAGTTCTCCAGCATAATGCGGTTTTTCAAGGTCTGTTGCCAGCGTTCGATCTTGCCCTGTGTCTGGGGATGGAACGGAGCGCCACGAACGTGGTTCATCTTTTTGTCCGCGAGATAGTCTGCAAGTTCCCCTGCAACATAGCTGGGGCCATTATCGCTGAGAAGCCGTGGTTTGTGCAACACATGGGCCTGATCACAGTCAGAAGCTGTCAACGCCAGCTCCAGTGTATCGGTGACATCCTCAGCCTTCATGGTCGTGCACAGCTTCCAGCTGATAATGTAGCGGGAGAGTCATCGAGAATGGTGGAGAGATAATACCAGCCCCATCCGATGATCTTGAGATAGATTAAGTCGGTCTGCCATAGCCGGTTCGGTGCAGTGGTCTTGTCCTTACACTCGCTTGCCGCCTTCATCACGATAAAGGCCGGGCTGGTTATCAGGTCATGCGCCTTCAAGAGCCTGTAAACGCTCGCCTCGGACACAAAGTAGCCCTTGGTGTCGGTGAACTTAACCGCTAGTTCCCTGGGTGATAGCTCAGAGCGCTCCAGTGCCATCTCCAGTATTTGGCCGTGGATATCATCCGGTATCCGGTTCCATGCACGGCGCGGCCCAGGCCGCTTATCCATCAGCGCATCCTCACCAAACCGCTGATACAGATCATACCAGCGGTAGAAGGTAGGCCGGGCAATGCCCAGCCTATCCAGCGTTTGTTTGGCTGGCAGGTGGGAGCGCTCCACCAGTTTGATAATCTCCAACTTCTTGGATGCAGGATATCTCATTCCTCTGACTCCCCATCCCCTATCATGCTTTTTTTGAGCAGACGGTTCTCCAGAGTGAGTTCGGCAACAACTTCTTTCAGATCACTGCCCTCACGGCGAAGTTCTGTCACTTCTTCTTTGTTCGCAGCGCGCGCTGTATCACCAGCAAGCCGCTTCTTTCCGGCCTCCATATAGTCCTTTGACCATTTGTAATAAACACCCTGCGCGATACCTTCACGGCGGCACAGCTCGGCAATACTGTCATCGCCGCGCAGGCCCTCCAGCACGATCCGGATCTTTTCTTCCGCGCTATATTGTTTGCGGGTCGCTCTACGAATGTCCTTCACCACCCGCTCTGCAGGGGCTTTGGAATTTTTCTGTTTTGGTCTCATCTTCGTTCCTTACGTCACTACGATGATACCAAAACACTCACATGCTACATAACTAACATCTGTCTATCGATCGCTGACGGGGAACACTTACTCAGGAACAGCTAAGCGAGCTATCTCGACTTTCGCAGCAATATATCTCTGATCTGGAACGCGGAAAGCGCAATCCGACGATCGTCACTATCTATGAGTTAGCGATGGCTTTAAAGGTTTTTCACGTGGATCTGGTTAAGCCATGAACACTTTTGTCTGCGTAAATCTGGACGGGATTTCCATACTCTAGTGGGGCACCGTATTCGATGACGAAAGCGATTATTTCACTGGGCGTTGGTCATGGCCCAATAGCGCTTTTTGATTGCCTGCTTGTAGAGCTTCCCGGTATCGTGGCGCGGCAGCTTTCTGTCAAAATCGACTGATTTTGGACATTTGACATGGGCCAGCCTGTCCCGGCAATACTCAATCAGGCTCTCGGCCAGTTCATCTCCTGCAAGCTCCCAGTTCACCGGCTGGACGACAGCTTTTACCTCTTCTCCCATTTCCGGGTTCGGAACACCGATAACCGCGACATCCTCAACGGCCGGGTGCTGAATCAAGATATTTTCTGCTTCCTGAGGATAGATGTTCACGCCACCGGAAATGATCATGAAGCTCTTGCGGTCGGTGAGGAACAAATATCCATCCTTATCGAGATGCCCGACATCGCCCAATGTGCTCCACGCAGGATGGTTCGGGTTGCGCGCTTCCTTGGTTTTCTTGTCATCGTTGAGATACTGGAAGTCCCAGCCACCTTCAAAATAGACGAGGCCGGTTTCATTGGCTGGCAGTTCGTTACCCTGATCATCACAAATGTGGATTGTTCCCCAGTCGGCTTTGCCTACAGATCCGGGCTTCCCCAGCCATTCTTCCGATGTGATGAAGGTCGAGCCATTGCCTTCCGATCCGCCATAATATTCGTAGATGATTGGGCCCAGCCATTTGATCATCAGGTGCTTGGTCTCCACCGGACAGGGCGCCGCTGCGTGGACAATATGAGTGATCGAACCCACATCATATTTGCGACGCGTCTCTTCCGGCAGATTCAGCATACGGATAAACATGGTCGGGACCATCTGGGCAAACGTTACTTTATACCTATCAATTGCCGCCAGCGCGCCTTTCGCATCGAATTTGGGCATAACGACAATGGTTGCACCCAATCGTTGCAGCATGGTCGTATAGGCGAGTGGCGCCGTGTGATAGAGCGGTGCTGGTGATAGAAACACGCTATTTTCATTGGCTCCATATCGTCCAGCCAGCCGTTCGGAAAGCATATGTGGTTCGGTTGCAGGCCCGCCGGTCAGCGGCAGCCGTATCCCTTTTGGCCGACCGGTGGTACCGGAGGAATAGACCAGATGGAAACCAGCCTGTTCATCGTCAATCGGGTCTTCGGGAAAGCAACTGGTTGAAATGTTCCAGCTATCAATTCCATCAAGGCCGCTACCGATCTGATAAATATGCTCCACATCCGGGAGTTGATCTGCGCTACCAGACAGCAACTCTTTGGCCGCGCGAATTCCGCTTTCGGTAATCAACAGTCTCGATGCACTGTCATTCAAGATGTACGCAGCTTCTTCGGCAGTCAGCTGGCTGGAGATCGGGCAAATATAGAGCCCTGCCCTCTGCGCCGCCCAATAGATTTCATAATATTCCAGACAATTGGTGATCCAGATGGCAATCGTGTCACCATTCTCTATGCCCTGCGATCGGAATAACTGCGCGCCCCGATTGGCGCGTTTCTCCAGTTCCCCATAAGTCAGCGAATCGCCACTATCCGACATGATGGCCGCCGCTTTTTCGGGATGACTCTTTGCGAAAATTCTGGGATGCATATTCTGATCTTGTCCTACATAGTTAACTAGGTTATATATCATAACGAAAACAATGGAAAGGATTCTCTATCATCATGGCTGAAGCATATATTATTGATGCGTGTCGCACCCCTCGCGGTATCGGCAAAGCTGGCAAAGGCGCTCTCGCCAATCAGCATCCCCAGCATCTAGCGGCCACGGTCCTGAAAGCGATTGCCGAACGCAACAATCTTAACACTGCTGATGTCGATGATGTGATCTGGTCAACCAGCACCCAGAAGGGCATGCAGGGGGGTGACATGGGCCGGATGGCAGCGCTTGATGCCGGCTATGATATTCGGACCAGCGGCACTACGCTGGATCGATTTTGCGGTGGTGGCATTACTTCTGTCAGTTTCGCTGCCGCACAAATCATGTCTGGTATGGAAGACCTGATTGTCGCTGGCGGGACAGAGATGATGTCGCTCACGACCAGCATGATGCAGGAAGAAATGGCTGCCGGTATCAATCCGCTCGGCATGGGCTCGGGCAATCAACGGCTCCAGCAAATCCATCCCCAGTCACATCAGGGTGTATGCGGGGATGCGATTGCGTCCATGGAAGGTATCAGCCGAGAAGACGTCGATGCGCTGGGTCTGGAAAGCCAGAAACGCGCCGCCAAAGCCATCGAGGAAGGCCGTTTCGACAAAAGCCTGATCGCTGTGTTGGATGACGACGGCAACGTGGTGCTGGACCATGAAGAATTTCCCCGTCCGCAGACGACTGCTGAAAGCTTGGCCGGCTTGAAACCTTCCTTTGAAGCAATCGCCGATATGCCGCTCGATGAAAAAGGCACCACATTCCGCGGACTGATCAACCAGAAATATCCCGATCTTGACATCAAACCGGTGCACCATGCAGGCAATTCATCCGGCGTGGTTGACGGCGCAGCAGCAATATTGCTGGCGTCAAAAGACTATGCGGACAAACACGGTCTGAAACCAAGGGCGCGTATTGTCGCAACGGCCAATATGGGCGACGATCCGACATTGATGCTGAACGCGCCGGTTCCCGCTGCTCTGAAGGTTCTGGCGAAAGCAGGGTTGAGCAAGGACGATATCGACCTGTGGGAGATCAACGAAGCATTTGCAGTTGTCGCGGAAAAATTCATCCGCGATCTCGACTTGCCGCGCGACAAGGTCAATGTGAACGGCGGCGCGATCGCGCTTGGCCATCCTATTGGCGCGACTGGTGCTATCCTGATCGGCACGATCCTCGACGAACTCGAACGACGGGACCTGAAACGTGGCCTGGTAACGATGTGCGCAGCTGGCGGCATGGCCCCGGCGATTATCATCGAACGGATCTAGTCGCTTAGCTGCTGTCTGAGGATATTTTTCTGGATTTTGCCCGACGCTGTTCGGGGGAAATCCTCGACCAGAACCAGATGCTCCGGCGTCTTCGCGCGGGCGATACCCGTTGTTCTGAAATGCGCATCTATCGCTTCCAGCGTCATTTGCCTTCCAGAGCCGAGTTTGAGCACAGCACAAACCCGCTCGCCCATACGCTGGTCAGGAAGCCCGATCACGGCTACTTCCGAGACTCCGGCGATCTTCGCAAGATGCTCTTCAATCTCGCGGGAAGACAGGGTTTCGCCGCCGCGGATGATGATGTCTTTCTTGCGATCAGTGATGGTGAGATTGCTGTCGGCATCAAGCCTCCCGATATCGCCGGTCCTGAACCAGCCGCCCGGGACGAACGCTTCCGCGTCTAGCGCATCATCAACATAACCGAGAAACAGGTCTGGGCCTCTGCTCCAAATCTCACCTTCGTCACCGCACCTCAGATTATTGCCGTCATCATCGACGATGCGAACCTCCACGCCCGGACAAAGCCGCCCGTCACTACCCAGTCGCAATGCCAGCGAGTCGTCGGGAGAACCCTGGGAGACGGTCGGATGTTCGGACAGACCATAGGCACGGAATGTCGCAAGACCCAGCTCATCGCACCGTGCGATCAGCGCGGACGGGATGGTTGTGGCACCGGCCAGATAGCTGGTGAGACTCGAAAGATTGCGACCGTCGGCCTCGGCAGCGTCGAGCAAGGACCCCAGGTGCAGCGGGGTTCCTGACGTACCGTAAATCTTGTGCTCTTCAATCAGCCGAGCCGCGTCTGCTGCATCCCAGCGGTCCATTAGCACCATCGGCTGACCGCAGGCCCAATAGCGCAGCAGTCCCAGACAACCGGCAATATGCCCCGGCGGCCATGGCGACAGATTGCTGCGTCGTTCTGTATCCAGCACCGAAAAAAGCTCTGCCAGCAATGTACGATGGCTGTGCTTCACGCCCTTCGGAGCAGCGGTTGTGCCCGAGGTATAGACAATCATCGCAAGGTCATCAGGTGAGATTTGCGCCTGGGCCCATTGCCCGGAATCGCTTAATAAGGCGGACCATTTCCGAACATCGGGTGCGGCACTTTCTTCAATAGAAAAATGCGGCTTGCCATACATAAACGGTGTACCCGCCATTGCTTCGGAACAGTCGCGGCCACCCCATTGCCCAGCCGTGATCGCGGCACCGACATTGGCCTGGCTGGTGATAAACTCGAGCTCGCTGACTCCGAATCCGGGCACCAGCGGTACAATCACCCCACCGATCAGGCTAATCGCGGCATGGGCGACGACCGCCTCGTACCAGGCGGGAAGCTGGACTGCGACAACCGATCCCTTCCCCAGTCCCAGCCGCTGAAAATTCGCTGCAACTATACTGGCATCGCGTGCCAGATCACGCAACCGCACGTCCGCCGGTCGCGCTTCGGAACGCACGATCAGTCTGGCATCATCATATTCTGTGGAAGCATTATCGAGAGCTTCGACGAGCGTCATTGGAAGGATTGGAAGCATCTTTTCATTCATCGGCTCGTCTATCCTCTCCAGGCTCAACAGGAAATTCTACTTTCCACTTATATAACTAAGTGATACTGGTGGCGCAATTCTATTATCCAAAAGAGAGGTTTCCGCCATGTCAGTCGTCGATGTTCCCAAGCCGGAATTCATGCAGGATGAGGAGATAGCGATTTTTCACGATGCGGTCGGCAAGTTTTTTGACCAGAAAGCCGGAGAAAAACGAATCGCCAAGTGGCGCGAAGATGGTCATGTCGAGCGTGAATTCTGGCGTGAAGCCGGCGAGGCAGGCATTCTCGGTGTATCGGTGCCGGAGGAATATGGCGGACATGGCGGGGATTTCCGCCATGATCTGGTTGTCGTCGATCAAGTAGCACGCAAGGGTATAGAGGGCTTTGCTGCTAGCCTGCACAATGTGATCGTCACCCCCTATATTCAGGCGCACGGCACCGAGGAACAGAAGAATCGCTGGCTTCCGAAGCTGGTCTCGGGCGAGCGGGTCGCCGCGATCGCGATGAGCGAACCGGGCGCGGGATCCGATCTGCAGGCAATCACCACAACCGCGCTGAAGGATGGCAATGGTTACCGGATCAACGGCTCCAAGACGTTCATTTCCAATGGCCAGATTGCCGATCTGATCGTTGTGGTCGCAAAGACCGATCCCAGTCTGGGCGCAAAGGGCACATCACTGCTGATCCTGGAAACCGACAATGCCGAAGGCTTCAGCCGCGGCAAGAAGCTCGACAAGATCGGACTGGATGCTCAAGACACGTCAGAGCTGTTCTTCGACAATGTCTTCGTGCCAGCCGACAATCTGCTCGGCACTGAAGAGGGTAAGGGCTTTTACCAGTTGATGGCGGAACTGCCCGGCGAGCGGTTGATAATCGCCATTGGCGCCGTCATCGCCATCGAGAAGGCGCTCGATATCACGATCGAATATGTGAAACAGCGCAAGGCGTTCGGCAAGACCATCTGGGATTTCCAGAACACGCAATTCGTCCTCGCCGACCTAAAGGCCAAGGCAACCATGGCCCGAGTGTTCGTCAATGACTGCATCGCCCGCCTGCTCAGGAAGGAACTCGACGTCACCACAGCGTCGATCGCCAAGCTGCAATGCACCGAGCTGCAGGGCGAAGTCGTCGACAAATGCCTGCAATTCCATGGCGGCTGGGGCTATATCAATGAATATGAAATCGCGCGGATGTACAAGGATGCCCGGATTTCAAGAATTTTTGGCGGATCAAACGAGATTATGAAGCTGATTATCGCGCGGTCCATTTAATCTTTGTTCGGAGTATTTCATGAAATTGAACGATGTTGACCTGACCAGCCCGGATGCTTTTCTTGCCGGCGTGCCCTACGATTATTTCCGCTTCCTGCGGGAAGAAGAGCCGCTTAGTTTTTCTCCGCGAGAAAGCGATGGCGGCTTCTGGAACATTGTCCGTCACGCCGACATCCAGGCTTGCGAACGCAATGTCGAAGTCTTTTCCAGTCGCGGCAATGTCAGCCCGATGGATGTAGCCGAAGCCCATCTGGCAAATACGATCGACAATTCGATCATCATGACCGATCCACCAAAGCACAGTTTTTTACGCGGAGCGATCCGGGATGCCTTCCTCCCCAGGGCTGTCAAAAAACTCGAAGACTCGATGAAAATATATGCGCGCAATGCAATTGACGCGGTGATCGAGCAGGGAAGCTGTGATTTACACGACGTCGCTGCATATACACCTATCGAGATTGTTGCCGATCTGCTTGGAGTGCCTCAACAGGATCGACATAATCTTTTCAACTGGGCAAATTTGATGTTTGGCCAACTTGATTCCGAGCTATCAGACGATGCGCGTGCAAGGCTGGCCGGTTTCCAGATGATTTCCTATGCTCGGCGACATACCAAAAGGCGTCGCGAAAATCCCACGGATGATGTTTTCTCCCTGATCGCCAACGCCGTCCGTGACGGGCGGCAATTGACCGATATGGAGATGGGCGCAACATTCATTGTTCTGGCGACCGCGGGCAATGAGACCACTAGAACCCAGTATCTGCAGGGCATGAAGAAGCTGATCGAACGCCCTGATGTTGCGCAGGAACTGCGTCAGAATCTATCCCTGATCCCGAATGCTGTTGAGGAAATGCTCCGCTGGACAACGCCCGCTCTCGGTTTTGCCCGAACGGCCACGCAGGATTTCCAGATGCACGGCAAAACGATAAAGGCCGGCCAGCGGGTGATGCTGTGGTATGCCTCCGGGAATCGTGATACCGAGGTTTTCGAAAAACCGGATAGCTTCAATATACACAGGAAAAATGTAGCAACCAAGCATCTCGCCTTCGGGTCCTCCGGCGGCATTCATCGCTGTCTCGGGCAGATGCTGGCGAAGGCCGAACTCGTCGCGATGTTTGAAGAGACGTTGACCCGGTTACCGGACGTGCAGCTGGATGGCGAGGTTGCCCGCCTGCGGTCCAATTTCACCAATGGCATCAAACGTATGCCGGTAAAATTCACACCGGGCCAACGCAAAGGAGAAGCTACCGGGGTCGCCCTATATGCGACCGGCGTGAATCCGATGGAAACGGCCATGAAAGCTGCTGCCGTACAGGAGGCTGTTGAACCAACCGTCTCGGAAGATCGCGATGATGGTATCCAGCTGGTTCCGCTGGCTACGGCCACTTTGAAACTAGGCATTCCGGCTATCATGCCTGGAACACCGCGCGGCATGCGGATGATCGTCGATGTGGAAAGTGCTAGCTGGAAGGGTCGCGTCAGCGGCTCTCAACTGGGCCATCCGTCCGGAGACTGGGCCGTGGTTGATCCCCATGGCGCCCTCAATATCGATGTCCGCACAACGCTGGAAACCGACGATGGTGCCCTCATCTATGTCCGTTACGAAGGCCGGTCGGACTATAGCAAGGCCGGCAAGTCGCCAATGGTTATCGCTCCACTTTTCGAAACCAACGATCCGCGCTACTTGTGGCTCAACAAGATTCAGGCAATCGGAAAGGGCCGTGCAACCGGAATGACGGAACTGGTTTATGAGATATATGAAGTACGTTAGGGGCAGATCAGGCTTCGAGCCTTACCGCCCCTGAATGGCAAGGCGACCAGGACTATATCAAAGAACGGACAATCATATGAGTGATATTTCAACCGATGACCGCACCGCGATGCGTGAGACTTTTGCACGGCTCCTTGCAGAACGAGCGGGGGACAAGGCGCTGCGCGAGGCAATGGCCAGTCCGCACGGTTTTGACGAAGATCTGTGGAAATCCATGGCCGAACTCGGCCTGCTCGGACTGATCATCGACCCCAAATATGGCGGCATCGGGGGCGACGCACAAATATTGGAGGATTTGATGGAGGAAGCCGGCGCGCATCTGTTGTGCAGCCCGTTCCTATCCACCACAGTGATTGCTGCTAGCCTGATATCGACTTCATCGGACGAAGGTCTGAAGGGGGAACTGCTCTCCTCCATCTGCGAGGGAACAAGGGTCTTCGCAATTGCCGCAACCGGTGAAAAGGGTCTGTGGTCCAATGCCGATATTTCAATCGAAGCACATCAACATAATGGCGAATGGCTTCTGGACGGGTCAGCGTCATTCGTCCTGCATGCGGAAAAGGCTGACCGGCTGCTGATTTTTGCCCGCGCTGATGGAAATACTCGGGTGTTTCTGATTGATCCCGAAAGCAAAGCCGTCGCAATTCAAAAGCTGGAAACCAACGATCCTGGCTTGCGATTGTCCAAGGTCATTTTTTCAGGTGCCAGTGCCCGCCTGCTTGCCGGTGTCGATGAAGCGGCAATTGAAGCAGCGCTTGATCTGGCCAAAGTGGCTCAGGCAGGCGAACATGCCGGCGGGGTAAAAAGAATATTCGACATTACCGTGGAATATTTGCGTACCCGCTATCAATTTGGCCGCCAGATCGGCAGCTATCAATCGCTCAAGCATATAGCGGCGGACATGCTGATCGAAGTGGAATCGGCCGCCTCCGCCGCCCGTCACGCTGCCAAGATGATGGCGGCCGGATCGCCGGAAACAAAAGCATTTGTCAGTCTTGCCGCCTTCGCCTGTGCCGATGCCTATCGCGATGTTTCTGCCCAGGCCATCCAGCTGCACGGCGGCATAGCCTATACATGGGAACATCCGGCTCATCTTTACTGGCGGCGCGCACGGACCGGCTTGTGGCTGTTCGGATCTTCGGATCAGCACCGTGAAGAATATCTCACCTGTCTGGAGGCAGCATGATGGTTGGCAAAGCAGCATTAATTTCCAACGACGACCTCGCGGCAGAAGTTGAAGCCTGGATCGACGAGCATTGGGATGACCAAAACCGGCGGGAAAAGGGCACTGATAGGCTGGATGTGAAATCCTGGCTCGGAAAACTCGTGGATGCCGGCTATTCGGTGCCGACCTGGTCACCCGACTGGTTTGGCCGGGGATATAGCAGCAAACAGGCCAGCGTGATTGATGACATATTGAAATCGCGAAAAGTCATTGGGCGTTCGCAGGATCGATATAATCTTGGAGCGGTCACAACATATCGGCTCGGAAGCGAGCAGCTCAAATCCGATCTCCTGCGCGAAATGCTGACCGGTGCGCACAGTTGTTTGCTCTATTCGGAGCCCAATGCTGGTTCCGATCTTGCCGGAGTACGGACCAAGGCGGAATGGGTCGCGGGACCGGACGGCGGCGAATATGTGATCAACGGCCAGAAAGTGTGGACGTCCAACGCCAAAGAGGCAACCTATGGCATGCTCCTTGCGCGAACCGACTGGGATGTACCCAAGCATAGCGGCATTTCGTTTTTCATCTTTCCGATGAAACAGGACGGCGTGGATATTCGCCCGATCAACCAGATAACAGGCGAGTCCGAATTTAACGAGATTTTTATCGAAAACGCCCGTGTCCCTGCGCGGAATATTGTCGGTGAATTGAACGGTGGCTGGAAAGTGTTGCAAACAGCTTTGGCCTATGAACGGCTAATTATGGGCGAAGGCGCAACCGAACGGCGCGGCAAGCAGAAATCAAGCGTGCCGCCTTTAGTGGAGCTTGCAAAAAAACATGGCAAAATCGATGATCCGGTCATTCGTCAAAAAATTGCCCAAGCGGTCGCTTACCGGCAACTCAACTCTCTCAATATGAAACGGGCAAAAGACGAGATTATCGCCAATGGTTCATCATCGCTAATGTCATTGGGCAAACTGGCGATGTCCCGGATCCAGCACGGAGAAGCGCGAGTTGCAGGTGAAATTCTGGGCGCCGCAAGTTTGCTCGACGGACCAGCTTTCAAGGATTCCACAAATATGAATTTTGATTCTGCCAAAGCCTATATGAACTCGATCGGCGGTGGCAGCGACCAGATCCAGCGCAACATCATTTCCGAACGCATTCTCGGCCTGCCGCGAGAGATCGAGGTCGATCGGAACATGCCGTTTCGGGATGTAAAATCTGGCTAGCGGCTGGGCATCGGGTTTACCGAACCCTGTACTTTTTGTCCTTATTCGCCATTAGCGCTGCCCGGTCCACCTGCGCGGTCCCGACCGGATTGCCAAGCTGGCAATAATTCAGGCCGTTCTGGAGCGCGACGCTGCGCGGCAGGTCCAGGGATTCCCAGATCGCCTTGACCGAGCCCTGAATGGCGGCCGGTGGCTTGGCGGCGATCAAATCCGCCAAATTGCGTGCGTGAGTCCACAGATCATCTCTCGCGACAACTTCTGAAACCAGACCGATCCGTTGCGCCGTTGCTGCGCTGATCCGCTCGTCATTGCCCAGCAACGTCATCCTCAGCACATCACCCAGCGGTATCTTGTAGGTTGCACCGATCGGCTCGAGCGCGGCGGTCATGCCATAGGTTACGTGCGGGTCGAAGAATGTTGCGTCTTCCGAAGCGATGATGATGTCGCACTCGTTGAGCCAGTAAAATGCTCCGCCCGCCGCCATTCCGTGCACGGCGCAAACCACCGGCTTCCAGCATCTGTTTGATTTTGGTCCGAGCGCAGCACCAGGATCTTCGGCGGTAAACACATTGTCATGCATCACGCTACCTCCCGGCTCCTGCGATGCCTTGACGTCTACGCCGGTGCAAAAGGCCCTGCCCTCGGCCGCCCTCAGGACCACCGCATGGATATCATCATCTTCTGAAATCCGTTTCCAGACGGCGGAAAACTCTTCCATCATCATCCGGGTAAAACTATTCATTGCCTCCGGCCGGTTGATGGTTATGGTCGCGACATGACGGTCCACATCGAATAAGATTGTCTTATAATCGGTCATCGCTTCCATTTTCCCTATTTTTGTCTTATATAACTTAGTAATATAACAAGCGCCATGTTTCGGCAAGCGTGCGATGGCTTGGTGCAGTAGAACAGGGAAAGTTGGACCAGTGGCGAAAGCAAAAACAGCAAAAGGCGGCCCCATGTCGACCCGCAAGGGGGCGCAGGCTATTCGAGTTCCCAAAACCGCAGAAATTGTTGCGGACAGCATCCGGCGGCGCATCATCTCCGGCGAACTGCAGGAAGGCGACTCCCTCCCGCCGGAAAGCGAGCTGATGGAAAGCTTTGCCATTTCGCGGCCGACGCTGCGCGAGGCGTTTCGAATCCTGGAGGCGGAGCGCTTGATCAGTGTCGTGCGCGGATCGCGGACTGGAGCCACTATCCACCAGCCGCATGTCGAGAGCGTTTCGCGCTATGCCAGCTATGTGTTGCAGGCCAATGGAACCAAGGTGCAGGATATTTACGAGGCACGGCTTGCCATCGAACCCTATGTCGTGCGGCAACTGGCGAAAACCCGGCCCAAGGCAGCGATCAGCAAACTTCGCGAAGAGGCCAGTCGGCTCGCTGATATGGTGAAACGCGACAATTATACCGATCTGATGATCGGCTATGCCGAATTTCACTCGGTACTTGTGGAATCGGGCGGCAATGAAACGCTCCATTTCCTGACCCGCATTTTGCAGGATGTCATCGAGCAATATCAGGGTCGCTATCTTTCTATCCAGCCGCAAGAAGCCGGTGCACAGAAAAAATCATCGCTTTCGGGTATCAAATCCTTTCACAAGCTGATTGATCTGATCGAGGCCGGCGAAGTCGACAAGGCAGAAGATCACTGGCGACTGCACCTGAAAAACGCGAACAAGGTCTGGGGCATCGATCAGACACTGCGCTCGGTCCTGACGCCCCGCTCCTAAAGCAAATTTTCTAGCGAATGTAGTGCCCGAAAGACGCGCCAAGAACTCTTGCGTTCATCTTTAACATAGTTTACTAGGTTATATATCTAATGAGCTGAGGATGACATGATGAGCGACACAAAAACGGCAAAAAACGACATCAAGCAAAGCGAAGAATGGCAAAAAGCCGTCGATTACGAGATCACAGACCACGATATTGACCGGCAGAAAAAACTGCTCGGCTTCATGCAGGCGGCAAAGACTCGCGAATATATTCAGACTGCGACAACCGACAATATCCGCAATTTCGCTCATGGATGCGGTGATGACAATCCGCTTTTCTGCGAACCGGACTATGCCGCGGGTACCCGCTGGGGCGGCGTGATCGCTCCCGGCATGATGATGGCGCAGATCAATGCTCCGATGAAGGGTGATCCGGTTCCCGATGAGATCAGGGCGTTGCGCAAAAGCCTGTTCCGCGGTATTCACGTTTTCGTGTCCGGTTCCAAGTGGGACTTCTACCGCCCCGTCAGGCCCGGCGACACCATCTACAGCTATAATGGCGACGAGACGGCCGAGGTCAAGACATCCGAATTTGGCGGTCGCTCCGTCATCGCCGTCCGCAAGGATGTGAAGGTAAACCAGCGCGGCGAGGTAGTCGGCGTTTACCGCATCCTGCGCGTTTTGACCGAGCGCAAGACAGCGGCGAAAAAGGGCAAATATTCGGACCTCAAACCGGCAGCATATAATGACGACGATATAGCGGCGATAGACGAGGTTTATGCTAACGAGCAGGTGACTGGCCCCAACACGCGCTATTTTGATGATGTCAAAACCGGTGAAAGTCTGGGCAAGATGGCCAAGGGTCCGCTCACGGTAACCGACGTGATCTGCTATCATGCAGGTGGCTATGGATTCGTGCCTTACGCGCCGACGGTCGGACGGCTGGCTTACAAGAATCGCCAGCGGATCGCGCCATTTTATGTCAAGAACGAGCAAGGCATTCCCGACGTTGCCCAGCGGCTCCACTGGGACCCTGTCTGGGCGCAAGCAATCGGCAATCCCATGGCCTATGACTATGGGGTCATGCGCGAAAATTACCTGTGGCACTATCTCAATGACTGGGCAGGCGACAATGGCATTGTCACCCATGTTCACGACGAAATCCGCAAGTTCAACTATATGGGCGATGTCCAGATGGTGACCGGCGAGGTTAATGGAAAGCGCGAAGTCGACGGCCAGAATCTCGTCGACGTCGAAGTTCGCTTCACCAATCAGCGTGATATGGAAACGGTGAAGGGCACGGCGACTATTGCGTTGCCGAAAAAGGGTGGGATCGCCATGTATCCCGAAGTGCCCAAGGAATTGGCAGAGGAAGCAGCAATGATGATGGCCCGCCACTGGGAACTGTCGAAGAAATGAGCGAAGGTCTGGTTCTGGTCGAGCGCAGCAACGGCGTCGCCATTGTCACGATGAACCGGCCGGACCGGCTCAACGCGCTGAACGGAGAGATCATGGCAGACCTTCGGGTTGCGATACAGGATGTCGCCGATGATCCCGATGTCGGCTGTGTCGTGTTGACCGGAGCTGGCCGCGGTTTTTGTGCGGGCGGCGATCTCAAGGATGGCGGTGGTTCCCGCAGCGCGAGTGTCACCCGTGAAACTGGCGGCCGGACGGAGCAGGGCTTTGCGCGCTTGCGCGGTCAGATGGAATCGGCGCGGCTCCTTCACGAAATGCCAAAGCCAACCATCGCCATGGTCAACGGGCCGGTGGCGGGAGCGGGCATTGGACTTGCAGGCGCTTGCGATCTACGATTTGCCAGCGAGTCCGCAACATTTTTTGCCGCATTTGACCGGATCGGCGCGGGCGGAGACTTTGGTTCAACCTGGTTCTGGACAAAGATCCTCGGCACCGGCATGGCGCGCGAGATATTTTTCCTGGGCGAAAAACTGTCGGGCGAAGAAGCCTATAAAAAAGGCGTTTATACGCGCCTTTTCAGCGACGAGACCCTGCGCGACGCTACATTGGAAGCTGCACAAAAACTCGCTGACGGCCCACGCATGGGATATCGCTACATGAAGAAAAACCTCAACATGGCGGAAGATTCAGCCTTCGAAGCGGCGCTCGATCACGAGGCGCTGAACATGACGCTTTCCACTCAGGCCACAGCACAAATCTGGAAAGCTGAAAACAAGAAAGACTAGCCGCCTATCGTCCTGACCAGTTCGGTGCGCGTTTTTCCAGAAAGGCGCGAGGCCCCTCCTTCGCATCTTCACTCGTCATCACGCGCATCGCGGCCTGTTTGGACGCGGTCCGCATATCGGCATCACTGGTTTCCTGGGCCAGCCGCGCCACCACGAGACTCTCCCTTACAGACAACGGTGCATTGACGGCGATCTCGCTGGCAAGCTGGCGAGCAGTGTCAAGAACCTCGTCTGTCGACGCTAGACGATTGACCAAACCCAGATCAAACGCACGTTTTGCGTCGATCGGATTTCCCGTGGCAATTAGTTCCAGCGCGATATGGCGGGGAATCGCCCTAGGCAACCGGTGCACTCCTCCGGCACCGGCAAACAACCCGCGCTTCACCTCGGGCAAACCGAATTTTCCATCTTCACTGCACACGATCATGTCGCAGGCCAGAGACAGTTCCATCCCGCCCGCCAGGGCCGAACCTCGAACTGCGGCAATCCAGGGTTTGGATCGCTTGGCATCGACAAACCCTGCAAAACCTCCATCCGGAGTTTGTAGCGATGCACCATTTCCAGCCGCAATTTCGGCCAGATCTGCACCGGCACAAAATGTCGTATCGAGTGAAGATGCGAGAATGGCGACACGTATCTCATCATCGGCTTCAACCTGCTTTACGATCCAGTCCAGTGCTTCAGCAACGGTCCCGTTTATTGAATTGCGTTTCTCTGGCCGGTTCAAAGTTACCAGTGCGATATGGTCACTGGTTTCGAACAGGACTTCCTGTCCGACGCCTGCTGGTGTTGTCATTCGGATAATCCTTTTGCTAAAGTTTCCCGCCGCGAACCACGGTATCAATCATACCGGCGACGTCGTTTTCGAGAAGCAATCTGGTGGTTTCGAAAATGCGGTCTTCCATGCCCTGTTTCTTATGACCGTAGCCGCCCCGCATCACCGTTTTTACAGTGGCATCCCAGCTATCCAGCGCAAACATCGCAAAATGCTTCATTCCGAGATCCCGATCGGTTTCGACGCCTCGCAACGCCAATTCATCAAAATAGGTCGCGAGCAACGCATCTTTATGCTCTGCCATCTGGTCCGGTTTGAGCGCTCCGGATAGGAAATAGGTGACATCGCGCAACCCGTGACCCCGATAGATTACCTGCCAGTCAAAAAGGCCTGCGCTGCCGTCAGGCTTTGCATAACTGTTTCCCAAATGGGAATCGCCGTGCAACAGGGTCGGCGGAAGCCTGTCCCAATAGGCGAGCACAGCATCGAACCCTTCGTTCCATTTTTGCATCAATACCCGCGCATCTCCCGATAGCTGTGCGCCATTCTCGCTGGCCAGAAACCCTGCCCGCGCCTGAATGAAGGACTTTCTGTGCCACTCGGCGCCAAATCGCTTGCTGCGGGGCCGGGCAAATATCAGATCGGCTTCCAGCCGTTCGCTTTCCCAAAAGGTCGCATGCAATTTGGCGAGTGTTTTGATCACCTCCCGCGCATGATCGACCGGACAATCGTCTCCCATCCAGTAAGGTCGACCGCCGGTTTCTTCCAGATCTTCGGTAATCAGCAGGAAGCGCCCGCCAGAATAGGTAGCGCCAAAGAAACTCTTTGGCACGCTTTCGTCCAAGTCTTTGGTGGCGTGCCGGTAAAAGAGCACTTCGTTCTCCGCCATGTGCAGAAGTGAAAGTGTTTCGCGCAGATAGGGGCCTTCCGGCGTCGCTTTTGCAAACAGCGCCTTGGGCAGGCAGGCTTCCATACCTGCTTCATTCCACGCCAATTTCCATTTGCGCCTTTCGGTCATCCCGTCATGGCCATCGGCTACGGACATATGTTCGAGCCTTGCGTCGGGCGCTTGATCTGCGAATATCTGTTCGACCAGCGTGCGATTGACGTGATCAAGGTGCCAGGGGCCATCCGGTTCAAACTGCGCATGCGCGGCTGCTATATCCGACTGCTCGAGAGCGAGCAGGGCACCGGTGTGTAGAGCGGGGCTGTTTACGTCCATGGCGATCAGTTCCTCATGATGAAGCCGCCATCGACGTTGATCGCCTGACCGCTGATCCAGTCACCAGCCGGTGAACAAAGCAACAGCAATGCGCCGACCAGCTCATCCGGTTCGCCGCGTGAGCGGAGCACGACACGGGCTTCTGCCGCCTGAACAAACGGACTGTCTTCCGGGGTCAGCGCCTTGCCGGCATCGCTCATCGTCATGCCCGGTGCGATCGCGTTGACATTGATATTGAGTGGCCCAAGTTCGGTCGCCAGGGTTGTCGTCAGCCCCAGCAATGCGATCTTACTGACACCGTAAGTGGTTTGCGCGGGCCAGGCACCCGCCGAGAGCTGGTTGACAATCTTGCCGCCGCCACGAGCCTGCATCAGCGGAACTGCGGCCTGTGTGCAGATCAATGCGCCATTGAGATTGACGCTCATCAACTTGTTGAAATCGGCAATCGGAGTCTGGATTGCCGCAGTCCCGACCGCTTCCACCATCAACGCGGCGTTGTTCACAAGGATGTCGAGCCCGCCGAAAACCGCCCGGGTTTCTTCCATCATTGCCCGGACGCTGGCTTCATCGGTGATATCGACCTGCACCGCTTTTGCACTGCCGCCCGATGCATTGATTTCACTGGCGACTGTTTTGGCGCCGTCACCATTCAAATCCGCAACGATTACATTTGCGCCGGCCGCTGCCAGTCCCTTGGCATAGGCTCCGCCGATACTATTGCCACGGCCTCCGGCCCCGGTGACAATGGCAACTTTGCCGGTCAGATCGAATTGGTCTTGGGGATTGAATGTCATAGGCGTTTCCTTAGCTGAAAATTGCGGCTTCCCGGGCGATGGTCACGGTTTTATAGTGCAGGAATTCTTCAATGCCCGCCTTGCCGCCTTCCTTCCCGAATCCGGAAATGCCAACGCCGCCGAACGGGGTGTGCGGGTTGATCTGGGTGGCACCGTTTACATAAATTCCCCCGGCATTGAGCCGTTCCGCAAGCCGGTGGACAAGCGCCAGATTGTTCGACTGGACATAAGCAGCTAGCCCGTATTCGCTATTATTGGCGATCGCGACCGCCTCATCCTCGTCCTTGAATTTCATGACTACAAGCGCGGGGCCGAAAACCTCGACCTGAGCGATTTCACTGTCCGGATCAGCATCTGCGATGATTGTCGGTTCGATGAAATTGCCGTCCGCCAATACCCCGCCGCAGCGTCCGCCGCCAACGAGGAAGCGACCTGATTTTTCCTCGCGCACCCGTTCAAACATGCCGAGAATTCGGGTCACAGCGGCCGAGTTGATAACCGGCCCTACCATGACGCCCGGTTCCATCGGATCACCGACCTTGAAATAGGCTGCAAGAGCCGCGAGCTTTTCGAGCACTTCATCATAAATATCTTCATGCACCAGCAACCGCGTCGGCAGAGCGCAGCCCTGACCCGACAGGATACCAATGGTCCAGAACATAGCGCGCTCGCAGGCGGCGTCGATATCGCAATCAGGGAATAGCAGGCTCGCCGATTTTCCGCCTAGTTCCATAACCGCAGGTTTGATCTCTTCGGCACAGACGGCAAGAATGCGCCGGGCCGTAGTCGGTCCTCCCGTAAAGCTGATTTTGCGCACCTTTTTGTGCCGGACGATAGCCTCGCCCGCTTCTCCGGTGCCCGGAAGAATGGAAAGAACGCCGTCCGGGACACCGGCCTGCTTGCACAATTGCGCGAACAGTTCCGGAGCGAAGGGCGTGATTTCGGCAGGTTTGCAGATCACGCAATTGCCTGCGGCAAGGGCTGCACAAACCTTCATTCCAAGGCCGATAAGCGGCCCGTTCCAGGTTATGATGATACCTACAATACCGATCGGCTCCGGGGTGGAATAAGAAAATTCGCCTCTTGTATCGAATGTGCTCATCAAATCGCCCGTGAGCTTGTCACACCACCCGGCATAATAACGTGTCCAGGCGACCGCCATCGCAACGCCATGCTTGCCGGACGGAAGCGGTGTTCCGCCATCCAGCGCCGCCATCTCGGCAAATTCATCCATATGCTGCTCGATCAGATCCGCCAACTTGTTCAATATGTCCCGTTTGGCTTCTGGCGGCGTCCGGCGCCATTGTTCTTGCACGGCCTCCGCCTTTGCAACCGCTTCATCGACTTCCGTTTTTCCTGCCAGCGGAATATCGGCTTGGATGACTTGCTTCACCGGATGGAGGTGACCATGGGTCCCACCACCTCCGGCCGTGCGTTGCTCGTGACCAAGATGCAGATGGACAGTCGGAGTCTTTTTACTCATTTTCTTGTCTCCCAAGACAAATGCAGTTCCTCGAGCGCCTGCACCGAACCGGTGCGGTAGCTTGCCACGACCTTTTCAACTTGTTTGAAGTCGCCAATCCTGTTCAGCCAGACACGGAAAAAAGTCTCCATTTCCATGCGGGCGAGATGAATGCCGAGACAGGTGTGCACACCAGAGCCAAAGGCTGCGTGCCGGCAATGCGGGCGGTCGAGGGATACTTTCTCGGGACATTCGGTATGTTTTTCGTCCCAGCCCAGCATTGCTAGCGGAACCAATATGGAATCGCCCTGATGCAGTCTGGAGCCTTCGAGTTCGGTCTCTTGGGCCACATAACGCGGCACCGATACAAAGGCGTAGCGGCGCAGCAATTCTTCGACCGCTTGCGGAATACACCCAGGATCATCGATCATCCGTTGGCGCATCGCCTTGTCATGGGCGAGATGCCTTATACCGAATGTAAGCGCGTTGACGACCGTGTCGAGTCCGGCCAGAAACATCAGGAACCCGATAGAAATCAGTTCTTCCTGCGTAAGCTTTCGCCCTTCAAAATCGAGATGCACCAGTTTGGAAATAAGATCGTCTCTCGGTTCCGCGCGACGCTTTTCCAAAAGCTCGCTGATGAGCATGACAATCTGCATGGCAAGTTGACGGCGGCGGTCGGGCTCGGCCGTTGCACTGAAAAATTCGACGACAGTACCGCGAAACAATTCAAACTGTTCCAGGGGAAATCCGAACAATTCCATGAAGACGAGTACCGGAAACCGTGAGCCGACGGCCTCGACGAATTCGCACTCGCCTCCTTCGGCAATATCACCAATCAGTTTTTCGGCCCATTCGTCGATACGCGGCTGCAACGGGGCAATCGCCTTGGTTTCGAAAAAGGGCCTCAGCATCTGCCGATAGGCTCTGTGTTCTGGCGGATCGAGCATGATTGGCAGCATTTTCTGCTGATCGGGATCGGGCGGAATCGACAGTACGCGGCTTGAAAATATCTCCGGATGGCGCAGCACCTGCGTGACCGCATCTGCCGAGGTCACCACCCAATGGCCGCCATTGGCAGGCGTCCAGAAGACCGGCGGAGCATTTTTTTTCAGTTGCATATAGCCCTCGTGGACATCCGCCAGGATCGAGGGTTCCGCGAAATAGTCGAAATTGAAAACCGGCGAACGGTTCAGTGATGCGTCGCCCTTTTGTGTACCCGACTCGATCATATCTGTCTCTCCTCTTGCCAATAAGTAAACAGTGGTTTACATAATTGTCAATCGGGAGAGTTGGCATGGCCTCTGAAGCAAACATAAAAATTAGGGACTCGGAGCGCACGCGAAACCAGATCTTGCATGCGGCACAGCAGATATTTTCAACGCAAGGCTATGCGGAAACCGGGGTGCGCGAAATTGCATCAATTGCCGGTTCCAATCCAGCCTTGGTCAATCGCTATTTCGGATCAAAACTCAAGCTTTTCGAGGCGGCACTTCAGGATGCGCTTGATGTCCGATTGATAACCGACCTCGACAAAGAAGATTTCGGCAAGAAAATTGTCGAACGCTTCACCCTTTCTGCAGAAACACAAATCAATCCCCTTCCTATCATGATGTTCGGATCATCTGATCGTGAAGTTCGAGATATCGTGCTTAAGCTTCTGCAACAGCGTATCGTGGAACCACTGAAGCACTGGTTTGGAACCGAGGACGGGGAAGCACGCGCTGCCCAATTCATGGTGATTGCGACAGGATTTTTCACTTTTCGAGACCTTTTGCCCTTGCCGGCCTTCACCGGGACACTGGACAAATCTACAGCAGAGTGGCTCGAAAACAGCTTTCAGCAAATCGTTGAACGCTGAGGGGCGGTCCAAGAAAACAAAAACAGTTTGGATAAACACCGAATCTTAGCTATATAACCTAGTTATATATGTGGGAGTTGCGATATGGATCTAAGCTATGGTGAGGAAAACGAACGCTTTCGCAAGAAAGTCCAAGCGTTTCTAGCCAAGGAATGGCTGCCCAAGGCGGTCGAGAAAGCTGCGCTGAGACAATATATTCGTGATTTTCGCACCACCGCGACGGATGCCGGCTATCTATATCGCGCCATCCCCAAAAGTTTTGGCGGATCCCAGCAACCGGTCGATGTGCTCAAGGCGCAAGTCATCCGCGAAGAATTTTCGCAGGCCCGTGCGCCCATGGAAGTATCCGGCAATGGCATGAATATGCTGGTGCCGACCTTATTGGAGCGCGGCACCAACAGGCAAAAAGAGCTTTTCATTCGTCCGACCATGGCCGGCGAATATATTTGGGGACAGGGCTATTCCGAACCAGGCAGCGGATCGGACCTTGCGTCGGTGCGTACCAAGGCGGTGCTTGATGGCGACCAGTGGATCATCAACGGCCAGAAAATCTGGACCAGCCAGGGCATGGAAGCGACCCATATGTTCATGCTCGTTCGCAGCGAACCAAACGCCAGCAAACATGCGGGCATCTCCTATCTGCTGATCGATCTTGACCAGCCCGGGATCACGCGCAAACCGATAAAGCAAATAACGGGCGCCTCCACCTTCTGTGAGTTTTTCTTCGAGGATGCGACAACGCCCGCTGACATGATCGTCGGTGAACGCGGTGAAGGCTGGAATGTCTCCAAAACCACACTCAAGCATGAACGCGCCAGCATTGGCAGCGCCGATATGCTCGGGCATCAGTTCAACCAGCTGGTCCGGCTCGCGAAGGAAACGCAACGCAACGGCAAGCCTGCTATCGAAGACCCGCTCATCCGCGACGCGCTGGTAAAAATCGAAGGCTGGGTCCTTTCCCATCGCTACTCGAGCTATCGCCTGTTCAGCCATGCAGCGGCCGGAGAATCTCCGCCGATGGTCGGTATGATGATGAAGTTGCTGCTTACTGAAATCGGCCATGACATTGCCTTGACCGCGCAGGACCTGATTGGCGACGAAGCGATGATCGAACCGGCGCCTGCCGGAACCCGCGGACGCGGTCCGGAGAAATGGCTCGACCAGATCATGGGTTCCCTAGGCAACAGCATTGCTGGCGGTACAACCAATATCCAGCGCAATATTATCGGCGAACGTGGTCTCGACCTGCCGCGCGATGCTGGAACGGGGGCGTAAGATGCATTTTCAACTGTCCGAAGAACAGATCGCTATACAGGACGCATTGCGCGGAACCCTTGCCAATGTCCTGCCATCATCCCGCCTGCATGAATTTATCGATGGCGACTCGGAATTTGATCAACCAAGCTGGCAGGCTTTGATGGATCTAGGTTTTGGTGGCCTGATCCTGCCCGAAAAATATGGTGGTAGCGATCTGGCGTTGCTCGATGCCGCTATTGCTATGGAGGTTGCAGGAGAAGCCGGTGCACCCGGACCGCTGCTCGCGCAGATCCTTGCCGGTCTGGCGATCTCTGCCTGTGATGACGAGGACTTGAGGGAGCAATGGCTCCCTGGAATTGCCACGGGCGAACGGCGCGCGGCACTGGCGTTCGGGAAGGAATGGCTTCCTGAAAGTTGGGATGTGACTGAAGCAAACGGCCGGATCAGCGGAACCGTGCGCTTTGTCCAGTCCGGCGGGGAATGTGACCTCTATCTCGTTGGTCTGTCGGGAGGCCGGCTGGCGGTGGTCGAATATAGTGATTCAGTGGCGGTGGAGCGCGTCGCTTCGGAAGACCGGACACGGCGGCAGTCGACACTGACTTTCGCTAGTGAGCCGGCGACAATTCTCTCGACCGATGCAAACCGCATATTCGACGCGGCGCTGGTCCTTGCTGCCGCGGAAGCACTGGGTGGGGCCCAGAAGATAACCGATATGTCGGTCGCCTATGCCAAGGAGCGCGATCAATTTGGCCAGCCGATAGGCCAGTTTCAGGCGCTGAAGCATCAGCTTGCACAGATGGCGCTGGAGGTAGAACCGGCGCGGGCGCTGGTCTGGTATGCAGCCTACGCTTTCGATGAGGCTTTGGAAGACGCTCCGCGGGCCGCCGCCATCGCCAAAGCGCATCTGGCCGACCGTTTTACCTCCATCGGACGAGCGGGCGTCGCGGCGCATGGCGGCATCGGCTATACTTGGGAGTATGATCTCAGCATCTGGTATCGGCGCTCGCTCTATAACCGGGCATTTTTGGGTAGCCCGGCAATTCACCGCGAACGGGCGGCGAAGATGGCGGGATGGTAGTGGCACTGGATGGCGGCAAATTGAAATGAACCGATTCGAAGGATTGCGGCTGCCACTGATGTGCGCACCCATGTCCTTCGCGAGTTCGATCGATTTGTCGGTCGCGTGCTGCAAAGCTGGGGTTATCGGCGGTTGGCAGGGCGGCACCTACACGCATATCGACCAGTTCGAGGCCTATCTGGATGCGCTCGCGAATCTCGAAGGTGCGCCGCCAATCGTGAACCTGCCTGCAAGGATAGCAACCGAAGCGGACGGCCCGGCCAAGCTCGACCTGCTGGCAAAACATCATGTTCCTCTGGTACTTTCGAGCGTGGGTGACCCGGGCTTACTGGTCGAACGCGTCCACGATTGGGGCGGCAAGCTGATCCACGACGTCACCACTATGCGCCACGCTGATAAAGCATTGGCAGCGGGTGCGGACGGATTGATGCTGACCTGCGCCGGCGCGGGCGGGCATACCGGTTTCTTGACGCCCTTTGCCTTTGTTCCTGCGGTACGGCGCATGTTCGACGGCCTGCTGATCGTCGCCGGTGGAATTGCCGACGGGCATGGGATAGTTGCGGCACTTGCTCTCGGCGGTGATATCGCCTGCATGGGCACCCGCTTCATCGCGACGCCGGAATCGGGAGTTGTCGAAGGGCACCGCTCGATGATCCCCGAAGCCGGAATAGACGAAATCGTGATATCAGCGGCGATGAACGGGGTTCCCGCCAACTGGATGAAACCATCGATAGAAAAAGTCGGGCTGGACTACGCCAATCTGCCCCAGGTTCGTAGCCGGATGCCGGAAGGTATCATGCCGTGGCGTGACATATGGAGTGCGGGGCAGAGTGTGGGCCTGATAAATGACGTGACACCGGCGGCAGAGCTGATCGATCAACTCGCCGAGGAGTTTGAAACAGCACATGTTTCGCGCGATTGGCGAGAACAACTTAATTCTCGACTTATATAACTAGGTAAGCTATCTAATAATATCATCGAGTCTTTTGCTAAGGGGACAAGGGCGTGATCAGAACGCGAATTACGGAATTGCTCGAAATCGAACGGCCAATTGTTCAAGGCGGAATGCAAGGCGTAGGGGTGGCCGAATTGGCGTCGGCTGTCTCCAACGCTGGCGGGCTAGGCATTTTGACCGGTCTCACCCAACCCAGTCCGGAGGCATTGCAGACAGAAATTGAACGTTGCAGGGGCATGACCGACAAGCCATTCGGCGTTAACATGACCGTCTTTCCAACCATGAAATCCCCCGACTATGGCGCTTATGCGCGTGCGATTGTCGACAGCGGCATCAAGATCGTTGAAACTGCCGGAACGCCTGCGGTTGCCGAGATCTGGGAAATTTTCAAGGATGCAGGCTGCATCATCCTGCACAAATGTACTGCCGTTCGCCACGCCATGTCAGCAGAACGCAAGGGCGTAGACGTGATTTCTATCGACGGATTTGAATGCGCGGGGCACCCCGGTGAAGATGACATTCCAGGCCTGATCCTGATCCCTGCAGCAGCGGACAAGGTGAAAATCCCCTTGCTCGCCAGCGGCGGCTTCGGCGACGGACGTGGCCTTGCGGCAGCGCTCGTGCTGGGCGCTGACGGAATCAACATGGGCACGCGATTCTGCGCCACCAAGGAAGCGCCGATCCACGACAATGTGAAAGCAAAATATGTCGAAAATGACGAGCGCGGGACGCATCTCATTTTTCGACAATTCCGCAACACGGCCCGCGTGGGCAAAAGCGATGTGTCCGACGAAGTCGCCCGCATCCTTGCCAACCCCGATGCCAAGTTCAACGAAGTCGCCGATCTGGTCAGCGGCGTAAAGGGCAAGGAGCTGCTGGAAACCGGCAATCTCGATGAAGGCGTGTTCTGGGCATCCATGGTGCAAGGCCTGATCCACGACATTCCTACGGTTCAGGAGTTGATGGACCGGATCGTTCACGACGCCGAGACAATAATGACATCAAAACTGACCTCGATGGTCGCGTGAGAAAGAGAGCAAGATGAAACTGGAAAAAGGCATGGCTGCCGTTGTAACCGGCGGCGCTTCGGGACTCGGCAATGCGAGCGCCAAAGCATTGGCAGACGCGGGATGCAAAGTAGCTATATTCGACATAAATGAAGAAGCGGGGCAGGCGAAAGCGGCAGAAATCGGCGCGACATTCCACAAGGTGGATATTACGGACGAGCAGTCCGTACTCGATGGTTTCGAAGCAGCCCGTTCGGCCAACGGGCAGGAACGCATCACGGTCCATTGCGCGCAAATTTCCAGGGGCGGCAAGACCGTCGGATTTGACAAAAGTAGTGGTGGATTCAAGCGCTTTTCTTCCGAAGATTATGAATTTTCTACCCGCGGGATATTGGTGGCGAGCTACCGCATTGCCTCGATATCGGCACTGGGCATGGCTGAAGCCGAACCGCTGAACGAAGACGGCGAACGCGGCTCGCTCATTCTGACAAGTTCCGCCGCAGCGCAGGATGGCCAGATCGGCCAGATAGCCTATGGCAGTTGCAAGGCCGGCATCAATGGCTTGGTCTTGCCTATGGCACGCGATCTCATGAATTTGGGTATTCGCGTGAACTCGATCATGCCCGGTATATTTGCAACTCCGCCAATGCTCGCGATGAAAGATCGCGCACCGGAAATGTACGATAATCTTGGCGCTTCCGTCCCCTTCCCGAAGCGGCTGGGGCATCCGGAAGAGTTCGGATCACTGGTGCTGGAACTGGCGCGCAATACATATTTCAACGGACAGGCGTTGCGCCTCGACGGCGCGATCAGAATGCCGCCAAGGTAGAGAGTGGATAATGCAATTCGAACGCACCGAAGAACAGCAGATGTTCGCAGATCAGGCCCGGCGCCTGCTTGCAGAACAGTCTTCGCCCGACCGGCTTCGCGCACTGATCGATGCCGGCGCGGAATGGGATGAACCCTTGTGGCGCGCGATGGCGGAAATGGGCTTTCTCGGAATTACCATGCCGGAGGAAATTGGCGGACTTGCCATGACAGCTGCCGACCAGGCGGTGATTTCCGAAGAGCTTGGCCGTGCTAACGCAAGCGTCCCCTATTTTTCGTCCATGATATTGGCGGCAGAAGCCATCAAGCGCTGTGGCAATGACGAGCAAAAGTCCAAATGGCTGCCCGGTCTGGTATCCGGAGAACTGGTCGCGACTTATTGCGTCGGTGCAGATATCAAGCTTGAGAACGGCACGCTGTCCGGCAGCGCGTCAGCTATCCCGGACGTCGGCATCGCCAGTATCGCCATAATCAGCGCGAGTGACGCGGATGGCAAACCTGTTTTAACCGTAATCGACCTGCGCGCAGAGGGAGTGAAGCTCGGCAAGCAAGTCAGTTTCGATCAGCTACGCGCGCATTACCGTCTCGACCTGAGCGGAGTGAATGCCGAACTCTTGCCTGATCCGGATCCAGCAGCCACGGTCGCCATGCTAAAGGACCGCGCCGCCGTGCAAGCCGCCTTTGAAGCCGTTGGCGGTGCCGAAGCCTGTCTGCATATGGCCCGCGACTATGCGATGGACCGGCAGATTTTTGCCCGGCCTCTCGCCAGCTATCAGGCCATCAAACACAAGCTGGCTGATATCACCATGCAATTGGAACTGGCGCGATCCGTCGCCAGCCATGCTGCATGGATCGCCGATAACGATCCTGCCGCCCTGCCCTATATTGCCTCGGTAGCTCGGCTGTCCGCCATCTCCGCGTTTGAAAATGCCGCGCGCGAGAACCTGCAGGTACATGGCGGCATCGGCTATACATTCGAAGCCGACTGTCATTTCTACTATCGCCGCGAACGGACGCTGGCGCTCAATCTCGGTTCACGGGGATATTGGAGCGAGCGCTGCCTGTCGAACCGTTCGGTTGCTAGCGAAGGCACTGAAATTCAAGAGACCAGTGCTCAGGACAGCGCGGAAGAGGCGGCATTCCGGACCGAAGCGAAAGCCTGGCTCGCGGAAAATGCACCCGAATTTGAAATGCCTGCGGTCGGAAAATGGCCGGACACCAAACAGGCGAGCATGGGCCGGGCATGGCAGAAACGCCTTCACAAAGGTGGCTATGGCGGAATATTGCTCCCTGCAAAACTCGGTGGTCGCGGCGGGACGCTGATGGAAGCTCTGGTCTTCAATGAAGAGGAAGGCCAGTACCGGCTGCCCAAGGGCCCTTATACCAAAATCGGCCTCAACATGGCCCTGCCCGTCATCGCAAAACATGGCACCGAAGAGCAGATTGAGCGCTTCACCGAACCGACATTGAACGGCGACATGACATGGTGCCAGCTTTTCTCTGAGCCCGCCGCCGGGTCCGATTTGGCGGGCTTGCGTACCAAGGCGGTCAAGGATGGCAATGACTGGATCGTCAACGGTCAGAAAGTCTGGTCAAGCTGGGCCCATTTGTCCGACTGGGGCATCTTGATCGCCCGCACCGATCCGTCGGTTCCCAAGCATAAAGGGCTGACTTTCTTTGTCCTCGATATGAAAAGTGCGGGCGTCGAGACGCGGTCCATTCGCCAGATTTCCGGGGAATCAGACTTCAACGAAACATTTCTTACCGATGTCCGTATCCCCGATGACTGCCGCATTGGTGCGGTCGGCGAGGGCTGGGCCTGCGCTATGACGGTTCTCATGGGAGAGCGGCTTGGTAGCGGCGGTGGCGGTGAAGCCGAAGGCGGCATTTCCGGCTTGATTAAATATGCATCGGAAACAGCACGAGGAAACGGATGCGCGCTGGATGACAGCCATGTTCGCGCAAAACTCGCGGAATTTCTGGCGGAAGAAGAATCGCAGAAACAATTCGAGGCACGCCTTCGTTCGATGGTCGCTGCCGGTGAAAATCCGGGCGCTCTGGCCGGGATCGTCAAACTTGCTTCCGCCTCCCGGATGCAGAAAAGCGCCGGATTCGCCATGGAACTGCACGGTTCTGAAGGCATCGCTCATGATCTGGATGACGGCGACAGCCAACGCATCTGGTATGATTATATATGGGCTACCGCCCTTCGGGTCGCCGGTGGCGCGGACGAAGTTCTCCGCAACCAGATCGCCGAACGAGTCTTGGGCATGCCCGGCGAAATCCGCACCGATAAAAACACCCCCTTCGATCAGATCAAATAGAGAGCCGCCATGTCCTATCTTTCCGAAACCCTGTCCGTTGTTCTGTCCATAGATCGATCAGCAGATGTCATTGACTATGAAGACAAGTGGTACAGTTGGGGGGGCCTGGCGAGCAATATTGAAGGGATCTCCGCGCTGCTTGACCAGTTGAAGCTGGGCGCAGATTCCCGCATCGGCATCATGATCCAGAACCGGCCGGACTCGGTCGCCGCGATCCTCGCGACTGTGGCGCGGGATTGCTGCATCGTATCGATCAACCCGCTCCTGCCGAAGGAACGTCTCAACAAGGATCTTGAAGCGCTCAAACTGCCGGTGGTTATAGGTGAACCAGAGGATTTTGCGCGCGAAGGCGTTCTGGATATACTGAAGGCAAGCGGCACCGCGATCATCGAAAGCAAGCCGATTTTGCAAGGGGCCAATCTGAAGAAGGGCTTCGAAACCATCACCGGCAAGGAACTCGACCACTCGCAACCCGGCACGATTATCGAAATGCTGACCAGCGGCACCACCGGTGTACCGAAGCGCATCCCGTTGAAACGCGACAATTTTATCAGCTCGATAAGCGCCGCTCTGGCATATGAAAAGGGCCGCAAGGCCGACGATGCACCAAAATTGCGCACGGGCACGGAGTTGCTAAGCAATCCGCTAACCCATATCGGCGGCATGTATTTTGTGCTGACGACGATCTTGTCCGGCCGCAAAATGTGCTTGCAGGAAAAATTTTCGGTTGAGGGATGGCACAAGGCAATCATCCGTCATCGGCCCAAAATTGTCGGTGGTGTTCCCGCCGCGCTCAGGATGATCCTGGAAGCAGATATTCCTAAAGAGGATCTGGAAAGCCTTGTCGCGATCCGGTCGGGTACCGCCCCGCTTGATCCCGAAATTGTCGACGAATTTCTTTTACGATATGATATTCCGATCATCGGAACTTATGGTGCGACAGAATTTGCGGGCGCCGTCTCCATGTGGCGCCTCAGCGATTTTCGTGAAAGCTGGGCAAGTAAGCGCGGCAGTGTCGGCCAGCTGATGCCCGGCATTCAGGCTCGTGTCGTCAATCCGGATAGCGGCGAGGAAGTGGATTCAGACGATGAAGGCGTGCTCGAGCTCAAAGCCAAGCAGATCGGCGGCGGCAAGGACTGGACACGCACAACCGACCGCGCCGTCCTCGATGCTGATGGATATCTCTACATCCGGGGCCGCGCGGACAATGCGATCATCCGCGGCGGTTTCAAGGTCCATCCGGATGATGTCGTGAAAATTCTGGAAGCACACCCCGCTATCAGGGAAGCAGTGGTTGTAGGCATTGATGACCGGCGATTGGGTTCGGTACCGGTAGCCGCGTTGATGCTCAAAAAAGGAGCAGAACAACCCGATGTCGACGGATTGAAAGCCTATGTGAAGGAGCGCGCCCTGCCTTACCAGGTACCCGTCCAGTATATTTTCGTAAGCGATGTGCCCCGGACGCCGGCACTCAAGCCAGCGCTGCCGCAGGTGCGGGAACTATTTACCAAATAGCTGGCTTAATCGAGGTGGATTGTCGCGAGTGATGATCCGCAGCTGCAGGGCGCATCCGCCAATGAACCGGCCACGCCGGTGTCCAGATCACGCAACGGTTCGACATGATGCAACCGCGACGACAGGTGGATATTTCCCTGCATTGTCGCGAAACTCCACTCCCGGTCATCGACGTGAAGCCCGCTATGCGCGCATTCGATCCCAAAGGCTGGTCCAAAAAACACCAGCCGCCGCACATCGACACTGTCCATTGCGGCAACCGCTTCAAAAGCGTCTGGTCGGGCCCAGATTGTCCTTCCGGAGAAGACGGTCGCTGGTTCGTGTCCCATTTGGGTCAGCCCGTTCAGGACATTTTGGCTAACCCCACAGGCACCCTTGAAATCCACCAGCCGCGAAAGCGATTCCACGCGGCCAGCATCGAAAGGACTGTCATCAGCGTTTGTGCCGTAAATCCCAAGGTGCTCCAGCGCTTTCTCGAACGGCGCAAAATAATTGATCTCGGAAGTCATCGAGATGGTGAGGACAAAGCTCTCGGAAGGAAAACCGAAAGTCGCAAGCACCTCGGCAAAACTGCCGCCTGTGCGATCCAGTTCATGAAATGTTGCTGAGTGGAAATGCGACTTTCCATTGAGCACATAAGAGCCGACAACGTCCGGATGATTGGCTGGAATGGTCATGATTTCGTCACCCTTGGTATCTTGTGGGGCGGCCCCAGTTTGAGCAGTTCGGCCTGATCAACCAGCTCCACTTCTGTCGGCACATCGATTTTCGCGTGCAACTTGTCGCGGAGCCGGTCGCGTAATTCCTTCTCGGGTCCTTTCATGCGGGCCGGATCATATCCCACACGGACTTTCAGCACATCCATTTCTCGGCTGGAGCGAATGATCTGGAACAGCGATGCCCGGCTTTCGTCCTCGTTCTCGACAATGGTCATCACTTCCTTGGGCATCACCGATCGCCCCTCGACGATGATCTGGTCGGTTGCACGGCCCAGAAGCTGGAAACGGGCATGAGTTGAACCGCATCCGCATTTGCTCCGGTCAATAACAACCAAATCTCCGGTACGGAACCGGATCAGGGGCATCATCCGATCGACAAACATGGTGACAACGAGCTCCCCGATTTCACCATCGGCAACCGGTTCACCGGTCACCGGATCAACGGTTTCCATGAAGCCATGATCTTCCGGCGTATGGAAACCGTTGTGCATCCGGCACTCGTTAGCCGAGCTAATGTCGCCGAACGACGTTGTCTGGAACAGATTGATTTTCCAGCTTTCAGTCAAGCCTTTGAGACGATCACTGAGCGCCTCTCCGCCAAAAATGACACCTTTGTAGGACTTGAACACATCGACTGGATCATCACCCGACTGCTCGAAATAATGTTCGAATGCGAGAATGAAAGGGCTGGCAAATATCTTCATCGACGTCGGACGATAACGCCGCGAACCCTCTGCAATGCGGGGGATTTCCTGCGGGGCCATCGCATACATTATTTCGGCCCAGCCCAGTTCCTTGTTAAGTCGCGAACGATGACCACCACGATAGGTGAACAGCAAATGGGTCAAATAGTCACCGGGCCTCGAACCCTGATACCATGCAGCGCGCGCATAGGCGACTTCGCTGGCCGGACGGCGCAGATTCGGAACCGGCGTCGGGTCGCCGGTTGTACCAGAGGTTGTTCCGACGCTCATGGTACTCCCAGGACGAATGGGAACGAAACCGCCTGTCAGATCATGGTGCTGGTCGCGAAACGCCCGTTGGTCGTCTTTGTCGAACAATGGCGCCTTTTCCTGAAAATCCTTGATTGATTTGATATCGGAAGGCTTAACCCCGGCCTTGTCCCAAAGGTGGCGGATCAATGGCGCATTTTCATAGCCATTCTTGACCTGCTCAATCAACGCAGCTTCTTGAAACCGATCGAGATATTCGCGCGGGGCTGTCTCGATGGGGTCGAGAAATTCGGGATATTGGTCAGTCACAATGCTCTCCTGAAAATCTTACCCGACGCTCGGATATCCGCCGCCACCATAGGCTTTGTCCACCGCAGCGCGGTCTAGCTGTCCCTCCGCAGTGCGGGGAAGAGCTTCAGCGAACTCGATCAGTTTCGGTTTTTTGTATGATGCAAGTTTGTCACGGCAATGCGCGATGAACGATTCTGCGTCATGCGTGCCGCCTTCCTTGCGAACGATAATTGCCTTGATATTCTGATCCCATTTTGGGTCCGGGACACCGATTACGCAGACATCGGCTACGCCTTCGTGCTGGCGCAAACAGGCCTCTACTTCCGCCGGATAGACATTTTCGATACCCGTCTTGATCATCGTCGTTTTGGGGCCGACGAAAACCAGCGAACCGTCTTCGCTCCGCTTGCCGAGGTCATGGGTCCGGTGCCAGCCGTCGACGACGCGGCGTTTATTTTCCGCCTTCCGGTTCCAGTAGCCACACATCACGATCGGACCGCGCGCCAGGATTTCACCGGTTTCTCCGGGAGGCAGCTCATTGCCATCATCATCGGCAATCTTGAACTGGACAAATGGCACCGCGCGCCCTGCGCCGGCGCCGCCCATCCACAGCACAGACGTCAATCCTCCGATTTCGGTCTGTCCATAGCCACCCAATTTCTGCATCGAAGGCGCTGATTTGGGCATGACGAGCGGAATGAAATAATCGCTCATTTGCGGATCGGCAAAGAGACTGCTCACATCAAATTGGCCATCTTCATTGGCCTTGCGCATCTGCTCGACCGTCGGCGCAGGAATGAAAGCATGGGTCAGTTTGTGCGCCTGAATATTTTCTAGCAACTCCACCGCGTCAACGCGGGCGACAAAGACATTGCGACCTCCAGCCAAAAAGGTTCCCAAGGTACCCATTAAAACACCCAAATGAAACATTGGGCCAGATACCAGATAACCCGATTCCTCGTTGATGGCCTGGCCCTGCATCGCTATCCAGCTGATGATCATCAACGATTCATGGCTGAGCAACGCGGCTCCCGGTTTCCCGGAGAAGCCCGCTGTATAAATGCCCAGTAGCGGGGTGCTGGTTTCGACAGGCGCAAAATCAGCAGCGGGATCGGCAGCAGCAACCAGCGCCTCATAATCCGCTTCACCATCACAGCCGTCATGGCAAATCCAGTTATTGTCGGGATTCCATTTCTCTCTGGCCGAACGTCCGGAATCTCCGATTTCTGTATTTTGCCAGAAAACAATCTTGGGATCAAAGTCCTCCAGTGCAAACTGGATTTCATCCACCGACCAGCGCCAGTTAGCCGGACAGAAAATTGCACCTACACGGGCGCTGGCAAGCAGTGTTTCGAGTACGCGGAAGCTGTTTTGGCCCAGCCAAAGGATGCGATCACCTTTTTCAACGCCGCGCGAACGCAATACTGCGGCCAGGCGGTTCACCCGCTCATCAAACTCGGCGTAACTGTAAATATGCTTGCCATCGATGACGGCGGACATATTTGGTCTGCTGCGCGATTGCTCGTGGAGCAGATCGCCAAGGCCATAGCTGTGGACCGACTTATAGGGAACAAGAGCATCATGCATGGCGAAATCCCTCCATCATGCCGGTTTGAAGACAGGCAATACCCAGCCGTCCTGAATTGGATTCCAGTCGACCTGTACTTTCATCCCTATGGCCACATCATCAGCGTCAATTCCACCAAGATTGCTTACCAGTCGTGCTCCCGGCGCTCCATCCAGATCGATTACGACGGGTACATAGACATATTCCGAGCCATCCGCCGGATTGCGTGTGCAAATGGCAAAGCTGAATACCGTTCCGGTGCCGGGGAGTTCCGGCCAATCGATTTCATTGCTCTGGCATTCGGGACAATAAGGCGATGGTGGCATACGGAAATGTCCGCATTCTGCGCATTGGCAAGCAGTTAGCTTGTGGCTTTTGGCTGCTTCCCAAAATGGTTCCGTCGCGGGATTGGTGCTGATCTTGATATTCTCGCCGGGAAGCACTTGGGCTGGTCCATAGGTCATCAGGCTCTCCTCAAGATCAGGCCGGACACCGGAAGCGATGCCGGGCCACCAGTTGCCAGCGCGAATTCTGCATCCGTGACCTGATTGATTGCCGTGCCGCGGACCTGTTCGACTGCTTCCATCACATGGGTCAGGCCGATAATATAGGCTTCGTTGAGATTACCGCCATGGGTGTTGACCGGAATGCCGTGCTTCTTGTCCGGATCGAAGCGCAGCGCGCCGGAGAGGACATAATCATTGCCCTCGCCCTTCTCGCAAAAGCCGTAATCCTCCAACTGCATCAGCACCATCGCCGAGAAATGGTCGTAAATCTCTGCCACATCCATGTCCTTGGCAGTCAGCCCTGTTTGCTCCCAGAGCCGGTCGGCGACAAATTTGTGGCCGCTGCTGGCAAAGTCCGGGTCAGACATACCCATCCAGGCAAATGCCCTGCCCCATTGTCGGGTGCCGCCATGGGCACATCCGTGGATCAGCGCAGGCCGCTGCTTGCAGTCTTTGGCCCTATCGGTGGTAGTGGTGATGATGGCCACCGCACCATCGGTCTCCAGGCAAAAATCGAGACGGCAAAGTGGATCAGCGAGCATCGGTGACCCCCAATATTCCTCATCACTCAGTGCTTCCTTGCGGATCGCCTTGGGGCGGTTGTGGGTGTTGGCGCGGGTTGCCTGGACGATCTCCTTGAACGCATCGCGTGTGGTACCGTATAAATGCATGTGACGTCGCGCCAGCACAGACATGAGATGTCCTGGGCCGACCAGTCCAGATGGCTGCAAAAAACTATTCTCGGGATTGGGTGCAGACGCCCCGAAAACGACACCCAGCCGATGCTGTGGCAATTGCTGTAACGCCATGATCGTGACGGCATATTTGCAATCTTCGTTCATGAGGCCGGCGGTCGCCAGACCGGCTGCGCCAGCCGCTCCACCACCGCCGCTCGTTAGGGAAGCGGTGAACCCGACATGCGGGATGCCCAGCGTTTCCATAAGACTAGCTGTATCAAACTTGTCGACATAACCTGCTCCAGCACCGGAATAATAAGCAAAGCCGTCGAGTTGCTTGATCGAAATACCAGCATCATCACAAGCTTTCAGGATCGCTTCACCGGCCATGTCGTTGATCGTACGGGGCCAGCTTTTGCCGCGCCGGTAATAGTCGGTCGCACCAATGCCGACAATCGCAGTCTTATCCTGATTAACCCAGACCATTTTCTCTCCTGATCGGCGAAACCCGAGAATCGCCCGAAACTTTCAACATAACTAACTTAGTTATCTATGTAGTGCAAGCTTGAAAGCCGCCTGTCAGGCAAAATGCAGCCGCCGGTATTTGCCGCGAAAGTAAAGCAGAGGGTCGCGGCGTGGTTCATAGCGCACGCGAACGACTTCCCCGACCAGAATGACATGGTCCCCGCCATCATATTCGGCAAATTTTCGGCACTCGAAGCTGGCGAGTGAATTTTTTATGATTGGAACACCGCGATCCCAGACCTCCCAATCGGTGCCCGCAAAACGGTCTTCGCCCTTCGAAGCAAAGAGATTGGAAACAGGCTGTTGCCCGATATGAAGAACATTTACCGCAAAGCTGTCGGATTGCTGGAAGATCGGTAGGCTGGTCGCATTTTTTGCCGGACAGACCAGCAGCAGAGGCGGGTCAAGCGACACCGATGTGAAACTGTTGGCGGTCAGGCCGACATTAGCTCCGTCCGCACCGGTCGTGGTCACCACCGTGATACCGGTAGCAAAACATCCTAACGCATCTCTCAATGTTCGCGGGTCTGAACCCGCTACAAATTCGGGAGCATCGCGCGGTATTCTCCGTTCGAGAAATTCGAGCATTACGGCGTTGATCGTATCCGGCTGATCAACCGCAACGAGATGACCCGCCGATTCAATTTCGGTAGCTTCCGCGCCTTCTATCTGCTTTGCCAGCGCCTGCACCGATTCCGGACTGCTCAGCTTGCTGTCGGCACCCCGAATCAGCAACGTCGGCAGTTTCAGTCTTGTGGCCGCAGCGTCGATCCGCCGCTCCACTTCGGCCAAGTCCATTCCGCTGGCGAAATCCGGATCATATTTTCCTTTCGCGCTTTCTTCAGCCGCCTGCGTCCTAAGCGTATCGCCCACTATGGCGGCGTGCTCCATATCCACATGCGCCGGGGAATCAACCAGAACCAAGCCCGTCGCCAGTTCAGTTTCGCTTTCACCCAAGGCAACTGCCGCGATCCAGCCGCCAAGAGAAGCTCCGACTATCACGGGTCGCGAAGACAATTGCCGCAATATTTCGTGTAAATCACCAACGAATGCGTCCAGATCATAGCGACCATCGGTCGCCCAATCACTATCTCCGTGACCGCGCAAATCCACAGCCACCACATGACGTCCTGCCGCCGCGAGATTTTGCGCCGCCGCGCTCCAGCTTTTTCGCGATTGGGCTCCGCCCGCTAGCAACAATACCGAAGGAGCATCGTCCGATCCATACACGTCCGCAACGAGATTGAGCCCGCCGAAGCCGGTGAAAGATTGGATCGGCATTAGTTGCGCTCCGCTGGGCTGTCAGTCTTCAGCCATTTTTCTATCGCTCGTGACCGTCGCGCGGAAATGAGCTGCGCCATTTCGGAATCTCCATGCAGTAACGCCTGGCAATATTGCGACTGCAACGATTTCCATTCTGCACAACGACGTGGATGATCGATAAAAAACACCAGATTTCTCTCCAGCTGACCAAATTCATAACCGATTTGCTGATACAGTTGCAGCACCGGATTATCTGCCATCTTTGCAGCGAGTGACACGAGGTCCAGTTCGGCCGCAAATAACGCCCGATGGTCAAATTCGCTGTCGGATACAGCTTGTAACCGTTCCAGCAAATCTTGCATCTGGGAAATCAGTTTCTGGTCACGTGATTTTGCTGCTTCTGCGGCTATCGTCGACGCTATCACACTATTGGCGACCAAAGCATGATCGAGCGATGCCCCAGCGAGCCGCAAAAAGAAAGCCGGGCCTTGGACCACATGACGCGCATCCGGGCGGCGGGAGAAAAAACCTCCGTTCACACCTCTGCGAATTTCGAGCAACTGATCACTGGCTACGATTTTTGCCGCCTGACGGAGCGTGGGACGACTGACTTCCAGTTTTTCCAGCAATTCGATTTCCGAACCCAGATAGGCTCCATCCTCCGCATCCATCGCCAGCCGAATAAGCTTCCGCACGGTTTTTTCGACCCGGGATTGTTTTCTGGGGGATTTGGCAGACGAATGCTTGTCGTCATCTTTTTCAGGACTTGTGAACAGGCTTCTTATCATCTCTTTGGCATGGCGCGGACGCAGCATAGCGTCAAGTGCGCCCTTTCCGGATTCCTCGTCGCAAGATTCGTCTATCTCAGTCATCGAATAGCTCACGGTACACAGCGCCAGTTTGCCGCGTCGTTTACGTCCAGTTTCCCTAGATTCTTAATGCCGCCAATAAATCGTGATCTCTTTGGATAAGGGCAAAGCAGAAAAGTCCGTGTCTCGGTATCCCCCCAGACTTCAAGAGCGCCGGTACCGGTTACGATATTACCGGTATCGCGAACGGGATTGGCGGCGATAACTGAAGTGGGTGCCACGCCTGTTTCTACCCAATCGGCCATGGCTTCCAGCAATACATCGGGAGCATTGGTCGGCGCGCCTTCGCCGGTCGCGCAATGATGGAGGCCTGGAACGAGAAATGTTTGGACAAAGGTCTCACGCCCTGCCTTGTCATGGAGTTGGTCCAGTTTTTCTGTGTAATCAAGTATGTTGCCCGGCGGGATCGCCTGATCCGCCATGCCGGTCCACAGGATGAGCTTGCCGCCAGCTGCTTTGAGCGCAGACAGTTTTGCGGGGTCAAAATTATATCGACCATTTCTGGCCTGAAATTCGCGGTCTGCAATCAGCGCCGCCCGGTCATTATAGTCGAGGTCTTCCAGAATATCATAGTCTGGGCCGTTGAACCCTTTCGCACCGGTCGCCGTCACCATGAAACCGGCAGGATAGTCCTTCAGTTCCTGCCAAGGCGGCCGAGTGGCGCCGGTCAGAAATCCTGGCATCGCGGTCACATTTCCGAGCCAATATCCCGGATAGCTTGTTCCCAGTTCCGTTTTCAATCCGCCAGCAATCAGGCCCAATGTTCCCAACTGCGCCTTCGACAAAAAGGGTAACAGCCGGCGGGTCAGTTTGATCCGCTGCGGTTCCCAGATCAATCCGTCTTTTGCGCCATCAACCCCGTCATAGCGGGCCATCAAGGCTCCGTGGATCTGCTTATACTCGTCGGGAGAAATCCATGCCGAAGGGTCGTTGTTGATACGCTGGGCAATTGCCCCCCACATATGATTGATCTCGAGGTTTGCGGTTGTCATCGCGGCACCGACATAACCGTCGAAATCGGTTGGATAGAGTTCGGCGTTGGAAAGCGTGCCATCGCCGCCGCCCGAGCAACCCGTAGCAAAGCGCTTCAGCGTCTCGTTACGATAATAGGCGCGTGCCAATTCTTGTGTCGCTCCGGCAACGACATGAACCCCGCGATGCGCCCAGTCGAGCGCCTGTGCCGGGTCTCTGCGCCAAGAAAAATCAAGAATATTGGCAGGGCGTGTGCCCTTGTCGGTCGAGGCAATCGCATAGCCAAGACGCAGTTGTGCCTGTGCCGGTTCCGGAATGAACCCCGCCGCACCGCCCTGGATTGTGAACAGATAGCGGCCGTTGTTCTTTTCCGGCAGCGTCAACATGAAATTGACTTTGTTAGGCCCCGGATTGATCGTCGTTACATAACCGTCAATCCGGCAATGTCTCACGGGTGCGTCCAATGATTTTACTGAGGTCAGCGTGGTGTCTGCAGGAGCCGCAATTGCTTCGAAGCTGCATTTAGCTGAAACTTCGGAATAGGATCGTTCTGCCGCAAACGCTCCGGCGGAACAAACCAGCGCTACTGCAATCGCGCCTATCTTCAAAAGTCTCATCATCGCACCTGTTTCGTTGCAAAAAAAGGGAGAGGAACCAGATTTCCGGCCCTCCCCCTAGATATATTCGGATCATCAACGGGATCAGAATTTGAACTTGGCGCCTATGCCGTATGTTGCAGGATCGTTCCGCACCGAAGATGTGGTCAGATTGAACAGGAACTGCGTATGCTCGATATAGCGCTCGTCGGTGATGTTGCGGCCATAGACATAAACCTCGAACATGTCGTTAAACGTCAGGCTGGCCCGTGCGTTCAAAATCCCCGTCGATTTGCGGAAGAAAATCTCATCATATTCCGCATCGGGTACCGCGAGGGCAGCCACCGCGCCGGCTGCAGCAGCCGGCAAGCCGAGTGCCGCCGCGATATCGACGGCTTCGTAGCGGTCCGATGACAAAGGCACCTTGCCAGTCCAGTTATAGTTGAGATTCAACCCGAGTTCGGCAAAACCAAGATCCCCCTCATAATTTACACCCAGATTAAACTGCTCCTGGATCACATCCCGGATAAGCTCCGGGCAAACGCCGCCGGCACAATTCTTGTATTTCTCGTCATTGAGAGCCAGCGAGACCGAGAAAGTCAAACCATCGACCGGCTCGACAGACAGGTCCGCTTCGACGCCGATGTTACGCAGATCTGCAGGATTGGATACGGCGGTATAACGCACACCGGTAGGAGTGGTCAGAATTTTGGTCGTCTGCCAGTCCTTCACATTGTTCAGATAGCCAGCGATGTTGAAACGCACCCGCCTGTCCCAGAACTGGCTTTTGAGGCCAATTTCATGCTCGAAATTCTGCTCCGGTAGAGACGCTGCCGATGTTGCGAAACTGACGGTCCGAAGTTGCTGGGCCCCTGCACGATAGCCTTTGCCCGTCTTGGCATAGATCAGAATATCATCGGCAATCTTATAGTCCAGTCCGGCGGTATAAGACCATGCCTTGTAGGTGTCCTTGGCCGGCAGGAAACAATTGCCGTCTGTGCGCGGCGGCGAAAATGACACTAAGCAGAATGCCGGACTGGTCGGCGCGACAGGCGCGAACCCGTCAAATACGATCTGGTTGTCGGAGATATTCTTGCGAATATCCCAGCTGTGCCGCACGCCTGCCGTCAACGTGAGCGCATCGGTTATGTGAAAACTACCCTGAGTGAAAAGACCCCAAGCGGAGTTGTTGATGTTACTCCGGAAGTTCGAGACTTTCTGGAGTGGCGTTGCAGGAATGCCGCCAGGGTAACTTGTCTGCTGGCTATTATCCAAGCCTTTTTCGAAAAGATAGTTGCCGCCAACCACATAGTCCAGCTGGTCGCCAAACAGGCTGCCGGAGAGCTGAACTTCGCTCATATACTGCTCGAGGTCGATCGAGAATTCGTTGTTGCCGCGGAACAGCGCCGTCCCATCGAGATCAAAAACCGACGTCGATTTGATGGTCCGATAACTGTTCAGGAACTGAAATGCCGTCACATCGTTGAGGGTGAAATTGACTTTTGCCTGATAGGTTTCCGTTTTGGTGGATACGAACGGATCATCATAGATGTTAACCGAAACACCGTTGCTGGTTCCTGGCGTGATGCCGTCCAGCGACGGGGATACCGAAATAACATCGAGATTGGCTAGATCATAGGCAGCGGCAGCAGGACCATTGGGGCCGAGTGCTGGAGAAAAATGACTGAGAAAACGACCCGGACCCTTGGAGTCCGAATCATATACCTCACCCGAAAGCAGGATTTCGATGTCTTCTATCGGCTTGATCAGGACCTTCAGCCGGCCTTGCAGAATATCGCGATTATTATAGGTTTCGCCGGTCAACGGAAAACCCGCAGTGTTGACGTCATAGCCTTTAACATAGCCATCACGCTTGTTCATAGTGAAGGCACCGCGAACGGCCAGTTTGCCGTCGATCAACGGAACATTGAGCACAGCAGTCACGGCGCGTTCGTCAAACCGACCGTAGCGGGCATCAATAGAACCACTGAAATCATAGGGATCAGGATTGTTGGTCTGGATAACCAATGCACCGGCCGAAGTATTGCGACCGAACAATGTACCCTGCGGCCCCTTCAAAATCTGGACGCTGCTGACGTCAAGAATGTCGGAGTTCAAACCATAAGCCCGCGCCCAGTACACACCGTCGACATAGGTGCCCACCGACGGATCGACGGTGGCCAGGACATCATTCTGGACCTGACCGCGCAATCCAAGCGCGACCGCCGAAGCGTTGCTCGGAGCTTGGCGGATCAGAAATCCTGGCGTCTGCGCACCGACGTCCTGCACATTCACAACGTTTAGCGCTTCAAGCTTGTCGCCCGAAAATGCCGTAATCGAACTGGGAACATCCTGAAGATTTGCGTCCTGTTTGGTGACACCGATCACGATAATGACATTGTCGTCAACTTCTGCTGTATTATCCTTCTGCGCGAAGGCGGGCGCAGCCAACATCGAGAATGCAAGCGCACCAACTGAACTTTGCAACACGGCCTTGCCGAATCGCTTGTTCAATAGACCCGTTCTGGCCTGACGGTCATCCCGTTGAAAAATCATCTGTAATCCTCCCATGCTGCAGGCTCGGCGACTTATTTTTTAACCGACCTATCTAACTAAGTTATCTTTGGTAACAGGAATTTTTCAAATTGAAAAGAGGAACCTTTTATATTTTTTAAATGTGTAGATATTCTGCCATACGGCAACTAATAATCAACATATAGATTTTTTCATCCTTATTTACAATCTGTTATGCGATTTTATAGTGATGTTTGAACGAACCGGCTCTTGCACGAGCTTGTTTAATGAGATACCTCTTTAATTGAAGCTTCGTCCAAATGCATAATTCGCAAGATGTGGGCATGAATGAAACTACGCTCCAGGTTCCGCCCACGGGACATAAAAACTTGCAAGGAATGATTGAAATGAAACCATTTATTTTTAGCGCAGACAGCCACATCATGGAACCTTCAGACCTATTTCTGGAAGGCTTGCCCGCTTCGATGAAGAAACATGCAATTCACTCCCGCAAGGAGGGCGAATATTTAATCACAGGTACCGAAGATAAAATCATCTATCGCCTACGTGTCGGCCAGCATCGCGAAAAAGCTCTGGGCGACAATGAACGCAAGGGCATCAGAGAAATTCCGGGACGCTTAGAAGACATGGAACTGGAAGGGATTGACGCCGAAATTTGCTTCCCGAGCCTGGGGCTATGGATGTACGCTCTGGACGATGCAGAGGCAGAAGCCGCTTCATGCAGGCTCTACAACGACTGGAACAATGAATTTCTGAGCGGCCACCCGAATCGTTTCGTACGCTGCGGCATGCTGCCGGTACTCGATTTTTCCAATACGCAGGAAGAACTAAAACGTCTTGCCAGTATGGGTTACACAGCAGCGATGCTGCCAGCGGTTTCGCCTCCGAACATCGCCAAATATAATGATGAAAGCTGGGATCCGGTATTCAAGCTGGCAGGCGATTTGGGCATTGTATTCGTACTTCATACGGGAACCGGACTGGAAACGGTTGTCCATGAACGCGGACCGGGCGCGGCGATCATCAACTACACCAACCAGATGTGCGATGCGATCAATAGCTGCCAATATCTGGTCGGCGGCGGCGTGCTCGACCGCAATCCGAAGGCAAAAGTGGCCTTCATCGAATCCGGCGCAAGCTGGCTGGTTGCTCTTGGCGAGCGGATGGATGAAGTCAGTGTGGCTCACGCCAATTTTGTCCGGCCGAAACTCTCCCGCAGCCCCTCGCAAATCATCGACGACCAGGTCTGGGCGAGCTTCCAGCATGATCGCGGGTGTATAGCGGCGGCCAACGCCGGACTTCCGGGTGCCAAAAACGTGATGTGGGGCTCGGACTATCCGCATGCCGAAGGCACTTTCCCGATTTCGCGCAAGGTGACCGAAGAGATATTCGAGGGAATTGATGTCAGCGATGAGGTGAAAGCCAATATTCTGGGACTCAACGCAGCCAATCTGTTTCGGGTTAAACCCGAAGTTGTAACTGCATGACCGCATGCTCTGACGCGGTTGAGTGAGCGGCTTGGCATCCGCTCTCCCGACTGATACTCCGGCGCGTCAGGACTGGCCACTCTGGCAGCGCAATTACACCATCGGCATTCTCTGTCTGGTTGGTTTCTTCAACTATGTTGACCGGCAATTGCTGTCGATCCTCGTCGAGCCTATCAAGGCAGAGCTCCAGATCAGCGATACCGCGATCGGTCTCCTTACAGGGATAGCCTTTTCGGCGTTCTACGTCATTGCAGGGATCCCGCTGGCGCGCCTGGCTGATCGGGGCAATCGCCGTACATTGATTGCGGCATGCCTTACAGTCTGGAGCTTGGCAACGGCGCTTTGCGGCTTCGCGCAAAACTATATCCATCTTGCACTGGCGCGCATCGGCGTAGCAGGCGGGGAAGCGGGATCGGCACCGGCCATCCAGTCCTTGATTATAGACCTTTTTCCCGCCAGCCGCCGAGCAACCATGCTCGGCATTTTTCAGGCTGCGATGGGTGTCGGCATTGGTGCCGGATATTTTCTGGGCGGCTGGCTAAACACCGCCTTTGACTGGCGCACAGCTTTTGTTGTCGTCAGCCTTCCCGGCGTGTTGCTCGCGGTCATCATGATGCTCACTGTCCGCGAACCGCCGCGCGGCCTGTCCGATCCCGACGGTGATCAGAAAAGCCACGGCGAAAGCCATACTTTGCGCGAAGTCTTCGCGTTCATTCTGGGCAACATCCCTTTGAGATTTCTGGTTATGATCGCTGTCACTTCTGCGCTGGCAGGCTACTCCATTCTGAATTGGGGTCCTGCGTATATGATGCGCAGCTTTGGCTGGACGACCATGCAGGTTGGCAGCTGGATGGGCCCGGCAACTGCATTCGGACTCATATTCGGCAACGTCGCCGCAGGCCTGATCGGTGACCGAATTGCGAAAGGCGATCTGGTTAAATATATGTTGGTTGCCGGTTTCGGCACTGCCCTCGCCTACCCCTTCATCATGCTCTTCGCGCTCGCGCCCACACCGCATCTTGCTATTTTCGGACTATTCGTTGGCAAGATGCTGATGACCTTCTGGCTGCCGCCGACGCTTGCCGTCGCGCTGACCATGTCGCCGCCCCGTATGCGGGCGATGGTCGCTGCCGTCATCGCCTTGTGCATGAGCCTCATCGGTGCTGGCTTTGGCCCCACCATTGCGGGCATTGTCAGCGACCTCTTGACGCCGGTCTACGGCCCCGACGGTCTGCGCTATTCGATCGCGATCATGGCCAGCCTGCTGCTGGTTTGCGCAGCACTCTGCTTTGTCGCGGCACGGGTTTGCCGAACCTATGTTGCCGGCAAAAAAATCTAGTGCTGGATATCGGCGCCGCCGCGCGCCAGCAGTTGCGGGACGTCGGCCATGGATCGCAGCACATCATTGAGGTGCGTACAACCGACCGTTCCGCGCAATTGCTCGAGCACGATTTCCCGCAGATCACCTAGCTTCACGCCGATCATCTTCGATGCGTTAGGCGATGCCGCCGGGCATTCGCGATAGGGCAGGATGCGCGGATCGACATCGATTGACATCAGTGCCAGACTCTCTGGATCGGCGGTCGCCCGCACCCGATATTCATGCACTGCAATCCGCCCGCCTCCCGGGGCATTGGCGCTATCCTGAAAACCGATGTCTATCTGCACGACATCCTCTACCCAGATATCAATCCGACGCGCCCGCCGCATCGCGCAGCCTTTCTGCTCGCTCAGAAAATGCCAGCCATCCGGATCATCCGGATGGACCAGCGAAGGCACCGCCGCCATGGACTGGATATCGTTACGCGGCGATCCGTCGGCGTTAAGCGAAGATGCTCCGGGTACGAAGCCCGCGCAGACTCCCTCCATATTGCCGCCTTTTCCGATATGTTTCGGTTTGCCATTTTTGGCGATCAGAGCATCCCAGTCCTTTACCCAGAGCCGCCAGGCCCAGCCCGCAACCAGACTGGCCCCGGCGAAATCATCCAGCAACTGGAACAACGGCGTTCCTGCCTCGCGCTCGTCCGCCAGCAACTCGGCCAACACCGTCCGTGATTGCCGTCCCGCTCGGCAACCGATCAGCCTGTCGATATTTGCCCGGTGAGGCTCCACCTCCACCGCCAATATCTCCCGCATCGAAGAAGACATAAGGCGGAATTGATCCAGTGCGAGCTCCTGGCCAGGCGCCCCGTCCAGCGGCGTCAGATAATCGCGCCCGGTTCCAGTCATCGCCATCGGCTGACCATAGCCATCGGGCCACATCGTATCGATGGTCGTCGTCCGGCGAATGGATCCGGCCGGACGAAGGGGGGAATGCCCGGAAGGATTTGCAGGGGCTTTGATCATGGTTGGGGCAAGGTTTTTCACGCTATCGGCTTAAGTAGCATTGGCGTGAATGGAAAGAGATATCCTTGCCCTAATTGCAGCGGTTTCGCCAAAAATCGCGAATCATGGGATAGATTATCACGCTGATGCCCCGCACTCTGGAGCAGCAACCTAGGCTGCGATTGCAGCACTCGCGAAATCTGCCCGATTTGAATACCGAGGTTGGTAATAGCCATCTCCTTCAGGTTATGGCGTCACCAAGTCGAGGTGACTTACCCCTAGAGCCTGAGCAACCTCATATATCGTTACGATTGTTGGATTGCGCTTACCGCGCTCCAGATCGCTGATATATTGCTGTGAGAACGCTGACCGTTCAGCCAGCTCTTCCTGGGTCATATCTTTCTCGCCACGAATCCGCGCACAATTACTTCCCACAAGTTTCCGCATATCCATGTCAGAAACCATTGGCGGTTGCCGCGATATGTGTTTATCAACTTCTCTATTCGTCATGCCCTGTTGAAGACAGATTGCCTAGCCCAAAGGTGGCCTCCGCAGCAGGTCTGCAGCTTCCACACCCAGCAGCTCACGCAATTCTATGAAGACCAGATTCGCTTTTCCAGGATGCCTGTGGTGACTATACCTCAACAGCGGCCACTAGGACGCGTTTCACTATATATAGGAGCGGGTTATCCAAGCTCCAAGTGCTGACACGTCTCCAGGATTTTGCAGACTGACATCCGATAACAGCAATAGGCCCAAATACCGGAATTCAACTTGCTTAAAATAATTTCCGCTTTGCGCCCTCATTTCAGACATTGAAGTTGGCAGAGCGCAGGGCCAAAAGCAGCCGTTTTGCGGCCCACATTATCAGGGATTTGAACTCCAGTCCGCAATAGCAAGTTTCGGATGGAGCCTTAATCAAAACTGTGTAGATTGCTGATAGATCGCACATATTTTGAATAGGAGTAGGCGCTAATGGGGAGACTCGCGGAGTGGTCGAGAGACAAACCGGATTGGGTCAAGGATGCGCTCCAGCGCGCCGCGTCCGGCCACCAGATTATTCCGGAGGAAATAGACGCGGTCGTCAGCCGCATTGCAATTGCGCATGGCCTGGCGGTCGAAGGTGATCATCCTTGCCTAACGTTTAGCGAGGGAAGCGTTGTAGACGTCGACGCTGCGCCTGACGATGTCGTGCTCTGTTCGCTTGGCCCATTGCATGGTCTCGACAGGCTGGCGGCCGATCAGGTTCTCCAGTTCGCGATCGATGGGATCACAGTGATCTTCGGCGACAATGGCGCCGGAAAAAGCGGTTACACCCGTGCAATGCGCCAACTCACACGCGTGCGTCAGGATACAATTCTGGAAGGCGATGTTTACGCAACAGCACCTCGACCAGAGAAGTCGATTACATACACGTACAGCCGAGCAGGTGCGGAAGCGTCATCCGAAACCTGGCGTGAAGGTGAACAAAAACCTGCCGCGCTTGCCGGTATCACACTCCTCGATACGGATAATCTTCGCGTCTACGTCAATGGCAAAAACGATATTCTGTATATGCCACCGGAAGCAGCTTGTGTGGGTCGATTGGCCGAATTGTATCAAGCAGCGGCCGAGAGATTCACCAATGAACTTAGCATTGCGACGGGACAATGCTCCTCGCCGTTTGGAGGTGGATACCAAACAGGTTCGAGCGCTGCGGCACTAGTCGAAAAGCTGGTTCTTGGCACCAGCGAGGCTGACCTTCCTACCGAAGTGGAATTGCGACAGAACGCCACATGGACAGATCAGCACCTGGCGGAGCTGAACAGGCTCCGCGCTGAACTATCGCAGGGGCCTGGTGCCCAAGCCGCGTTATGCGATCGCATCGCTGCGGCGTGCGAAACGGCATCGGTTGCGATCGAAGGCAATCATGTTCCCCTGCTCGATGCCGCAATGGCTGGCGATGCCGCGTTGATCGAAGCGAAGACGGCAAAGCGACGGGCGGCAGATGCCCTCGTTGCAGAACAGATCGGTTCGCAGCCGATCGGCGCCACGGGGTCGGATGCTTGGCAGAGCCTTTTTCGCATTGCACGGCAATTCGCAGCGGAAGTCGGCTTGCGAGCCGCGGACGAACCCTTTGCGAAGGGTGATGCGTGTCCACTATGCCAACAGGCGCTGGGTGAAGATGCTGCAAGGCGCCTTGCTGCCTTCGATACCTATGTAGAAGGCGCAGCGGTGCGGGACGCGGAGCAAGCCGAGAATGCAGTCACGCAACGCCTCCAAACTTTGCGATCGCTCATCTTCAAGAGCGCAGATGAGTTGCAATCACTATTGGGGGAATCAGCAACGCAAGGACCAGAAGCCGAAGCGCTTGTGGCGGATGTTATTGCCTACAGCGCTGGGCTGAGGGCGCGCCGCGACGCGCGCGTAGCACAGTTGGAAGCGTCGCAGCTAGCCGATTTGGCGCCATTGCCCGTTAGTCCCGTCGAACGACTCAAGATTTGGAGCACGCAGCTGCGAGATCATGCAACAACGCTGCGCGGATCGGACGACCGTACCGCTTCTACTGCTGCTAGAATTGGCGAGCTGGAAGGTCGACAGCAGATGAGCGGCCAGATCGATGAAGTGGTTGCTCGCCGCAATCAGTTGGAGACCATCCATCGCTGGAAGAAATGTGAGAATGCGCTCAATACTAGGCCGCTTTCACTGTTGATGACATCGCTCCGAAAGGAGCTGACGACCCCGGCCTTGGAAGCCCGCATTAGCGAGGAGATAGCGAATTTTGGTATGGAGCACGTCCCGCTTCGTTTCGTCGATGAAACGTCGCGGGGAGCCAGCTTTTTCGAAGTTGGGCTGGCCACAGACCAGGCGGCGAAGAAATCCAGAATTCTAAGCGAGGGTGAACAACGCGCGCTAAGCCTCGCCTGTTTCATGGCGGAAACTCATGTCGCAGAACGCAAATCGGGCATCATTTTCGACGATCCTGTAACGAGTCTGGATCACAACCGCATTCGCCGGGTCGCATGTCGCCTCGTCGACGAAGCTGCCAAGGGTCGCCAGATCATCATTTTTACCCACAATCTCGTTTTCTATCATGAGCTGATGCTCGCTTGCACGGATCGGTCCAATCCGGTTCCCGCTCTGCCCTGTTTGATCGAACAGATTGGTCAAGCTGAGTTCGGTTTGGTGAGTGTGGACAGCGCTCCGTGGCTTGCCCGGAAGGTCAAGGAGCGAGAGCAAACGCTGAAAGCACTGATCGACGCGGTCCGAGACGAACTGGCGATTACGAGCGACGAGTATCGCAGGGCCTGCACAGGCTTCTATGCAGCCCTTCGTGAGACATGGGAAAGGGCAATTGAAGAAATCGTGCTCAATGATGTTGTAAGGCGCTTCGGATCAAATGTGGGCACCCTGCGCCTCGGCGGTGTCGACGTAAGCGATGAGGACTATTCGACGGTCCACCGGGCGATGTCGCGAGCGTCGGAACATTCCGGCCACGATCAAGCCGCTGCAAGGCAAATCGATATGCCAACGAAGAAGCAGATGCAGACTGACCTGAACGAGTTAACCGAATTCCGTGCTAAGAAAATCAAATCGAACAACGCGGCTGCCGCTCGCCGGAAGGATCAAGTCGAAAACCCTCCAAAAGCAGCTACGGCCTAGCCGCCGGCCTTGATGGCCTGTGCAACCAAGTCAGATCTTGCGCGAAACACGTCAAGCGTCTGCTGAAGCTGCTTGACCTGGCAATGGCCAATGACGCCGACCGGTTGCGAAAATAACTTGCGCGATTTGATCTGACGTGGGCAGATATCAATCCATGACTGAAGAAACGAACCAAAGGCCGACCGTGCTGTTCGATATTGACGGCACGCTGGCTGATATCGAGCATCGCAGAAAGCTTGTGCAACGCGAGAAACCAGACTGGAAATCGTTCAATGCACAAATGGGAGAAGACAGGCCAAATTGGCCTATTGTCAGTCTGTACCGTTCACTCTGGAGTACTTCTGAATATGATCTGATCTTGGTTACCGGTCGTAACGAAGCCTATCGCAAGGTTACGGAGCAATGGCTTACTTGGAACACGATACCTTTTGGTGACATGTATATGCGCGGCGACAATGATTTTCGTAGCGATCATGTCATCAAAGAAGAAATCCTGAGTCACTTGCTCTCGCGTGGCAAGCGGATCCTATTTGTGGTTGATGACAGACAGCAGGTTGTTGATATGTGGCGGCGAAACGGGATTACAGTATTGCAATGTGATGAGGGGGGATTTTAGAAATATAGTGTAAGGAAGGCCTGATTCTCTGTCTCCGACCATAGCAGTCGTGGAGAAATTTGAGGTATAATTGGTTACATTAGGTTGGAGCCGGAGCGGCAGCTCTCAAACGGCAGTCGCTGCGAAGAAGACAGTCCGCTATCGGCCCAATTCTGTTGAAAAACTCGAACTCGGCCGGACTGACGCCAATTTTCGGTAACAATGATTCAAAAAAACCTTTTCGCACGAATCTTTGTTCCGCTCGGCACTTCATTCAATGCTAAATGTTGCTGACGATAAACGGAGCCGGAGTTTTTCAACAGAATAGGCCCAGATGCAGACGTATTGCTTAGGAATTTGCAGGCTATATTAGCTTACAACAAGTTTAAAATTGCCTGAGAAAAGACATGCCAATAATTCACAATTGCCTGAATACAACTTTCCAATGTAGGTACAGCGTGGTACAAAATAAGCGTTTAGCGTGATCAAGAAATAACGGAAAACATAGGTGTTTTAGATGTTTAGGCTCCTCCCGTAGGGGTCACCATTCTAAAAAATACAGCATTTTCGCCCTGAGCTCTGCTGGAGCTCGGGTTTTTTGGTCATTCCTCGGTACTGGGAAACGATAAAAGCGAGAATCCCGGTCCGCGGATTATTGAAGCATCCAGAACCGGAATCCGTCATTTCGGTCAGGTCATTCAAAACCGATTCCAACATGCCAACGGAATCTTCCGGTCGTGGCGAGGTCGGATTGAGGATGCGAATCCTGCCTGTCGTCCGAAATCGGTCGATCAACGCTTATTTGCGGGGAACGCGAGTCCGCGCGAATCGCACGGAAAACGTCGTGATCCCTGCTGGTCATCCGGTTGAATGGCAGCCTATTCTCGAACGGCGGCACGTCGGGAAGTGCCAGTCCCTATGTGCCAGTCTGCTGAAGGGGGCTGAGAGGCAAGCGGCTGTAATCATGTCGGCTTTCCTCAGAACCTCCAGCCGATGGTCACGCTTCCCGATGCGCTTTGTTCGTCCT